>JADHEE010000343.1_pt1 | contig 20158 bp, 15 predicted proteins | sample 8952401 | NCBI WGS metagenome assembly JADHEE01 (sample SAMN16124438, study PRJNA663242) | bioreactor sludge metagenome | isolation source: sludge (ammonium) | place: India:Bengaluru | collected 2019-02-28 | reverse complement strand
CTGTACTACAACTATGCCACCTGATTACACTCTGTTAAATGACAAAATGGCTCATTTAGTTGATTGGTATAATAGTGCCGCCCATACATTTCATCCCATTGAACGTGCAGCCAAAGTACTTGCTGATTTCGTTGGTATTCATCCCTTTATTGATGGTAATGGCCGTACATCACGTCTACTAATGAACTTGGAACTAATGAAAGCAGGTTATCCACCGTGTGTGATTACAGTAGAAAATCGTTTGGCTTACTATGAAGCTCTTGATCAATGGACGGCTTATGGAAAGACTGAGCCTTTTATTCAATTGGTCGCAGATGCTGTACTAGAAGGATTTAAGCCTTATCAGGTTGTAATCGGTTTATAAGCCACATCATAATCACCTGAAGTGCACCTATGATCAAATTCATCCAACCCTTAGCGACATAGACAACAATTTCATTAAAAATTTGATGCCTATGCCACCTATAAATTATGCTTATAAATCCCTTACATAATTTTCCGTCGCAAACATCTGATTACGGAATTGATTAATATCATAACCGCCTAACATTCCTTTCGCATATTCATGTTTAAGTAAATGAATATCAGATTCAATTTTTTGATGATAGGTTTTAAGTAGTTCAAAACGTACAGTATCTTGAATTTGTTTACTTAAGCGTAAAATTTCAACCTGTAAGGCATCCTGATTTTTCTTGTTTTGGAAATAAGCAAACCCACTACCCAAAACAGCTCCACAAACTACAACAGGTAATGCAATAGCACCCATTGCAGCGCCCATTGTCACTGCTGCCGCATTTGCACCAAGTACCGCTGTATAACCTGCAGCCATAGTACCAGCTACACCAGCAAACACGGTTGCTTTCATTGTTGTGTCTATCACATCATACGTTTCATTCAGTTCAGGTTTTACATCATAATCAAACATTGCATATGTTTGCTGTAAAAGTAATTCTTCATTTGATCTAAACTCAGTGAAACGTTGCTTACTTTTTTGTTGGATGTTCGTCACTAATGATTTCATGGATGAAATATAATAAGGTTGTACATGATCATGAATAGTATAAATTTGCTGATTAACAATTTGATCTAAGACTGATTCTTCCATCGCCTGTACTTTGCTAAATGGATTAGCCAAAGTATTTTTTAGATTTTCCATTTTCGTCTGAGTAGCAGGATCATTTTGCTGATGTCCCAAAAGAATAGCTTTAATTTGCTGTTGTAATGCCGAGTTTTGACAAATCTCTGTACATTCGCTATCTACTTGAGAATTAATCTCAGATATCAGCATTTCTTTTTCAAACTCTAAATCCTGATCAAAAGCAGATAGATCTGTTAATTTATGTTGCATCTGTCGAATAATTGATTCATGCACGGCTTTTTCAGCATAGTGTAAAGCCTCTAATGATGATTCGACACTGTCTTTCTTAACATCCTTTGCTTTATGGCTTACTTGTTCTTTGAGATACTTTTTAAATTCCTCAAAATATTCAAAGTACTCATCATTTTGTTGGCTAGAATGCGCAGATAATGCAAAAACTTCAGTAAAATACTCACCTGCATGACGATTAACGTATTTTATTAGACGTTCTGGGCTAGTATCCACTTCATCTATTTTACTAATAACAGCAATAATAGGTTTACCGAGTTGAGCAAGATTTTCAACTTCTTGCATAATATCCGTTTGGCCTAAATGGTTTGCATTTAAGACCCAAAGAGCAATATCAACATCTTCAAGTACATTACGTGTTAATTGGGCATTTTGTTCAGTGACCGTTGCTAGTCCTGGTGAATCTATCAGTAATAACTCACGAAAATCATGTTGCCTAGTTCGCACCTTCACGTACGCAATATCCTTTGCTTTTTCAAGGTTTTCTTGGTTCGTGATACTTAGAACTGAGTGAACTTGATCAAACGGAATTTTTTCGCTAAGACCATTATGATATTCGATACTAACAGTATCTTCTTGTCCATAGCCAATTTCCCATAAACTAGCAGTTGCTTCTAGAATATTGGTCGGTGAGATTTGTTGTCCAACCAAGGTATTAATAAGTGATGACTTTCCAGCTTTAACCTCACCAATAACAAATACTTTAAGTGTTTGTTGTAAATTCTCAATAATATGTTGCAAACGACTAGAGTGAGTCTCGACATCAAATTGAAATAATAGGTGCAATGGTTGGTGTATACGTAAAGGTGAGGTGAACATCTTATTTTGAAATTGCAAACATTTAGTTAAAGTATTCAATTATGGATTTCCTAATATAAAATCTTGAAAATTAACTCGATCAAATTTTTCATACTTCATTCTTTCTAAATCATGAAAAATATTAAAAATTTCAGAACATTGAGTTCTTGGTAAATATAAATGACTAAATTCCTGATTTAGATGATTAATTAAAATCTTTTGATGTTGCTCAAATAGTTTATCAATGAATTTTTTAATACTTGTTTGGCAATCGTTTGTGATAGTTTCTAGTTGTTGATTGAAACCTTCTTTTGCTTTATCAACACGGCGGCTTTTACTCCACAAAAAGCCAATAGCAGCTGCAGCTATCCCAATAGGACCTAATAGAAGCATTGCAACTCCAGCAGCTGCGCCACCAATCATAATGCCTTCAGCATCAGAACCACTAAAGTCAATTTCTTTATTTTTATAAATTTCAGTTTGATGATTATTCGCCAAAATCGTCGATGGTTTTAATTGACTAATCAAACTAAATCTTTCAAAGGATTGACTAATGTGCTGCTGCTGCTGTAGACCATATTTTATTAAATCAGCTGATTTGTCACGCTGAAATTTTGACAGCATAGCTTGTAACTCATCAATGATAAAAATTTCTTTCTGAACAAAAGAAGGTTTATCTGCTTCATTTTCCAATTCGGTATATGCTTGTGCATGAGCATAAATATTATTTTGGACTTTTTGACTATAGCTGTTAAATGTTGAGGTCCAATCTTTACTATACTGTTCCTTCAAGCGTTTCAAATCATTGATTATTTTTTTATGATAACTATCATAAGTTTCAATGTCATTTTCAAAACGTTGCAGGAATGACTCACTGTCTTGTAAATGCGTTTCAATCAGGCCTACAAAATTTCTTGCTTTACCTTCAATTCGAATACTAAAAGCATTGTCATAGAAAAACTTCTGAATTTTGTTTAGCAACTCTAAATATCCAGATTGATTGATCAGTACTTGATCTTGATTCTTCTGTCCTTGAAGTGCCTCTTTTGCAGAACAAGGTAAGACATCTAGAAAATAGCCATCAAAAATTTGTTTGGCCGAGTTTATAACACCAGAAACAGCTTGCTCTCCACCCGAAGAGCGAACTTTATCAATTTGGCTCAACACAGCAAGCATATTTTCACTTTTTTGGCCAACATGATTTAAACTTTCAGCTAATTGATCCAATACTTGTTTGGGTTTATTTGCCGAAAGTGTTGTACTATCCAATAACCATAAAATCCCATCTGCCTGATGATAAAAATCACCAACGTGCTCACCATGCTTACCGTTATGGCTCTGCCATAGCCCAGGAGTATCCACGATACTAAACTGGTGTAAAATGGAATGATCAGGTAAATCTGGTAAACCCCACTTAATTTCTTTTATATCAGAGCGATATAGTAATTTTTCTTCAATTTCTTCACGTAGCTTTTTCTTTTCCTCAATAGCGTTTAAAGTCTTAGATAACTGACGAAATTGTTTCTCTACTTCATCCTCACTGTCTTCACGCTTAAGTTCTTCTTGTTCAATGATTTTTTTTGCATCATCATTACTTAACTTTTTTTCTTGCCCACTTCGATATTTAATGACTGCTTGAGTAGCAGATGGCGCTGCGTAGAAAAAGTCGGTTTTCCATGTCTTTGGTAAAACATCAACATCAGCAACTTTACTACCCACAAGCAAGTTTAATAAAGATGATTTACCTACTTTCCCCATTCCCATGACATACAGTACAAATGGGTGATTCATTGATTCACGGAGTAACTGCAACTTAGTTATTAGTTCTTGTAAACAAGTAACTTGTTTAGTTAATAAATTTTCATCATGGAGTTTTTGCTGTTGAAGTTGCTGAATAAAACCTTTTATGACCACAATACGTTGATCTAAAAATAAAAAAAGAGAATCCTTATCCTTTAAGTTTTTTTCAGCATTTAATTCATTGGCAATTGTATTATGAAATTGGTTCCATAACTCGAACGATCTGTTTTGCACAGAAGAATTCATGTTTTCGTCCTTATTATTTAAGTAATAGAATGCAAGCTAATAACAATAAGATCCCCCAAATACAATTCTGTTGTAAATTTAAACGTTTTTCCAATTTTTTTTCTTGCTGAGTTAATTGTGTATTTACACGTGTATCTAAGCGTTCACCAAAGGTTTCCATTTTTGTCATCAAGCTTGCTGCATTTTGTATTGAATTTGTCTTTAATGCACTATGAGCCTCTTGGACTGTCTGCACATTAGCATTAACCTTTTGCTCTAATTGGCTTTGCAAGGTCTCCATTTGTAAAATTAATGAGTGTTGTAACTGGTCTAATTTTTTTTCAGCTTGTGAAATTTTTTGATTAATTTCATTCTCAGTTTTATTCAATCCTTGTGAGTACTGTTGATTACTAAGATTGAGCTGCTTTATTAACCCATCTAGACCTTGTGTAAATTTTTCTAGTTGAACTGCCACAACAGCAGCTTTTTCAAGTGCTGGTAATGTTTTCAATAGATCCTTTTGAATAGGATTGATGACATCATTTAAGATTTTTTGTGTTGCTTCTGCAGCTACAGAATCTAATAATTCATGCTTATTTTTAATTTCAGTGGAATGTTGCTGCAATTTTTCTACAACTTGTTGGGCACCAGATACAGCTTGAGCAGCTTGAGATAATTCAGGGCTAAGTTCTGTCAATTGTAACATCACAGGATGAATAGTCTGATCTAAAATATGATGAGTTGTCGTCTCTACAATTTTCTGCATATCAACATATTGTTGTTCTAATTGAAGAGCATATTGCTGAATCTTACTAATTTCTTTTTGTGATTCAAAAAGTGTTTTACTTAGTGGTTCCACACATTGCTCTATAACCCCAGAAGAAGTGGTATTCACAAGTTCGACAAATTGTTGGTATAAGGGATTATTAACTTGAGTGTTCATAATAAGATCCTATTATCATCATAAAGATTGAGATAGTTTTAAGCCATCTCGGGGTGTAATTTCTGGGTTTAAAGCGTAATATTGATAAAGTTCGAGTTCTTTATTTAAAAGCTGTAAATGCTTTTTTAATTTAGGATGATAAAACTGATTGGAATTTTCAAGACAAATCCAACCTGCTTGTACTTGATGAGCATAGCTCTGATTTATCAATTGCTTTAAATAAGATTCCAACTCATTAAATCGATTTAATTTTTGTTCATGTAAGAATTGGAAATGTAATAATAAAATTTCCTCATCCTTATTTGAGTATTCATGATTTAAAGCGGGTATATGATATGCCTTTAAATCTTCTTCATACAACTTGTGCCGTATCGGCAAAATTTCTTTTAAAAAAAGCTTAGCTAATTCAATCAACTGATACGAAACTTTCTTTGCTTGTGCTACGACATAAGGTTTGAGTAATTGATCTGATTGTGCTGAAGCGAAGATATTCCCAAGAAAAGCACCCACAGCACCACCAACCATGGCTCCTATAGGACCTGCTATGATCGCACCGCCCCAAAAAGCAATATTTTTACCAACCAAGACTCCAGAAACTTTTGCACTAGTATCAACTATAGTGTGTAAAGCTGCATCCTTAGCTTCGTAACCTCCATGTTCATATAAATGATAATGGCGTTTAGACGATACGAACAGAGCAAGAAATGGTGTTAATACACTCTCTTGCATTGAACCAAATTGATCTAAATGAGTGACAGAATCGGCTAGAACCGTCTGTACTGTTTCATGTGATAAATCATAATCAATAATGACATTTGGATGATCTTTAAAATATTCTGCCATTTCACTATTAATAATGACTGGGATATCAGGATGATTGTTTAAGTGTTGTTGAATATAACTTTCACTAGTAGTGCACTTCACTTGCATTGGTTGACCATCTACAAATAAGTCATATCCCATTTGATTCGCTTTTTCAGGAAACACAACATGATGACCTTGAGCTTTTAAATGTTCAGCCACTTGCTGCTCAGCAACATAACCAGATAAGCGTGTAAGTGCACCATCACTCAAAGTACTTGCCTTATCCTGCAAATCAAAAAAATTAGTTGGATGACCTGCTGAGGAAAATCCTAATGCTTGTAATACTTCCGGTTGAATCTGAGAATAGTTCCATAAACTAAAAGCAGAGATGATTCCTGCTTGAAGTACACTATCATTAACTTTTAATTGTTTATTTAGCACATAATGTAATCGCTCATTGAGATGATGATGAACATTAAAATATTTCTTAACCTCATCAGGTGAGAGACCTAGCGGAGCAGATCTCACTAAATCGTTATAATAAGGAAGTTCAGCATTCCCTCCAAAAAATTTATTTGATGTGTTATAATTTAATCGTTGTAAACCACCCAATAATTGAGATGTTGCACTCCGACTTGGAAGTGATTTAAAACTATATTGAGTCAATTTTTCATTAATTAGAGTTTGGTACTGTTCATACTGACTATTGTTATGGGAAGAGTATTGATAGTTTAAACTTTGAGCCAGCTCTATATCTTTAACATTATAAGAATATTGTCCATCTCTTTGAATTAGAAGATATATAAAACTTCCCAAAGCTTCCATATGCTGTTCTATTTTATGGCGTTTAGTACGTTCAATATTTATTTTTTGATAGAAGATAGCTTTACTGTATAGTTTATTTTGTGTAAGAGCTTTAATCAGATAATCAATAAGTTTTGTGTTTTCATAAACACTCACCATTGAATCGAGAATTTTTTCAGAACCATTTAAAAAACCACGTCCCTCAAGAATAGAAGCAATATACTCATATTCATATATTTGTAAAATATGGTATTTTAAGGCCTGTAAACACCATTGTTCAGCCCAGCCATTTTTTTTACTTATTTGATTAACTATATGGCTTCGATGCTGATTTTCTAATAAACAAAAAATAATATTATGTAATAAGGTACAAGCTTCAGCATTGTTTCCAGGATTAGGGAAATGCCAAATTTTGCATTCTTCCAATAAACCTACTTTTTCATATTGTTCCCATTGATTTGAAATTTCTTTTTGTGAGAAAAGAAGCATCATTTCTACAATACTTAGATTGTTTCGATTACGATTAAAAATCAACCATCTTTTTTTTAGTTCGTCAATAGCAAGCATATAATCATTTACAAATATATATATCTTAAAATATACATCAATTTATTAAAAAAAATTATCTTTTAGATACTTATATTGAATTTTATTTTTAGGAGGGATTGCCGTAGCAAGTTCAACATCAGCTAAACCAGTGCAATCAGATTTCAAATATTCAATCATCTCCAATTTAAATAAGCCGCTCACTGACTCAGCCAATGGATTGTCGTATCAGTCACCCGTTGTACCAACTGATGTCTGGTAGTGGCTGCGTCTAATCGATTTGTACAACGAATAGGCAAGTAATGTAAGCCTCTGTCGCTATGATGAATCACATTTTCAGGCATACCACAACTATGAATTGCCTGTTCAAATGCATCCAGAACCATATCCATAGGGCTTATTCATTTGGAAACTATATTGCTGAATAAGCCGTCATGAATAGGTTTGTGCAACAAAGCCTTAAAAAGTGATAATAGATTTGACTGACTATTACGCTGCTCCCTCTACAGCATTTTTTACTTTAACCCAATTCACTATCTCATTTTGAACGTTATTGAAAAAACTGAAGGGATCAATATCCTGATTCAATTCCAATAACTGTTCATTGCCATGCTGATCTCGGCAATAAAACTCAGCCAAAAATTGATCCTGAGAAAATTTAATTTTTAATGTTCCATTGTTCCAATTTTTGAGTAAAACAGCTGGTTTATCAATACTGTTTGCAACGTATTCATAATCGAGAATCACATTCGCATCATTTATTTTATTATCTATACCTTGTTGCTGTAGCTCTAAATATAGGGCATAACTTCTGAGCTCCGCATGTGCACCATTCATCTGTCTAGAACTCAGTAAATAAATTTCATCATGGTTGATCAAACGGATTTGATATTTTTGACAGTAGCCAATCGCTTCAGGATGCTTGATAAAATAAATTCGCCAGTCATCAACTTGAAATCCGTAGGTTTCGATAATGTCATCTAAACTATCCACATTAAAATCTGCAGGAAGCTCATCCAGTAATCGCTGGAGTATTTTTCGTTTATTAGCACTATCAAAGACTTTACGCCAATTTTCGTTCCTATGACGTACTGTTCTATATACTTCTCGACAGAAAGTTCTGTTCGCTCCATCTTTGGCCAGATAATTATCAAAACTCAATAAACTTCGTTGCAGACGATATTGATCATCATCTAAAAACTCTTTGGAAAAGAGTTTAAACGCTTTATCGGCATAGTTTTTAAATGTTTCTGGACAGACTTTTTGACTATCTTCATGTCTACTAAACTTAATTAAGAAATCAATTTGTCCATAAAAATAGTCATGTTGCTCGTAAGGCTTAAATAAGGACTTCCATTTTTCATCTTCCAAAATTAATTTTGATTTTTCAATTTCATGTACAAGATGATGGTCATCAAAAGCTATTTCAAATGTTTTAAATTCTTGCGAATCTTTTTGTAAAGCCGCAAGTTTTTCCAACACTTTCCCTTTACCAATAGAGGCCGCTAAACTATTTAAACCCTGAAGTACTTTGATCAAATTACTTTCAGCATTGTAGTAACCCTTCGCATTATTTACGAGTCTTACGCTAATGTTAAACCAGTCACTAAATTGTTCGGATTGATCAATATGCTGAACGTAAAAGTATAAAATAGCAAAGTGAGCCTGATCTAAATATGAACTTGTACCAGACTTGAACACTTGCCTAAGTATAGTTTCAATCTCTAAATCTTCTTTATGATTAATTAAGAAGTCAAATAATCTTGAAACATTTTTCAGGATTTCTTTTAGGCGCCCATCAGTACCCTGTAAAATTCTCTTATATTCTTCACTTGATACAAATAAGTTCTTTCTTAATCGGCTCAACAATGATTTTTCATCAGTTTCATGTGTAGGATCTGATGATTGTTCAGACTGCTGTTTATTCTTATGGTCAATGTCTTCATTTCTGTAAAAATGACATAGCAATACTGATTTAAAAACTTGCATAAACATTGAATCGAAATCAAATGCTTCATTCTTTTCCTTAGAATCCTCAAATTTGCATTTCAAATTCCATAAAAAATCAGTCCATTCCCGATCCAATTTAGAGAAAAAATCTTTTCTGTCCTGAGCATCAATTTCATCTTCAGTATAGCCTTGTAGCCAAGCTTTAAAATTTTCAAACTCTGTTAATTGCACACCACGCGCATTCATTTTGATATAGAGCTCATCTGTTAATGCAAAGTCATCCATACGCAAAAAGTAAAATGTCAATACCTGATGTGTGACCAAGTTGTCCCACATTTCTGCTGCATTATAGGAGTGTGAATTCTGCTCTTTAGCGTGGAATTGCAAATCTATTTCGTCCAGCATTTCCAATATAGATTGTACAGTCGGGTCTTTTTTCCAAATCGAAAAATACCACGCTTCATTCTCAATCCGTTCCGACAGTTTCTTCGCGTGGTCATGATTCCGAATACACTTTAAATTGGGTGCTTGCTCAATCAAACTTTTTATAAAGTCTCTTGAACTTGTACGAGTCTCATAGCTAAATCGCAATAGTTTGTCTTGTATTGTTTTATCTAGAATCACCTCAGATTTCCAGCCTAAATACCAATGCAGCAAAAACAAGGTTGTTAATCGCTGCTGACCGTCCAGAAGTTTTAACTGCTCATCGACAACAGAACCGTAAACGAAGTCCAAATCAGATTTATGACTATTTTGATTTATCTTTTCCAATAAATGCTGGATAAAAGTTTTTCTGATTTGTGCAATCTTAAGATCATCCTTGCGGCCTTGCGCATAATCTCGCTGAATGATCGGTACGATAATTTTAAATTCTTCCACTAGACGCCAGAATGTATATTGACTGCTCATGCTTTACTCCCCAAATCTAAACCATATCCTTTGAAACATTCCAACCATTGGGCTTTATAATTGCTGCGGTCGATCTCATCCCATTTGTACATTTGGCTGACATCATCACTAAAATATTTTGAAAAGACCTGTTGCGTAGCTAAAGGAATAAATTTTCCCTGATGTTCTTTCTCAAACTTGCCTTTATTTTCAAAATCCACAATACGTTGCCGTTTAGTCAGGAAGATCTGATTTCCGATAGATCGGTTCACTGATGCTGGCAATAGGCATAAATTGTCAAGTGTTTGAATTGCTTCTTTAACGTCACCAACAATTTTGGACAGCTCGTCAAGATATTCTTTTTTAAGTGATTCTGTATCGGCTAGCTCTACAGCTAAAGCTTGCTGATAAACAATCAGTTTGGTATCCAACAATCCTTTATAAGACTCCGGTACAGCCTCTATAATGGCTTTTTGCTCATTTAGCCAGATTTCCCTTTGTGCATCACTTGGTAGATCCAAGCTTTGTTGTGCATGAATATGCTCAATATCCCACTGACAATTGTTATAGGCTCTAAAAGAAAACCTGGTTTTATGTTTCTCATTAATATAAATATTAAATAGCATCAGCAAACCAATAATTCTTGGTCTTTGACTAGATGAAAGATAATCCACTTTGGTAAAATCTAACCGTGTACTATCTTTATTCCCCTTAAATAATCGTTCAAGATAATCTCTCTGAATATGTGATTTTAAGATTTGAACAAATTGATCTCGTTTCGCTTTTTGGGACTCCTGCCAGAGTACGTTAATGGTCTTAATTTTCTGCCCAATGATAAAGCCAATCAAATGATACAGTTGATCCTCTTTAAACCACTCCGCTAAACGATGAAAACCCTGCAGCACTTTTGTCCACTGCTCTTCTATTTGGCAACTCGATGCATTTTTGAGTTGATTCGCAAAATAGAGAAATGTCTTATGATTTAATTGCTGTTTGTCTTTACTTTCTTCCGCCAGCAAATCAAAGATTAGCTCAATACGGGTATGTTTATTGGTTCCTTTATGCGGGCTTAAAAATGCCCAAAATTCATCATCCTGCAGTGTCTGTTCAATTAAGTCCCATTGGCTAGCCATTTCAAATTGTTTTTGTTTGGCAATCTCTGGATGATGATAAGCTTTCATTACACTCTGTAGAAAAAGCGCTTTTATCAGCTCTGCATCCGTAAGAGCAATTTTCCCCTGATTGAGTCGAGTAAATATTTCAATCGAATGCTGTTGGCTGTCCTTTTTGTGATTATTGAGTACCATGTACCAAATGACTTTAGTTTTGTGGAGCAGCTTATCACGCCATATATCTCTTTCTTCTTGTGACTTCGTTTTAAACCAATCCTGAGCGGTTTTATAAGCTTGATAGAAATAGTGGTTATCGATATGGCTTAATTCGGGTGCTTGTTCAATATGATTCAGTTGAACCATGTCATTTAAGAATTGTGAACTCTCTGTCCGCGTTTCATAACGCAAAGTGAAAAAGGGTTTATTTAATAAATAACTAAGAATGATGAAAATAGTGGTCATGCGTTGCTGACCATCAATCAACTCCCAAAAAACGCTTTCTTTACCTTCGTGCTGTACAGGTTTGCGTTTAACCACGACAGGTTGTAAACAATAAAATTCATTCTCATTTTCTGGCTCAAATTCATCAATGTCATTCAGTAGAGCTTCAACTTGTTGTGGTTTCCACTTATAACCACGCTGATAACTATCGACAAAAAAATTACGTCCTTCCAACTTTGAAATAGCTTGAAGTTCCAGGCTATTTTCTCTTGTCTTTAGATTCTCGATAATACCGATTAATGAAGTTTCAGCGATCTCAGTTAAATCAGGATTTTCATGGAGTAAATTTTTAATTTGTATAAGTAACTGTTCTGTATTCATCATTTGCCCTCCTCATAGATATTCTAAAAGATTAATTTTTCATAGCCTATTGATAGGACTTACCGTAACCACACGTGCCTCGTATATAAAAAAGGTATTAAATGCTCTACAGTAGATCTTCTTGAAATTCTATTTTCTATAACCTTACATTGAATGTTTGCATGGAAAAACTATGCTCGAAGCATTTGAGGCAGCTTCAAAATGAATTTATCTCATGTCTAGGCTACTGAGAGCAGGCCATGGCAAAACTGAAGTTTCTATTTAAATGACTTCAGATGCAGTACTAGAAGGGTTTAAACCTTATCAAATGGTCTCAGGCTTTTAACAGTATATTCGATCAATCACTCTAGCTGGTCCAACTGCTTACAAGCGATCAAATTAAGATGTACAAACTGTTCCCAAGAAATTTTTTGTTTAAAGTGTTGTTCATAATAGATATCTACTCGACATACTTCTGGACGATTTTCGTAAATTTTACATAAATGGGAATTCAGATCATGGTGATAGCAAATACCATCACCACGATCTAAAAACTTTGTCAATTCTGATAAATTAACGTGCCTACAACAGGCTCCACACTGAGTACATGGAAAAGCTATCAATTTCTAACCAATCCTAATAACCAATTTTGCGTACTTTCAGCATTTCCCATTTCAAATGGAAGTTTGATTTCCTGTTTCTCTATTTCTTGCTTTAAAAGTATATTACGTTCCAACTCAGAGCTAGAGTTTGTAAGTTGTTCTGTAAATTTTGAGATTTCATCAATATTTAATCCAAACTCTAATTGAGTCAATTCGAGAATATAGTGATCTAACTCTTTATTAATTTCTTTGAAATTATCTAAGACTTTTTCATATTTAGTTTTAATTCGATCTAAATAAGCCCAAAAATTCTGCATTATTTCACTTTGTTCAATGAAATAATTTAAAGCCAAAATTACAATACCACTTGTCAAAGCGCTAGCGAAGTCAACAACTAAATTTCCTAAAGGCATTGAGTTAAGAGCAGCTAAACCTTCATGCATAAGCATACCTACGATTATGCCAATACTTGCTGAAAGAATTTTAAAAGTGGCTTTAGTTAACTCACCAGTCGATAAGTTCTCTGGATTAAAGAATGCCATCTTCATGACTTTGATCAAATTTAACCAGGTCTCTCTTATAATTTTCCCCCAAAACTTTGTTGTTGTAAGAAAAATATTTAATACCGTTGTAGAAAGACTTGCAAAAACACCTGAAATTGTTGCATCCCGAAAACTAGAAACTACATCCTTAAACCGCTGCTTTACACGTTCAATAATATTTAAAACCGTATCTTTTAAATCATCTAAAAAGTTTTTAATTCTAAATTCAACTGTTTTATACTTCACGTATATAGAAGGAATTACCGCTTTTATTTCAAACCAAATTTCAGCAAGTATAAGTCCTAATGTCTCCCTTAAACCCATTTTTAAACCAGCAATCCCCGCTGATGTTAAGCTTGCCTTAAAAAACTTAGTACTTTGATAATAACTATTTATCTGCTTCTCAGTTTCAGCTCTTGCCTTTTCATCAACTTTTTTCATGGATTCACTATCAACTTGTTTAAGCTCATCCAATGATTGCTGTTTTTTTCTAATTTTATCTTGAACTTGCTGAAACTCATGCCGTTCTTGAGGTGTAGATTGTGGCATTCCATGAAGCTTCTGATTTAACTTACTTAATTCAATTTCACGATTATTAATTGTTTCGGGTAAATTATTTAAAAATTTATCAACAGAATGCTGTTTTTTAGTTCTATTTATACTGCTAGCCGTTGACGATAAATTTGAGTCTTGATTAGCTAATGCTACTCCATCCAGTCCAGCTAGCATTCTTCCAGCATCATTATGAATCTCATGCGCCGAAATAATATGATCCAAATCACGGTTTTGGCCTTTTGATAGATTTTTATCTTTACGATATTTATCTTTCAAAGTCCCATTTTCTTGCGCTTGTTTATCATTCCGCCCTTTCTGAATATAATTATGATGTTGATGATAAGCAGCCGAAGCATATTTTTCACGATTTTCATACTTTATCTTTTCCGCTTCTGTTGCCCATATGTCTTGTCTGACATTTTGAATCGTATCAACATCTCCACCTTTTTTATCTTCAAATAATAAAAAATCAAGACCAAAGGTAGTCACTAAACTTTTAGTGACAACTTGGTTAATTTCATCTGACCAATCAAATGTTTTTGATGACATATCTGTTCCTAATATAAGAACTCCTCCTGTGTTGACAGGAGGAGTCCTTCATACTTTAAAATTATGTTATTAACGCTTAAAACCTTCATGGGTTTCTTTTAAAACTTTCTCAAGACCTTGATGATCAAGTACTTGCATACCATGCTCGTCTACAAGAATTTCTGCATTACCATCTTTGTCTAAAATAGGCTTACCTTTATTATCTTGTTTTACCTTGAATAGCGGCGTAGAAATCATTTTTGCCATAATTGCAGCTAAACTTGTACCATTTTCAATGCATGTAATCGTCTCTTCCGAAATGCTATGTATTTTTTCCTGATTACCCTCTTTTAGTATTTGATTAATCTCTTTTAGCTTTTCAAAATACAAATTGAAGACGCTATATATTTTAGTTAATTCATTATAAATTCGGTCTGCATAAGATTGGACTCGCAATAACTGCTCTTGTGCAATCTCCATTTTTGTAACAGCTTGGTCAACTTCGTAACGGATATCTCTTGCTTTATCTAGCGCTTTAGAACCATGAATCGCATAAGCAATACCAGCTACAGCTAATACAGGAGCAACAACTGCGCCTCCTAGCACCATAGCACCACCAGCCATTCCCCAACCGCCAGCAGCTAATGAACCACCACCAATAGCCGCCATAGTAGCATTATATGCAGCGACACCAGATAAAGATGCTATAGATGTCCCTGTAGATGCGGCTCCAAGAGCCATAACGCCACCGTATACAGCAAATCCCGCTGCTGCTCCCGAAACACCACCACCAACAACAGTTTTCAAATAGTCAGTTGCTGTAATAGCAACTTCCTTTATTTGATTTAATTTATGCTGGGGAATTTGAATTTTTGTATCGCTATATTTTTGAAAATTATTATTTTTTAAAATTTCTTCTACTAAACGATCAAACTTATCAAAATCTGAACCTATTTTGAGCTCTAACTCGCCTAAGCTTTCTAATGACTGACTGGTTTTATTATTTACTTCGTCAAGAGCTTCCTTATGCTTTTTATAAATATTTTTTGAGCGTTCAATAATATCATCTGCAAGACTTTTGTCTTGATGACCATCATAAGCTTTTTTAGCTCCAACCGCTGTCGCTGCAACGGCAGCCCCAATTAAAATTAATGGTAATGGCATGGTTTCCTCTCAATTACTACTAAGTAATTATTTTTAATAATGACTAAAAATATGAATTTATTTTAGAGCAGGATTATGCAACTTAATTAACTTTTAAATTCTCATAAATGAGTTCAAATTAATAAATGATTACCTACTCTAAAAAAGATAAAAATCTCAAACAAATTTAAATACTTTTAATATCTTCCATAGTTTCATAACCTCTATTTCTTAACTCTTTTCGAGCTGCTACCGCTTTAATAGGTGAACGCTGAGCTTCTGTAAGGCAAATTTTAGCTAGTTGACGATCACTGAGATCAGGCATTTCTTCCGCATATTGAGCAGATCTTTCTTTTGCTCCTTCATACTGAGTTTTAGCTTCTTTAGCTGCATATTCTCCTGCTACTTTTGCTACTTGTCCCACTTTATTCCAAAAACTCATTTTATACCCTCGCTTTTTTACACATTAAATTTGATAAAAATTACATTAATTTTTCTTGTCAAGAAAATGAATTCCCCACATTACAACTATTGCAAGCCACCCTAAAGGACCAAGAAACAATAAAATTATTGTAGCTAAAATACGTCCAACCGGATTACCAGATTTCCATAAAGCTGCAGCTTGACCAGCGGCCTTATCCCTATCTCTATTATTCATTAACCTACCCCCTCATTTACTTTTAAGTTAAAGTTCAAAAATCTTATTACCCATCATAAAGTCATCAAATTCATTTTCATTTTTAAATGGCAATTCATGTCCCAAATATTGGTATAACTCTTGATAAGCGATAACGATTTTATTTATTTCCACAGAATTCAAAGATGCTTTGATCTGAACAAAAGACTTATTAAAAATTTCTTTCCGTTCTTTATCTTCCTGCTCAATTAAACTATCTAGCTGAGCAACTTTTTCTTCAATAAGCGGCAATACTTCTTCACAAATCCGTTCAACTTCCTGACGACGGATTCGAGCAACATCTCGTGTGTAAAATACAGAACCCGTAATCTGTGCAGCTTTTTCAATTAAACGGAAAATTGTTACAGTTACTAAAGCTGAAACAAATGAAGTAATCACAACAGAAAATACTTCTGGAATACCAATGCTAATTAAATATTGATATAACCCCACAATAAAAGTAGTTACTGCTAAAGCAGCGATTGCTTTAGAAATATTCAAAATTGTTTGGAATAAGGATTTATTCTCACCTGTAATAAACAACCATATTTCATCGCAAACAACTTTGAAATACTTACCCCCTTTCTGAATCGCTTGGTAGATATTTTTATAAAAGCCTACAATTAATCCAACAACATAATCAATTGCAGATTTTGATAGGTTTTTCAAAAAGCCTTCTTCAAATATTTCTTTAAATTTTTGCTTAGTGTCATTGATCACATTTTGAAGTCGCGCAGAAAAATCTATATTCTGATCTTTCCATGCTTGGCGAATTTCAGCGACACAACGCCCAACCATATAGGTAATCGCTTGTTTTATACTAATGTCAGTGTGTTGAATCACTTCATGAGTAACGAAATACCCCTTCTCATGAAGTTCTGATTCAGCAATCAAAAAATAATCTGCTAAGTTCTGTAAATTCTCTTTAGCTTTTTCTTCATCAGAAAAAGTTATAATCACACTCTCAATCCAAGTTCCCTGTAAAGAAACTGAACGTCTAGAAATTTGTCCTGCTACTAGCTTTTCTAATACCGCTTGAGCAATTACATCGCCCAATTCTGCACGATCCAACCAATATTCTTTAGCTTTTTCAAAATCTTCTAAAGGTACAACCAATTTGTCATTGTTTTCTAAATATCTCTCTGCTGCTAAATGAGTGAAGCTTTTTATAGATTTATATTGTGCCTTTTCACCATCTAGTATTTTACCTTTAGCAAATGCTACAACATCTGTCACATTATCATTATAATTTGCTGCGCTCAGAATCGAGTCTGAAAGCTTTACACCTTGCTTTTTTAAATTATAAAGATAGTCGGCTGTTACATATCTTTTGTAAGTTTTAGAAATAGCTTGATTTAAATTATTAATAAACACATCTCGAACCTCAAATAGGTTTCCCTGTCTATTTGGATTTTGATTATGACTACCTGATTTGGTGGTTAATAAGCTTTGTAGCTCATCTCTATATTGCATAGAAGCATCTAACAACTTTTCACTGCGTTGCTCTAATGTCCAAGATAAATCAATATTAAGCTTTGTTGAGATATCATCTACAAAGATGTGCAATACCTCATCAAGATATGTCATAACCATTCCTTTTAAATATGATCAGAAGTTAGAAGTCATCTGACTCATCTAGACCTGCAAAAAGTCGCTCGTTCAATTGTTGTTTTTTCCCTTCTAGTTGTTTTAATTCTTGACGATATGTATTTAACTCTGGAGTTTTAGCTCGTTCAAAGTTACGGGCAACCTCTTCTGCCTGATCAAAACGTTTATAGAATTTTTCATCAGACTCAAAAATCCCTTTCGTCATGTTTCCAGAGACATCCCACTTTTCACTAATTAAATCCTCAATTCTTTCAATACGCTCTTGAACTTTAGAAATTTTATTTTCAATTTCTAGTAATTCAGCCGATGCTTCTTGGGTCATGTTATTTCTCCTTAAATACTATTTAAACGATCAACCAAATCTTTAGATTGATCACGGACATCACGAATTGCTACATCTAAAGCACCATTTTCTTTAATTAATGGAGCTTTAACTAATGCAGAAATTCCTCCCATACACAAAAACGCATTTGCCAATATAGCTTTTTCTGCTTGAGTAAATGTTTGATAATCATCTTTGTGTTTACGTATTTTTTCTATCTCTGCGATTAACTCATCTGCAAATTCACTCAATTGCTCAATTAAACCTGCAATCGCATGAGCAGCATTGCCAATAGCACGTGTTGTTTTGGCTGCAATCATTTTTTCATTGTAAATTGCATGTGCTTTAGCTAAATTTCTTTTTGCATCATCCACAGCTGTTTCGGCACTTGCAGCTAACATTGCACCTCCAACCGCTAAAATTGGACCAGCAACAACTCCCCCTAAAACAGCCATCCCTCCTGCCATCCCAAAACCACCAGCAGCCAAACTTCCACCACCTAACCACGCTAATGTGGCATTTGTTGCGGCTGCACCACTAAGTGTACTAATCGCTGTTCCAGTTGAAGCAGCAGCCAACATTTGTGTACCGCCATAGGCAGCTAAAGCTATTAATGCCCCACTTGCTCCTGCTGTACCTACTCCGGATACTATTTCAGGTAATGAAACAGATAGTCTATCTAACTCTAATAACCTACTTTCTACATCAACACCTTGTAATTCAGGTATTTGACTAATTTCAATATTTTTAATTCCCTCTAAAGCTTTCTTAAAAGGGATATAGCATTGCTCAACCACGGCAATACGTGTTGCTCCCAAAATAGTTAAGCGCTCGTTAGTTTTTACTCTCATTTCTTCAAGAGTTTCATCAGCTTCATCTAATTTATTTTCAGCCTGACGAAAAATTCTTTTAGCTGTATCAAATCCAGCTTTAGCATCCGATCCTTTTTTAACACCATAAGCTCCTGCTGCTGCTGCTCCAACCCCGATTAATAACGGTACAAGTGGTAATACCATTTATATATTCCTCTTATTAAAGTTCTTTACACATTTTTTAAATCTATATGTTTTAAAATCAATTAGAGCTTATGTATTCCTTCAATCCCTTTTCCATCTCATTTTGTAATCTTCCTGGATTTACAATTTTAAGATGTGGAATCCAAAACCGGATTAGAGGCAACAGCTGCATATCATGATTAATTTTTGAAGAGACCAACAACCCACCATCCCCCAACTCTCTTACAATGTGCTGCTCGGGTAGTATTGATCTCTGTTTAAAATAAAAAGCAACATGACTATCAATAGATAAAATGATTTCCTGTTTATCCTGTCCAAACCAGATGCTGTCATCATCTTCCACAAGTTTCACAATATTTTGATCTGGAATAAATTGAGGATATTCATGCGTAGCGTGCATAAGTTGAATATGTGAAATACGATAAGTACGCAATTGATCTTTTCTAACTGCTGCTAAATACCAGCTACCATGATGATGAATCAAGCGATAAGGTTGAACCAGTCGAGGTTCTCCTTTATATATAAAACCAATTTGTCGCTGCTCTTGAATTGCTTTTCCAAGAACTTTGAATAGTTCTTTAAACTGACTAGCATCTTCAAAAGAGTAACCCTTAGCACTATAAATCTGATGTGCTCGACTATCTAAAAGCTCACGCAGAAAAGACATATCCAATGAGGGATACAAATGACTAATTCCTGAGAGCTGTGCAAAATTACGGATATCCTTTGGAGCAATTTTTCCCAAATAATTTGAATCTAGGTAAAATTTTTTATTTTCATTATCCTGTAACAAAGGCAAATAAGTGTTAAGGCGATCAAAATCTCTCGAAATAGTACGTGTACTTACCCCAAACTCAAATGCCAGTTCTTTTATACTTAACTGATACCCCATATTTAACTTTGTTAAAATATTTGCTAGTCGGTCAGCTAAACGCTCATGAATAGAATCATCACGTTGCATAAATTTTCTCTAATTATTTAAAACATATACCAAACTTTTAAAGTTTTGATATGCTTGAAATATAACACATTAATAATACAAAAATTCACAATAAATAACAAAAAAACATTAATTTAATTTTAATTTAAACAATGTTTAGCCTTTCTA
>JADHEE010000342.1_pt1 | contig 20191 bp, 15 predicted proteins | sample 8952401 | NCBI WGS metagenome assembly JADHEE01 (sample SAMN16124438, study PRJNA663242) | bioreactor sludge metagenome | isolation source: sludge (ammonium) | place: India:Bengaluru | collected 2019-02-28 | reverse complement strand
ACGATCTTCCCGGTCTAATGCCTCAATTCATAGATGACTTCGCCGGGGGCTTACGCCTAGCCATCAATGGCGTCTCAGCAATGAAAGCGTGACGGCGAGCCCGCCGCCGTCACGCAGCGAGGTCACGATACTGCCATTGTTCAGCAGCATTGCTCGGCGCGCGATTGCAAGCCCCAAGCCGGTTCCGGGAACCGATTTACTGCTTTTTATCCTGATAAAAGGCTCGAAGATAGCCTCTAGCATGTCTGGCGGCACGCCTGGGCCACGATCCCGAACGGTCGTCACTAGTGTTCTGCCGTCGTTCTCGATACGCGCAATAACATCGATCTGGCTACCGGAAGGGCTGTACTTCATGGCGTTACTAATGACGTTTTGGAACGCTCGGTAAAGCTGTTCTTCGATAGCTTTGGTGACAAAGCTATCGGGGGCAATGACGCGTAGCGTCTGCTGCGATGCGCGGGCCTCTATGTGGGCATCGTCGGTAATGGATTGTAATAGTTCAATTACATTGACATCCTGCGTCGGCTCGGTGGCGGGGCCGGATTCCAGCCGTTGCAGCGTCAGCAATTCTTCAATCAACTTGCCAAGCCTGTTATTTTCGAGCTCGATGCGCTCAACCATATTCGCATTCAGGACGGGTTCCCGACGCAAAAGATCAATGGCCACCTGGATACGCATTAACGGAGAACGTAATTCATGGGAGACCTCTTGCAGTAACGTACGGTTGGCTTGTAGCAGCTGCTCGATTCGTGTCGCCATGCGATCGAAGCCTTGTGCCAGATCGGCAATTTCATCCGTTCGGCCTCTCATCATGGGCCCAACCCGGGTGCCTAGTCTTCCTTCGGAAAAGTGCTGCAACGCCACATTGAGATGACGCAAGGGGTACGACAGGTACCATGCGAGAACAAGGCTTACCACCACAACGGCAACAACGGCCGACACCATCGGTACGACGGGTACTACGCCCCACATTGAAATACCGACAGGTGGCGGAGGCATGTGACCGGTAAACCAGTAGAAACCTACTGCACCACCAATCGATAGCGCCATGCCAATGAGAAGAGCAAGCAGGAGCTTCCAGAAGAGACGGTTAAAAGAGCACCAAAGCGTCATAGGGAAGTCACTTTCGTGGAGAGTATTCCGACGGCTCTCGCCTCCAGATAGCGTGTGTTCGTGGCTCATTTATCGATCCTCCTGCATTCGCAACGCAGAAGCACAGGGACGGTATAGAACGCCGACCACGCGTTGGTTCTACTACGTCTATTTGCTTCTACCGTAGCGAATAAAGGCGGAGAGACTTGTATTGCCCCCGTACTTCGCTCCTCTCATCCTGTATTCTGCAATGGGGGACCCCAAAACCGGGCGCCACGGGAAAGGTAGGGAGCTCACGCGTGGCGCTTTGAACAACATCAACTACTCACGCTTAGGCATGGGCACATGCTGCATGAACCACTGATGCAGATCATCGACATAGGTGTACAACACCGGAATCACGATAAGGCTTAGCAAGGTCGACGTGAGCAAACCGCCGATCACGATGATCGCCATCGGCTGCCTGAAACTCGGGTCGGCCCCCATTCCAAGGGCAATTGGCAACATGCCGGCCCCCATCGCAATGGTAGTCATCAAGATCGGGCGGGACCGCTTATGGCATGCATCGATCAGGGCATCAAAGCGCGACATGCCATGTTCACGACGCGCCATGATGGCGTACTCGACCAGCAAGATGGAGTTTTTGGTCACGATTCCCATCAGCATCAGGATACCGATGACGGCCGGCATGCTGAAACTCCCCCCCGTAATCAGCAACGCTACCAGCGCGCCGCCAATCGATAATGGCAAAGCGCCAAGAATCGTCCCCGGCTGCAAAAAATCATGGAAGAGCAGTACGAGGACGACATAGACGCAGAGAATACCGATAACCATGGCCATGCCGAAACTCCCGAACATCTCGCCCATGCGCTGTAACTCGCCCTGCTCCACCTCATGCACGCCTTGCGGTAACTGCTGCATGGCAGGCAGATTACGGACTTCTTCCATCACTTCGCCAATGGCCCGGCCATTGAGCTCCACCGAGATGGTGACGTTACGATAGCGGTCGATGCGGTCGATCTGGGAAGCGCCACTCCCGATGCGAATGTCGGCCACCGACGATAAGGCAACCTGCCCCTCTGTGCCGATCACTCGCAGTTGCGCAATGCGATCCATGTCGGTACGCAGCGTCGGATCTAACCTCACCCGTAACGCAATTTGACGCTGGGGCAGATTAATTTTGGAAAGGCTTGAGGAATAATCGCCGTAGGTAGCCAGCCTGATTGCATCGGCAAGCGACTTGGTCGTCACCCCGAGTGCTGAGGCACGCGCATAGTCGGGCGTAATTTGAATCTCCGGCCGTTGCAGTGCCGCGCCAGAAGTAACGGCGCCCACGCCTTTGAGCATGCGCATATCGCGCTCCAGTGCAGCAGCGGCGTTCTCCAAAGTCGTGGCATCGTCACTGGATAAGGTTACCTGCAGCTTCTCGCCACTGTTGCCACGCCCGACGTTGATACGAGCACCAGCGACCGAGGAGAGTTTTTCACGCATATCTTCTTCAACCGCATTCTGTTTGCGACGCTCGCCGCGCGGCTTCATGTCGACGATCAACGTCGCCGAATTGACTTCGGTATTGCTGGAAGAATCCAATCCACCGCCGCTACTCGCCGTGCCGACCGACGAGAAAACGTGGGTAATGTCTGGAATCTTGCGCAACACGGCATCCACTTCGCGCGCTGTTTTGGCGGTGTCTTCAAGCGTACTGCCGGGAGCCATGGTGATGGTCACTTGGCTCTGCCCATCATCCATTGCCGGCATGAAGGCGGTTGAAAGCAGCGGAATCAGGGCGAGCGAAGCTGCAAAAAAGAGCGCTGCCGCCGCGATCGTTCTGCCTCGATTACTTAAGCAAGTCCGTACCCAGCCAAGATAGCGTGTCATTAGTTGGCCATCTGCTTGCTCGTGCGCCATCGGACGCATGTAGTAGGCGGCCATCATGGGAGTCAGCAAACGGGCAACGAGGAGCGAGGCGATGACTGCTACAGCCGCTGTAATTCCGAACTGCTTGAAGATCAAACCGGGAATGCCGCCCATGAACGCAGTCGGCAGAAACACCGCAACAAGCGTAAAGGTCGTTGCTATGACAGCGAGTCCGATTTCGTCGGCGGCTTCCATCGCGGCCTGATACGGCGTTTTAGCGAGCTGCATGTGGCGCGCGATATTTTCCACCTCGACGATCGCATCATCGACCAGAATCCCGATCACCAGCGCTAAAGCGAGCAGAGACACGGTGTTCAAGGAGTAACCTAGATACTCCATCGCGAAGAAGGTGGGGATCATCGAGAGCGGTAAGGCTGTCGCCGAGATAATCGTTGCCCGCCAGTCGCGCAGGAAGAACCAGACGACGATCACGGCGAGGACGGCCCCTTCGAGCAGGAGGTGCATCGACCCATGATAGTTATCAACGATGGGTTCAACGGTGTTACTGACTTCGTAAATTTTGACTTGCGGATGCGAGGTCGCGAATTTGGCGACGGCATCGCGCAAATCCTGACGTACCGAGACATCCGAGAAACCCTTTTGGCGGGTAATCTGAAACCCGATGACCTCCGTGCCGTCGACATAAGCCAGCGTACTGCGCTCGGCATGGTTGTCGCTCACTTGGGCAACCTGATCGAGGCGAACGCGCCGCCCGTCCGAGAGCGGAATGGTCATCGCGGCGATATCCGCTGCATTGTGCGCTGCCGCCAGTGCTCTAAACGATTGAAACTGATGCCCGATTTCGCCACGGCCGCCAGAGGCATCCTGCTGCACCGCTTTTAGCTGGGTTGAAACATCCGAGAGCGAGACACCCAACCCTGCCATCAGTGCGGGATCAAGATCAACGTGCACCTCGCGATCGATTCCCCCGACTCGTTCAACGGATGAAACCCCCTTCACCGAGAGCAGCGTCTTGCTGATGTCGTTGTCGACAAACCAGGAGAGCTCATCTTCTCCCATGTTGGGCGCTTCGATGGCATAGGTCATCAAGGCGCTCGATGCAGCGGTGACTTTTGAAACGGTCGGCGTATTCATACTGGCGGGCAGATTGGCTTTGGCCGAATCAACCGCGTTACGCACTTCATTGAGCGCCTCTTCGCTATTTTTGTCGAGTTCAAATGACACGCTGATCGCGACAGAGCCGTCAGTGATCGTGGTTGTCACGTGATCGAGCTTGGTTAGGGAAGTAAGCTTGTCTTCAATCTTGCGTGCAACTTCCGTTTCCAGCTGCGCGGGCGCTGCGCCTTCAAGAGTGGCCGAGATCTTGATCATCGGCAAATCCATGTCGGGAAAGTCCTGAATCGGGAGCTTTTTGAGGCTATAGCACCCAAGCACAGTCAAGATGACAAACAGTAAAACGGCCGGTACGGGGTTACGGATGGACCATGCAGAAAAGTTCATTGCGCACCCTTAACGACCTTAACGAAATCGCCATCGGCAAGGAAGGCGCCGCCCGAGGCGGCTACCGCCATCTCGGCTTTGATTCCCGAGATGATCTCGACTAGCCCATCATGACGATCGCCAGTTTCGACACGATGCCGGATGACCTTTTCGTCGTTGCCAATCTCAAAGACATAGCTGATGCTGTCTCTCAAGACAACGGCGGCTTGCGGCACGGCCAGCACCGTGCGCTCTCCCGACTCGATTTTGCCGCTGGCAAACATGCCGGCGGTCGCCCCTTCGGGGAGGCTGACAAGTACATTGCCACGACTCGTAGTGGTCGAAAGCGTTGGTGGAACCAGTCTTACTGAACCTTCCAGCTCTTTTCCTGAAGGTAGCGTGACATAGGCTTTGGCCCCCGTGTGCACTTTCGAGAGCTGTGCAGCATCCACCTCGGCTTGCCATTCCAGTTTTGCTTGGCGCTGCATCCTGAAGAGTTCTGTGCCAGCACTGACAACCTGACCCAACAAGGCGCTCTTCGAGGTGATGATGCCGTCGTCGACAGCGACGACACGCGTCTGCGCCAGCGTCACCTTTTGCGAGGCCACCTGCGCGGCGGCCTGATCGACCGAAGCTTGCGCGGTCTCTTCCGTCGCCAGATATTCGGCCACCTGCTGGTCAGACAAAGCCCCTGAGTCTTTTACCGCGCGGGCACGATCGGCATTGGCCTTCGCTTGCGTAAGGGACGCTTTTGCGGAAGCGAGTGCTGCCTCGTAACGGCGAAGATCGGCCTCCACCGTTTCTCTTGAAAACTCAACAAGCAACTGCCCTTTTTTAACACGCTGCCCCACATCCGCATGCAGCACGGCAATGCGCAAATTACCCGTTTCGGCACTGATGATCGCTTCCTGCCATGCCACGACGGAGCCATTGGCCGTCAGCGTCAATGGCCATGTCTTTTGTTGCGGCTGGGTTGCATTAACACTGAGAACCGCTTTTTTCACTGCAACCTGATTCGCTTGCACTTCACGACCGCGCAACATCAGCCCCCCTGCGCCCAAAACGATGGCAACACCTACCACGAGCACAGTCTTGTTTACGGTAACATTCACTCTTCTTCTCCTTGCAATCCTTGCCAGCCACCGCCTACGGCCTTGTAAAGGGCGATCCAGTATTCAAGGCGGTTTTGTTGTAACTCGATGAGGCTGATTTCGACAGTAATGTCGGAACGCCGCGCGGTTTCAAGATCCAGCTGGCTAGCACCACCGGCTTTTCGGTTGATTTCCGTTGCTGCCAGATACGCGCGATACCCCTCAACGCTCTTTTGCAACGCTTCTTCCCGGGCCGAATAACTCTCGAGCCTCACCAAGGCTTGTTCGACTTCTTTTACCGCATCGGTCACCGTTTGTTTGTAATTGGCCAGTGCACTGTCGTAATCAGCTTTGGCGCTCTTGATATTGGCTGTAATCGTGCCGCCATCAAAAATCGGCAGCGTTAGCGAGGGGCCAAACGACCAGGGTTTTGTCAGCGACGCCCCTTGCGTTCTCGATACACCGACCGAACCTAAGAGTGTCAGGCTCGGCCACCGCTCTGCTTCGGCTGCGCCAATGAGCGCTGAAGTTGAGGCAAGCTCACGCTCGGCCACCACGATATCCGGCCGTTGGCGCAGCAAATCGGCGGGGATCGCTTCAACACGCATGCCTTCTGTTGTTGGCATCATGAGTTTCTCTTGCACCAGCAACTCGCGTAGCGAGGGTTCATCCAAGCTGGTCACGGCTACCAGCGTTTTGACGAGTACCTCACATTCCACCTTTTGCGCTAAAGCAGTCGCGGTCGTGCTCGCAGTGGACGCATCGGCAAGCTGGGAATCGGCTCGTGCGGTTAACCCCGCGTCGGCGGATACCCGTGTAAGCGACGAGGTCAGCATTTGGGAGGCCGCTTGCTCTTCATAAAATTTCTGCTTGATGCGGCAAGCACGATAATCGATGTAATCGGTGGCCACTTCGGCGGCGAGGGAGATTCGCGCATCGTGCCAATCGGCAATCCGCGCAGAAACCAGGGCATCGGCAGATTGGTTATTACGTCTGACTTTACCCCAGAGATCGAGCTCCCAGGAGGCGTCTAGTTCGCCGGTCGTCGAGCGCGTCACGCCGCCTGTGTTTTTAAGGTCGCCCGACCTCGTTCCCTGGGAGCTCGCCGTCAGAGCTGGCCACTGGCTAGCCCCCGCACTCAATCGACTCGCACGTGCCTTATCAATCGCAGCGACCGCTTTTGCGAGTGAATTGCTGTTTTTCTGCGAGATACTCTGCAATGTGGTCAGTGTCGGATCATTAAACTGTTCCCACCATGCTTGCAGGTTGGATAACTGCGTGTTCTGCCGTGTTTGCCACTGATCAGGCAAATTCAAATCGGGTTGTCGATAATCGGGCCCAACAGCACATCCAGCGAGCATGGACAACCCCAGCCCCAACGCAATAGTACGTAATGCCATGCGATACCTTTCAAAAACAAGGTACCAGTCTAGTCACTTCCATACTATATTATAAGTCGGCACAAATAGAATTCATTGATCTATTAAATCGCACAATGATTGATAACCTACGCAGCATGGCGGTGTTTTCGCACGTCGCCGAATCCGGCTCTTTTCGCCGTACCGCGGAGCGGCTTGGCTTATCTGCCTCCGTCGTCAGCCACCACATCACACAGCTCGAAAAAGAACTCGGCGTCCAGCTCTTATATCGTTCTACACGCCATGTGGCTCTGACTGACCAAGGAGCCCGTTTTTTCGAGGCGTGCCGCAGAATGGTTGGGGCCGCCGAAGCGGCTCTTGCAGAACTACACGATGAGCAAGTCAGCGGGAGGCTCTGGGTGCTTGCGCCAGCCCCTTTTTCGGTGGGGCCATTCGTACGCGATGTCGCAGATTTCTGCAAACTCTATCCAAAAGTGGAAGTACGGCTTGAGTTCGATGACGGTCCTCGCAACCTGATTAAAGAAGGGATCGATGTCGCCCTTCGCACGGGGGCACTCGAAAACTCATCGTTGATCTGTCGTACGCTCTTTGCCAGGAGCCCTGGCCTTTTTGCTTCGCCCGATTATCTTCACCGCTACGGCAAAATTGAGACGATCGAAGAACTTCAGGCCGCCCACTGGCTGGAAGTCCCTAATCTCGCGGATTTGACGATCTATCGCCCCGACGGCCACAAGGTACAAATCACGCCCAAACGCCGAGTATCCGTTAACAACGTTATTGCCCTGCACCAGCTCGTTCTTGCAGGCATCGGCGTGGCACAACTACCGCCGATGGTGGCCAACACCGATGTCGAAGCGGGAAAGCTTGTGCGAATTTTACCCAACTGGCAACTCGAAAAATTGAGTTGCTACGCCCTCTACCCGGCTCGCGCCATGCCCAACTCGCTTGCGCGCCGGTTTGTTGATTTTGTGATTGAAAAGATGAACGAATTCAACGAGTCGGCACTAAACAAGGATATCCAGTCTAGGGTGCACCACAAGGGGCTATCGTAATAAAGAAAAGAAATCGAAAATCCGAATAATCACTGCCAATCGTTAGGGATACGCTGAACAAATCCACATTTTGCTGAAGTGAGTGAGAAACGAAGGCATTTGCCCGAGATTTTCGGTTCATCGCGGCTTTCCGGGGACTGGACTGTCATCACTGCGGAGTACGAGTGGCCGAGCGGATTGGCTGGCTGAACCGACACGCCCGGCTAACCGAACGGCTGCGCGCCTGGGGCGAGGCGCTGACGGAACTGCTGCCGATCGCCCACGTCGCCAAGCTGACCGAGCTGCATTGGCACACCATCAACGAAATCGACAAGGCTCACCCCGGTAACGCTTTGAGGGGCAGCAATTCATTGATCCGCGAGAGCGGACAGGTGGGAAGCCTTTCCAGCGCACTTGCCAGCCAGGCAAACGGCTCGAATCCATTGAGTTTCGCGGTGCCGAGCAGACTCTGAATGGCGGCTGCTCATTTCAAGGGTATTGGCTTGTGCCTCAATGGCGTACTGCCGAGCGATCCGGGTCGGCGCTTCTTCAGCCTCGGCATAGCCCCCGCTGCCTGCAAGTCGAAGAACTTCCGACGAGCATGTGCCCAGAACGCTTGTTCAACAACGGTTTGGCCGAACAAGGCTTTGTAGCCACTATAGTCATCAACCATCAGATGATCCTGCCACGCTTCCACAAAGGTGGCGGCATGCCTTCCACTCCGACTGCTTTGGTAGTCGAACACGACGATCGGTGGGCCGCCGTCCAAATCATTACTACGATACGCCCACAGATAGGGCTGTTTCGTTTCGTTTTGCCTTGCTCCGGGTCGAGTTGCTGTACCGGCGTTTCGTCGGCGTGCAGGCTCTGTCGGGCCTTGACTAACTCCGTCAGCCGATCCGCGAGCGGCTGTAAAGTCTCCCCCAACCGGACGATCCACTCACTCAGCGTACTGTGCGCCAATGATACTTGCTGCCGAGCAGCGATCTGTTCGAGTCGGTACAACGGCAAAGGGTCAAGTTTAGTTTTTCGAGACGAACGATCTTTCAACCACAGAGTGAGTTATTCACCAGAATCCCCAGTCAGCAGCCATTGCCATCTCACTGCCATATCCAGCAGTTCTGGCCCGGCCGCCGCCGGTCAGGCAATCGAGATTTTCTGGTCAAGTGCGATAAGAATCAGTGGTCAAGTTGGCGCGATTGCGCACCCTTCAGCAAGTCCAGTTCGTTCGATGTGTACGGCATGGTTTGAGTCATGTGATTTCCCCTTTTTGTCGAGATTGGATTGAGCGATGTTTTCATTGGGATTTATGCAATCCAGGCACGAAAATCCCCGTCCCTGAAATGCCTTTATTCTAGATGATAAGAATTACCAGTTGCAATATGAATTGGTAATTATTATTATCGAATACCCTGATTGGATTCTAGATGAATTCATTCAGTATAAGTACCAGTGCATAAGAAAACTCCTAATTCCGTTCCCGAAAGAAGCAATGGCCGCGCACGATTCACACCACGTCACCGAACACACGGGCTGCCTGCGGCCCGGCGTGGCGCGTGCGCTGGCGGCCGCCGTGGCGGCGGTGCATGTCCTCCTGATCGCCGTCGTTCTGCGCGGGGATATGCGCATCGTTCCGAGCGAAATGGCGGGCAGAGCCGGAACGGGGACGGTCTTTGCCTCCCTCGTGCCGAACGTTCCCGCCGCGACGGCGGCGGCCGGCGCGCCGATCTCCGCGAGCGATGCCGGAAAACCGCGCGCGGAAGCGGGCAAGACCACCCGCCCGATCAAACCCCGGACGCCGGAAGCCGGCCGCGTGGTGGCTGCCGAACGCACGCCGGAGACGCCTGCGGAGCAGGCTTCCGCGCCGGATGCCGGCGAGCAGGGCCAAGGCATGCCGTCGCGGGAGCCGTCCGCCGAGGGCGACGGCCATGCCTCCGGCAGCGCCGCGCCGGCCTCATCGCCCGGAGCGGCGGGCGGTGCCCGGGACCCGTTCGCGGGCCGGGATGGAGGAGGGTACGAGGACATGGAATCCCCCGTGGCTCTCTCGTCGCTCAAGTTCAAAAGAGCGCAGAAGCCGGACTACCCGGAGCAGTCGCGCAGCCGCAACGAATCGGGCGTGGTGGCGGTGCTCGTCGTCGTCGATGCGGAGGGCCGCGTCGGGGAAGCCCGGATAAAGCAGTCCTGCGGGCATGCGCTGCTCGATGACGCCGCGCTCAAGGCCGCCCGGCGCAGCCGCTTCCATCCCTACGTGGAGGACGGCGTGCACAAGACGATCGTCACCGTCATTCCCTACCACTTCAACCTGCACGCGGCGCGATAGCCGGAAACCACTTTTATTTCGACAAGGGAGACACGCATGGAAGCTTCGCAGACCGCCATGGGATTCGGGCACTTCATCGCGCAGAGCGACGTGGTGGGCAAGGGCCTGCTGCTGGTCCTGATCGCCATGTCGATCGCCTCATGGACGCTGATCGTCGTCAAGGGCCTCGCCAGCTGGCGGCGCGGCCGCCACGGCAGGGAATTCCTGAGCTTCTTCTGGGATGCGCCGTCGCTGGACGCGGTCAGCCGCGAAATCCAGACCCGTGGCGCACGCTGCCCGTTTTCGCTGCTCACGCTGCATGCGCAGCACGCGCGGGAGCATTACGCGAGCTACGGCGCGGCCAAGCTTTCGGAGGCGGGGACGCAGCAGGAATTCCTGATCCGCACGATGAACAAGGTGATCGACGAAACCTCGGCGCGGCTGGAGAACGGCCTGTCCGTGCTGGCCACCGTCAGCTCGACGGCACCCTTCATCGGGCTGTTCGGCACGGTCTGGGGCATCTACCACGCGCTGATCGCCATCAGCGTCAACGGCAGCGGCACGCTGGACAAGGTGGCCGGCCCGGTCGGCGAGGCGCTGATCATGACCGGCATCGGGCTGGCCGTCGCGATCCCGGCGGTGATCGGCTACAACTGGCTGGTGCGTGGCAACAACGTCACGCTCGCGCAGCTGGACGCCTTCGCCCACGAACTGCTGACCTTCCTGTCGACCGGGAAAATCTGCTCCCCGGCCATGCCCGGCGAGCAGAAGGCCGAACGCCCGCGCCTCGCGCATTCCGCCGGACGGGGCTGATCATGTCGTTCACCAGTCTTTGCAGCGGCGGCCGGCGTGCTTCGCTGGCCGAAATCAACATGGTGCCGCTGATCGACGTGATGCTCGTGCTGCTGGTGGTGTTCATCGTCACCGCGCCGCTGCTCTCCCATTCGGTCCGGCTCGAACTGCCCCAGGCCAGCGCGCAGCCGACGCCGGCGGTGCCCGGCCGGATCGAATTCGCCATCCAGGCCGGCGGCGACCTGTTCTGGAACGGCGAGCCCGTCGACCGCGACGCCGCGCGCCGGCGCTTCGCGGAGGCCAGCCAGCAGGTGCCGCAGCCCGAACTGCATATTTTGGCCGACCAGCGCGTCGAGTACCTGTTCGTCGCCAGGACGCTGGCCGACGCCAGCCAGGCCGGCCTGTCGCGGATCGGCTTCGTCAGCACGCCGGGCGAATGATTTTTCAACGCGGTGCGGACACCGCTCCGCACCCCTTCAGGAGACGATGATGTTCAGCAAGCAAGCGATTCCCTTCCGGGCGGCGAAGATACCGCTGCTCGTTTCCGGCCTGGCGATGTGCCTCGGTACGCCGGCCGGAGCGCAAACCAGCGAACAGGTGGATATCGGGAAATACACGCAGGTGCGCGACATGAACGCGGTGACGGTCACCGCGACGCGCCGCGAGGAAAAGGTCCTGGACGTGCCGGCGACGGTCAGCGTCATCACCCGCGAGGACATGGACGACCATCTGGCGGTCAACATCCAGGAGCTGGTGCGCCATCAGGCCGGCATCCAGGTCAACCGCCAGGTTTCCGGCACGGACCCGTATGCCAACCTGTCCGGCTACGTCATCCGCGGCGTCGGCGGCAACCGCGTGCAGCTCCAGGTCGACGGCGCGCGCGTGATCGAACGGGCGATGGACGGCAACCGCGATTTCGTCGACCTCTCGATGATGAAGAGCGTGGAAATCATGCGCGGTCCGGGATCGGTGCTGTGGGGCGCGGATGCGCTGGGCGGCATCGTCTCCTACCAGACGCTGGACCCGGACGACCTGCTGCACGGCCGCCCGTTCGGCGGCAGCGCCAACGCCGGGTACGACAGCCTCAACCATGCCTTCTCGCGCACGGCGATGGTTGCCGGGCAGTTCTCGCCGACGGTGCAGGGGCTGTTCGGCTACACCTACCGCACGTATTCGGAAACCGAACTGGGCAAGGCCCGCGCCGACGGCGGCCGTTGGGGCTGCACGCGCCTGGTGGTCGGCTGCGACGAACTGAACCCGCTCGACGGACGGACCAGCAACGCGCTGGCCAAGCTGGTCTGGCGGCCGAACGCGCTGCATGAAGTCAAGCTGACCGGGGAATCGTTCGAATCCGAAGCCGACATCATGCAGACCTACGACAAGGGCATCGCCACGGCGACGCTGCTCAACGGGGACTTTCCGCGCAACCAGCAGCAGACGCGGCAGCGCGTCGCGCTGGAGCACAACTGGAGCGTCGACGCCGCCTGGCTGGACAACCTGAAATGGCGGCTCTCGTATTCGCCGCAGAAGCGCGCGCTGAACACCACGCGCTACCAGACCAACCTGCCCCCCAGGACGCCGCGCACGACCTACGAAAAGACCGACTACGAGGAAAAATTCCTGCAGGCGGACGTGCAGCTGAACTCCGCGTTCGACTGGGGCGACAGCCAGCACGTCCTGACCTACGGCTTCCAGGGCGACACGACCGACACCAGCTACTGGCGGCGGACCACGGTGGACAACAACGGCAGCGTCACCACCACCTACGGCGGCGGCTCCAACTTCGCCAATTCCGAGACCGTCCGCGCCGACGCCTATCTGCAGGACGAGATCAAGCTGCTCGGCGACCGCCTGAGCGTGACGCCCGGCCTGCGCTACGCGACCTACAGCATCGATCCGGACTACGACAGGAACTACAAGGTCGTCTCCGGCAAGGAGCCGAAGGAGCGGGAGGCCAAAAAGTGGATTCCGCAGCTCGGCCTGCTGTTCAGGCTGACCGAGCAGTACGCCCTGTACGGCCGCTACGCGGAAGGTTTCAAGATGCCCACCGCGCAGGATCTGTTCACCTCGGTGCCGAACGCCATGGGGATGTACAACCTGGTGCCCAACCCCGACCTGGAACCCGAGGAAGTGGTGTCCTACGAGGCCGGCGTGCGCGGGAAATTCGATTCCGGCTGGTTCTCGTTCGGCGCGTTCTACAGCGACTACACCGACTTCATCAAGAGCATGCAGCGCGTCCCCGGCACGGTCAACGAATACACCTCGCGCAACGTCTCCATGGTCAAGCTGTGGGGCCTGGAAGCCTCCGGGGAATGGCAGTTCGCCAGGAAGTGGAGCCTGAACGCCAACGCCAGCTACCAGCACGGCAAGGAAAAGGGCCTCGGCAGCCAGGACTACGTGCCGTTCAACGGCGCCTCGCCGCTGAACGCGGTGATCGGGGTGAAGTGGACCGAGCCGGCGCTGCGGCTGAGTTCGCAGCTGGTCGGCACCTTCTCCAAGGGCGTCACGCGGACCACCGAGGACGACGATTTCAAGCCCGGCGGCTACGGCATCTTCGACGCCTATCTCAACTGGCAGATCGACAAGACCTTCCGCCTCAGCGCGTCGGTACTCAACCTCTTCGACCGGCGCTATTTCGCCTACACCGCCACCCTGCTCAACGACCGGCCCGCCTCGGCCGCGGAGTCCCGCACCAACCCGCTGGAGCTCTACACCCAGCCGGGACGCACGTTCGGCATCAACCTGTCCGCCAGCTTCTGAGGTCCGCGGCGAACATGGCGGACCACAAGAGAATCGTGGCGCATCCGCGCGCCACCCGGCTGTCGCCCGCGACCGGAGAACGGCTCGCGGCGGGCGACCTCATGCGGCGCCTGGCCGGGCAGGACACGGTCCTGCTCGGCGAGAGGCACGACAGCGCCGAAATCCACCGCTGGCAGCTGCACGTCGCGGCGGCGCTGCATCTGCTGCGCCCCGACATGCGGGTCGGCTTCGAGATGTTCCCCCGGCGTCTGCAGCCCGTCCTCGACGAATGGGTCGAGGGCCGGCTGGACACCGAAGCCTTCATCGAGAAATCCGGCTGGTACGACGTATGGGGATTCCCCGCCGAAATCTATCTGCCGCTGTTCCACTTCTGCCGCCAGCAGAAGGTGCGCATGCTCGCCCTGAACTGCGAGCGCGCGCTGGTGACCCGCGTCGGCAAGGAAGGCTGGGACGCCGTTCCGGAAGAGGAGCGCGACGGGCTGACGCCCGCCGCGCCGGCCAGCGCGGCCTATGCCGACTATCTGGCGGCCGTGGCCCGGCGCTTCTCCGGGCAGGGCGGCATGCCCGCCCGCCACGGCGCCGGCGACCTGGAACGCTTCGTCCGCGCGCAGCAGACCTGGGACCGGGCCTTCGCCTGTAACATCGCCCGCGCGCTGGACGCGGCCGGCGGGGAGCGGCCGCCGCTCGTCGTCGGGATCATCGGCCGGGGCCACCTGGAGTACGGGTACGGCACGCCGTGGCAACTGCGCGACCTCGGCATCCGGAACAACAGCGTCCTGCTCACCTCCGACCGGGACGAACAGGACCTGGACGCGATCCGGGGAATCGGCGACGCCATTTTCCGCATCGACACCCCGGAACCTCCGGCGGAACGCCATGCGCGCGCCACGCCCCGGACCTCCCCGACGGAAAGGCTCGCCCCGGCATGAACCTCACCCTGCAACGCATCCGGCGTCTGGCCGCCCTGGCGATCCAGGGGAAGGGCGGCAAGCTGGGGCTGGTTTACTGCGTCGTCGTCCTGCTGCTGGGACTGGCGGAAATCCAGGTTTCCGTCAAGCTCATCGCCTGGAGCAAGGATTTCTACGACGCGCTGGAAAAGCTCGACGGCGCCGCCGCCCTGTGGCAGATCGGCGTCTTCGCCGTGCTGACGGCGGCCAGCGCGGGCCTCTATCTCGTCGGCAACTACATCCGGCAACTGGTGAAGATCCGCTGGCGCACCACCTTGACCAACGCCTCGCTCGACCGCTGGATGAAGAACCAGGCGTACTGGCACCTCGATACGGCGGAGTCCTCCGCGCTGGACAACCCGGACCAGCGCATCTCGGAAGACTGCCGCATCTTCGTCGAACGCCTGGTCGGCGGCACCGCGGTGATGGGCAGCAGCGGGAGCGTCCTCGATTTCATCATCGGACTGATCGGCTTGACCACCTACGCGATGCTCCTGTGGAACCTGTCGAGTTTCCCGCTGAGCGTCGAGCTGTTCGGCCGGTCCTTCGAAATCGCGCACTACATGGCCTGGGCGGCGCCCATCTACGTGTTCGTGTCCAGCGGCCTGACGCACTGGCTGGGCGCGCCCCTGATGAAGCTGAACGCCATGTATCAGCACCGGGAAGCCGACCTGCGTTTCGCGCTGACCCACTTCCGGGAGTCGAAGGACGCCATCGCGCTGAGCGGCGGCGAGGCGGCCGAACGCCGGGCCATCGACCGCCGCTACCAGCGCATCCTGGAAAACTGGCGCCAGCGCATCCGGCAGGAGTTGATCCTCGGCTGCTTCACGCAGCCCTACATGCTGACGGTGCTGCGCATTCCGCTGTTCCTGGCCTTCCCGGCCTATCTGGCGGGGCACGTCGCGCTCGGCGGGCTGATGCAGCTCAGCTCCTCGTTCCAGAAAGTCGTCACCTCGCTGTCCTGGTTCATCTTCTACTACAAATACCTGGCCGAGCTGGCGGCCACCAGCAATCGCCTCGGCCATTTCCTCGCCGAGGCGGAAGCGGCCGCCGACCAGCCGCCGGCGATCGCAGCCCGGCCCTCGCCGGACGGGGCGCTGCACGTCCGCGACCTGACCCTGCGCGATCCGCGCGGCGCGGCGCTGCTCCACCTACCTGAACTGCGCGTCGAACCCGGCGAAGCGGTCTGGATCGACGGTCCCTCGGGCATCGGCAAATCGACGCTGATCAAGGCCGTATGCGGGCTGTGGCGGCATTGTTCCGGGCACATCGGCATGCCGCCGGGAAAAATGCTCTTCCTGTCGCAGCACGCCTACCTGCCGCTGGGCAGCCTGGCGGCGGCGGTCACCTATCCCGACGAGCCGGACGACGTCGCCTCGGTCAAGGCGCTGTTCGCCCGCGTCGGGCTGTCGTGCCCGCGGCACGAGCAGGAACTGGACCGGGCGGAGGAGATGGCCAAGGACTACAAGCTGTCCGGCGGCGAGCAGCAGCGGCTGATCGTCGCCCGCATCCTGGCGGCCAAGCCCGACTGGGTGTTCCTCGACGAAGCGACCAGCGCGCTCGACGCCGACGCCGAACGGCAGCTCTTCGGCGTGCTGCGCGAGGTCCTGCTCGCCACCGGCTTCATCGTCATCGCCCATCGGGAGCCGCGCGGACTGGGGGACTACCGGCACGTCGATCTGCGGGATGCCGCGTATTCCTCCGGGCGGCGGGATAGCCGCCAGGGCGAACGGGAAATGGCCCCCGAGCCGGTCTGAAAAAGCCCTGACCGGCAAGAATCAACCGATTTCGGCGAGCAGCGCGTCGATCATGCGTTCGGCCTGGCGGCCGTAGCCGCCGCCGAACAGGTTGAAGTGGTTGAGCACGTGGTAGAGGTTGTACAGCGTCCGGCGCCGCGGATAGCCGTCCGCCAGCGGCCAGGCCTCGCGGTAGGCGGCATGGAACGCGGGCGGGAAGCCGCCGAACAGTTCGGTCATCGCCAGGTCGGCCTCGCGGTCGCCGAAGTAGACCGCCGGATCGAAGAGGACGAGTTTTCCGGCGGCGTCCACGGCGGCATTGCCGCCCCACAGGTCGCCGTGCAGCAGGCTCGGCGCGGGGCGGTGGCCATCGAGCAGGGCCGGCAGCCGTTCGGCCAGGCGCTCGCCCCGATCGATCAGCGCGGCCGCGCCGCCTCGTTGGCGGGCGAGCGCGAGCTGCGGCCGCAGGCGCTCTTCGGCGAAGAAGACGGCCCAGTCCGCATGCCGGCGGTTGCGCTGCGGCGTGCTGCCGATGAAGTTGTCGCGCTCCCAGCCGAATTTCCCTCCGGCGATCCCGTGCAGCGCCGCGAGCGCGCGCCCGGCGGACGCGGCCGCCGGGCCGTGCGGCAGCGGGCGCATGCCGATGTATTCGAGCACCAGATAGGCGGACTCGCCGGCCACGCCGCAGCCCGCCACGCGCGGCAGGCGCACGGCCGCGCAGCCGGCGAGGGCGCGCAGCCCGTCGGCTTCCGCCTCGAACATGCCGAGCAGCCCGGCGCGGTTCAGCTTGACGAACCATTTCCCGCTCGCCGTTTCGGCGATGCAGGCGCGCGATATCGAGCCGCCTCCGGCGGCCTGCAGGCGGACGATTTCGTCCGCCCGTCCGGTGGCGCGGCGGATGGCTTCGTGCAGCTCATCGATAGGCAGGTCGTGGTGCATGGTCATGCCTCCATTGATTTGTTTCCGGTCAACGGCCATAGTGTGAGGCAGGGCGTCTTGGCGGCTTCTTCATCAGCGCGGCAAGGTGAAGCGGGGGTTCCACATCGTGTACCAGCGTGCGGGTTTCGCCGAAGAAACGGCATCGGGATGCTGCCGGCCGTTCCTGTTTTTCCTCCTGCTTCTGAGCGTCGTTTCCCGGGCCGCGTTCGCCGCGAGCGACGATGATATCCCGCAGAAGGCACTGGAAATCGTCAAGCTGCAGTTGCGCTGGAAACACCAGTTCCAGTTCGCCGGCTACTACGCCGCGCTGGAGAAGGGCTTTTATCGCGAGGCCGGCCTCGACGTGCGCCTGCGCGAAGGCGAGCCGGGCAAGGAGCCGATCGACGAGGTGCTGGCCGGGCGGGCGGAATACTGCACGGCCAACAGCGAGGCCCTGCAGGCGCGCCTGCAAGGCAAGCCGCTGGTGGCGCTGGCGGCCATCTTCCAGCATTCGCCGCTGGTGCTGCTGGCGCTCGCCGATTCGGGCATCCGTACACCGCACGACCTGGTCGGCCGGAGAGTGATGCTGGCGCGCGGCCGGCACGATACGGAGTTCCTCGCCATGTTCCTGCGCGAGGGCATCCGGCCGGAGAACCTCGACATCGTTTTCTCGACTGCCCGGATCGACGATCTCATCGCCGGCCGGATCGACGCGATCAATGCCTACCTGAGCAACGAGCCGTTCCTGTTCCGGCAGCTCGGCGTGGACGTGGTGGCGATCAATCCGGGCAATTACGGGATCGATTACTACGGCGACGTGCTGGTCACCTCCGAGGCCGAGATCGAGGCCAATCCCGAGCGCGCGCGGGCAATGCGCGAGGCCAGCCTGAAGGGCTGGCGGTACGCCATGGATCACCCGGACGAGATCATCGATCTGCTGCTCGGGACGTACCGGGTGCCCAAGAGCCGCGAGCATCTGGAGTTCGAGGCCAGGGCCGTGCGCTCGCTGATCCTGCCCGACCTGGTGGAAATCGGGCACATGAATCCGGGCCGCTGGCGCGGCGTGGCGGAGGTCCTGAAAACGAGCGGCATGGTCGACGGCGACGCCCGCCTGGAGGGCTTCATCTACGATCCGGAGCCGCACATCTGGCAGGCGCGGATGCGCCAGACCGTGATGTCGCTGGGCGGCGTCATCGCGGCGATCCTGCTGGTGATCCTGTACATGTGCGTGACGCAGCGGCGGCTGCGGCGGGAGATCGCCCTGCGGCGGGAGGTCGAGGACCGGCTGCGCAGCGTCAACGACCTGCTGCAGCGGACGGGCCGGCTGGCCAAGGTCGGCGGCTTCGAGAAGAACATCGTCAACAACACCACGATCCTGACCGAGGAGGCGGCGCGCATCCGCGGCGCGATTCCCGGCGTCGAGATTCCGGCCGACGAGATCATGGCGTACTACTCGCCGGAGGAGCGGCCGTTCCGGCTCGCCGAAAACGAGCGCGCCATCCGCGACGGCATTCCCTGGGAGCACGAATCCCTGCTCACCATGCCGTCCGGCAAGCAGGCCTGGATCTACAGCCGGGGCGAAGCGCTCTTCCGCGACGGCAAGGTGGTGAAGCTGGTCGGCGCGATGCAGGACATCACCGACCGCAAACTGGTCGAACTGGCGCTCATGCGGCGCACCCGCGAACTGGAAATGCACAACAGCATCCTGGGCCAGCTGCACGAGGGCGTGGCCTTCGCCGACGTGCTCGACTCGCTGGCCGCGCAGACCGGGAAGCTGCGTCCGGGGATGCGCTGCGCGGTGCTGCTGCTCGACGCCGCCAGCGGCCGCCTGCACGCCGTCGCCGCGCCCGGCCTGCCCGAATCGTTCGTCGCCGGGATCGAGGCGCTGCCGGCCGACGACGAGACGTGCCCGAGCAACCGGGCGCTGAAAAGCGGCCGGCGCGTGGTGGTGGAGGGCGGCGCCGGCGACGGCTGCGCCGCGTGCTGGGCGCAGCCGATCAAGGGGCGCGAGAAACGGGTGCTCGGCGTTTTCGACGCGCACTGGGAAGCGTCCGCCGCGCCGGGCGAGGACGACGTCCGTTTGCTGGAGAACTGCGCCAACCTGGCCGCGGTGGTGATCGAGCACCACCTGTCCGAGGAGAAGATCCGCAACCTGGCCTATTTCGACGTGCTCACGCAGCTGCCCAACCGGCGCATGCTGGTCGACCGCCTGCGCCAGGCCATGGCCAACGGACGCCGCAGCGGCTGCCGCGGCGCGCTGATGTTCCTCGACCTGGACAACTTCAAGCCGCTCAACGACACCTTCGGGCACCACGTCGGCGACCTGCTGCTGATCCAGGTCGCGCAGCGCATCGTCGGCTGCGTGCGCGAGACAGACACGGTGGCCCGCTTCGGCGGCGACGAGTTCGTGATCATGCTGGCGGAGCTCGACGTCGACCGGAACGCCTCGGAAGTCCTGGCCCGCGGCGTGGCGGAGAAGATCCGCAGCATCCTGGCCGAGCCGTTCGTGCTGACCATCGGACGCAAGGGCGGCGAGCCGGCGGTCATCGAGCACCGCTGCACGGCGAGCATCGGCGTGGTCCTGTTCTTCGACCACGAATACGCGCTGGACGACATCATCCGCTGGTCCGACGAGGCGATGTACCAGGCCAAGGAGGCGGGACGCAACCGCATTCATTTCCGCGAGTGAACGTCCTCTTTCTCCCTTTGCTTCCGGGTTTTGAAAAAGAACGTTATTAACCACGGCGACACGGCGGGCACGGCGAAAAGCAAAATCCTGTTTCTTGTTT
>JADHEE010000337.1_pt1 | contig 20195 bp, 15 predicted proteins | sample 8952401 | NCBI WGS metagenome assembly JADHEE01 (sample SAMN16124438, study PRJNA663242) | bioreactor sludge metagenome | isolation source: sludge (ammonium) | place: India:Bengaluru | collected 2019-02-28 | reverse complement strand
GACCCGTGGGGGCTGATGGAGGAGATGGCCTCGTATGCGGGCATGGCCACGGCCGGCTACTCGCAGGAGGAGATCCTCCAGCAGGCGGCTCGAGATCGTACGGCGGCGGCGGCGGCAGGCAAGGCGCAGCTGGCCCTGATCGGCGCCGTGAACGGAGCTGGTTGGCTCTCGCGAACGTGGGGGGCGGTGAAGGAAGCGTGGCAGATCGGGGTTGGCCTGAAGGCCGTTGATTGGCTCCGCTTCAATCAGCAGAACCTGTCGAACCTAGGCCAGAACGTACTGGAGGCGGTAAACCCGAACCCGTCGGCAGTGACTCCGGCCCTTCGGAACGCCGCAGGTCAAGAGGGGAAGCTTCTCGCCGCGGCACCGGAGCGAAAGCTCTTGACGGCGGCAGGGGAGACATCGCTCACCGAGAAGCAGGTGGAGCGCTTCTCTGGGACGGGGTATGAACGCGGTGGGGCTCTTGACCAGTATTTGGCGCAGCTACGACGGGGCAGTAGCCAGGTCCCGACAGAGACTCAGCTGGGGAAGCGAATTCACGACGTCCGTGTAGAGAACACGGGGACCGTCACTGAACTTGCTATCGAGGGGAAGAACTACCTGCGGTATCGCACGGTCGACGGGGCGGTGGTCGAGGGGCGAGTGCCTCTCTCTGCCCAGATCCAGCGTCAGATCTACAAGGATGTGCTGTGGATTCGGGCAGGGAAGAAGCAGGGGATTCATCGTGTAGCTCAGTGGGAGTTTGCCGGAGCGCCCCCGAATGAAGAGCTTGCTGGGGCGTTGGAGCGTTGGGGGTTGCCGTATGTCCATCCACCGAAGCGATAGTCCACCGAACGAGCTGGGGGATGAGGCCCGGCTAGAGCAGCTCCTGCGTCGCGAGCTGCAGTCAATCCCGATCGAGCATTGGGGCTTCTTCTTCCCCCTTCACGTCGGTGTGTGGCGTTTCATCGAAGAGAAGCGGCCGGGTGTTCTCGGATCCTTGGACGCAGGGTTTCGAGGTGAACCGTACTTCAAGGGAAAAGGTGCCGATTGGTTCTGCCACGTCCTTGGGAACGATCCGCGCTACATCGAACTGCTTGAGTCGATCCTCTACCCGCTGGTGCATGAACTCGGTCCGAAGCTCCCCGGTATGGACTTCGTGCCGGAGGACCAGCTGCCTCCCCTCGTCGGTACCGAGGTCTCAGAACTGGCCAGGGTCGTCCTCGCGGCCGTCGACAATGCCGGGCCGCCGGCCGGAGGAGCGTGACTGTCTGACTTCCGTCATCGTCGGGCACGTGATGAGCACGCCGAGAGCGGAACACGGCACGGCGCCAGCGGGCGCCGTGGGACGGGGGACGCCCCCGGCGGCTCCGGCGGGAGGGGCGGGGGAGCCGGACGCTCTGCGAGGCGCGCGCCGGGCGGGGCCCCAATTTCCCCGCCCCGTCACGCGCCTCGCATCCCTGCCGCGGCGCGTAGCTGCGGCGAAGTGTCGCCTCCGCTCCGCGCGGCGTCAGGGCCGCTTGCCGATAACCGCGGTTATCGGCCCCGGAACGGCTGAAGTCCCGCTGCGCTTCGCTCCGCGGGGGCGCCCCTCCCGCCTCCGGGTCCGGCCTTTGGCCGGACCTTTGACATAACCGAAGGCTATGTCAAACCGCCGGGGGCGAGCGGAGCTCGCTGCGCTCGGTTGTCCTAGTCCAATGGCCTCCGGGACGGGCTCGCGCGGCCCGAAACCTGACCGACTCGTGGTCAGGCGGGGCGGAGTTCACGACACCGAGGAACGGCGTCGCCGCCCCGCGAATCCGCGATGGCTGAGGATGGACGAGTTGGTGAGAGACCGCCGGTGCTCCGGCGCGCGGTTCTACGCGGCCTTCCGGAAGAGGACGGGGAGACGGCGGGAGGCGTCGAGGTAGAGGATGCTGAAGACGGGTGGGGGAATCGGGTCGCCTTCCCGCGGTGGCGGAAGCGCGTGGTCCCGGGCCGGCTCCTTCTGGAAGTAGACCTCGGCGGGTGTCGCGCCGCCGAGGCCCTGATGGGGCTTGAGGACGGAGTAGTAGAAGAGCCCGAGGCCGATCCGACTCTCGAGGTCGCTCTTCAGGAGGCAGCGGTCGAGCCGGAGATGGAGAAGGTCCTTGAGGCCGAGCCAGAGGCGCTCGATGAGCGCGATGGAGCCGTGTCGACCGACGGCGCCGAAGCGAGGCTTCAGGCCGTGCCGGGCTACGGCGGCCTGGAAGGCTTCGGCGGTGAAGCAGGCGCCCTTGTCGGTCACGAAGTGCGAGAGGGAGAGGCCGGGGTGAAGCCTCCTGGCGCGGGCGACGGCTTCATCGAGGACGGACACCATCTCCTCCGCCGACGGCTCGTCGGAGAACAGGCGCCAGGAGAGGGGGAAGCGGGAGAAGACGTCGATGACGACGGCGAGGCGGAACCGAAGGAAGCCCATGAGCGCCTTGACGAGGGTGACGTCGACCATGAGGACGTGATTCGGATGGCTTGCCCGGACGGCCCGCGCGACGGGGCGTGGCGTGACGACGAGCAGTCCGGGGGGATCGGCGTGGTCGTCTGCGTCGTTCGACGTTGCGAGGGACTTCGGCAGAGGAGCGCCGTCTCCGGGCGAAGGCTCCTTCGACCAGCGCCTCACCGTGCTGCGTGAGAGGAGGATGCCCTCTCGCGCAAGGGTCTGAGCGACGCGGAGGGAGCCGCCGAAGCCGGCCATCGAGAGGTTGAGCACCTGCTGCCGGACGAGGGCGGAGTAGGAGCGATCGGGCGGAGCCGGGGCGACGAGAGGTCTGTCGGGCCGCTTCGGCGCGACGCAGTCGACGACCCAGCGGTGGACCGTCGAGCGGGTCAGTGCGTAGAGACGGGCGACCTCGTGACACGAGAGGTGGAAGACGTCCTTGTGGTGGAGGATCCTGGCGCGATCGGCCTTCCGATAGCGGGGCCTGTGGACCGGGGGGACGCGGTGGAGGCGCTCGAGGAGGACGTCGATCGTCTGGAACGCGAAGGCGAGCTGGAGCTCGAGCTCCTTCGTGCGAGCGAGAGCGCGTTCGACCGGGTCGCCGGCCCGACGAAGCTCGGCGACCTGAAGCAGGAGCGCCGCGCCGAAGAGCTGGTTCGCGCGCCGAAGAGCCGTCATGAAGAGCTCGCCGAGTGGCTGCCTCCCCATCAACGCGGCGAGGGCGCGGGTCTCGAGGTCGGTCGGCGAGGCGCTGGTGGAGTCGCTGGGCACGAGACGGGGCATCGGGTGAGAGTAGCGGCCTTCACGCTCCTGACCCAACCCCACGAAGTCGGTCCGCCGGCTCGGGAACCCCGGCGGCGCGCCTCGAGCGCGCGCCAGGGTCGTAGCAAGCCGTCTCCGGCGGCTGCGCCGATGCGGCCTGCCGGCGACTCCGACGGCGGATCTCCGGGCTCCTCGCGTACCATGGCTCATCCCGTCGACGGACCTCATCTCGCGTGAAGGGGAGCGGACATGTTCCTTCCTGTCTGGCTGATCGTCGTCCTGGCCGTCGCGGTGCTCGGTCTCGCCGCGTGGACGTACCTCCTCGCGTCGGGGCGGAACCCGCTTCCGTTCCCCGATCCCGGGTCGCGGATCTTCTCGGCTCCGACGCCCGAGGCGAAGGCGGCGGTCGTCGCTCTGCTCGGGCGCCACGGGCTCCGGGAGCGGTTCCGGTTCGACAGCAGCGGGATCGTGCGCTCGATCCTCCAGGACGGGACGATCATCAACTGCTCGCCGCCGGAGGTGCTGCGAAAGCTCGACTCCGCGGGCGCGAGCATCGGGCTCGTGTCGTCGGACCCGGTCGCGGACGCGGAGGCCGCGGTCGCGTTCCTCCGTTCGCGTGGGTTCGAGGCTCGCGTGGAGGCGGACGCCGAGCCCGAGCTGCCGATCGCGTTCGTCGTGACGAACGCCCTGTCGTGCACGGTGCTGAACTTCCGCAAGCACGTCGTCCATCTCCCGCGGCCGACCCCGGTTCGGGGCGGCGCCGGGGCCTGACGAGGAGAGCGACTCCGGCCCGGCGAGAGGCGTCGTCCGCGGATTCGGCGAGAATCTCCGCGATGTCGACGGCCGATCCCTCCTTCCCGCCTCTCGTGACGATGGAGCTCCCCGGATGGGAGCTCTCCTTCACCGAGCTGGCGCCGACCGGAGAGGGCGGGGACGCGCTCGCCCGGGCGAGGCTCGAGGCCGCGGCCGAGGTGCGCGGCCGCCTCAAGCTCGAGACGCTGCCGGAGCACCCGGCGGTCGCGGGACTCCGGCGCCTCTTCCGCCGCGCGGGGTGCGACCCGACGCGCTACCGGTCGGGTTCCGAGGCGCTGCTCCGACGGGTGCTGAAGGGAGAGGAGGTGCCGGAGGTCCACCCGCTCGTCGACCTCGGGAACCTCGTCGCCCTCGACCTCGCGACGAACGTCTGCGTGATGGACGCCGACAGGGCGACGCCGCCGTTCGTCTTCCGGGCCGGACGGCCGGGCGAGGAGATGCTCTCGCTGCGAGGTCCGTTCGACTGCGAGGGGAAACCGCTCCTCGTCGACGAGGTCGGCCCCGCCGACGTCCCGATCACGGGGGCCGACCGGCTCCGCGTGACGGACGCGACGCGGCGCGCGTGGCTCATCGTCTACCTGCCCGCGGGCGCCGTCTCGGCCGAGGCCGCTTCCGCCGCGGTGCGACGCCTGGCCGAGCGAACCGGCGTGGCACGGATCACGGCGACGGGAGCGACCGGCGTCGGTTGACCGCTCGCTCCGGCGCCCGTCGACTCACGGATTCGGAGCGCCGGTCGGTCCCTTCTCCCAGGCCCACCCCTGGCTCTCCGCCCGCTCCCGCGCGGCGGGGAGGTCGGCGGCCGGGACGGCGTCGCCTCGGCCGCCGAGGAGCATCAGGGCGCCGCGGCGGGCTCGTAGGTCGGCCCGGTCGGGCTCCAGCAGCCGCCGAATGTCGTCGAGGGAGACGGCCTCGGCCTCGCGGGCGAGGGTCGCGACGTCGGAAGGGGCGGCGCGGAGGGCGGCCCGGGCCTCGAGGGCGAGGAGACGCCAGCGGGCGTCGAGCGCCGTCGCCTCGGGCAGGGGAGCCGACTCGCCCGAGGCGGCGCGGACGCGGGCGCGGGCGACGTCGAGGCGGAGGTCGGCCCCCGGGAGCGTGGCGGCGAGCTCGGTCATCCGCGTCGCCGCGGCGAGATCGTCGGGCACGAGCGGCGGGCCGAGGAACCCGCCCGCGAGCTCGACGACGGCGTCGTACCGGCTCTTCGGGAGGGGGGCGTTCTCGAGAGTCGCGAAGAACGCGACGGCGCGGTCGATCTGCTCCCACGCGGATTCGTTCTTCCCGTCGAGAAGGGCCACGCGGCCGTCCTCGAGGTCGGTGTGGGCGGCTTCGTACTTCGCGAGGAAGGCGTCGAGCCGGCCGGCGACCTCACGGTCGATCGGCCCGAGGTCCTCCACGAGGGAGTCTCCGCCGTCGAGGTCGCCCCCTTCCCAGAGAGCGAGGGCGAAGCGCCCGCGGTCCGAAGGNGGCGAGACGACAGGCTTCGAGGACCCGGGCCGAGGCGCGGGCCTCGGCGAGCGAAAGCCACCCCGTGGCGCCGACGGCGACCGCTCCCGCCGCGAAGAGGACCCAGCTCCAGGCGGGGAACGCCGGGAGCGAGGCCGCCCGGGACGGGCCGATGGGGGCCCCGTCCTCGATTCCCGCCGGCGCCGGAGTCAGGGAGAGAGGGACGATCCCTTTCCTTCCCATGTGAAGCGTGAGGAAGAAGTCGAAGAGCCGCGGGAGGAGGATGAAGAGGACGCCGAGGACCGCCGCGACGAGGAGGACCTCGGAGTCGCGCGTGGCGACGGCGGCGACGAGCGCGAAGAGCGCGACGCAGAGGACGGCGATCGACCCGACGAACTCGAGGGACCCGAAGAGGAAGTGCCGGAGGTAGATGTCTCCGACGCCGGGGACGAGGGCCGAGAGCCAGGCCGCCCGCCTCGGGCTGCGGAACGGGATGCGACAGGCCGGGTCGGGGCAGCGCTCGGCCGACCCGACCGGCCCCGGGACGACGCGGAGGCAGGCCGGGCAGAGGTGCTCGACCGACGACCCGCTCTCGCGTGGAGCCGTGGGGGAGCCGGGGAGGAGCGCGGCCAGGGCGTTCCGGTCGGACCTCGGCACGGAGGTGAAGACGAGCTTCTCGCGCGAGACGGTCTGGAGGGTGAGCGAGCCGAGCCAGCTGGCGGAAGCGCGGCGAACGCGATCGACCCGGAGCTGGTTCTTCAGGTCCTTCGGTCGCCCGCCGGCGTCCACCTGGAGGAGGAGGAGCCGGCGGTCGGTGAGGACGAGCGCCGTCCGGTTCGTGACGCGCGCCGCGAGGTGACCGGAGAGGAAGAGCTCCGCGGCGGAGTAGCGGAAGCCGGACGCGACGTATCGGATCGTCTCGGCCGGCTCGAGCGCCGTCGCGAGGAGGGGAGCGAGCGCCTGCAGCAGCTTCGCCCGCGCCTCGTTCGCGCGGCGCGCGAGGTACCCGTCCGTCTCGCGGAAGACCGATTCGGCCTCGAGAGGGAGCCCGTTTCCCGCGAGCTCGTGCCAGCGCCTGCGGATCGCCGCCGGGTCGTCGCCGTTCGCCATCTCCCGCCCCTCTGTCTCCGACGGTGGCCCGCCGGAGACGCTCCTCGTGCTCGTGCCGCGAATGGCGGAGTTTACGTCGCGCGCTGCATTCGCGAGCCGACTGTGGACGGCGGCGCCGCTCAGTCGACGCTCGGGAGGCTCGACGCCTCGGCGGCGTCGTCCTCGCTCCCGTCGGCGTCGGTCCCGGTCGTCTTCGGCGCTGCGAGGAGGCGCGCCCTCGCGAGGGCCGCCTTGCCGAACTTCTCGCGGATCTCGTCGGCGGTCCGCGCGAGCGCCCGGAGCTTCTCCTGCCGTTCGTCGGAGAAGAGGGAGGGCTGGCCGGCGCCGGGTGGCTCGAGGCCGCTGACGCCGACGCCGAGGAGCCGGACGCCGCGTCCGTTCAGGGCGATCCGGTCCCGGAAGAGCTCCCGCGCCGCCTCGAGGACGACCTCGGCGAGGTCCGTCGGCTCGGGGAGCGTCTTCGCGCGCGTGACGGTCTCGAAGTCGCCGGTCCGGACCTTGAGGTGGACGGTCCGCGCGACGAGCCCCTCGCGGCGCAGCTCGCGGGCGACGCCGTCGGCCCGCGCGAGGAGCGCCCTGTCGATGTCGGCGGGGCGCGTGAGGTCCTCGCCGTAGGTCCTCTCCTCGGAGATCGACTTCGCCTCGCGGCCCGTCTGCACGGCGCGGTCGTCGCGCCCGTGGGCGAGGGCGAGAAGGTGCTCCGCGCTCCCGTCGCCGAGGATGCGAGCGAGGCGGCCGGGGGGGGCGTTCACGAGGTCGACGATCTTCGCGAGGCCCTGCTCGCGGAGGCGCTCGGCCGTCTTCGGCCCGACGCCCCAGAGGCGCTCGACGGGGAGCGGCCAGAGGCGGGTCGGGACCTCCTCGAGAGGGATGACGACGAGCCCGTCGGGCTTCTCGAGGTCGGACGCCACCTTCGCCAGGAACTTGTTCGGCGCCACGCCCGCCGACGCGGTGAGCCTCTCGCGGTCGCGGATCTCACGCTTCATCTCCGAGGCGATCCGGCGACCGTCGGCGAGGTCGCGGGCGATGCCGGTCAGGTCGAGGAACGCCTCGTCGATGGAGAGCGGCTCGACGAGAGGGGAGAACCCGTCGAGGATCTCCCGGATGCGGTGAGAGACCTCGACGTAGAGGGCCATCCGGCCGGGAAGCCAGACGGCGCCCGGGCAGAGCCGCTCCGCCGTGACCGAGGGCATGGCAGAGCGGACGCCGAAGCGCCGCGCCTCGTACGAGCAGGTGGAGACAACGCCGCGGCGGCCCCGGTGGCCGATGACGACGGGCTTCCCGCGCAGCGACGGGTCCTCGCGCACCTCGACCGCCGCGTAGAAGGCGTCCATGTCGAGATGGACGACGACGCGGGGAGACGGGGGGCGCGGCACTCGAGAAGATTAGCCCCCCGACCTCGGGTCCGGCTCATCGGCGGCGGAAGGCGAGGTCGGGGGTCGGAGATGCGCGCCCGGGGGGGGCGCCTCGGAAAGCTGGCTTACCGGGCGAGGGCGACGACCGTCGTCGGCCGCGGGAGGGCCGCCATCGTGGTCGGCGCCGGCGCCGCGCGGAAGACGTAGCGGAAGTCGCCGATCGAGAGCGTGCGGACGTCCCGGTCGTGCGTGAGCGTCGCAGACGCCGAGCGCGTCGCGAGGTCGAGGGGCTCGCGGCGAGCGAGCGTCACGCCGACGATCGCGGACTTCTCGTCGTCATAGACGGAGACGACGCCGCGGTCCGAGACGCGGAATTCGTAGACGCCCGCGGGAAGAGCGAGGCCTCCCGCCTGGACGGCGTGGTCGAGGCGGAAGACGGCGGCGTCGTCCGCGACCGCGGAGCCCGCGGCCAGCAGGACGAGAGCGGCGAGAGAGAACACCTTGCAGAGGGAAGACTTCATTCGAGTGCCTCCGGTTCGTACGTTGCGTTGCGGCGTCGGACAGGCTCCTCACGGACCGAGCGGAGCTCGGCGCGAGTGCTGCCGGGGTCCTGTCCGTAGTTCGGGTTCTGTGTCGTTTCGTCGCACCCGCGACCTTCTCGAACCACCTCCCTGGGCCGGAGGATTGCCGCGCCCGGGGACCGGAGAGTCCGGAACTCCCGAACGTGTTGTCCGCTCCTACGGGTCACCCGGAAAAAGGTTCGTTTCGGGCCCTTTCGTGTGACAGGAGTTCACACCGGCAGGTGGCGTGCGCCCGCGATTGGCGGGTCGGCGCTTCGGGACGCGCTACCATCCCGCCAAACCAGGAACGAAGGTTCGTCCCCGAAGAGGAGGCCCCCATGCGACGTCACCTCGTGACGGCTCTCTGTCTCACGCTCCTGGCTCCCGCCGCGCTCGCGCAGAAGGCGCCGAAAGACGTCTCCGAGCTGCGCGCCCGGCTCGATTCGTCGACCGCCAGCGAGCGCGCGAGCGCCGCCCGCTCGATCGGCTATCAGAAGGACGCCGCGCTCCCGGCGGTGCCCCGGCTCCTGGAGCTCCTCGAGGGGGACCGCGACAACGAGGTGCGCGTCTCGGCCGCGGAGGCGCTCGGCAACATCGGGCCGAAGTGCGCGAAGACGGCGGTGCCGGCGCTCATGAAGGCGGCGAAGGAAGACAAGTGGCCGAAGGTCCGCTCCGCGTCGCTCTCGGCTCTCGGCGAGATGAGGGAGGCGGCGAAGCCGGCGATCCCGATTCTCCGGGAGTCGCTCCGCGACCCGGACGGGTTCATCGCGCAGGCGGCCCGGAACGCGCTCTTCCGCGTTCAGCCGGACGCCAGGGACGAGGTGGTCGCGATCGAGGACGCGACGCGCCCGAAGCAGAAGGGGAGTCTCTTCGACGACCTCTCGCAGCTGAAGGCCGTGCTGCCGGGTCGCGCGCCGGAGGTGTACGAGCTCACGATCTACCCGGGGTACGCGCTCGCCACGACGGCGTGCGGGGACACGAGCTCGGGACGCTGTCAGCTGAAGTACGAGGGCGGCGCCGTGACCGGCCCGAACGACGGGAGCGAGGACGACTGCGAGAAGAAGATCGCCCTCGCGAAAGTCGACTTCTCCGTGGTCCCAGGGCTCGTGAAGCAGGCGCCCTCCCTGCTCGGTGCGCCGGGCGGCGCGGTGCAGATGGTCCAGCTGAGCCCCGGCGTCTTCTGCAAGAGCCACGGCTGGATCGTGAGCGTGAAGGACGGCGGGATGGTCCAGTTCAAGCTGAACGGGAAGGTCGACAAGGTCACGAAGTTCTGACCGGCGCTCTCGCCCGGGGGGGCGTCGCGGCCCCCGCCGCCTCGAGATGCCGGCCCCCCCTGCCCCCTTTGTGCCCCGGGCCCCCGGGGCGGGGGGGGGCGGGGCGCCGGCGCCGGCGCCGGGCGCGGGCGGGGCCCCGACGGCGGCGGGCGATCCGGTCAGTTCGCCAGTCTCCACTCGCCGTCCTCGAGCTCGAAGCCGAGGGAGAGCGTGGAGGAGGTGGAGGAGACGGTCCCCGGCTCCGGCGAGCTCTGGGTGACGCTGACGACGACGAGCGAGGCGCGGACGTCGTCCTCGACGACGATGTAGCCCCCGTCCTTCAGGCTCGCCGCCAGGTCGGCCATCTTCGGGATCGTGCGGCGGCGGTACGCCGCGCTCTCCGACCGCTCGCCCGCGGGCTCCGCCGCCCACTTCTCCCGGGCCTTCTTCGTGGCGAGCTGCATGAACGAGTCGTCCTTCTTCGCGTGCAGCGTCTCGGCGTACTTCAGCGCGAGCGCGTAGACGGGGTGCGCGCGCATCTCGTCGCCGTGGAATCGCTCCTCCTTCGCCGGCTCCTGCGCGTTCTCGATGGCCATCGGGCCGCCCGAGAGGCGCCACGCGCCCTGCTCGAGCGCGAGGTAGGCGATCCCCATCGCCCGGTTCGGAAGCGGGGCGCGGAGCTGGCCTTCGGCGCCGAAGAGCGTCAGCGTTCCGCCCTTCTTGATCCCTTCGGCGAACGCCTTCGGGTCGGGCGCGCGCTCCTTCCGCAGGGCGGAGAGCTCCGCCTTCTCCGTCGACTTCTTCCAGTCGGCCTGCTCGGAAGCGGAGTAGAGCGCCATCCCCGCGTCGATCCTCCCGGCGCGGAAGTGCTCGGCGGCCCTGAGGACCACCTGCGTGGAGGGATGCCGGAACGCCTCCTCGCCCTCGAGGACCTTCGGTTCGTCCTGGGCGAGCGCGGGCCGCGGGCCCCCGAGGCAAAGACAGACGGACGCGACGATCGCCGCGCGCTCGAGGACGTTCTTCATGTCGGGCTCCTTCAGTGAAATGATATGGCATCGCAGAATGCCGACCAACCGTCTGAGCGGACGTGACTTGCCCGGTCTGATCAGGGTTCCACTCGGCACGGAGCCGGGCTCGCGCCGGCACCCCGTTCGTGCGAACCTCGTCGCCGCATGAGCAAGCACGACGTCGTGGTGATCGGCGGGGGCATCAGCGGTCTGACGTTCGCGGCGGAAGCCGCGCGGGCCGGACGGAAGGTCCTCGTTCTCGAGCAGGAGGAACGCGCCGGCGGCTGCCTCGCGACGCGGCGCGCGGGAAGCGGCTACTGGTTCGAGCTGGGAGCCCACACCTGCTACAACTCCTACGTCGGCTTCACGGGCGTCCTCGAGGCGTGCGGCCTCAGGGACGCCGTCGTCGGGCGCGCGAAGACGCACCTGCGCTTCCTCGACGGCGACCGCCTCGTTCCCGGGTCGAACCTGGGCGTCCTGCTGCGGCTCTTCTCGTGGCCGGAGGCGGCCGTGAGCCTCCCGCGGATGATCGGGGCGAAGAAGGACGGGAAGACCGTCGCGGAGTTCTACGGCCGCATCGTCGGGAAACGGAACTACGCCCGGGTCCTCGGCCCGATGCTCTCGGCCGTGCCGTCGCAGAGCGCCGACGCCTTCCCGGCCGGCATGCTCTTCAAGACGCGCGACACGCGGCGGCAGGACTTCCCGAGGAGCTTCACCCTGGCCGGAGGGCTGCAGACGGCGGCCGAGGCGCTCGCGGCCACGCCGAACGTAACGGTCGCGACGGGGCGCGCGGCGACCTCCGTCGCCGCGGCCGGCGACGGCTGGGTCGTGACGTCGTCGGACGGCGAGCGGCACGAGGCGGGCATCGTCGGCGTGGCGACGCCTCCCGGAGCCGCCGCGGCGTTCCTCGCCGCCGCGGCGCCCGAGCTGGCCGGCCCGGCCGCGGCGGTGAAGGAGGCGGTCGTCGAGACGCTCGGCATCGCGGTCCGCTCGGCGAAGGTCGCCGGGATCCCGGTGTCGATGTTCCTCGTTCCGAAAGCCGACGCCTTCCACTCGATCGTGACGCGCGACTCCGTTCCCGACGCCGAGTGGAGGGCGTTCTCGTTCCACTTCAAGCCCGGCCTGACGGAGGGCGAGAGGCTCGAGCGCGCGACGAGGGTGCTCGGAATCTCGCGCGCGGACCTCGAGGAGGTCGCGGAGAAGCGGACGGTCCTTCCGTCGCCGGCCCTGGGGCACGAGCGAATCGTGGCGGAGATCGACCGGCTCTCGGCGGGGAAGAGGCTCTGCGTCCTCGGGAACTGGTTCGCCGGCCTCTCGATCGAGGACTGCGTGGACCGATCCCGGCGCGAGTGGGAACGGGTCGCGGCGCTCGCGGGGTAGCCCCGCGACCGTAGGGGACGGTCCCCGCCCCCGGTATCATGGCGGGCGCCTCCCATGCTGCTGTCGCCCGGGACCACGCTCGGCACGTACGAGATCGGGCCGCCGCTGGGCGCCGGCGGGATGGGTGAGGTCTACCGGGCCCGCGACTCGAAGCTCCGACGGGACGTGGCCGTGAAGGTCCTGCCGGCGACGCTCGCGGCCGACGCCGCGGCGCTCGCGCGGTTCGAGCGGGAGGCGCTCGCGGTCGCGGCGCTCTCGCACCCGAACATCCTCTCGATCTACGACTTCGGGAGCGCGGGCGGCGTGACGTACGCCGTCATGGAGCTCGTCGAAGGGGAGACGCTCCGGAGCCTCCTGGGCGAAGGGCCCCTTCCCGTTGCGCGAGCGGTCGACGTCGCGTTGCAGGTCGCGCGGGGCCTCGCGGCCGCGCACGGGAAGGGGATCGTCCACCGCGACCTGAAACCCGAGAACCTGATGGTCTCGACGGACGGGCACGTGAAGATCCTCGACTTCGGGATCGCGAAGCAGGCCGAGCCGCACGCGGAGGACGAGACGAGCGCCGAGACGCTCAGCGAGCGGACCGAGCCCGGCTCGATGGTCGGCACGCTCAGCTACATGTCGCCCGAGCAGGTCCGGGGACACCCGGTGGACGGACGGAGCGACCTCTTCTCCCTCGGCGCCGTCCTCTACGAGATGCTCTCGGGCAAGCGGGCCTTCCGGAAGGAGTCGGCCGCGGAGACGACGGCGGCGATCCTCCTCCTCGAGCCGGTCGAGCCGGTGGCGTCGCTCCCCGGCGTGTCGCCCGCCCTCGCACGGGTCGTCGCGCGTTGCCTCGAGAAGGAGCCCGAGCGGAGGTTCGCGTCCGCGCGGGACCTGGCCGCGGCGCTGACCGACGTGCAAACGGGGACGTCGACGGCCTTTCCCCCTGGCGACGGGGTCGCCGCCGGGACGCGGAGGGGCGCCCGGGGCCTCCTCGTCGCGGGGCTGATCCTCTCGGTCGTCGCGGCGCTCTCGGCGATCTGGCTCGCGCGGCGGCCCGCGGCGGTCGAGGGCGGAAGCTCCGCTCCAAGGCGGATCGCGGTCCTTCCGTTCGAGAACGTCGGTCCCGCCGAGGACGACTACCTCGCCGACGGGATCGCGGACGAGGTCCGCGGAAAGCTGACCTCGGTCCCGGGGCTCGAGGTCATCGCCCGGGGGAGCTCGATGCCGTACCGGCGGACCTCGAAGACGCCCGGGGCGGTCGCGCGGGAGCTGGACGTTCGGTATCTCCTGACGGCGACGGTGCGGTGGGAGAGGACGAAGGAGCGGAGCCGCGTCCTCGTCAGCCCGGAGCTCGTCGAGGTGACGGGGCGCGGAGAGCCCGCGTCCCGCTGGCAGCAGCCGTTCGAGGCGGAGCTGACCGGCGTCTTCGCGGTCCAGTCGGAGATCGCGACGCAGGTCGTCCGCGAGCTCGGGATCGCGCTCGGCGCGGGGACCGAGAGGAGGCTCCTCGAGCGGCCCACGCGGGACGTGGCGGCCTACGACGCCTTCCTGCGGGGCGAGGCGGCCTCGGTCGGCTTCGGGGTGACCGACCCGGCGAGCCTCCGCCGCGCCGTCGCCCTCTACGAGGAGGCCGTCGCCCTCGACCCCGCGTTCGCGCAGGCCTGGGCGCGGCTCGCCCGCGCGTGCGCGCACCTCCACACGAACAGCGTCCCGACGCCCGCGATGCTCGACCGCGCCCGCTCCGCGGCGGAGCGCGCGATGGCCCTCGCTCCGCGCAGCGCGGAGGCCCACCTCGCGCAGGCCGCCTACGTCGGCCTCGCGTACGCCGACCCGAGCCTCGAGCTGGACCTCCTCGAGAAGGCCCGGCGGCTCGCGCCGGACGACCCCGAGGTCCTGACGGCGGCGGCCCTCGTCGAGCAGTCTCTCGGCCGGTGGGACGATACGGTCGCGCACCTGAAGCGGGCCGAGCGGCTCGACCCGCGTTCGGTCCTGACGAAGCGCCGCCTCGCCCTCGCGCTCCTCCTCCTGCGCCGCCACGGCGAGGCCCTCGAGACGATCGAGCTCGGCCGGAAGATCGCCCCCTCCAGCCTCGTCCTCGTCGAGCTGAAGGTCGTCGCGCACCTCGCGCTCGGGGACGTCGCAGGCGCCCGGACGACGCTCGACTCGGTCCCCCCCGAGGTGTCGGCCGACCGGCTCCTCGCCCATCTCGCCGGTTACCAGGACCTCGGCTGGCTCTTCGACGAGCGGCAGCTCCGGACCCTTCTCGACCTCACGGCCGCCGCGTTCGACGGGGACCGCGGGACGTGGGGTCTGCGCCTCTCGCGCGCCTCCTCGCGGGCCGGCGACGAGGCCCGGGCCCGCGCTCTCGCCGGGGAGGCCCGGCGGGCGTTCGAGGAGCAGCTCCGCGCCTCGCCCGACGACCCGGAGAGGCTCGCCTCCCTCGGCCTCGCCCTCGCGTACCTCGGGCGGGCCGCGGAGGCCGCGCGGGCGGGAGAGCGTGCCGTCGCCCTCGTCCCCCTGGAGAAGGACGCCTACCGCGGTCCGCTCCTCCTCCACCAGCTCGCGCGGATCCGCGCCGCGACGGGACGGGAGGAGGAGGCGATCGACGCCCTCGAGAGGCTGCTCGCGGTCCCGTACACGCTCACCCCCGCGTGGCTCCGCGTCGACCCGACGTTCGACACTCTCCGGGCGAATCCGAGGTTCCGGAAGCTCGCGGGGGGCGGGTAGGAGGCGCCTCTCCGTCCGCGGGGAGCGGGCCGCGCCGGTGCGCCGGGCTAAGCGGGGAGCGTCAGCCCCGCCGCGGCGAGGAGCCCCGCGAGGTCCGGCGGAATCGGGGCGATCGCGTCGACGCGTTGGTGGGTCACCGGGTGATCGAACGCGAGGCGGCGGGCGTGGAGCGCCTGGCGCGGGAAGTCGCGGCAGGCCGCCTGCAGCGCGGGGTCGGCGATTCCCTTCCAGCGCGGCGAGCCGTAGGTGGCGTCGCCGACGATCGGGTGGTGGATCGCCTTGAGGTGGACGCGGATCTGGTGCGTCCGGCCCGTCACGAGGGTGCAGAGGAGGAGCGAGAGCCCCGCCTTCTCGCCCGTCGTCTCGGCGAGGCGCTCGTAGATCGTCGTCGACTCGCGGCCCTCGGTCTTCGAGGTCGTCATCCGCTTGCGGTCGTGCGGGTCGCGCTGGATGCGCAGGTCGACCTTCCCCTTCGTGACCGCCGTCCGGCCGTAGACGACGGCGAGGTACTGCTTCACGAGGGTCCGCGCCTTCATCGCCCTCGCCATCCCGGCGTGCGCCGCTTCCGTCTTCGCGACGACGAGGACGCCGGAGGTGTCCTTGTCGAGGCGGTGGACGAGGCCCGGGCGGTCCGCCTCGCCGGCCCAGTCCTTCGAGTGGAAGAGGAGGGCGTTGACGAGGGTGCCGTCGCGGTGGCCGACGGCGGGGTGGACGACGAGGCCGGGCGGCTTGTCGAGGACGAGGAGGTGATCGTCCTCGAAGAGGATGGAGAGCGGGATCTCCTGCGGGATCAGCTCCGGCCTCGGAGGCGGGGGAGGCGGCAGGACGGTGTCGACGGCGTCGCCGGCGGCGACCTTCGCCGCGGTCTTCGTGACGGGGCGCCCGTTGACGGTGACGAGGCCCGCCTCGATCCACTCCTGGACCTTCGTGCGCGAGGCTTCCGGGAGGTCGGCGAGGTGGCGAAGGAGGACGCGGTCGAGGCGCTCGCGGTCGTCGCCGCGGTCGGCGGTGAAGCTCCGGCGGGGGCGCTCGCCGTCCCCGCTCACGCCTCGGCCGGTTCGTCGGCCGTTTTCCGGCCGGCGAGCCAGATCGCGACGCCGAGGACGAAGAGGCCGATCGCGATCCCCTGCGACGTGGAGAGGTCCGTGCCCGGGACGGTCCCGCGCGGGTCGCCGCGGAAGAGCTCGACGACGAAGCGGAGGATCGCGGCTCCGACGAGGTAGACCGAGAACGTGCGGCCCGGGACGCGCCCCTTTCCGAACCAGAGGATGAGTCCGGCGAGAGCCAGGAGCCCGAGCGCCTCGTAGATCTGCGTCGGGTGGAGAGGGACGCCGATCGGGACGCCGACGTTCTCGCCCGCCTTCGGGTCCGAGAACGTGATGGCCCACGGCTTCGAGCACTGCCCGCCCCAGCAGCAGCCGGCGGTCAGGCACCCGATCCGGCCGATCGCCTGGCCGAGCGCCACGGCCGGCGCCGCGGCGTCGGCAAACGCCAGGAACGGCACCTTCTTCACCTTGACGAAGAAGACGGCCGCCACGAGCGCGCCGAGGAGGCCGCCGTAGAAGACGCCTCCCGCCCGGAAGAGCTCGAGCAGGCCGCGGAAGGAGCCGAGGTAGTAGCCCGGCCCCTCGACGACGAGGAGGAGGAGCTTGGCGCCGAGGAGGCCGGAGAGGATGAGCCAGATCCCCATGTCGACGGCGGTCTCCCGGTCGATGCCGTACTCCGGCGAACGGCGCCGGAGAAGGAGGATGCCGAGGACGAACGCGAGCCCGAGGGCGGCTCCGTAGGAGGGGAGGACGATCGGGCCGAGGTGGAGGAGCTCGGGGTGCATCAGGACTCCGGCTTCGTCTCCTCGCTCTCCGGGTTCTTCCAGATGTCGAGCGCGAGGAGGACGACGCCCACGGTGATGGCGCTGTCGGCGACGTTGAAGGAGGGCCACTCCCACCGGTCGGTGGCGTGGACGCGGAGGAAATCGGTGACGGCGCCGGCGCCGACCCGGTCGATGAGGTTCCCGATCGCGCCGCCGAGGATGCCGGAGAGGGCGAGCTGGAGCCGCTTCCAGTGGACGGGGCTCCGGAAGGCGTAGACGAGGACGAAGAGGAAGACCGCGAACGCGACGGTGTTCAGGAGGAGCGGACGGTAGGGGGAGGTCGCCCCCGCGAAGAGCCCGAACGCGGCGCCGGTGTTCTCGACGTGGGTGATGTCGAAGAAGCCCGGGATGACGACGATCCGGTCGTGTAGCGGCACCCAGGCCTGGACCATCTTCTTCGTCACCTGGTCGAGGAGGACGACGAAGGCCGCGAGGGCGAGGTAGAGCGCCCGGAGGCGGACGGGGCTCACGCCGCGGCCGCCGCGAGGATCCGCTGGCAGCGGGCGCAGAGGCCCGCCGCGTCGCCGTCGCGCCGCACCTGCCAGCAGCGGGGGCACTTCGTCCCCTCCGCGGCGTGCGCCGAGACGACCGGGAGAGGCGTGCCGCCGGCTGGCGGCGTGAAGACGACCTCGGGGACGATCAGGAGCTCGGCGAAGCGCGCGTCGTCGAGGCCGACCGCCGCGAGGTCGGCCTCCAGAGCGGCCGTTCTCTCGACCTCGGCTCGGGCCTGCGCGCTCGTGCCGACGACCCCGTCGCGCCGGAGCGGCTCGAGGGCCGCGACGAAGGCGGCGCGGACGTCGAGGAGCCGGCCCCAGGCCGCGTGCTCCTCGTCGGACAACGAGGCGAGGCGGAGGTCGTCCCACGTGGCGAGAGCGGGCGTGCCGGCCTCGTGACCCGGGAGCGCCTCCCAGATCTCTTCCGCCGTGAAGGGGCAGATCGGGTGGAGGAGGAGGGCGAGCGCCTCGGCGAGGCGGTAGGCGGCCGTCTGCGCGGAGCGCCGGGCCGGGTCGTCCTTCCCGAGGACGAAGAGGGCGTCCTTCCTCACGTCGCACCAGAGCGAGGAGAGGTCGGTCGTCGCGAACTCGCGGAGGCGGCGGGCGACGGCGTGGAACTCGAAGCGGTCGTAGGCCCTTCGGCAGTCGGCCACGAGGAGCGCCGCGCGCGCGACGAGGAGGCGGTCGACCGGCTCGAGCGCCTCGGGAGCGAGCGCGTTCGCCGCGGGATCGAAGTCGAAGAGGTTCGAGAGGAGGAAGCGGGCGGTGTTCCGGATCTTCCGATACGCCTCTGCCGTCCGCGTCAGGATCTCCTGGTTGAGCCGGATGTCGTCGGTGTAGTCGGACGAGGCGACCCAGAGGCGGAGGACGTCCGCGCCGTGCTTCTCGATGACCGCGTCGGGCTCGACGGTGTTGCCGTCGGACTTCGACATCTTCCGGCCGTCGCCCGCCACGACGAAGCCGTGCGTCACGACGGTGTCGTAGGGAGCCTTGCCGTGGAGCGCGACGGCGGTGAGGAGCGAGGACTGGAACCAGCCCCGGTGCTGGTCATGACCTTCGAGGTAGAGGACGTGGGGGCTCTTCGGGTCGGCGTAGGGCGAGGCGATGCCGTAGGCCGAGGTCCCGAGGACGGCGGCGTGGGAGACGCCCGAGTCGAACCAGACGTCGAGGATGTCCTTCACCTTCTCGAAGGCGGTCCCCTTCAACTTCGAGGCGGGCGGGACGAAGGCGTCGGCCGGGAACGTCTCGTCGTCCCACCAGGCGTCGGCGCCGTGCTTCTCGAAGATCGCGACGAGGTTGTCGAAGAAGAGCTTCAGCTCGGCCGGGTCGTCGGCCGAGGGGTAGTACTCCGGCATCCCGTCCTTCGGCTCCTTCGGCCGGAGGATCGTGATGGGAGAGCCCCAGAGGCGCTGGCGCGAGATCGTCCACTCGAGGCGGTTCTCGACCATCGCGCCGATCCGGTTCACGCCGAACGCGGGGACCCACTCGACCCGCTCGCGGATCTCCGAGAGGGCCTTCTCGCGCAGCGCTCCGAGGTCGATGAACCACTGGTGCGTGGAGCGGAAGACGACGGGGCTCTTGCAGCGCCAGCAGTGGGGATAGCTGTGCGCGACGTCGGTCCGGCCGAGGAGGCGCGCGCCCGACGGGTCCCCCTGCTCGAGCATCGCGAGGACGCCGCGATTCGCGTCGAGGTCGGGCGACTTCGCCGCGACGACGCGCTTGCCGCGGAGCGGCTCGGGAACGTTCTTGTCGTAGAAGCCCGCCTCGTCGACGGGGCAGAAGGCCGGGTCGTCGACCGGGTGGCCGCTCCGCTTGACGACGTCGTGGTCCTCGCGCCCGTGGCCGGGGGCCGTGTGGACGAGGCCGGTGCCGTCGTCCGTCGAGACGTGCTCGCCGAGGAGGAACCCGAAGGACACGCCGTCGAGGTCGAACGGGCGCCGGTAGGACGGCCGGGCCATCTCGACCTCGGCGCCCTTGCGGGACGTGCCGGGGACGGCGGCCAGATCGGGCCAGCCGAGGGCCTTCGCCGTCGCCTCGACGAGCGGCTCGGCGAGGACGTAGAGCTTCGAGGGCTCCGATTCGCGGCGGGCGAGGACGTAGGGGATCTCGGGCCCGAGGCAGACGGCGCGGTTCGCCGGGAGGGTCCAGGGGGTCGTCGTCCAGATGACGGCGAAGAGCTCGGAGCCGGCGGCGAGCGCCTCGCCCCAGAGGGCGCGGAGCGCGTCGGTGACCGGCATCGGGAAGGCGACGTGGATCGAGGGGTCCCTCCGGTCCTCGTACTCGACCTCGGCCTCGGCGAGGGCGGTCTTGCAGTTGACGCACCAGAGGACGGCCTTGAAGCCGAACGTCACGAGGCCCTTCGCGAGGAACTCGCCGAACGAACGGGCGATCGTCGCCTGGTAGGCGAAGTCCATCGTCCGGTACGGCGCTTCCCAGGCCCCGAGGATGCCGAGGCGCTGGAAGTCGTCCCGCTGGGCGACGACCCACTTCTGGGCGTACTCGCGGCAGGCTTCTCGGAACGTGACCGGGTCCATCTCGCGCTTCTTCGAGCCGAGCTCCTTGTCGACCTTCAGCTCGATCGGGAGGCCGTGACAGTCCCAGCCCGGGACGTAGGGGCTCTCGAAGCCCGCGAGCGTCTTCGAGCGGACGACGATGTCCTTCAGGATCTTGTTGAGGGCGGTCCCGATGTGGATGTGGCCGTTCGCGTAGGGAGGGCCGTCGTGGAGGATGTAACGCGGGGCGTTCGCGGCCCGTCGCGCGGCGAGGACCTTCTCGTAGAGGCCGGAATCGAGCCACCGGCGCAGGCGCTCCGGCTCCCGCTTCGGGAGGTCCGCCTTCATCGGGAAGGAGGTCTTCGGGAGGTGGAGCGTGTCCTTGTAGTCGCGGGATTCCATAGAGGCTCCGGAGGTTACCGGCCGACATCCCCGGAAGCAAGGAGCGGGCCGGCCCGGCCGCCCGCCCTCTGCGATGATCCGCCGCCCGGAGGTGCCCTTGTCCGCTCCCGTCCGCGC
>JADHEE010000341.1_pt1 | contig 20228 bp, 22 predicted proteins | sample 8952401 | NCBI WGS metagenome assembly JADHEE01 (sample SAMN16124438, study PRJNA663242) | bioreactor sludge metagenome | isolation source: sludge (ammonium) | place: India:Bengaluru | collected 2019-02-28 | reverse complement strand
AATGGCAAGCGCACAACCCGGTACATTGCTGGCGTGTTTTAAAACCGCTGTATTTCCGGCCATCAGCGTGGGTGCCAGAAAACGGAAGACCTGCCAGAACGGAAAATTCCACGGCATTACGGCCAAAATGGTTCCCAACGGCTGGTACGAAACAAATGAGGCAGACTATTGGGTTTCGATGGTTTCATTTTCGAGCATCGTTTCGGCATTTTGCGCATAATACTCGCAAACCCAGGCACATTTTTCAATTTCGGCAACACCTTCGCGCATTACTTTTCCCATCTCGATGGCCATCAGTTTGGCAAGCTCTTCCTTTTTACTTCTGAGGATGGAAGCCAGGTTCAGCATGAAAACTGCCCTTTGCTGAAAACTGGTGCTGCGCCAACTGTGAAAAGCCTTGTCGACTGAGCTGATAATACGGTTTGTTCCCTGGATTGTGTGTGTTTCGTAGCTGTTTACTTTCTTCCCTGAAAACGGGTTGATGGATTTTATCATCATTTGAATTTTCGTTATTGAAATTGAAAATATAAAACTGTTACGAAAAAACTTAAATTGTGTTTGAATATGTTTGCTTCTAAGGATAAAGTCACAATTTTTATCTTTCTAATGCATTGATTCACTGTGAAAAAATCTGAAACATTAACTTTTCAGGATTTGATTCCGCAAAAGTCATGACTTTTCAGGATTTGAGTAATTCAAAAATAAATTGTTCTTTTTCTTACTCACCCCGAGTTCTCCCGATTTACATCGTGGGAACTCTGCCACTCTCTTTTTAGGAGAGGGGCGAAGTCACCGCAAGGTGGCTTGCCTGCCTGGCAGTCAGACAGGGGGTGAGTGAAACGAAACACATCAAGAAATTTTCAATCTGCCTAAAAAGAAAGGCACTGCTGTGTGCAATGCCTTTCAAAATATGATGGAAATAAAGGTACAATTTACCGCATCGGTACTTCAATGGCCAGAATTTTTGATGGTTGCTGAAAGCTGATTTCAAGCGGTTCAGCAATATCCCAGACACCAATGGCATCGCGGGTTTTCAGCACCTGGCCGTTAATTTTTACTTCGCCTTCGGTGAGCATAAAATAAACACCGTTGGCAGGGTCGTTCAGTTTGTAAACTGTCGATTCCGCTTCGCTGCTGTCGAACACCGAAAGAAAGGCATTCTGGTGAATCCACAACGACTCGTCGCGGCCATCGGGCGAAACCAGCAATTGCCAGTTATCGATTCTTTTCTCCGGGTCAAACTTTTTCTGGTCGTAGCGTGGCGGGTGGTTTTTTTTGTCGGTAAAAATCCAGATCTGGTAGAGATTCAGTTCTTCCGTTTTTGAAGCATTAAATTCTGAATGCATCACGCCACTTCCTGCCGACATCACCTGAACTTCGCCGGCAGTAATTACACCTTCGTTACCCATGTTATCGGTATGACGCAATGAGCCGTAATGCGGAATGGTGATGATTTCCATATCGTTATGCGGATGTAAACCAAAACCCTGTGCTGCGCTGATGATATCGTCGTTTAAAACCCTGAGCAACCCGAAATGCACTTTTTCGGGGTCGTACCAGTTTGCAAAACTAAATGAATGGGCTGCTTTCAACCACCCGTGGTTGGCAAATCCCCTGTTTTCTGCTTTGTGTAATATTGTTTTCATAATACAAAAATGACAAAACAGAAAAGCCAATAGTTTAAAAACGTGTGATTTAATAAACTAGTTTAAGTTTCACACATCGAAGCAAAGAAACAGTTCTGTGAAAGCCACTTTTTGCTATTCAACCACCCTGATTTCCCAGGTCATTTCCATGGCTTTCCGGTAAACGGCGGTAACACCGCAATAAGTGGTTTCAGAAAGTTTAACGGCTTTTTCAAGCTTGTCCATGGGCAGGTCTTTCCCCTTAAACTGGTAAATAACATGCATTTTTGTGTAATGCATAGGGTGTTCTTCGGTAACATCGCCCTCCACAATTACATTGAAAGATTCGGGTTCCACTTTCATTTTTTTCAGGATCATAATCACATCAATACCGGTGCAGCCGGCCAGTGCAATAAGCATCAGCTTTTTCGGACGTGGTCCGAGATCGCTCCCACCCGATTGTTCGGTTGCATCGACCGTAATTTTGTGACCATCCATATCGCCGGTAAAAGCAACTTTGTCGGTCCACGACATATCAACAATATGTTTCATTTTTCTTGTAATTAAATAGTTTTCATTTATTTTGCACCTCAAATGTAAAACATTTAAATATTTACATAAATAGTTTACCGATAAGGCATCAAATAGTATATTGATACAACAGGATAATTAGAAAAAAGATTAATTAAACAGCAATTTCGAGATGAGAACGATTATTAAAAGGCCAACGGAACAAGAAACCAATCTGAGTGGATTTCAACTTTTTAACAAACTGACCGAAGACGAATTTAACCGTTTGAATTTCGACAAAACCTGCCAGTTGTATAAGAAAGGAACCATTATTTACCGCGAAGGCAGCCGCCTCACTGGTTTTTATTGTGTTACCCGAGGGATTGTCAAAATTTTTAAAACCGGTATCGACGGAAAAGAACAAATCATCCGTTTTGCCAAACGTGGTGAAATTATTGCCTATCGTTCGCTGCTGAGCCAGGAACTGGCCTGTACCACCGCCAAAATTATCGACGAAGCCATTCTTTGTCATGTACCCTACCAGACATTGCTTTACCTGATTCAGAATAACTGGCAGTTTTCGCACCACATGCTGCAGATTGTCTGCCGTGAATTGCGCGAAGCCAACGATTACATTACCGACATCGCACAGAAAACCGTGCGCGAACGCCTTGCCGAAGTACTGCTTTTGCTGAAGGAAAACTTTGAACTCGACAACCAGAATACGCTCCAGATTTCGCTTACCCGCGAGGAGTTGGCCAACATGGTGGGAACTGCCACCGAGTCGGTAATCAGGTTGTTATCGGAGTTTAAACAGGACAAACTCATCGAATTGCAGGGCCGCAAGATCAAATTCCTCGATTTGGCCAGTCTGCGCCGTGTTGCCAATATTTAGTGATCATTCAAAGATTCAGTAATCATTTGCTATAATGCCACGTAATTGCATTTTTCTTCTTGAGGTGATAAAGGGGTGATTGCAGTTAACTTACAGGGAAATACTATTTTTCATGCAGGAACGCCACAAAAACAAGGAGCAATATTTTAACGAACAGGGGCTGACTTCCCAAAAATTTGTGGTGCCTTTTCTGTCCGATCTGCTGAAGATCGACAACAAAACCACAATTCTTGAAATTGGCTGTGGCGAGGCCGGCAATCTGAAACCCTTTGTTGATATGGGTTGCCAGTGTACCGGCATTGATATTTCGTGTGGCAGGATTGAACTGGCCAAAACATTTTACCAGAACCATCCGAACCGCGAAAATCTGACACTGATCTGCAATGACATTTACAAAGTGGAACCGGGTGCGCCATTTGATATCATCATCATGCGCGATGTAATTGAGCACATTCCCAACCAGGAACGGTTTATGGAATTTGTAAAAGCCTTTCTGAAACCCGGCGGAAAATTTTTCCTGGCATTTCCTCCGTGGCAAAACCCTTTTGGCGGGCACCAGCAGATCTGCCGCGGAAAACTGCTTTCGAAACTACCCTGGTTTCATCTTTTGCCCCGGGGTTTTTACAAACTGTTTCTGAAATGGATGGGTGAAAGCGATGGCACCATCACGGCCCTGCTTGAAATCAAAGACACCGGAATTTCGATTGAACGTTTTGAACGCATTTTAAAGCGCAGTAATTATCGGATCGAAAAAAAGGTATTCTGGTTTATAAACCCCAATTACCAGACAAAATTCGGGCTGAAACCACGTAAAATGACTGGATTTATTGCCGCTGTTCCCTGGCTGCGGAATTTTTTTACCACCGCCATGTATTATGTGGTTTCGAAAAATGGCTGAAAAGAATCCCGGATGCCTGATCACGGATTTTTCCTGGCAAGTACCACAAAATCACGCTGGTCGTTGTTTTCGATGTAGTTTTCGTACAAAAACTCAATACTGAAGTGGTTACTGTTCAGCAGGCCTGCTACTTTTTCTTTTTCCAGTGCACCGTAATAAAAAGGCTCACCAAACATCAGGTCAACATGTTCGTCGTCAACATTTCCATGTGAGAACAGGAAGTACCCGCCGGGATGCAACATTTCACACATTTTCGGGTAAATCAGTTCCTGCTTTGCTTTTGGCAAATGCCACAACGAATCCCAGGCAATGATTCCGTCGAATTTTACTTCAGTCTGAAAATCAAAAAAGTCAGTTTCGAAAAACGATGCTCCGGGGATATTTGTGGATTGGGCGATTTTAATCATTTCAGCGGCGCTGTCGATTCCGGTGATTCGGAAACCTTGTTCCGACAAATAAACTGTATTTGGAAATCCGGTCCCGCAACCCACATCAAGAACGGTTCCTCCGGACTGAACCTTTCCGGCAAATTCCCTCACCGGTTTAAGCGGAACTGCATTCTGACGTATTTCAGCCCATTTGACCGCTATTTTGTTGTATGATTCTTCGTTTATTGACATTCGGGCAAACTATTTCTGAAATTTTATTTACCAGTTCAATCAGCAGAAACCTCCCCTATTTTCCGTAATTCACCAGTTCCTCTTTTGACTTTCTGGACGAGGCAGCCGAAACGGCATCAACACCGGTATCGATATGGCCGATCTGCAAAACCGACACGGCCCGGTAACCTTCCGGAATCTGATATTCCTGCTTTTTTGCGTTGATGTTTCTGATGGGTCCTGTGTAAATGTGCGCCCCCAGCCCGAGTCCCTGTGCCGCCACATACATGTTTTCGGTGGCCAGCGCGCAGTCGAAAACCACATTCATCCCTTCGGGCGCTGTTTCTGCCCCCGAAACAATGATGATTACATTGCCCGGTTTGGCAAACCTCACAACCGGCGAAATCAGGCTTTCATCTTTGATAACCGTGAATTTCCACAACTGGCTGTTCCGGGCGCTGGGTGCTTTGATGCCACATTCGAGAATCATATTGATGTCGTGCTCTGAAACAGGTTCAGCAATAAAGTTTTTTGCCGAGTACCCTGAAAGTATGGTTTGTACCACCGGATTTCCGGTTGGCTGCGACTGCACGGCAAATGCCAGTAGCAGGAGAAGTACTGAAAAACAGATTCTTGTTTTCATTGTTGGTTGTATTTTTTAGTTATAACGTAGGAAGCTACACGCAGGTGCGGACTGCGGGCGATTTCCTGTCAAGCCGAAAGACAGCCCGGGCGGAAAGATGCACACCGAAAACCACTGCTGCCGGACTTGCCGGGTAGCTGAAGTTGGCAGCTGGTGTTTGTTGTTTCTTATTTCTTATTTTCCAACTCAAGTATCATTATTCAGCTACTAACTATACTCATTTTCAAGAATTTCTGCAATTGCTTTTGTCTCCCTTAGGGTTCTACCTGTTGTTTGAACCTGTAACACGTATCTTCTGTCAGATTTTAAATGGACAATATCAACCTTCCCATTAGCAGTTGGGTTTTTGAAAAAGGAATTACCTCCCCATTCAACAGATATTGCTTCAATAACATAAGGAGAGTTTTTTAATGTACTCCACAACTCATTTAATTCTTTTTTACCATGGTGTGATGTTAAGTGAAGTTTTTTATCAACCGGATTAATATTGGATTTAACTAAAGTTAAGGTACTTATTTCGTCAATGAAGTTTTTGACAGATATATTACTAAAACAATTCTTTGAGAAAACATTGTTAACATCACCAAACTCAATTATTTCATCTTTTTCAATGGTGATTTTTAATATATTTTTAAGCCAAGCCGGATTGGTCTGAATGCTAATAGCTAGCGTCTCACTTAAATATGCAGATAATAAACCCAAACATTCTTGTTTTGAAATATTGTTTTCAGCATCTTCAAAGAAGTATGTGGCTTCAATATATTTGTCTTCAATTTCAATGTCACCTTCTTTTAAAAAAGGCTGAACAAACATATCGTAAAAAATAGCACGGTATTCAACAGGAAATTCTTTGTCAAAAAGCCAATTGTGTAATGAATATCCATTTGTTAACTGAATCTCATTCGCAGAAAAGTGAGTTCTAATTTTTCTGAATCCATTTTTCCTTGCTTCGGCAACAGCTTTGGAGAATAGAAGCATAACCTCATTGGCCTTATACTTATCCTCCGAAATAGGGACGCAGCTTAATTCATTTAATATCAATTCCATAACTTAAAGTAGCTGTGATAATTGATTGCTCCATTCATCCAAAAGATTTGTTGGATACTGGCTTAATGTGCCGTTTTTATCAACCTCGATGTTTGTTATTTTGGAATATTGCTCATTGTCAGTAACGACCTTTTCAAAATAAAATAGAATTGATCTGCCTTCAAGAACAGGTTTTTCTTTAATTCCTACTCGAATCCCATTTACGATATGGTCGCTGTGTGTTTCAATAATTAATTGAACATCATTTTGTGCAACTAATGCAATCAGTCTACCAAGTTCTGCTTGTCCTCGCGGGTGAATATGACTTTCAGGATTCTCAATGATTAGTAAACCTCCAGGCTGGACCGAAAGTAAAGCCGTAACGACATGCAAGGCATATGAAATACCGAAACCTACATTCTCAGGTTTAAAAGTCATTGTTGAACCAAATGTAGGTTGAGTAAATTCAAAACCTAATTGTACAAAATCTGAAGTCAAATCACTTGTGATGACATTTACTTCTGGCGAAATTTCACTTAACCATTTATTTACCTGATGAATAAGGCGTCTGTCAACAATTTTTTTGTTGTTATTGGTTTCGGCGACATTACTTTTAGGATGAATGCAATTGTTAAAGGCGATTAATTCGTTCCCATTCATTTCAAGAAAATGAACAGTATATTCTCCTTTAATCCCTAAATTTCGATTCATTGAAACGTTCGAATAACTTTTGCTATGAAGAGATTTCGGCTCAATCCTATCAGCATTCAAATACTGAAATTTATTTGAAAACAGAGCTTCATTTGAGTCAATGTCTGAACTATTTCTTGCTCCCTTTATTTTAAAAATATCTGAATCAGACTCGTAGCCGAAATGATAATTAAACTTCGTTGTATTATTCATTTCGAGATTAATATGCAAGTCCCCTTTGGCAAATTGATATAACGCGTCTTTTGCATTGCCAATCTTAACAAGCTCTCCATTTATATTAAGATAACCTCGCTTTAAATTATCTGCACTTTGGCGCAACATCAAAATAGCTTGAATAAAGGAGGATTTTCCTTGTCCATTCAATCCAAGAAGGATATTAAGGTTGCGCAAAGGAAAACTTTTATTCTTGATTGATTTAAAATTCTTTATTTCAATATTGCTAATCATGTTTTTGTGATTTTAAAGACTCGAAAATTAGCTCCCGAACTTTAGCATGGCGCAATTGGGCTTTGGTTTTATCGCCAGTCGCACTTGTTACTGCCATGAAGAATTCGTAATTCTTTTGTAATTCAACACTTAATGAATTTTTGAATACAATAGCATTATTCAAAAGATTATTTGCCTCCATATCATTTAGGAAGGCTAATTGAGTTGCCAAAGCATCAAATAGGGCTTTATTAATTGGAGGTAAACGGTCATATATCCCTCTAACTTTTCGGAAAGCTTCACGACCAAAAATTTTTCTTGATAATTTCATCGCTTTACGAAAATCGGCTTTAATCTGATCGAGTTCCGGCTCTGTTTTACTGTATATTTCTGCCATAGCCTTACTCATGTAGGAGTCTAAATCCAAGCCGTATTCTTTTGTTCCGTAATTCTCGACACCCAAAAGATAAAAACCGAGGAAGCGATTGGCAAAGTCTCTGTCTAGCATTCGATGTGTTGCTATTTTGTTTTCTGTAGCTTTTTTAAACTCATCGATATTTGCCAACTCGTATATAAAGGTAGCAGGTCGCCCCTGAAACAATGCATGACGAATTTCTTGAGGCTCAAGCACTAATCCGCCGGTATTGATACGTTTAAAAATATTGAATTTTACATCGGTTGGTGTTCCAGGCATGATTTTATATATAACTACCTGGGATTCTTCAATTAAACGTTGTAGATTTTCTGGGAGTTCGTCCCAATAAACTCCATTTAAATGGGTCAGAAATTCAAGATTTGTTAACGGCTGACTTTTATCAACAATGAAATTGCGAATACTACTTAATCTTTGTAGACCATCCACAACTAACCAGTTGTTATCATCGGTAGCATCAAAGAAAAAGGCAGGCAAAGGGAAACGAATAAGAATGGATTCGATTAATCTGCTTTGCTTCGTTTTATCCCATAAATCGTCTTTTCGTTGAAAATAACTTTCGGTATTCAATTGTACACTTTTCCCCTTAACTCGTTTTATTAACGTATCTAAGGAGGGTGTTTTCGTTTCTATTTTGATAAGCGTGGGATCAAACGGTTTTTCCATTATTGCACCACCATTTACATCCTCTTCTTCAACTTCTTGTTTGAGTTTATTGTATTCGTCGTCTAACATATATTTCTGTTTAAAAACTCAAAAGTAACAATTTAGCACGAGTGTGTAAGCAAATTCTCTCCAATTTGTCATGTACTAAATACAATATTCCTAATTCTATTCAATTTGCACTTTACTAACTACAGAACGGTTTCCTACACTTGCTGCTAACGTTTGGCGGTATGGTTAGTTGCCGATTTCGAAGCACATTCCTATCAAGTTACAACTACTTTTGATACGAGCTGTGCCGCTCGAATACCCACTGCACCGGCAATTAACTATACCGCGTGTTACCGCCTGGTTTTCTTTCATTTCCAGTATCTATTTGTCAAATAATCAATCAAACTTTTCGTGTCCTGCAAATCTGTAATTGGTTCCAAAAATTTCTCAGGACTAATCACAATGTATTTTTCAGGATTTTTTAATTGCAACTTCCACGATTCTTCGAGAGTCATTCCTTGCAAATTTTTTGAAGTTATCCGTTCTCTAAGTTCTTTGTTTTCTTTCGGAATAATGTGCAAATGTAACCAATCAACCGCCCCATATTCATTATTTTCAGTCATTGTCCAACCAAGAAGGGTTTGTCTCATTAGCTGGTAATATGGCTCATAAAACAAGTCCTTAAAATCTGTTGTTTTTATTGGACAATCAGGTCTTTCAAGCAATTCCTGATATACTTCAAATCTGTTTTTGCCAGAATCGGAAATCAGTAATGAATTTGACGAATATGACTCTGTATATTTCCATTCAATTAGTATTAAAACCTTATCACCGTTGTGTTTCTTTCCAATCATGAAACTGTCAATCGAGGTAGAATTTGCTCCACGCTGTGTTGACAATTCTTTTCCCAATGGTTTTATTCCAGTTTTTTCAAATTCAATCAGTCCTGAATCCACGAATAACGATTCACTTATTGAATTACTAATGTTTTGTAAAATTTTATCGGTGCAATCTTTTCTTTGTCGAAGTGGATATAAGTGGTTTAAGCAAGCTATCTGAGAAGAAAGCAAATGTCCTGTCGGCTCTCCATTACCTGACCACCAAGCAATCCCATTTTTTATGAAATATTCTTTTGTGTCTTGTCGTATTCCTTCCCAAAGATTCAATTCAGGTTCCGACAATACAAATTCTCTTTCTTTACCGAAAAACAGTCCGTTTCCCGGGTCTCTGAAAATCCTGTCACGAATCTCAATTGCTTTTTGTCGTTCTCTGTCAATATATTTCATTTTATAGTGTCGTTGTCGTTTTTAAACTTGGCGGTAACTCGTTTATATCCGCTACTTCGTAGCGGATATCATTCCCTATTAGTATGAAAAGGCGAAGTTTTTGCTTCCTGATAGTGCGATTTACGTGCAAGCGGTTTTTATTTTTCGTTTCGGTTTTAAAAATAATCATAATTCTGTGATCTTTAACCTGTCCCTGTATTTTTCTCCGGCAAAAAGCAATGCTTGCCACTGCTCCCACGGCTTGCCCAAACCAAAATTGTGCCTTTGGGAGAATTCCCAAAGCCTGCCCCGGCAAAAAGTAAGGTCGTGGGACAACTCCCACGGCTTCCCCGATCAAAAAGTGAAGGCTTGGGAGAACTCCCAAAGCTTCCCAAGGCAAAAAGTGGAGGTTTGGGAGAACTCCCACGGCTTCCCCGGCAAAAAGTGGGGGCTTGGGAGTTCTCCCACAGGTAAAACTTAAAAAAGAACGGTTCAACATAAATATGTTGTAAAACATGTAAGCACCTATTGAACAGTATTTTAAACTTTTGTATCTTTCTACCGATATAACTGCCAAAGCAACTGATCAACCGGATTAACCTGTTACATCAAAGCAATGGTAACCTACATTAACATTCAAAATTTTTATCTATGATCGAAAAATTAATTGCCAAAAGCCGTGTCACGGAAGTAAACGATGCGGCTACCCGTATCTCGGGTGCATTCGTTGGGTCGGGGATTACCGACACGTATTTAACCACCACTTTTGCCACGTTCGACGCCGCAAACCTGGAGCTTTCGAAAGCCATCAGGCGCTCGAAAGCCGAAAGCGAACTCGAAGAAAAAGACGAAGTGCGCGACACACGGGTGCGCTCACTTTATTACCTGCTCAACGGGTTCAACCATCACCCCACAGCCGAAATCAGGCAGGCTGCCTCCATTTTGCTGAATATTTTTGACAACTACGGTTTGAAAATGACCGGCGAAAGCTATGCCGCTGAATCGTCGATGATTGGCTCGATGTTGCTCGAATTTCAGAAACCCGAATACAGCGAAGCCATTGAAGCTTTGTCGGGCTGCGGCGATCTGATGGAAGGGCTCACCATTGCACAGTCGGAATTCGAACAGGCACGCATTGCCTACGAAACCGAAAAAGCCAAAGAAGGAATGCTCCAAAATGCCACCGAAATCAAAAAGAATGTGGTGTACCTGCTGAACGAAAAAATTGTTGTTCACCTGCAAGCCATGGAACAGGTAAATGCCGAAACGTATGGTGTTTTGGCCGCCACGGTTGCACAGATCATCGCCGGAAACAACGAGGTGGTGAAAAAACGGCAACAAAAACCCGACGACAAAAAACCACAAGATTAGCGCAGTTATTCAGCAGGTGACTTAAAATCGCCAGCCGAATTTAAAAGATAAGGGACTGAAAAACAGAAAGGGATTCGGGCTTTGGCAACTTCATTGGGGCTGAAGCCCGTTTTTTTTTTTGCAGGGCATTAAATAAGGAACCGTTCTTTTTGGAAAGAACGGTTCCCTGCAAGTGATTCGCCGCATCACCAGGCCAGTGTTTCAAAGTAGCGGGGCGGATTTTAGAGGTACGCCCACTCCGGGTTGATCTCGCCTCAGGCGAGACGGGGTTATTCAAATTAAACCCTTTCAGGGTTTTCATTAAAAACAAGAATCTATTAACCGGACAACCTTTTTCAATACATCCTGCCTTCCAGAATCCAGTATCAAGCATCCGGTTTTCCAGCATCCAGCATCAAAACTATCCAGTATCCGGTTTTAGTTATCTGCCAATCCACTGTTCGGGATTGAGTTTCTGGTTTTCGAGCCAGATCTGGAATTTCAGGATTGACTTGTTGTCTTCGGGGTCAGTGAATACGGTTCCGATGTTTTGTTTGGTGGTAACCTTGTCGCCCTTTTTAACCGTGGTTTCGCGCAGGTTTGAGTAAACGGTGAGGTATTTGCCGTGGCGGATGATAACGGCAGTATTTCCGCCTGTAATGCCAAATACGCGGGTTACTTCGCCATTAAATACTGCGCGCACTTTTGATCCTTTTTCGGTGGTAATGCTCACGCCGTTGTTTTTTACCTGCACATTGGAAAGCACCGGGTGCTGGTTGATGCCAAAATGTTCGGTAATCACACCGCGTTCAACCGGCCAGGGCAGGCGGCCTTTGTTTTGTGCAAAATTGTCGCCCAACAGTTTCTGTTCGGGTGTCAGTGTCATTTCTTTGGTGCCGGCTTTGGCACTTTTACGGGCTTCTTCGGCAATAATGCGTTCTATTTCGTCTTCGAGTTGTTGTTCGATGCGGCGCTGTTCGTCGAGTTTCTTTTTTAATTCCTTTTGTTCTTTCTGGAGTTTCTGCAATTCGGCATTTTTCTCGAGTTTCTCCTGCGAAAGCTGGCTGGCTTCCTTTTTGGTGTCGTTCATCAACTGAAGTTTGATGAGTTTCTGCTCTTCCTGCTTTTGTGTTTTATCGTTTAAAACCGACTCGATGGAGAGAATCACACCAGCCTGGTTTTCGCGGTAGTTGGTGTATTGTTTCATGTACAGGTAACGGCGGTAGGCCTGGTTTACATTGTCGGCCGAAAGCAGAAACAATACCTGGTCGTAGGCATTGCGGTTGCGGTAAGCCAGTTTTATCAGTTCGGCATACTCTTTTTTAAGCGCCTGTATATCGTTTTCCATGAGACTGATGGCAAGGGTGTTGTTATCAATCATCTGTTGATAAAGGTCCACTTCGCCGTTAATGGTGTTGATTACCGCATTCCGTTGTTCAATCTGCCGGTTTAAAAGTTGCACCCTGTTGAGCGACGATTTCTGGTTTTTCTGAACCTCGTTGAGCAGCTTACTGGTGTATTTTATCTGGTTCTCTGCATCCTGTTTCTTCTTTTTCAGCTCTTCAACCGACTGGGAAAAAACATTGATAAAGAGAATGACAAACAAACCGGTAAGCAGTGAAATCCTCATTCTGGCAATGTGTAGTTTTGATTTGCGAATGTAACCTTTTAAGATTTTAATTTACCCTGATCTGCTCATAATTTTGAGGAATTTCGAGGCGGAAAGGCGATAGTTTTTCGGTTGAAAAACCGCTCAGTCTCACGTTCAGTTCCAGTTTTTCGGTTTCTGAAAGAAATTGCATATCGATGGAACCTGGGTAGTCTTTTTCCTCAATCTGAACAAAATCGCCAAAATTTAATTTCATTTCGCGCTCGTTGGTTTTGTCGGAAATGAGCACTTTGGTGAGGGCAAAATTTTCGGGATTAAAAAACAGTTTCTGCAGAATGAGGGCAGTATCGTCAAGCCGTTTCATCCGCCGTTCAATTTTTGCCGCCTTATTTTTTGTTTCCAGCCTGATTACTTTTCGCTCGCGCTGCGACTGCAAAACATACATCCCCTCCTCCACCGATGAGTTAAATGCCCTGAAATCCTTGTCTTTTTCATCATTCCGATACGAAAAAGCGCTGTTGGAAATGATGGCCTGAACCAGTTCGAAATCGAGGTCGATATTCAGGATGCTGCTGAGATAGGAGTAATCGTCGGTGAAATAGTTTTTTTCGAGATAATTCACATAAATAACGCTGTCGGGGGTTAATAAAACGCGCACCACCGGAATGCTCAGCTTTGTTACCGAAACCAGTATTTTTTCATCCCTGATGGCTTTCAAATTAACCCTGAACGAAGTGTTGGTATTGTTGTTTGAAAACTGGCAGTTGATCCGGCTGATGGTCAGGTAATCGTACGAAAGACCTGTATTTTCAATGTTTTTCAGCAGTTTCGGGGTACTGATGGGTTTTACATTCACCCTTGTGACTTCGCGCGGGGTTTTACACGACCACAAACCTGTGGTGAGAATAAAAAGGAAATAAACGACAAACCTTGATATCCTGAATCCTTTCATCCTTTATTCTGCGATGTATTTCTGTTCCCTGATTTTTCTTTTCAGCACTTCCGACGTTCCGCCATTGTCCTTGGCTTTTTCCCAGTACTGTTTTGCCTCGCTGAGTTTGTCGAGCATAAACAGAATGTCGCCATAATGTTCGAGCATCACCGGGTTGTTTTCGCCACCGTTTTTCAGGGCTGTTTCCATGTAAAACTTAGCCAGCGTGTAATTTCCTTTTTTGAAAAGCACCCAGGCGTACGTATCAAGATAAGTTTCGTTATCGGGAAATTGCGCAATTACTTTGGCACTCATTCGTTCGGCTTTGTCGAGATCGCGGTTTACTAATGAGAGGTAGTAGGCGTAGTTATTCAGGCCCACAAAATTATCGGGGTACAATTCAAGTGAACGGTCGAAGAGTTTAAAGGCTTCTTCCATATTCCCTTTTTTGTACACAGCCTCACCTTTCAGCATCAGAAACTGGCCTTTCAGTGGCTGGTTATCCACAATAAAATCATATCCTTCATCCAAAACCGAAATTGCATCGTCATATTTTTCAAGCTGAATCCTTGCCACGCCGCTTAAAAGGTAGCTGTTGGGCTGGTTGGGATACATTTCGGTTGCCTGTTTACTGTGTTTTTCCAAAGCAGCCCAGTCCTGTAAATCGTTGTCGATAAACATCAGGCGCTCCCAGAGCATAAAATCCTTGTTTCCCGCGTCAATGGCTTTCAACAAGGCATCGCGGCCTTCTGTCATTTTATCTTTCCGCAAAAGGTAGTCGGCATGAACCGTGTAAACCATTGCTTCGCCAGGATGCAGTTCAATTAGAATCTGGATGAGTTTTTCCTCGCGTTCATCGGTCAGTTTCGACTGTTCCCGATCCGAAACCATCATCATGTACATCTGCAGTTTTGTTTGCAGCTCCACATTTTTGCTTTCGAAACCTTTTACCATCTCGTCAAACGATTTTTCAAATTCGTTCTTCTGCAGGTAATAATTAGCAAGTGAAAAATGAACAAATCCGCTTTGCGGATCAATTTCGAGAATCTTGTTATAATTTTTAAGTGCGTTATCCGAGTCGCCCTGGCTTTGATAAAGATCGGCCAGAAGACCATAATAGCGGGGCTCAGCAGGATTTGACTGAATGAGTTTTTCAATTTCCTGGATTGCTTTTTCGGGTTGTTTATTTTGCAGGTACAATTCCTGAATTTCCACCGAAATCTGGTCGTTGACACCTGTTTTTGCTTCGATTTGCCTGAATGCTTCAATGGCTTCGGGGTATTTTTGAGCACTTGAAAGCATCATGGCTTTTGAATACATGTATTCCAGGTTCTCCGGATCGTTTTTCAAAAGTTCATTGAAAATTGCTGCCGCTTCATCAAATTTTCTGGTTTGCTGGTAAATCTGCGCCAGTAATTGTTTGTACCAGATATTTCCGGGATTCAGGCTGATTGCTTTTTCGAGCAACAGGGTGGCGCTTGTAAAATCGTTGTTTGCTGCATGAATGTCGGCCAGTTCGTACATGGCAGCCGACGATTTCGGATCGATTTCGAGACAGCTCGACAGTAACTGTACCGCATTTTGTTTGTTGCCCAGCATTCGTTGTTTCAGCGCCTCCGAAAAAAGGTAGTCAAATTCCATCTGCTTTTTTTCGTCGTTGATTGCCTGCTGCGGGTCAACTGCGGCCGAAACAACCTGCTGTTCGGTTATTTTTTTACTGCCCGAACAGGATGCAAGCGCAACTCCCAGAACCATTGCGCCCAAAGCTATTTTATTAATTTTCATCTTTCTCTATTTTTTACCCGTGTGGCCAAAACCACCTTCCCCTCTTTTCGTTTCTTCCAGTTTTTCCACCAACTGCCATTCCACTGTTTCGTGCGACGCCACCACCATCTGGCAAATCCGTTCGCCGTTTTCAATAACAAACTCCTCACCCGACAAGTTGATGAGTATCACACAGATTTCTCCGCGATAATCGGCATCGATTGTGCCGGGCGAATTGAGCACTGTAATTCCTTTCTTCAGTGCCAGTCCGCTGCGTGGCCTGATTTGTGCCTCGTAACCAACCGGAAGTTCAATAAATAACCCTGTTGGTATGAGTTTCCGTTCGAGCGGTTTTAAAACCACAGGTTCGGTTAAATTAGCCCTGAGATCCATTCCTGCTGAATGAATGGTACTAAATGCCGGTAGCTCGTTCTGCGATTTATTTACAATTTTTATTTCCATGTAAGAAACAGCGTTTTTTTAAAGAACCGCAAAGATATTGAAATATAGGTAGATTGCACTGGCACAATACTATAAAATGTTAAAAGTTGATGAATTCAAGTTGCTGGAAAACAATTAAATGAACATGAGGTTGGCCGTAATTTCATCAGAAACAAACCAGCCTTGCTGTGTTAGCGTATAAATTTCGCCTGTTTTTACGGCCAGTTTTCTATCGAGGTATTTCTCCATATTTTGCTGAAAATAAGCGGCTTTTTCAGGCCCGAAGCGGTTTTGAATTTCTGCAGCAGAAACACCCCATTTTGTGCGGATGCCGGTTAGAATATATTCATTATAACGGTTTTCCTCGGTTAGTATTTCTTCCTCAAAACAGAGCTGGTTTTGCTGTAGTGAATGAATGTATTTTTCGGTGTGTGCAACATTCCATCGCCTCGAAAAGCCATCGAAAGAGTGTGCCGATGGGCCAAGACCGAGGTATTTTTTGCCGGTCCAATATGAAGAGTTGTGTTTGGAATACAATCCGTTTTTTGCAAAATTCGAAATTTCGTAATGTTCAAAACCGTTCTCAGCAGCCATTTTCACGAGTGTTTCGAAATGGGCAATGCTGGTGGGTTCAGTCGCAGGTTTCAGGGTTCCTTTTTTGAGCCAGGTGTAAAACGGGGTTCCCTCATGGTACGTAAGATGGTAGGCTGAAAGATGCGTGACCGGCAGGCTGAAAACAGTTTCGAGCCCGGATTTCCAGCCGCTTTTTGTCAGTCCGGGCAAACCATAAATCAGATCAGCGCTGATATCTGAAAACCCGGCGGCAGCAGCATTTTTTATGGCTTCAACCGCCTGAATTGCATTGTGCCGGCGGTTCATTTTTTTCAGCAATGCATCATCAAACGATTGTATTCCAATACTGAGCCTCCTGATTCCGACACTGTATAAATCAGTCAGATATCCGGGTACTAGGTCATCGGGGTTGGCTTCGAAAGTAATTTCGCAACCCGGCGAAATGGGGAAAACCTCATGCAAAAAACCGGTGATTTCTGTTAAGTCGTCCTTTGTGAGAACCGAAGGTGTGCCTCCTCCAAAATAAATTGTTTCGACCTGTTCACCCTCTAAATAATTTTCCTGAAGCAGAATTTCTGATTTAAGCGCTTTGATAAAATCACTCTGCAATGAAGTATTAACAGTTTTGTAAAAGTCGCAGTAATAACATTTCTGCCTGCAAAACGGAATATGGATGTAGATTCCCGCCATTGGCTGATTCTTAATAAGATTGTTATTTATTTCCTGACAAAAATGCTTTCAGTTGCAAGTCTCGCCGCGGAAACCTACATTTGCTTTTCAAAGCTGAACACAAAGCATGGCAAAAACAATTTTGTATTTTTGGAAACCCATTTTATGGCTGATTATAACCTGTTATGCACTGTTTATTCCGGCCACCCGGCTTCCTGTCGAACCTTTTCTTAGAATTCCGCATTTCGATAAAATTGTACATTTCGGTTTGTTTTTTACGCTTTGCCTTTTCCTGGTACGCCCTTTCAAAAAACTTAAAATGAACGGTTATTTCATGGCGGCGCTAACATCCATCGGGTTGAGCGGAATGCTTGAATTTATACAGCATCTTTTATCGAGTACACGCCAAAGCGATATTTTCGATTTCTTAGCCAACACAGCCGGTGTGCTTTCGGCACTCCTGTTTTTCAGGTTGTTTGTGGTAAACCGGAAATGGGAAATGCTGTTTTAAAGCCTCACAATTTCTTCGAACTTTTCGATATCACTGCTGATGATAGCCAGCGTTGTTTCTTTATAGAAAGAAGTTATTTCTTTCCGAAGTTTATCGTATTGCGAATGAATCGGGCAAAGCGGCTTCGACGGATCGTGCGTTTTGCAGGGCTCAAGCGTAATAAGGCAATTGGTGAAAAATTCCTCGCCGTCAACTTTTGCAACAATGTCCCACAAAGTAATCTGGTCGGGTTTTTTACCCAATGCAAAACCACCATTCGGACCTTTTGTTGAAACCAATAATTTCTGTTTTACCAGGTTTTGCAGGATTTTCCCCAAAAAAGGAGAGGATAATCCCAGGTCTTCAGATATTTTTTTGATTCCGATGCGATAATCCTTTTCTGAATTTTTGCCCAGATAAATGAGCGCCCGGAGCGCATATTTACAAGTATTCGATAACATATTAATTATTTTAAGTTCGACTTCCAGATTTCACTAAACGATTTCTTTGCAAATTCGGGGAATTCTTTTTGATCACCCAACACATTTTTACCGATTTTGGCCAATTTATTTTTTACCGGACCTTTTACCAGATCGAGGTTTGAGCGTTTTTTTAAAGCCCAGCCGTAAGCTTTCATTCCGATATTCCACATAAATTCTCCACCAACTTGTTCAACAGCATTTTTTCTGTTGAGCAGCAGGAGATCGTGGAGCGGAATTTTCACCGGGCAAACCTCTGAACAGGCACCACAAACCGTGCAGGCATAACTGAGGTGGTTATATTGTTCAAATCCTTTCATAAATGGAGTGATAACCGAGCCTATCGGGCCACCATAAGTTGAATTATAGGTGTAACCACCCACATTCCGGTAAATGGGGCAGGCATTGAGGCAAGCACCGCATCGGATACATTTCAGCGACTTGAAATGCTCTTTTTCATTGGCAATTTCAGAACGATTGTTATCGAGCAGAATAACCACCATTTTCTCCGGACCATTGGTTTCGCCCGGTTTGCGGGGTCCCGTAATCAGCGAATTGTAAACTGTGAGTTGCTGCCCGGTGCCCATTGTAGCCAGAAGCGGTAAAAACAGCGGCAAATCTTTCACGGATGGAAGAATTTTTTCAATTCCGGCAATTACAATGTGCAGCTTTGGAAAAGCCACCGACATAAACCCGTTTCCTTCGTTTTCGGTCAGTAAAATTCCGCCCACATCGGCAACCAAAAAGTTGGCCCCTGTGATTCCGGCCTGGGCTGTTGTAAATTTTTCGCGGAGGATTTTTCTTACATACCTGGCAATTTCGGTGGGCGTTGAACCGGGAGGCATATCAAATTTCTCGGTAAAAAGCTCTGCCACATCTTCTTTCGATTTGTGCATCGCAGGCGTTAAAATATGATACGGTTTTTCGCCGGCAACCTGAACAATAAACTCACCCAGATCGGTTTCCACCGGTTCGATGTGATTTTTTTCGAGATGCTCATTCAGCTCCAGCTCTTCCGAAATCATGGACTTGCTTTTAACAAGCATTTCTGTGTTGTTCGCTTTCAGTAACCCAATGATTTCTTCCAGCGCTTCCCCGCTATCGCGCGCCCAAATGACCTGGATGTTGTTTTTCTGTGCGTTTTTCTCAAATATTTCAAGATAGTCAGCGAGGTTAGCAACCACGTCGTCTTTTACAAAAGAAGCTTTATTTCTTGCAGTTTCGAGACTGGCATACCGAAGTTTTCCTTTTGCAACCGCTTCATCGTACCGCCCGATATTAAAATTGATTGTCTTCCGGTGTTTCAGGTCGAAAGCAATTTTTGATTCCTCAAGAAATATTTCCTTTTGCTTTGACATTTTTTATTTACAAGGAATTTTTTCAACGCGCCTTGCGTGACGACCTCCTTCAAAATCAGCATTTAAAAAGGCTTCAACAATGGCGATAGCCTGTTCATCGGTCACAAACCGACCAGGAATTGCGCAAATATTGGCATCGTTGTGCTGGCGCGCCAGAGAAGCAATTTCCGGTATCCAGCAAATCGCCGAACGCACGTGCTGGTGTTTGTTGGCGGCGATGCTGATTCCCTGGCCACTGCCACAAAATGTAATGCCGGTTTCAAATTCGCCTTTTTCAATGGCGTTGCCGATTGCATGGGCAAAATCGGGATAATCAACCGGTTCTGCTGAAAAACTCCCAAAATCATGATAAGCAATTCCTTTTTCCCTGAACCACGCGAGAATGGCCTGTTTTCTCTCAAAACCTGCATGATCGCTGGCAACTGCTATAATTTTATCTTTCAAATCTTTCATAAAAAACAAAAATAATACTTTTTGGTGCTTATTTCTTTTTATTCATTTTAAATAATCCTTTTAAATCTTTTTTTTCGAATGCGTAAACAACTCCGAAAAAAACAAAAATCAAAAGAGTACCCAGTCCGGCTTTAACAAAAGGATGAAAAGACTGAAACAACCCGGAAATAAAAAACAGCGACAGGGCAAGTGCAAAATAAATCCCGATTCGTTTCAGGTTATAAGGTACAGGGTAATATTTTACTCCCTGGAAATAGGAAATAACCAGAACAAGAACATAGCTGAAAAGCAGTGTAAATGCGGATCCCATGTATCCGAAAACCGGAATTAACAGGAAGTTCAGCGTAATTGAAACAACCGAGGCAATCACACTTTGCGTGGCTCCGTACCTGGTTTTATCGGTGATTTTGTACCAAAGCGATTGGG
>JADHEE010000336.1_pt1 | contig 20292 bp, 24 predicted proteins | sample 8952401 | NCBI WGS metagenome assembly JADHEE01 (sample SAMN16124438, study PRJNA663242) | bioreactor sludge metagenome | isolation source: sludge (ammonium) | place: India:Bengaluru | collected 2019-02-28 | reverse complement strand
AAACAATTTGGCACGATTTTATCAAGACAACAGCGAAACGATCGTCCAGCTTGTCAATGAGAAACGATTGATCAGCGCGTTAAAAACAAACAAAACCATTGCAGAGTGCAACGTTGAGCAAATTCACTCTACGATCGCTTCGGTTGCAACAAAACTCGATAACCTCAATTCTTACTCTGAACTCTCAACCAAAGACAGATGGAGTGTTCGTACTTCTATCTTATGTACCGATAACTTCTTCGCCCAAGCCGAAAAAATCTATTTGATTTTAGACAAAGACAAGTCTGATTACATCACCAGCCAGAGAAAATTACTGGTTGCTCCCATTGAATATGCCCCATACTGGGTTATCATGGCAGTGGCATTGGCAATTGGTATTGGAACGATGATTGGGTATCAGAGAATTGTACATACCATTGGTGAAAAAATTGGTGCGAAACCAATCAACTATATGCAAGGAACGGTTGCGCAAGCCACTGCGATGATTACCATCTTACTCGCCAACTTTGCACACGCACCTGTTAGTACGACACACATCTTATCGAGCGCTGTGACAGGCTCTATGGTTGCTGAGCCTGATGGAGGCATTCAAAAAGGCACCGTGAAGATTATTCTTCTTTCATGGCTTTTCACATTGCCTGTAACAGCACTTCTTGGCTCTGCTCTCTATATGGTTCTCAATTTTTTTATGAAGTAGACTAAACTCGTCTCTTTATTGTTTTATAACGCCCATATTTTGGGCGTTATCTCTATATCTTCCCTACTCTTTTAAGGATACTCATCGTGTTATTTTCACAACTCAATCTTAGTGCACCCATTTTAAAAGCCATCGAGGATGAAGGCTACACAACGCCAACTCCCGTTCAAGAAAAAGCCATTCCACCTATCTTAGAAGGTCGCGATATGCTTGCAGGTGCGCAAACAGGAACAGGTAAGACCGCTGGTTTTACACTTCCTATCTTAGAAATTCTCTCTAAAAAACCTCACAGTAAAGGCAAGCCTCTTCTTCGCGTACTCATCCTCACACCAACGCGTGAGCTTGCGGCGCAAGTGGGAGAGAGTGTTAAGACCTATGGCAAGTACCTGCCGTTCAAAAGTGCTGTCATTTTCGGAGGCGTGGGGATTCATCCGCAAATTCAAACACTGCGCGCTGGCATTGACATTCTCGTGGCAACGCCTGGACGTTTATTAGACCATGTCTCACAAGGCACGATTGATCTCAAACATATTGATACCTTCGTGCTTGATGAAGCAGATCGTATGCTTGATATGGGCTTTATCAAAGATATTCGCCGTGTCATCGCCTTGCTTCCTGCCAAACGTCAAAATTTGCTCTTTTCCGCGACCTATTCGGATGAGATCAAAAAGCTCTGTGAATCGATCTTGAAAAACCCAGCGATTGTCGAAGTCGCTCGTCGCAACACCTCCAGTGAACTCGTAAACCAACGCGTCATCATGGTCGATTGTAAACGTAAAACAGCCCTTTTAGGTAAGCTCATTCAAGAAAATAGATGGGAGCAAGTACTGGTCTTTACCAGGACCAAACATCATGCCAACAAAGTCTCTGAGTACCTTGTCAAAATCGGCATCAGCTCAGCCGCCATTCATGGCAATAAAAGTCAAAGTGCCAGAACCAAAGCTCTGAGTGATTTTAAAGATAGCACGATTAAAGTGCTTGTCGCTACCGACATCGCAGCGCGTGGTCTGGACATCGATCAACTTCCGCACGTGGTTAACCTTGAGCTTCCCAATATTGCAGAAGACTACGTTCACCGCATCGGCCGAACAGGGCGCGCAGGCAATAATGGCGAAGCCATCTCGTTGGTATGTGTCGATGAGCATGAGTATTTAGCAGGTATTGAAAAACTCATCAACCGTAAATTCAAACGTGAAATCATCGAAGGGTTTGAACCAGATCCTAGCATCAAAGCAGAACCAATTCAGCAACGAAGAGGACAAAAGCCCCAAGGTCAACCCAAACGCAGAGACAATGCGCCTCGTGAATATGTAGAAAAAAGAAGAGACAAACAGCGATGATGATCTACGTCGATGCCGATGCTTTTCCCAACGCGCTCAAAGAGATTTTGCTTCGAGCCGTGTTAAAGCGAGGCATCACAACGCACTTTATCGCCAATAAAAAAATACCGCTTCAAGACTCTCCTTTGCTTAGCATGATTATCGTCTCACAAGGTGCTGACGAGGCAGATCACTACATCGTTGAACACGCGCAGAGTTCAGACTTGGTCATCACAGCAGACATCCCCTTAGCCGACCGACTGGTCAGCAAAGGTGTACTGGCGCTTGATCCAAGAGGGACGATTTACGATGAAAGTAACATCAAAAGCCTTCTTGCTATGCGCAATTTGATGCAAGAGCTCAGGGACGCTGGAGAGATAACAGGTGGACCGAGTGCCATCGGAGAGAAGCAAAGAAGAGCCTTTGCCGATGCACTCAATGCCCTCTTGCAGAAAGTGCCTATAAAACGCTAATTTTTCTCTATTTCTTCTTCTAAGGTAATTTTGCTATTGGTATATTTGCAGAATTGGGCAATCATATTACACTATCGTTCTATCGTAAAATTTCACTTCGTTTTATAATTTCATCAACCTAATTCTTCATGGAGATGATTTCAATGAACTACAAAACACTCGGTAAAACAGATACAAAAGTTTCAAGTATAGGGCTTGGCTGTATGGGAATGAGCGCTGCATATGGCGATCGTGACGATGCTGAGAGTCTTGCCACGTTACACCGTGCCTTAGATCTTGGTATCAATTTTTGGGACACAGCTGATATTTACGCCAATGGTTTGAATGAAGCGCTTATATCCAAAGTGCTTGTGGAAAATCGCGACAAAATTTTCATCGCTACCAAGTTTGGGTTTCGTATGCGTAACACGGAGGGCGACTCTTTTGTAGGCGGTGACATCTACATTGAGGCTCGCCAAAACACATTAAACAAGCTGTCGAAGAGAGCCTTAGAAGACTTAGAACCGATGTGATTGATCTCTACTACGCTCACCGCATTGATCCAAATATTCCCGTTGAAGAGACCGTAGGCGCTATGGCTGAGTTGGTTAAAGAGGGAAAAGTGAAGTATTTGGGGCTTAGTGAATGCACCGCGGATGACCTTAAAAGAGCCTATGCCATCCACCCTATATCTGCACTGCAAAGTGAATACTCTCTCCTCACACGTGAGGTTGAAAAAGAGATACTTCCACTTACTAAAGAGTTAGGCGTAACGTTTGTACCGTTCGCACCACTGAGTCGTGGTCTTATCACTAATACCCTTGAAGTCAGTACACTTGAAAGCAATGATTTTCGTAAAAACTTACCTCGTTACAATGGTGAATACTTAGAAAACAATCAAAAACTCTCTTCGGCATTTAGCGACTTTGCAACAACAAAGAACTGCACACCTGCTCAGCTTGCCATTGCATGGGTTATGGCTCAAAGCGATACTATCATCCCAATTCCAGGGACTAAAAAACGTAAATACTTAGAAGAGAATGCTGGTGCTGTAGATGTTGTGTTAAGCGCTTCTGATTTGGCTGTGATTGAAGGCATTGTCAAACAATACCCTAACATTGGACCTCGTTACAGTGATCGTGAAAATAAATTTGTCAAAAAAGAGCAAAAATGAAACGCACTATCATGCTCCTAGCTACCTCCGTCTTTTTATGCTTTGGTGAAGAAGAGCAAACCATCACTAAGGCTGGAACGCAAGCTTTCATTAAAGGCTCAAGCGAATACTTTACAGGAAATGTCCGTGTGGATCCTCTTTTTGCAGCCAAAGAAACAGCCCCATTTTCGGGCGCTTACGTCACTTTTGAACCGGGAGCTCGTTCTTTTTGGCATATCCACCCCGCAGGACAACATCTTGTTGTTACTTCAGGTATGGGGTGGACACAAGCGGTTGGAAAACCAAAAGTTGAAGTCAAAGCAGGTGATGTCGTTTGGTGTCCACCAAATGTCAAACATTGGCATGGAGCAACCGCAACAACTTCTATGACGCATATGGCGCTGACTGGAACGCTGGGCGGCAAAAATGTTCAATGGATGGAAAACGTGACCGACGAACAATACTTACAAAATCAGCCAAAGGAATAACCATGTCTCACAAAACCGCATCACTTATCGCCGCAGCCATGTTATCAACAGGCGTTGCTATGGCAGAAGATTACAAAAAAAATCCGTTCACCCTCGCCTATGAAGGTGCCATTAGCGAAAATGTCAAAGGTAAAGTCAACATTCACTCTGTGACCTACAAACTCAATGGTCTTGAAATAGCCGCAAACGTTTACACACCTGCAAACTACGATACAGCAAAGAAGTATCCCACCGTTGTTATAGCTCACCCTAATGGTGGAGTCAAAGAGCAAGTTGCTGGTTTGTATGCACAGCGTTTAGCAGAAAAAGGCTACATCACTATCACGGCTGATGCAGCGTATCAAGGGGCAAGTGGTGGAATGCCACGCAATGTAGATAAGCCCTCTCACCGTATCGAAGATATTCATGGCATGGCTGATTTTATAGCACAATATGCAGGTGTTGATGCAAATCGTTTAGCTCTTCTTGGTGTCTGTGGTGGCGGTGGATATGCCCTCAAAGCAGCACAAACCGACAAGCGTTTCAAAGCAATTGCAACTTTAAGTATGTTTAATTCAGGGCTTGTAAGACGCAATGGTTTTATGGATTCACAGTTATCCACCATCCAAGCTCGTCTAAAACAAGCCTCAGATGCTAGAGCCCAAGAAGCAGCCGGTGGAAAGATCATTTATGCCGCTGATGTAAAACTCACCGATGAGCAAATTGCTAAATTACCGTTTGATTTGTACCGCGAAGGGTTTGAATACTACGGCAAAACACACGCCCATCCTAACTCTACGTTTAGATTTACCATGAGCAGTTTACTAGAGCTTATGAGTTTTGATGCCACAAGCACTATAGACCTTATCAACCAACCACTCCTCATGATGGCTGGAAGCAAAGCCGACTCTTTGTATATGAGCCAAAGTGCTTTTGAAAAAGCGATCCATGCCAAAGATAAAGAGCTGTTCTTGATTGATGGGGCAACACACATTGAGACCTATTGGAAAAAAGAGTATGTCGATCAAGCAATGGGAAAACTTTCTGTTTTCTTTGAACAAACACTCAAGTAAAGGATGACCTATGTTAAAAAATAGACTCTTTTCTTTTTTCCTTTTTCTTATGAGCTTTATAACCCTTTTGGAGGCACAATCTATGAATCCTCAAACACTCAGTCTCAAACAGCAAAGCATCATCACCATTTCAGCATTTACCGCAAATGGGGATATGGACAGACTCAAACCTGCCCTCATTAAGGGCTTAGATGCGGGTCTTAGTGTCAATGAAATCAAAGAAGCCATGGTGCAACTCTATGCCTATACAGGCTTTCCACGCTCTCTTAATGCCCTAGGAGCATTCAAGAATGTTCTTGAGGAGCGAGAAAAACAAGGCATTAAAGACACCATTGGCAAAGAAGCGACTCCGTTACCCGCCAATTTTAACAAAGATGAATACGGTGCGCGAGTGAGAGCTGAACTTTTGGGGCAAAAAGAGATTCCAAAGCCAAGTGGTTACCAACTCTTCGCACCCACCATCGATACCTTTTTAAAAGAGCACCTTTTTGCGGATATCTTTGCACGTGATATCTTAAACCACCAAACCCGAGAACTGGTTACCATCTCGGCCCTTGCCAGCATGATGGGAACAGCACCGCAGCTTCAAGCGCATCTGAGTATTTGTCTCAATGTGGGTTGGAGGCAAGAACAATTGGAAGCATTTACCATGATAATTCAAAAACATATTGGTGACAAAGAAGCAGAAACTGCCAAGACTGCATTAAAATCTGTTTTAAAAAAATAATACTATTTTAAATCAAAGCATGATTTTCATGCTTTGATTATTTCACAATTACATATACTGCTTATTTTTCACTCTTTTCCTGCGAGTAAATATCACAAAATTTTATTAAGATATCGCATCATGTAAAAAGATAGAATTTTAATGTTTAGTAATAGTATAAATTTACTTGACATTAAAGATTCTTCTGTTAGACTATGCACATTAAATTATAAGGAAAATTCATGCGTTTAACACACTGGATCAAATCCAAATCACTCGCTCTTGTTGCTGTTGCATCTTTGGCTCTAGCTGGAAATGCTTATGCTGGGACTAAAAATATTATTGTGGGTATCTCACCTGGCCCGTATGGCGATCTTTTTAAACAGGCCATTGCGCCAAGCCTTGAGAAAAAATGATACAGCATTAGCATTATAGAATTTAGCGATTATGTGCAACCTAACCTTGCGCTTTCCAACAAATCGATCGATGCAAACCTTTTTCAACACAGTGTTTATTTAACAAAATTTTCTGCCGATAAAGGCTTAAAACTCTCTGCTCTCATTAGTGTTCCAACCGCAGGGGTAGGCATTTACTCGAAAAAATATAAATCTCTTGCGGAGATTAAAGAGGGCTCAACACTGACACTGCCGAATGACCCAACCAACCTTGCACGTGCACTTAGCTTCCTTCAAGTATCAGGACTCATCAAAATCAAACCAGAACTTGACCCAACCAAAGCATCTGAAAAAGACATCGTTGAAAATCCAAAGAAGCTGAAAATTCACCCTCTTGAAGCAGCACAAATTCCACGCACATTGGACAGTGTTGATATTGCTGTGGCGACAGGAAATTACGCTATCGCTTCTGGTATCTATCCAACGGCAATCGATAGAGAAATTATTCCTGAGAGCTACATCAATGTCATTGCAGTTAGAAGTGATGATATAGACGCTCAATTTGTGAAAGATATTAAAGAAGTGGTTGAATCAGAAGCGTTCCTTGCCATCATCAATGACCCCACAAAAATCTTTAAAGATTTTCAAAAGCCAGCATGGCTAAAAGCGAAAGTAAACTAAACCGCATAGAGGGTGCGATAGCCTATAAAATTGTACCCTAAGTATACCTTTGGAGATAAAAGAATTATGGTAACGATTGAGAATGTAACGGTCGAATTTCAGACAAAAGAGTCCTCTTTTAAAGCGGTGGACTCCGTTAATTTACACATAGATAGGGGTGAGATTTTTGGGATGGTGGGAACAAGTGGGGCTGGGAAAAGCACCCTTTTACGCACAATCAATCTTCTGCAAAAGCCTACATCTGGAAATATTATCATCGATGATGAAACCATTACGCATTATGTTGGTCAAGACTTACGTACCATTAGACAAAGCATTGGAATGATTTTTCAACATTTCAATCTCATCCATACCAAAACCGTTTTTGACAATGTTGCTTTTCCGATGCTCATAGCAGGTGCTTCCAAAGAAGCTATCATCCAAAGAGTGCCAGAGCTTTTAGAGTTAGTCGGATTATCAGACAAAATGCACGTGTATCCATCCAAACTCTCTGGTGGACAAAAACAACGTGTCGGTATAGCAAGAGCACTTGCAAACAGTCCTAAAATTCTTTTGTGTGATGAGCCTACTTCTGCGCTTGACCTTGAAACCACCAATGCCATTTTGGCACTCTTAAAAGATATTAACAAAAAATTGGGAATTACCACGATTTTAATTACCCATGAGATGGACGTCATTAAAAAAATCTGTACAAAAGTGGCAGTCATGCATCAAGGATCGGTAGTTGAAACGGGCGCGGTCTATGACATTTTTTCATCCCCAAAACACCCTTTTACGCAAAAGCTTGTCGCGCATACCCTCAATCTTGAACTACCTCAAAGGATGTTTCAAGAGGAGAAAGGAAAACTCATAAAAGTCATTTACAATGGGGAAAAGGCAGAAAATCCTGTACTTTCCGAAGCCATTCGCACCTTTGGGGTCAACATCAATGTGCTTCATGGGAAGATAGAGTATATCGATGATAAGCCACTAGGGGTACTCATTTTGAGCATTGATGAGGCATGTACATACATAGATGCTATTATTGATTTTTTACGAGAGAAAACTGCATCGGTGGAGGTGTTTCATGGATAATTTTATTGAACTTTGGCCTGATCTTATCAAAGCATTTTGGGAAACGTTGCAGATGGTTGGTATCTCATTTGCTTTTTCAATCCTCTTAGGGATTCCTTTAGGGCTTTTTTTATTTATAACCGATAAAGGGCTTTTTTGGGAAAACAAAACCTTAAATGCGCTGAGTGGTTTGTTGATTAACATTATTCGTTCAACTCCGTATGTTATTTTACTGGTGCTTTTACTCCCTTTAACACAAATCCTTTTAGGGACAACGATTGGACCTATTGCGGCATCGTTTTCGCTCAGCGTTGCGGCGATTGCTTTTTATGCCAGACTCGTCCAAGCCTCTTTGTGTGAAGTGGATAAAGGGGTCATTGAAGCGGCCACAGCGTATGGTGCCACACCGCTTCAGATCATCAAAGGTGTTTTGCTTCCAGAAGCCCTTCCTGGTCTCATTCGAGGGCTCACGGTAACAGGCATTAGCCTTGTTGGATACTCTGCAATGGCTGGCATCGTAGGCGGAGGTGGAGTGGGAGATCTTGCCATTCGTTTTGGATACTACCGTTATGAAACCAATGTTATGGTCATTACCGTGGTCATTCTCATCATTCTTGTCCAACTGGTACAAGTCTTTGGTGACATCATCGCCAACAAGGCTGATAAAAAATAAATTCGACATTTTTGGAGCATGGAAAAACACTTCCGTGCTCTCTCACTGCACACACTTTCCCCACCAAATAGGCTCTACAAAAAGATTAAGCCTATCCTTTGAAACAATCAAGCCAGTAAGTATATTTTCACTCTTGCAGAAATAGGCAATAATTATGGATAATTAGTCTATCCAGAAATAGTATTTGATTTTATAATACTAAAGATATAAATAGGTTCGTCGATACGTTCTAATTTTGATTAAAACGTATTTAAGTATTAAGGAAATGACATGAATAAAAAAGTACTCATCCTCTCCGCAAGTCCACGCAAAGGTGGTAACTCTGATCTTTTGTGTGATGAGTTTTTAAAAGGCTCGTTGGAAGCTGGGCATAAAGCTGAGAAAATCTTTTTGAAACAAAAAACGATTGCTTACTGCACAGGCTGTGGCGTCTGTTTTGGAGGAAAGCCCTGCTCACAAAAAGACGATATGAGCGAAGTTTTAGAGAAAATGATCGACGCAGATGTTATCGTCATGGCTACACCTGTTTACTTTTATGCGATGAACGGGCAGATGAAAACACTTATTGATCGTACGTGTGCAAGGTACCGAGAAATTAGCAATAAAGAGTTTTACTTTATCGTGGCGGCAGCAGATGGTAGTCATGATTTGATGCAGCGAACCATTGAGGAGTTTCGTGGCTTTACCTATTGTCTAAGCAACCCAAAAGAAAAAGGAGTCGTCTATGGAACGGGAGCTTGGCAGATAGGCGACATCAAAGGAAAACCAGCTATGCAAGAAGCCTATACTTTTGGTAAAAATGCTTAATGACAAACGCATTTAAAATTTATCTGCTCGCGTTTATGAGCTTTTTGGTCGGTACGTCACAGTTTATCATTGTGGGCGTTTTGGATCAAATTGCAGACTCTTTGGGTATTTCCATCTCATCAGCGGGGCAACTTGTGAGTGTGTACGCCCTAGCCAGCGCTATCGGAACACCTCTTGTCATTATGGCAACAGCAAAGCTGGATCAACGAGCGCAACTCTTACTCTCGTTGGTTGTTTTTATCATCGGTGTTTTTGCAATGCCTCTTTTCCACAGCTATTTTTTGATCGTCCTCTCTCGCATCGTTGTGGGAATTGGCGCGGGTGTGTTTGTCGTAACCGCTTATGCGATGAGTGCGAAGCTAGCGGAAAGAGGAAAACAAGGTACGGCTATGTCGTACATCGCTATGGGGTTTAGTCTTTCCCTTGTTTTGGGCGTTCCCTTAGGGCGTGTCATCACGGCTATGGCAAATTGGCAGGCGATTTTTTGGCTCATAGGCATTTTAAGTCTCTTCTCTTTTTTCGTTGTCGCCAAAGTCCTTCCAAAAACCGTTGGAGAACCTCCCATCGCGCTAAGGGAGCAACTCTCTTTTTTAAAACAGCCTAAAATCATGAGTGTGCTTAGCGTTACTTTTCTCTTTTTTATCAGCTTTTCTATGATCAATACCTATATTACCCCTTTCTTATTTTCCATTCGCCCTCTTGGTGAGCATGAGATCAGTACCATTTTATTTGCCCTTGGTATTGCTAGTTTTGTTGGTTCAAAATTAGCAGGCTTTTTAGCCGATCGCATCGGCATCACACGAACACTTTTTGGAAGTATGTCGGTGCACTTTGTAGCCCTTATGCTTCTGTTCTTTGTGACACACTCCATCCTTTTAACCTTCATCTTACTTTTTATTTGGGTGGCGGCATCATGGACGTTTGGACCAACGCAAAGTTTCAATCTAGCCTCTATTGCGCCCAAAGCTGCGGGCATACTCCTAAGCCTCAACAGCTCTTTCGTGCAACTAGGCTTTGCTGTGGGGGCAGGTTTGGGAGGCATGACGATCGCACATCTGCCCATCATCGCACTCAGTGGCGTTGGAATTTTCTGTGTGATAGGTGCTATGGGGATATTGCTTTTTACCGTTAAAAAACACTCTCATTACAACACAAATGCTATAATTTAAAAAATAAAGGAAAACACTATGGATGCACTTTTTGAAGCGTACAGAGCCGAACTGATCAAGATGATTGAAGCAAGACGTGAGGAAGATGGCATTATCAAAACAGATATTCCAACACTCAGTTTTTACAGTTCTTCTTCTACGAGCGAGTTTGCAACGGTCGTGTATGAGCCCTCGTTGTGTCTTGTCCTTCAAGGCTCAAAAGCGATGATACTCGGTGATGAAAACTATGGCTATGATCCTTCGCGTTACCTTTTAGCTTCCGTTCATATGCCAACACGTGTGCGCATTATGGAAGCTTCTGAAAAAGAGCCTTATATCTCGTTAAAACTGACCTTTACGATGGAAGATATCTTTGAAGTGATGAAAGAGACTGGCAGTAAATCACGCGCAGCAAACCCGACCCCAGAACTTGGTCTCTGTTTTGGAGAGATGAGCACCCAGATTATAGATCCTATAACCCGTTTAGTGCGTTTGCTGGATACTCCTAACAGCATCAAATTTATGGCGCCGATGATTACTAAAGAGATTTTGTACCATGTCATGACCGATAAAGGGGGCGATTTTCTTAGAAAATATGTGATGGATGGAAGCATTACCCAGCAAATTGTCAAGGTCATCGCAAAAATAAAACAAGACTTTGCAGAAAACATCAACATGAAAGAGCTCGCACGTGCGTTCGGTATGAGTGAATCTTCACTCTATCACAACTTTAAAAAAGTCACTCTGCTCAGTCCTTTACAGTTTCAAAAAACCCTGCGCCTTGAAGAGGCAAGACGTATGCTTCTAACGCAAGACCTTGAAGCAACCCATGTTGCCTTTGCGGTTGGGTATGAAAGCCCTTCACAATTTAGCAGAGAGTACGCTCGTATGTTTGGACTCCCTCCTAAAATGTACGCCAAAACCATTCAAGATGATGCGGAAGATATCGCTTAGGACTGTTTGTTTTTTACATGTAACGATTTACATGTAAAAAACTTTGCAGAATCAGACAATCATTTAGGATGATTGATCTACCCTCAAAAGAGACAATACCACTATAATTTCTACGTTTCACATCAATGTAGGAGTTAGAACATGTTTACCCAAAAGTCCCATAAACGCAGAGAATTTTTAATCACCAGTGCAACATTAGCCGTTGCTTCTTTCGTGCCACATACACTTTTTGCAGAATCATCGAGTGGTGAGCCTAAAAAAATCTTGATCGCCTATTTTTCTCATTCGGGGAACACCCGCTTGATGGCAGAAGATATTCAGAGAAAAACCGATGCGGATTTGTATGAAATCACCACCCTAAAGCCTTATCCGCAAGATTACGATACGGTGGTTGACATTGCGAAAAAAGAGCAAAAGGCAAAATTTAGACCGCAAATTGCACCTATTCAAGAGAATCTTTCCACCTACGATATCATCTTTATAGGCTATCCAAGCTGGTGGGGAACCATTCCGATGGCACTGTTTACCTTTTTTGAAGCCAACCATTTTGAGGGCAAAACGCTCATTCCCTTCTCAACGCACGAGGGAAGCCATTTTGGCGATAGTCTCAGTGATTTAAAAGCACTCAACCCACAATCAACCTTTTTAAAAGGGCTAGAGCTTCGAGGCAGAAGTGTGCAGTCCGCATCAAGCAAAAAAGAGGTCACAAAGTGGCTTTTAGACCTTAAAATTGCGCAACGCTAATCCATGCACACCCCATCATTCACTAGGTTTCCCCTCAATGCGTTAATGCTCTTTCTGATCCCGTTATCGCTTCTTAATAAGATAACGGGCTCGTTGTTGCATGAAATTCTAGGCTTTGCTCTTGTGCTACTCATTGGCATCCATGCGTTTTTGAACCGTCACTGGTTTACACTTTTTTGGAGACAAAAAAAGAGCTTTCATCGCCTCTTAAACACCATCACGCTTCTGCTCATACTCATGGCTTTTGGTGTATTAATCATCAGTAGCCTCATGATTACAAAGTACCTCTTCTCTTTTTTAGCGTTCAAAAGTACCCTGATGCTACGTCAACTTCACACCACATCTGCCTACTGGTTTTTTCTTCTTGGGTTCATCCATTTAGGCATTCACTGGCATCGATTTAGCGCACTGCTTCAAAAGAAGTTTCGCATTCATGTGCGCTTATCGCATCCGCTTTTAACCTTTATTGCTTGGTTGATAGTGCTGTATGCGGGATTTGTCTTTATCCAAAGAGACATTGTTTCAAAGCTTTTGATGACCTTTGCGTTTGAGTTTTGGGACTCCACGCAGTCTTTGATTAGTGTTGCGTTTGATTATATGAGTATGGCTGTTGCGCTGATGATTCTCACACGCTTCGTTGTCAAACTCCAAAAAAGATTTCAGCGTTTTTTGCAGAATTAGGCAATTTCTATGGATTATTTATCTACCGTTCACGGATGACTTCGTTCTATAATACTCAAAACGAAAAAGGATAGAAAAACCTATGAAAGTCTTAATGATTAACGGAAGCTCGAATAGAAAAGGGTGTACCTATACCGCTTTAAATGAAGTGGCACATACCTTAGAGAAAGAAGGTGTCGAGGTTGAGATCGTCCAACTGGGCAACCTCTCTTTAAGGGATTGCAGTGGCTGTTTTGGCTGTAAAGATACGGGTAAATGCGTTTTTGATGATTTGGTCAATGAAGTGATCGAAAAAGCAAAAACCTGTGATGGTTTCATCTTTGGAACACCTGTCTATTACGCGCATCCAACGGGAAGAATTTTATCGTTTTTAGATCGTGCATTTTTTGCGGGACATAAAGCATTTGAGTACAAACCAGGCGCTTCGGTCATCATCGCAAGACGCTCAGGAACGACAGCGAGTTTTGATGTGATGAACAAATACTTCACCATCAACAACATGCCTATCGTCGCCAGTCAATACTGGAACAATGTCTACGGGCTTGTGCCAGAAGATGTACAATACGACCTAGAAGGATTACAAAGTATGCGAACACTGGGTCGCAATATGGCATGGATGCTCAAATGCATCGAACTGGGAAAACAACACGGCATCAGTGCACCTCAAGGTGTTGAAGAGCGAGTGTATACCAATTTTGTGGAGAGTCCAAACAATTATCTCAATACGGCTACGCAACACGAATAAAAAGTGCTCTAACGATTAAAAAAAATTCTAACTAAAGGAAAAAACATGTTTAATTTTACATTTTGCAACCCAACCCAAATCGAATTTGGAAAAGACAAAGAGAAAGAAATAGGCAACCATTTACACGCAAACGGCGTTAAAAAAGTGTTGCTAACCTATGGCAGTGAACGTATTAAAAAAGATGGCCTGTTTGATACGGTAGTCAACAGCCTAAAAGCCCACAATATCGGCTTTATCGAATTAGGAGGCATTGTGAGCAATCCTCTGCTTTCTAAAGTGTATGAAGGCATTGACGTGGCAAAAGCAAATCAGGTCGATGCGATTCTCTCTGTGGGTGGTGGCTCAGTCTTAGATAGCTCCAAAGCGATTGCGGCAGGTGCGCTGACAGATGGCGATGTATGGGACTTCTTTTTAGGTAAAGCGGCTGTTGAGAAGGCATTGCCTATCTTTGACATCATCACCTTGGCGGCAACAGGAAGTGAGATGAACTGTGGTGGTGTTGTGACCAATGACACAACGAAGCAAAAGTACGCGATTCAATCACCCTTCTTGTTTCCAAAAGTCTCTATCATCAACCCAGAGCTTCAACGTTCTGTGAGTAGAGATTATCTCGTTTATTCGGCTTCTGATATCATCGCACATTGTATTGAGGGTTATTTTACAGCGACCGTTCAGCCAACGCTCATTAACAAGCAGATTGAAGCGATCATCACAACGGTTATGGAAACGACTGAAAAGCTCATCGCCAATCCAAACGATTACGAGGCAAGAGCTGAATTTGCGTGGGCAGCTACGTGTGCGCTTAATGGAACGACGTATGTTGGAACAACCGGTTTTGGTTATCCAAACCATATGATCGAACACGCCCTCTCTGCCATCTGCAACGTTGCGCATGGTGCTGGTTTGTCGGTCGTTATGCCTGCATGGATGCGTTGGTATAACGATAAAAATGAGGCACAATTTGCTCGTTTTGCCAAAACGATTTTTGGACTCGATGATGCCAGCAAAGGCATTGATGCACTTGAGGCATGGTTTAATAAAATCGGCACGCCAACCAAGCTTTCTCAGATGGGTATTGATGCCAAAACGCTTGAAGCCATCATCGATAACGCAACGGAAAACGCGGTCTATTTTGGTATGAAAGAGTTATACACCAAAGAAGCCATTACGAAAATTCTAACAAGCGCTTTATAATCCAAACGAAGCGGTGGTTGCCCCATGAACCACCGCTAACGTATCCAAAAGAGAGAGTATGCACACATCCCATTTTGACCCAAAGACCAAGCGCTTTTTCAATCTTTATCCTATTTCCACACCTAAAATGACCTTTGGGCAGAGTCTCAAAGCGATGCGTGAGATTTTCTATGCCTCGTCGTATAAAACCCCTATGCGAAAGATGCCACAGATCAAACCCGATCTTGAACTCTTTGAAAAAAACAGCGATGCGCTCAAATTTATCTGGTTTGGACACTCCACGGTTTTACTCAACCTTGATGGCATGAAAATACTCTGCGATCCCATGTTTTCAACCTACGCTTCACCGATCAAGGGAACCATCAAACGCTTCCAAGCGCCTGTTTTAGAGCTTAAAGAGCTACCTTTTATTGATGTCATCGTCATCTCGCATGACCATTACGATCACTTAGATAAAAAGAGCGTCCAATTTTTCAAAGACAAGAAAACGCGCTTTTTAGTTCCCCTTGGCATTAAACGTTATTTGGTGAAGTGGGGAATAGCAGAGTCTAAAATCACAGAGCTTGATTGGCATAAATCTTATAAAATGGGCTCCATAAACTTTACCGCCACCCCAGCGCATCACTTTTCAGGCAGAAGCCTCTTTGGTCGCGATAAAACCCTTTGGGCTTCATGGGTAATCGAGGGAAGTAAAAAAGTCTTTTTTAGTGGAGACTCCGCGTACAGTCCTCATTTTAAAGAGATTGGCGAGCGCTATGGCGCCTTTGATGTGGCATTTATGGAAAATGGACAGTACGATACACGCTGGCTGTATGCACACATGATGCCCGAACAGACCATCCAAGCGATCAAAGACATCCAAGCAAAGTTCTTTGTCCCGATTCACTGGAGTATGTTTAGGCTCTCCGCACACCACTGGTTAGACCCTTTGATACAGTCGCTTAAAATTACCGAAGAGCAAAAAGTAGCCATGATCAACCCTTTTTTAGGGGAGATCATGGTTATTCCTTAAGAAGATAGGTTTGAACATCCTCAAGCGTATCGATGTCAATGCTGTACGCTTGATCTAACGCGACATCTAAACAGGTTTCATATTTCAATAAAGATTGAGCCCCTTTATCGGCGTCAAGTTTCATTAACGCTTCATAGTATCTCTTTGGAAAGAGTGCAGGAACAGCACGTTTTTGCTCTCCCTGATACACTGAAGCGACGATGCACTCTTCACAGCTAGCCTCTAAAAGGGCGTGATAATGTGAAAGGGGAATAAACGGTTGATCGCAGAGCATAATGAGCGTATGCGTATATTCCATGGTATGTGAAATGCCAAAAGCAAGGGAACTTCCCATCCCTTTGGCATACTCTTTATGATAGAGAATCTGAACGGGTAAATCGTTTATCGCTTCTCTACACACTTCATGCAGATGCCCAACGACCACACATACATTGCGTGAAAGCGCTAATGCTTGCTTTACACTTCGTCTCAGCAAGCTCTCTTTTTCATACATCACAAGCTGTTTGGGCGTCCCTAGCCTTGAAGAACTCCCAGCAGCTAAAATGAGAATGGCAAGGTCATTTTGCATGGTTGTTTTTAACACTTTCTATCTCTGCACAGATACAGAGTGCTATGGCTTGGGGCGTTTGAGCGCCGATGCTTAGACCAATGGGCGCATGAAAACGCTCATCTAACGTAACACGATCTCCTAAAAATTCAAGGATTTTACGTGTGCGCTCTTTGGAGCCTAAAAGCCCTACATACGCCGTAGGAGAGTTCATCGCCGTTTGAAGATAAAACGAATCGCTTTTAAATTCATGGCTCATAATCACACACGCATCAAAGCGTTCTTCGTGCATCACTTCTTCTATACTCTGGGCATGGTTAAAAAAGATTTTTTGGTCTGCATGGGTGATGGCACCTAGGTTTTCATGGCGCGTGTCGCACACGTACGTCTTCCACCCCAAGATGTCTGCCATATCGACCAACGCTTGAGCGGCACTTCCAACGCCGAGAATCAACACTTTAAAAACAGGCGAAATGGGATGAAGCAGTGTTTGTGCCGCTTCATCGTAAACCATCTTAGTTGGTACGCTGATGTTATCCAAAGAAAAGACCGTTTTAGCGCCTTCTTTAAGAGTGTAATGCAAGCCCATCGGTACGCCTTTTTGGGCATACGACAAAGCGTCACCTAACACTCCATAATTTTCATGATGGTAAAAAGGCTCCAGCCACACTTTGATCATTCCGTTACAGCCAACACCCTCTTCCCAACTCTCTTTTGAATCATCGAGGAGCCGAAGATCGTGCGTGACCAATTTTCCATACCCTTTTTTAAGTACCTCGTCACAACACTGAACCAATGCCTCTTCGATGCACCCACCGCTTAGAACACCGACCATCTCATGGACAGAGCTCACCAACATACTCGTACCAGGCTTTTGATAGGTTGAGCCTTTTGTTTCGACGATGGTAAGAGAGACAATGTCATGCTTTTTCTCATGACAAGCCTCCACAAAATGGATAAACGCTTTATGTTCAAACATTTTTTCTACCCCAAACGAATCGGATACGAGGTATAGCGTTTGCCTGTCACATCAAAGAGGGCATTAGCAATGGCTGGGAAAAGGGGTGGAACACCTGGCTCTCCCATACCGCCTATTGGCGCATCTGAATTAATAATTTCGATATGAATTTCAGCAGGGGCATCCGCAATAGTCGAAACCGTATAATCGTAAAAGTTATTTTGCATAGCTTCACCGTTGGTAATGGTAAGCTCGCTATATTTGGTAATGCCTATACCAAAATTGATTGCACTAATGATCTGATTTTCGATATTGAGAGGATTAAAGGCAAAACCACAATCCACAGCCGCCCACACTTTTTCAACAGCATAGTCATTGTTTTCAATTTTCACTTTCACCACATACGCCACAATGCTTCCAAACGACTCTGCAATCGCAACGCCATACCCGCTATTTTTTTCACGTTTGTACCAGTTGGACTGCTTGGCGACATTTTGTAAAAGGGCGATAAAACGAGAATCTTTTAGATTTTTAATACGAAAATCAAGCGGATCCATCTCTACGGCACTCGCAGCTTGGTCGATGATGCCTTCCACCAAAGGAGCGGTTTGCAAATGCCCCACAGAGCGCAACCACAACAGTGGAATCGGCGAATAAACCTTGAATATCATGACTTGCTACGGTGTAAGGATGATTTTCTAATCCCTCTTTATGGGTCGCATCAATGCCATTTTTAAACATAAATGGCTCAAAAATCGTCCCTTTGGTCATGGATTGACCAATGACTTTGGCTTTAAATCCTAAGATGTTGCCCTCTTTATCGAGCGCCATTTCGGCACTATCGCGGTACATAGGGCGGTAAGAGCCCATTTTGATGTCATCTTCCCTGCTCCACAGCGTCATTACCGGCCATACTTCCTCTTGAGCCGCATAAATCGCATCGATGATAAAATCAGCATGTGCCGTACCACGACGCCCAAAACTACTGCCGATGTAGTTATTATAATAGGTCACTTTTTCAGGGTCAATCTTGTAAATCTCGGCACATTTATTGCGGTAAAGCGTTTGAAATTGACCACCAACACTCATAAAAGCTTTCTCTTTTTGATGATGCACGGTACAGTTTAAAGGCTCCATCGCAGCATGTGCTAGAAATGGGAATTTAAACTCTGCTTTAACAGTTTTGTACGCTTTGGCAAATGCTTCATCCGTGTTACCATCTTTTCGTATGATCGGGCACTCTTTACCAAAATAACTCTCATACTCTTTTTCCAAATCAGCACTGCTGATTTTAGCAAATGCACCCTCATTCCACTCGACGACAACATCGTTAATGGCTTCTTTAGCTTGCCACCATGAATCCGCAATAATCGCAATTTTGTTGTTCGGTAACTGTTTGACTTTTAAAATTCCTGGCTTTTTCAGTGCAGCTGATGCATCAAAACTTTTCAGGGTTGCGCCGAAAACACGTGGTTGTATGAGTGCGGCATATTTCAGATGAGGAAGTCTGACATCGATACCGTACTGCGTATGTCCTGTGATTTTTGCCCATGCTTCTTTGGGATGACGTTTGATACGCTTCCCAATAAGGGTCTGCTCCGCACTCTTCTTTAACGGAACATCGCTCGGTAATTTCATACCTTTGATAACATCCACAAAATAACCGTAAGGGAAAGACTCTTTGGTTTGTGTGTTGATGAGCATAGCCTCTTTGGTTTGAATCTTCTCAAGTGGAATGTTCCAATATTTTGCAGCCGCCATTTTCAGCATATGGCGAATAGTAGCGCCTACTTGACGCATTTCAAGCTGTTTGGTTACGACCGATTTAGAACCACCTGTGATCATCATCTTCGTTCCTGGTCTGTCATACACATGATCCACAGGAGCTGGTTCAAAGAAAACCTCTTCCCATTTGGCATCCAACTCATCAGCGATACACATCGCTAATGTTGTATAGATCCCTTGTCCCATCTCAGCTTGAGGTATAAAAAAGGTAATCTCATTTTTTTTCGTCAATTGAATAAATGCGTTCAGCTTAGAGGCGCTTCCCTCAACTATTTGAGCACGAGCTTTAGTGGGAATAGAGAAGCCAAGTAAAAAAGCCGAAGCCACAAAAGAACTGCTCTTAATAAAATCTCTTCGTGTAAGTCCCATGATTTATCCTTTCGCCACGGTCGTAATAGCAGCTTTAATACGATTGTACGTACCACAACGGCAAATATTGCCACGCATTGCCTCAATGATTTCCGTTTCACTTGGGTGAGGATTTTGCTTCAAAAGAGCGGCTGCATTCATAATCTGTCCAGGCTGACAATACCCACATTGTGCCACATCTTCAGCAATCCATGCGTATTGAAGGGTTTTAACCTCTTTATCTTGAACCGACTCTATCGTCACAATGGATTTACCATTTGCTTCACTAATGGGAGTTGAGCAACTGCGAATCGCTTGGTTATCAAGCAGTACCGTACAGGCTCCACATTGTGCAACACCGCATCCAAATTTTGTCCCTGTTAGATTTAAATGCTCCCGCAAAACCCATAAAATGGGCGTGTCATTTGGAACATCTACGCTATAAGCTTTATCATTGACTTTAAATTGAATCATCTATTTCTCCTCGTGTATGAGTTTAAACTTACTGTTAGCATAAGTCCTATTGTAACCATGATTATAGACTCTATTTTACCTCTACTGATAGAACAATAATCCATTATATTTGCCTATTCCTGCAAAAATAGATTATTGTGAAAAAAGTGCTTGATAATACCCGTATTAAGGTTGTGAGATATAGCGGAAAAGTATGTGAGAAGGAAACAAATGATCCAAAAGAGAT
>JADHEE010000333.1_pt1 | contig 20311 bp, 18 predicted proteins | sample 8952401 | NCBI WGS metagenome assembly JADHEE01 (sample SAMN16124438, study PRJNA663242) | bioreactor sludge metagenome | isolation source: sludge (ammonium) | place: India:Bengaluru | collected 2019-02-28 | reverse complement strand
ATCTCGGTCGGCGCGCCGTTCTTCGACGCCACCGTGCTGCCGCTGATGGCGCCGGTGGTGGCGCTGATGGCCCTCGGGCCGCTGATGACCGGCGGGCGGGATTCGCTCAAGCGCCTGCTGCCGAGCCTCGGCGCGATCGCCGCCTGCGGGCTCGCGGGCGCGGGCGTCGGCCTCGCCTGGAGTTTCGCGGCGGCGGCGGGCTTCGGCCTCGCGGCGGCGGCGGGCGGCGGCGTCGCCCTGGCGCTGTGGAACGCGCGGCGGCGCTGGACGCGGCGGCGCACCGGCATGGCGTTGGCGCACCTGGGTCTCGCGGTGGCGCTCGTCGGCATCACCGGCGGCAGCCAGATGGCGGCGGAGGCGATCGCGCGGTTGCCGGTGGGCGGCGCGGTGGAACTCGCCGGGCGGAGCTTCGGCCTCGTCGAGGTGCGCGAGGTGCCCGGCCCCAACTACATCGCGACGCGCGGCACCGTCAGCGTCTCCGGCGGGCCGGACCTGAACCCGGAAATCCGCCGCTACGAATCCCCGCCGCAGACCACCACCGAGGCGGCGATCCGCTCCACCCTCGGCGGCGACACCTACGCGGTGATCGGCGACCCCACGCCCGACGGCGCGGTGGTGCGGGTGTTCGTCAAGCCGCTGCTGCCGTGGCTGTGGGCAGGCTCGGCGCTGATGGCGATGGGCGGCGCGCTCGCCCTCGCCTCGGGCATTCCCCTGACGCGGAGGCGCGCATGATCCGCCGCTGGACCACCTGGGTGCCGTTGCTGGCCTTCGCGCTCCTGCTCGGGCTGGTGGCGACGCGGATCGGCAAGACCGAACCGCCGCTGCCCTCGCCCCTGGTGGGCAAGCCGCTGCCCGCGTTCTCGCTGCAACGCCTCGACGGCCAGGGCGCGCTCACGCCCGCGTCGTTCGCGGGCCGGGCGGTGGTGCTGAACGTGTTCGGCTCGTGGTGCGTCGCCTGCATCGAGGAACACCCGGTGCTGATCGAGGCGGCGAAGACCGCCGAGATCGTCGGCATCGCCTGGCGCGACGACCCGGTGAAGACCGAGGAGTGGCTGGCGCGGCGCGGCAACCCCTACGCCGTCGTCGGTCTCGACCCGGACAGCCGCGCCGCCATCGACCTCGGCGTCACCGGCGCGCCGGAAACCTTCGTGGTCGCGCCGGACGGACGCGTCGCCCTCAAGATCACCGGTATCGTCACCCGCGAGATCTGGCGGGAGCGGATCGCGCCGTTGCTGGAGAGCCTGAAATGATCCGGCGCTGGACCATCGCGGTCGGCCTGTTGCTGGCGCTCGGCCTCGGCGGCGCGGCCCACGCCTTCGGCCCCGACGAGCCGATGCCGGACCCGGTGCTGGAAACCCGGGCGCGGGCGATCAGCAAGGAACTTCGCTGCGTCGTCTGCCAGAACCAGTCCATCGACGAATCCAATGCCGACCTCGCCAAGGCGATGCGCGAGTTGGTGCGCGAGCGCCTGAAAATGGGCGATTCGGATTCCGAGGTGATCGGTGCGCTCGAAGCGCGCTACGGCGACTTCGTCCGCCTCATGCCGCCGTTCAAGGCCACCACCGCCATGCTCTGGGCCGCGCCCGCGCTGCTGCTGGGGTTCGGCCTGCTGGCGTGGCGGCGTGCCTTCCGGCGCAAGGCGGCGGAGGCCGTGCCGGAAGCCGTCTCCCTGCCGCCCGGCGAAGCGGCGGCGCTGCCGGGCGCGGGGGTGCTCGCGGCGGCGGCGGGCGTCGCGGTGGTCCTCGCGGCGGGCGCGTATCTGATCCTCGGCCATCCGGGCACGCCCGACCAGCCGGTGCGGCCGCGCCTCGCGGAGCGCCTCGGCGTGAGCGAAACCGCGATCGCCGAAATGCAGACCATGGCGGAGCAGATCGAGACGCGCCTCGCCGCCGCGCCCGACGACGCCCGTGCCTGGCTGATGCTGGGCCGCGCCGACCGCGACCTCGGTCGCCACGCCGAGGCGATCGCCGCGCTCCGGCGTGCGATCCAGTTGGGCGAGGCGGACGGCGAGGTCTACGGCGACCTGGGCGAAAGCCTTGCCTTCCGCGACCGCGCCGTGACCGCGGAAGCGGCGGATGCGTTTGCCCGGGCGGCGCGCCTCGCCCCCGGCGAACCCCGCGCCGCCTTCTTCCTCGGCCTGCAACGGGCGGAGGCGGGCGATCTCGCGGCGGCGGAGGCGATCTGGCGCGCCGGAGCGGAGGCACAGCCCCGGGACTCGGCGTGGGCGAGGCGTCTCGGCGGGCAAGCCGACCGCGCCGCCGCCCTGCTCGCGCAGCAAAAGCCTTGAACTCCGCCGCAATCGGAACATGTTGAGGAGACCCGCGGACGCGCTTCGCGGGGCGAAATCGATTACGGAGATTGGGATCATGGTGCTCGGCAACTCCCGGGAGAGTTACGGCTGCGTCACGCGCGGCATCCATTGGCTGGTGGTGGCGTTCCTCATCGCCAGCTTCACCCTGGCGTGGACCGACGTGATCGGCATCCACAAGTACGTCGGCGTCACCCTGCTCGGCCTCGGGCTGCTCCGTATCGCCTGGACCGTGACTCAGCCGCCGGTCGCGATGCTCGAAGGCCCGCGCTGGCAGCAGATCGCCGCCAAGGCGGCGCACGGCCTCCTGATGCTGTGGCTGGTGGCGATGCCGCTCACCGGCTGGACGATGTCGTCGGCGGCGGGCCGCCCGGTGTCGTTCTGGGGCTGGTTCACCCTGCCGCCGCTGGTCTCGCCCGACCGCGCCTTCGCCCGCCAGATGGCCGAGGTGCACGAGACCCTCGCTCTTCTCGGGCTGGCGCTGATCGCGGTGCACGTCGCGGCGGCGATCTGGCACCACGTCGTGGTCAAGGACGACACCCTGCGGCGGATGCTGCCCTGCGCCTGCTTCCGCAAGTCGGCCAAGCCCGGCTGCGAGACTCCCGGCTGCGGCTGCGGCCGCTGAGGCGAAGCCGACGAAAACCGGCGGCGATTGTCGTGAGAACGACAGTCGCCGCTTTTTTATGTATTTGAAACGAAAGAAGAAAAAACCTGGCACGGGGGTTGCTGTGTAGGTTGCCACCATAACGCCGCAGGGCGTTGTGGTGTCGGCCTACCCAACGCCCTGGAGCCCGGATGTCCCGCACCCGCCTCGTCCCCCAGTTCACCATCGCCGGAGACACGTTAAGCCGCGTCGGCGCGGAGCGCGTGCGGCTGCTCGAGGCGGTGCGCGACACCGGCTCGATCTCGGCGGCGGGGCGCGCCGTCGGGTTGTCCTACAAGGCCGCGTGGGACGGCGTGAACGCCCTCAACAACCTGTTCTCCGCGCCTCTCGCGGTCGCCCAGCCGGGAGGGCGACACGGCGGCGGCGCCCGCCTCACGCCGCAAGGCGCGGAACTCATCGCCGCCTTCCACCTGATCGAGGACGAGCTGGCCCGGGCGATGGCGGATCTCGAAGACCGCCTCGCCGCCCGGGGCATGCCCGCCGCCTCGCGCCTGCTTCGGAGTCTCGCCATGAAAACCAGTGCCCGCAACGCTCTGCGCTGCACCGTCGACACCGTCACCCCCGGCGCGGTCAACGCCGAGGTCCGCCTGCACCTTGCCGACGGGGTCAAGCTCGCGGTGATCGTCACCAACGAAAGCGCCCGAGATCTCGGCCTCGCGCCCGGCGTGGCGGTGGTTGCGCTGATCAAGTCGAGCTTCGTCCTGCTCGCCCCCGCCGACGCGGTGGGGAGGATCTCGGCGCGCAACAAGCTCTACGGCACGGTGCTGCGGCGCGCCGACGGCGCGGTGAACAGCGAGATCGTCCTCGACCTCGGCGAAGGCAAGACGGTGGCCGCGATCGTTACCCGGGAAAGCGCCGCCGAGCTTGGCCTCAATCCGGGAGACAAGGCCTGCGCGCTGGTCAAGGCGTCGCACGTGATCCTCGCGATCGAATAAAAAAACCGGACTCGAAGGAGAGATGAAAATGATGTTCGTCAAATGCTTCACCGCCGCCGCCCTCGGCCTCGTCCTCGGCGCGACCCCGGCCTTCGCGGGGAGCGCGCTGGTCGCGGTCGCCGCCAATTTCACCGCCCCGGCCAAGGAGATCGGTGCGGCGTTCACCAACAAGACCGGCGACACCGTGGAATTCAGCTTCGGCTCCACCGGCCAGCTCTATACCCAGATCGCGCAGGGCGCGCCGTTCGACGCGTTCTTCGCCGCCGACGACGAGCGCCCGGTCCTGGCGGAGCAGGAGGGCTACGGCGTGCCCGGCTCCCACTTCACCTACGCGGTGGGGAAGCTGGTGCTGTGGAGCGCCAAGCCCGGCGTCGTCGACGCAAACGGCGACGTGCTGAAGGCGGGCAGCTTCGCCAAGCTCGCCATCGCCAGCCCCAAGGCCGCGCCCTACGGCGCGGCGGCGGTGGAGACGTTGAAAAAGCTCGGCGTCTACGAGAGCCTCGAACCCAAGATCGTGCAGGGCAACAACATCTCCCAGGCGCACCAGTTCGTTGCCTCCGGCGCGGCCGAATTGGGCTTCGTCGCGCTGTCGCAGATCAACCTCGACCCCGCCGGGTCGCGCTGGGTGGTGCCGCAGGATCTCTACCAGCCGATCTACCAGGACGCGGTGCTGCTCAAGCGGGGCGCGGCCAACCCGGCGGCCTCGGCCTTCATCGCCTATCTCAAGTCCCCCGAGGCCTTGGCGGTGCTGGCGAAGTACGGCTACGGCGTGCGCGACTAGGGAGCGGCGGCATGACCGGCGTCATCCTCCTCACCGTCCAGCTCGCCGCCGTCAGCACCCTGGTGCTGGTGGTGGCGGGCACGCCGCTCGCCTGGTGGCTGGCGCGGAGCCGCAATCCGCTGAAGGAGGCGGTGGCGGCGGTGGTGGCGCTGCCGCTGGTGTTGCCGCCCACCGTGCTCGGCTTCTACCTCCTCGTCGCGATGAGCCCGCAGGGGCCGCTCTCCGCCGCGCTCGCGCCGTTCGGCGTCGGGCCGCTGGCGTTCAGCTTTCCTGGGCTCGTCGTCGGCTCGGTGGTGTATTCCCTGCCGTTCGTGGTCAACCCGATCCGCAACGCGTTCGAGGCCAGCGGCGACCGCCCGATGGAGGCGGCGGCGACGCTCCGCGCCCGTCCCCTCGACGCGTTCTTCTGCGTCGCCCTGCCGCTCGCGAGCCCCGGCATCCTCACCGGGGCGATCCTGGGCTTCGCCCACACCGTCGGCGAGTTCGGCGTGGTGCTGATGATCGGCGGCAACATCCCCGGCCAGACCAAGGTGCTGTCCATGGCGATCCTCGACGCCGTCGAGACCCTGCAATGGGCCGAGGCGCACCGGCTCTCGGCCCTGATGCTGGCCTTCGCCTTCGCGGTCATCCTCGCCATGACCCTGATCGAGAAGCGCCTGCGGCGGCGGTTGCGATGAGCGGCCTGCGGGCACGGTTCGCCGGACGCGTCGGCGGCTTCGCGGTGGACCTCGGCTTCACCGCGCCGGAGCGGGGGGTGACCGCCCTGTTCGGCCCCTCGGGCTGCGGCAAGACCACCGCGCTGCGCTGCATCGCCGGGCTGGAGCGCCTGGAGGGTGAGTTCGCGCTGGGCGGCGAGGTGTGGCAGGACGGGCGGCGCTTCCTCCCGCCGCACCGCCGCGCGGTGGGCTACGTGTTCCAGGAGGCGAGCCTGTTCCCGCACCTGTCGGTGACCGGCAACCTGGTGTTCGGCCAGCGCCGCGCCGCCGACCGGGGCGTGGGGCTGGCCGAGGTGGTCTCCCTGCTGGGGTTGGGCGGGCTTCTGGACCGGGCCCCGGCGCGGCTCTCGGGCGGCGAACGCCAACGCGTGGCGATCGGCCGCGCCCTCCTCAGCCAGCCCCGTCTCCTTCTTATGGATGAGCCGTTGTCGGCCCTGGATGCGGCGGGGAAAAGCGAGATTATCGTTTATCTGGAGCGGCTTCACGAGGTTCTGGCCATACCGGTGATCTATGTCACCCACGACATGGGGGAGGTGGAGCGGCTGGCGGACCACCTGGTGCTGCTGGAGGCGGGGCGTGCGGTGGGGGCGGGGGATTTACACGCCATGCTGGCAAGCGGCGCGCACGGCCTGAGTCGCCGGATCGGCGCGGCGGCGGTGGTGGAGGGGTGGGTGACGGCGGTGGACCGGGCCTACGGATTGGCGCGGATTTCGGTCGCGGGGGCGGAGATTCTGGCGCCCGCGGGCGACGCCGAGGCGGGCGCGCGCCGCCGCCTGCGGATCAAGGCGGACGACGTCAGCATCTGCCGCGCGGCTCCCGAGAACACTTCCATCCTGAACGTGTTGCCTGCGGAAATCGTGGACGTCCTCGCCGACGAGGGGGACCAAGCCACCCTGGTCCTGGCATTGGGCGCAGGCGGCGGGGGAGCCCGCGTGCTCTCCCGCATCAGCCGCAAGTCGCGCGACGCGCTGGGGTTGTGCCCCGGGGATCAGGTGTACGCCCAGGTCAAGGGCGTGGCCCTGGCGTAGAGGGGCGTGCATGCGAGTCTCGATGACCCGCCAGGGTGGTGCACATGCCAAAAGAAAAATCAACCACAGATAGTGACTGTCAAGACCAATAATTTTCGGTTTTGGAAACAGCGTGCTATCCCCAGCACAGCGTAAGCGGGTGTGATGCGTGCAAATTCCCGGTTGAGTAGGCGTCCCCTCGTGCATCACCATCGCACTTGGAGATCACCCGGTGCCTGCGTCTGCGCCATTCGGGTGAAGGGCAATCATCGGGGATGGATCGATGCTCAGGATGGGGAACTACCGGATCGGGACACGCATTCTCTGCGGCTTCGGGATCGTCACCGCGTTGATCGGCGTGGTCGCCGCCTCGGCCTATTTCAGCGGCGAGCGCTTCCGCGGCGAGATCAGCGAGTACGCCCGGGTTTCGGCCAACAGCATGCGGATCCTCAAGATCGGCGAATCCCTCACCGACGTGCAGGGCGACGTCGCCCTGTTCGTCGTCGCTTCCGACCAAGTCCCGGTCCAGCACGTCCGCGACCACCTGAAGCAGATCCGCGACGAGGTTCGCGAACTCGTCGGCCTGACCCGCGACCCCAAGCGCCGCGCGCTGGCGGAGCAGGGGGTGGCGGCGGTGGAGGACTACACCGCCGAATTCGCCAAGCTCGCCGAACTCGACGCCGCCAACGCCAAGGAGGTTGCCGAGGGCATCGGCATCCACGGCCCCAAGCTCTATTCCGGCCTGATGGAGATCAAGACCCGCCTCGACGCGGCGGGCGCCTTCGAGGCCTCGGCGCTCACCGGCGGCGCGCTCGAGGCGCTGATGTCGACGCGGCTGGACGTGGTGCGCTTCCTCCGCACGCCCGACCCCAAGATCGTGGTGGCGATGCGCGCCTCGATGGCGCGGTTCATCGAGCAGGCGCAGCGCCTGCCCGCCGCGATGCCGACCCCGGCGCTGCGCGACGAGGCGCGCGGCCTGACGCAAAGCGCGACCCTCTACCAGCAGTCGTTCGACCGCGTCGTCGCCCTGCGCAACGAGATCAAGATCGCGGCGGAGACCCGGCTGGAGCCGAAGGCGGAGGCCTTCACGGCCAAGCTCACCGAGATCGCCAAGGGCCAGGAGGCCAACCTTTCCGGCACGCTGGTGGGATCGATTGCCGCGATCGACGCCAACACTTTCAAGATCCTCGGGCTGACCGGACTTGCGCTGCTGATCGCGGTGGTCTCGGGGACGGTGATCGGGCGCGGCATCTCGGTGCCGGTGCGGCGGATGACCGGCGCGATGCGCGACCTCGCGGCGGGCGACCTCGCCACCGAGGTTCCGGCGCGCGGTCGCAAGGACGAGATCGGCGACATGGCCGAGGCGGTGCAGGTGTTCAAGGACAACGCCCTCAAGGTGCGGGAACTCGAGGCGGCGAGCGCGGCGCAAAAGCGCCAGGCGGAGGCCGACCGCCACGCCGCGATGGTGGCCCTCGCCGATGAATTCGAGAACAGCGTCGGCCACGTCATCGAGCGGGTGGCGGCGGCGGTCGCCGAGCTCCAGGCGGCGTCGAGCCAGATGGCGAGCACCGCCGCGGAAACCAGCGTCAAGGCCACTCACGTCGCCTCCGCCGCCGAGGAAGCTTCGTCCAACGTCCAGACCGTCGCCACCGCGACCGAGGAACTCGCCGCCTCGATCAACGAGATCGGCAAGCAGGTGGCGCATTCCGCCAGCGTCGCCGACCGCGCCGCCCAACAGGCGGAAACCGCGGGCGCGGCGATCCGGACCCTGGCCGAGAACGCTCAGCGGATCGGCGAGATCATCGACCTGATCAACGACATCGCCAGCCAGACCAACCTGCTTGCCTTGAACGCCACCATCGAGGCGGCGCGCGCGGGCGACATGGGCAAGGGCTTCGCCGTGGTGGCGAACGAGGTGAAGTCCCTCGCCAACCAGACCGCCAAGGCGACCGAGGAAATCGCCGGGCAGATCTCCGCGGTGCAGACCGGCACCAGCGCGGTGGTCAACGCGGTGGAGAACATCAACGCGGTGATCGGCGATCTGGGCGAGATCGCCTCCGCCGTCGCCTCGGCGGTGCAGGAACAGAATGCAGCAACCTCGGAAATCGCCCGCAACGTCGAGCAGGCGGCGGTGGGCACCCAGGAGGTTTCGTCCAACATCCAGGCGGTGGAGAGCGCGGCGCACGAGACCGGCGCGGCGGCGTCGCAGATCAACTCTTCGGCAGTGGAGCTGTCGCGCCAGGCGGAATATCTGCGCGCCGAGGTCGGCCGCTTCCTCGGCCAGGTGCGGGCGGACAAGGACGACATGCGCCTGATGGTCTGGAACCGCGACCTGGAAACCGGCGTCGGCGGCATCGACGACGACCACAAGCACTTGATGGACCTGATGAACCGCGCCTACGCCGAAATGGCGTCGGGCGAGGGCCTGCACGACGTCGAGGACCTGCTCGACGAGTTCGCGGCCTTGATGGAAGGCCACTTCGGCGAGGAGGAGGAGCTGATGACGCGCACCTCCTACCCGCAGAGCGCGGCGCATCAGCGGATGCACCGCACCATGCTCGACCAGCTCGAACACCTCCGCCGCCTCGTCGCCAACCATCAGGTCGACGCGGGCAAGGAGATCACCGAACATCTGGCCGCGTATCTCCGGGATCACATGCAGGAGGCCGATCTGGCGATGGCCGCGCATGTGACCCATCGCGACCGGATGGCACGGGTCGCGTAGCGTATTGATCCGTGCAAGACGCGGCGCGGGAGCCCCCGAACTCCGCGCCGCGGCCCGAAAAGAACCCCTAAGAACACCAATGGGCCCCGAGGGTAAGTTGTGTCGCGTAGACCGAGCGTAAGCGTTGGGTACCCCGGCCTCCATCGACGTGGAGGCCGGGTTTTTTCATTCGCCGACGCAGGCTTCGAGCGCGCCGATCTCGTCTTCGGCGAACACCGCGATGCCGTTCCGGCGCAGCAGTTCGGCGGTCAGGCCCGCGCCGGGGCGGAGTGCGCCGTCGAACCGTCCGGCATGGACGAAGCGGCTGCCGCAGCTCGGGCTGCGGTCGGCGAGCAGCGCCCAGGCGCAGTGGTGCGCACGGGCGAAGGCGAGGGCGCGGCGGGCGGCGTCGACGAACGCGGCGGTCACGTCGCCGCCGCCGATGTCCCGCACCGCACCCATGCCGCGAAGACACAGGGCGGCGTCCGCTCCGGGGGCGATTTCCGCGGGCGGGCGCGGCGTCGGCAGTCCGGCGGCGCACTCCGGGCAGAACCCCACGGCGCGGCCTTCCGTCAGCCAGCGCGCCAACGCTGGATGCGCGAGGCGGCGCTGGCCGCCGTCGTAACGCACCGGCTCGCCGAGCAGGCAGGCGCTGACCAGGATCCGGCGCACGTCAGCGGTTGCCGGTGCGGGCCTTGAGCTCGCGCACCGATTCCCGCACGAAGCTGCGCTCGTCGTCGCGCATCGGGATCAGGCCGGAGCGGAACAGGCGTCCCTCGGGGCCGATCATCGCCTCGGAGAGGAAGCGGTCGACGAACTCCATCAGCCCGGGAACGCGCCCGACGTGGGCGACCTTGACGTAGAGATAGAGCGGGCGGGAGAGCGGATAGTTGCCGTCCTCCAGGGCTTCGTCGTCGGGCGCCACGCCTTCCACCGGCAGGCCGCGCAGGCGGTGGGCGTGGCGCTTCAGCACGCCGTAGCCGATGATGCCGATCGCCTGCGGGTCGTCGAGCAGGCGCTTGGCGATCATCTCGTCGTCTTCGCCTGCGTTGATGTAGAGGCCGTCTTCCCGCACGTGGCCGCACACGTCGCGCACCTGCGCGTCGGGGGCTGTCGCCGGCAGGTCGTCGCAGCCCGCGTTCATCACCATGTGGACGAACACGTCCCGCGTGCCCGAGGTGAGCGGCGGGCCGTAGATCCGGATCGGCGTGGCGGGAAAGCCCGGCGAGATGTCGGACCAGCGGCGGTAGGGGTTGGCCACCACGCCGCTCGCGGTCTTCACCGAGCGCGCCACGGCGCGCCAGAGGGTCGCGCGGGTGACCGCGAACGGCGGCGCCTCCATGCTGCGCGCCAGCACGATGCCGTCGTAGCCGACCTTGAACTCGGCGACGTCGGAGATGCTGTTGGAGAGGCAGTGCTCCTCCTCGATCGGGGTGATGCGGCGCGAGGCGGCGACGATGTCGGGGGAGTTGAGGCCGATGTCGGAGCAGAAGATCTTGAACCCGCCGACGGTGCCGGTGGCCTCGATCACCGGCGCGCGGAAGGTGGTGTCGCGCCCGAAGTCCTCGGCGGCCTCGGCGAGGTAGGCGTACATCGTCGACGAGCCGACGATGCGCAGGGTCTCGCGCTCGGCGGCCTGGCCGGAAGGAGCGAAGGCGACGAGAAGTCCAAGCGCGGCGAGCGCGGTCCGAATCGTCATGCGAAGCCCCCAGGAGTTACGAGGCCGCGACCAGGGCCTTCAACCCGATGAAAATACCGGCGGCGAGCACCGCAGACAAGGGCACCGTCACCAGCCATGCCGCGACGATGGTCTGGAGGTGGCGGCGGCGCACCAGGCGGCGCTTCTGCGCCTTGCGCGCCTTGACCGAGGGCGGACGCGGCTCGCCGGTGAGCGGCAACACCTCCGGCTGGTCGAGCGGCAGGTGGAACTCGGAGCCGGGAACGCGGCGCAACGGCCGCGGCGGGCGCATCACGTTGGTCCAGTATTCGCGGAGGAAGCCGACGCCGAACACGCCGCCCACCGCGATGTGGGTCGAGCTCACCGGCAACCCGAGGGCGGAGGCCACCAGAACCGTCACCGCCGCCGAGAGCGCCACGCAGAACGCACGGGTCTGGTCGAGCTTGGTGATCTTCTCGCCGACAGTGCGGATCAGCTTCGGCCCGAACAGCATCAGGCCGAAGGAGATGCCGAGCGCGCCCACCACCAGCACCCAGATCGGCAGGCTGACCTGGTCGGCGACGCCGCCGCCGCTGGCCGCGCTGACGATCGCCGCGAGCGGGCCGACCGCATTGGCGACGTCGTTCGCGCCATGGGCGAAGGAGAGCAGCGCGGCGGAGAAGATCAGCGGCATGGTGAACAGCGAACTCACCGACTTGCGGCGGTTTTCGAGGAACGCCGACCGCCGCGCCACCACCGGGCGCATCACCGCCAGCGTCACCGCGAAGGCCAGCGCGCCGAGGCTGAGGGTCACCGCGAGCGGCGGCTTCCAGATGTGGGAGAGGCCCTTGAGCACGAGATAGATGGTGAAGCTCGCCGCGAGGATCGCGATCAGGGGCGGAATCCAACGCCGCGCCGCCGCGAGGCGGTCGGGCTTGTAGAGGATCGCCACCTTGATGAAGATCAGGAACGCGCAGGCGATCACGCCGCCCAAGAGCGGCGAGAGCACCCAGCTCAGCACGATCGCCTGCATCGTCGACCAGTCCACCGCGTCCATCCAGCACCCAGCTCAGCACGATCGCCTGCATCGTCGACCAGTCCACCGCGTCCATCCCGGCGGCGACGATGCCCGCGCCCAGCACGCCGCCGACCACCGAGTGGGTGGTCGAGACCGGCGCGCCGAGCCAGGTCGCGACGTTGATCCACAACGCGCCCGCCAGCAGCGCCGCCATCATCGCGAGGATGAAGGTGTCGGCATCGCCCACCCGCGCCGGATCGACGATGCCCTTCGAGATCGTCGAGACCACGTCGCCGCCCGCGATGATCGCGCCCGCCGTCTCGCACAGGGCGGCGATGATCAACGCGCCCATCATCGACAGGGCGCGCGAGCCCACCGCCGGGCCGACGTTGTTGGCCACGTCGTTGGCGCCGATGTTGAGCGCCATGTAGCCGCCGATCACCCCGGCGAGGACGACGAACCAGTACTGGTTGCCGTGGCCGTTCAAGGTCAGGGTGAACAGCAGTACGCCGATCAGGAACAGCCCGCCGAGGCCGACGGCGACGCGGAAGGTACCGAGGCTCGCCGCCGCGTTTTCAAGTTGCGTGAGACGCTTGAGGTCTTTGTCGAGAGTACGCTTGGCCACGAGATCCCCGCTTCGGAAGCGGGCCGCCCGAGGGCGGGCCATGGGGCGGGGCAACCCGCGCGCCGGCTTCCGGACTGTCATGAATGGTTCGCGGAAGTGTCATAGTGACTTTGGCGCGGCCTGTCACCCGCGAAAGTCGCGGGGCGGCATGCCCGGGGAGCAAAACCCCGGCCATAAAAATGCCGGAGGACGTTCGCGTCCTCCGGCAGGTTTGGGGCGTCAGGCGAGCGCGACGGCGCGCTCGAGCGCGGCGGTGCGGGTCGCGAGGCGGTTCTCGGCGGGGATGTCGTCGAGCACGCGCATGTTTTCCAAAAGCGTGATCGCCGGGTTGCCCACCCCCGCGAACACCACCGCGATGTTCTGCGACAGCGCCCGCTGCACCACCGCGTCGATCGCCATCACCGTGCTGGTGTCGAAGCTCGCCTGGTCGGAGCAGTCGATCAGCACCACCTTCTCGTCCTGGAAGTCCGGCACCCGGCGCGAGATCGTGTTCGCCGAGCAGAAGCTGAACGCGCCGTTGAAGTGGATCAGCAGGATCCGCCCGTCCGCCGCCGCGAGCAGCTTGCGGTCGGCTTCGTCGAGCGCCACGCTCTCCCAGTCCTTGCCGATGATCTCGAGGTGCTTGATCTCGATGTTGGACATCTTCGATGCGCTGATCAGCGAGGCCATGATGATGCCGACGCCCACCGCCATGATCAGGTCGACGAGCACGGTCAGCAGCAGCACCGTCGCCATCACCGCCACGCCCGCGACGTCGTCGCCGCGCACCCGCTTCAGGTAGTCCCAGTCGATGATGTCGTAGCCGACTTTCAGCAGGATTCCCGCCAGCACCGCGAGCGGGATGTTCTCGGCGAGCGGCGCAAGGCCCGCCACCAGCGCCAGCAACACCAGCGCGTGGATCGTGCCCGAAAGCGGCGTGCGCGCCCCGGCACGGATGTTGACCATGGTGCGCATCGTCGCGCCCGCGCCCGGGATGCCGCCGAACAGGCCCGCCACCATGTTGCCGATGCCCTGGCCGATCAGCTCCTTGTCGGAGTTGTGGTGGGTGCCGGTGACGTTGTCGGCGATCAGCGAGGTGAGCAGGCTGTCGATGGTGCCGAGCACCGCGAGGATGAACGCCGACAACAGCACCTGCGACAGGCTGCCGAGGGTGATGTGGGGGAGGATCGGGGTCGGCAGCCCGGTCGGGATCTGGCCGATCACCGGCGCGCCCGGCAACGCCCAGAGCACGCCGAGGGTGCCCGCGATCAACGCGATCAGCGGAGGCGGCACGAACCGCGCCACGATCTTGGGCGTGAAGATCACGATGCCGAGGGTGACGAGGCCGATGACCGTGGCGTCGAAGCCGGGATGCAGGATCGCATCCGGAATCAGGCTGATCGCCTCGAGCACGCCGTGCGTCGAGGCGGCGTGGCCGAACAGCGGCGCGATCTCGATGGCGATGATGATGCAGCCGATGCCGCTCATGAAGCCCGAGATCACCGTGAACGGCACGTAGGCGACGTAGCGCCCGAGCTTCAGCACGCCGAAGACGATCTGCAACGCACCGCCCAGGATCACGGTGGTGAAGGCGAGCGCCGGCTTGTCGGCGAAGTGGGTGAAGATCGACGCCATCACCACCGTCATCGGCCCGGTGGGGCCGGAAACCTGGGTGTTGGTGCCGCCGAACATCGCCGCGAACAGGCCGACGAAGATCGCGCCGTACAGGCCCGCGATCGCCCCCACGCCGGAGGCCACGCCGAACGCCAGCGCAAGCGGCAGGGCCACCACCGCCGCGGTCACGCCGCCATAGATGTCGCCCTTGAGGTTGGTGAAGCGAATGCCGGTTATGGCCCCGAGCGCGGAGCCGTTTGCGGAACTCATCGGATGCTCCTTATAGCTTTAAGTACGCGGTCCGGCCGTGAAAGGCGGATCGGCCGGGGCTGCGCGTCGGCCGGAGGTCCGTCGCCGCTTTTCGTATCTGCGGGCTGGCTGGGAAAGCGTACATACCACAATCGCGATGAAAATTCCCGGCAAAAGACGGTGAAACCCCCGGCACGGCTTGACGCGGCGGGGACATGCCGCGACATTCAATGCCAGAACCGGGCCGCGCCACGGCTCCGCCCCCGGGCGGAGCGGCGGGCGGTCCAAACTGGGCGCCGCGATCCCGGGCCCGCAAACCTACGGCACCGCGTTGCCGCCGGTCGCGCCAGGCGGGCCGGGGAGCGGCGGTCCGGCAGTGGAGAACAGCGATGGCGCGCGTGTCCGGAACCTTCAACAGCCCGCTGCTCCTCGGCTTCGATCACTTCGAGCGCATGCTCGACCGGATCTCGAAAACCTCCGCCGAGGGCTACCCTCCCTACAACATCGAACAGGTCGCCGCCGACGGCCTGCGCATCACTCTCGCGGTCGCGGGCTTTTCCGAGGCGGAACTCTCGGTCACCCTCGAGGCCAACCAGCTCACCGTCGCCGGGCGCATCGCCGCCGACGAAACCGAGCGGATCTTCCTTCATCGCGGCATCGCCGCGCGCCAATTCCAGCGGAGCTTCGTCCTCGCCGAGGGCATCGAGGTCACCGGCGCGTCGCTCGACCGCGGCCTGCTCCACATCGACTTGAGCCGCCCGCCGCCGGAAACCCAGGTGCGCGAAATCAAGATCGGCAAGGGCACGCCCAAGGCCCCCGCGCCGATGACCATCGACGCGAAACGGGACGAGTAGGGAAGGAGGCGGGCTCTGCCCGCACCCGCTGGGGCCTTGGACCCCAGACCCCGTGAGTTTTTGTTTTCGCGCGCAGCGCCATAAAGCCCGTCACGCGGCGTGACGAGGCTGATGGCGCTACGCGCGAAAAACATAAGGGGTCCGAGGGGCCCAAGGCCCCTCGCGGGGTCCGGGGGCAGCGCCCCGGCCTCTGCCCGGCGTTACGCCGCGCGGGAGCGTTCGGAATCGAGGAGGAGGGCGTAGAGGGCGTCGGCGTCGGTGGCGCCGCGGAGTTTTTCGCAGGTGCCCTTGTCGCGCAGCAGGCGGGAGACCCGCGCCAGCGCCTTCAAATGATCCGCGCCCGCGCCTTCGGGGGCGATCAGCAGGCAGACCAGGTCGACCGGCTGGTCGTCGATGGAATCGAAGTCGACGGCGTGGTCGAGGCGGGCGAAGATGCCGTAGAGGCGGTCGATGCCGGTAAGCTTGGCGTGCGGGATCGCGATGCCGTTGCCGACTCCGGTGGAGCCCAGGCGTTCCCGTTCCAGCAGGCCTTCGAGAATCGTGCCTTCCTTGAGGCCGGTCACGTCGGCGGCCTTCTGTGCGAGCAGCTGGAGCGCCTGCTTCTTGCTGTTGGCCTTAAGGGCGGCGATCACCGCGTTAGGTGCGATCAACTCTGCCAGGGTCATATTTTCCTCGATCCATCCCACGCGATCCGGTTTACCCGGTTTGCGCTTGCCGCGCGCGTTGTTTTTTTCTGACGAGGAGCCACGCTCGGAAACAAGCGCGGCTCCCGTGTCATCGGGCAAACCTCAAGGTTGCCCTCGTTTGCGCGACGTGTGGCGGTTCAGCCTTTGCCGTTGGTTGCTTCGGGGTCTACCCAACCGATGTTCCCGTCCTGCCGACGGTACACCATGTTCAAACGGCCATGGGAACTGTTCCGAAACAGAATGGCGTTTGTATCGGAAAGGTCAAGCCGCATTACCGCACCCGAGACGGTGCAGTGGGGAACGTCGTGCGCCATTTCGGCGACGATCACCGGGGCCTTTTCCTCGGCGGGGAGTTCGGCATCCACCGGTTCGGGCTGGATGATGAACTGCTGCGCGAGGATGCGGTCCTCGGCCTTGGGTTTCGCGTGGGTGGTCAGGCGGCGCTTGTAGCGGCGCAGTTGCTTCGCAATTTTCTCGGCGGCGCCGTCGAGCGCGGCGTAGGGGTCGTTGCCGCTGGCGGCGGACTGGAGGGTCAGGCCGCTGATCGGATGCACCGAGATGTCGGCTTTCACCAGGTGGGCGTCTTTCGAGATGATGACGGCGGCGTCGATGGCACGGTCGAAATATTTCTCGACGAGCTGGCCGAGGATGGTGTCGGCGTGCCCCCGAAATGCATCTCCGAGGTCGATCTGTTTGCCTTTGACGGTAATTTCCATGGCATGCGTCCTACCTGACTGTGGCGCTCCGTGATTCCGTCATCTGGACGGCGGGGCGCCCATTGAAGGTCGTACATAGGTCTTACCGGAGAGCGTCCTCCCGTGTTCCCCTTCGGCAGGGGCGGCGGGAAGCTAAAGGCCTCTCCGATGTTCGTCAAGTTTTCCGTCCGGCCTCGTCCGTTGTTGAACCCCTACCTACGAATATGGGCACGAAATCCTGAGAAGTCTCGGCTTATCGTGGATTATTTCCTGTCCGATCAGATGTCCGAGAGGGATTTCTCCGGGGGGGGGGAAGATGGCGGCGACGTGGCTTCTCAGCGGTAGATATCTCCGATATGGTGGCACACCGTTTTTTGAGGTGTCATTTCTCGCTACAAAGTTCGTCGAATGCTGTTCAACTCGCTCGAGTTCATCCTCGTGTTCCTGCCGTTGACCCTTGTCGCGGTTTACCTCGGTCGGAAGTATGCGGGGCCGCGTGCGGAACTCGTCGTCCTGCTTATGGCTTCGCTGATCTTCTACGCCGCGGCGAGTGGTGGAATGACCTACATATTGATCGCGTCGATCCTTGGGAATTACGGGTTCGGCGAGATTCTGAGACGATGCCGGCCAGCCCTCGCGAAGTTCGCTCTGGTCTCAGGCGTCGGCGCAAACCTCGCCTGTCTCGTCTACTTCAAATATTGGATGTTTCTGGCGACACAGGTTCCGGGGCTCGGCGCCCTGTTCGCAACCGGCGACATCCTCCTGCCAACGGGTATCTCGTTCTACACGTTTCTCCAGATTGCCTACCTCGTCGATTGTTTCCATCGGCGGACCGCAGGCTATGGGTTTTTGGAATATGGCGTGTTCGTCACCTTCTTTCCCCATTTGATCGCCGGACCGATTCTGCATCATTCGGAAATGATGCCGCAGTTCCGCGCACGGCGGTCGATGAACTCCCGCGATCTGTCGATCGGCGCCACGATCTTCGTCCTCGGACTGTATAAAAAGCTGTTTCTCGCCGACAAGGTGGCGGGTTTCTCGACCCCGGTGTTTGACGCGGCGCAGTTGACGCCGCCGGGCTTTACCTCGGCATGGCTCGCTGCGATCTGCTATGCACTTCAGATTTACTTCGATTTTTCCGCGTATTCGGATATGGCGGTGGGGTTGTCGCGGATGTTGGGTATCCGCCTGCCATACAATTTTGCGTCGCCTTATAAGGCGACGTCGATTATCGAGTTCTGGCGGCGTTGGCACATCACGCTTTCGCGTTTCCTCCGCGACTATCTCTACATTCCGCTCGGTGGTGGGAGGCGGGGGAGATTCCGCACGGGAATCAACGTCTTCGTAACCATGGTGATTGGAGGAGTCTGGCATGGCGCAGGATGGAACTTCCTGATCTGGGGTGCGATCCACGGTGTGCTTCTGATGGGGAACCATCTGTTCCGGAAAGTATTTCGGCGCATCCGCATGCCGTCGGGGGTTGGCTGGCTGCTCACCTTCACCGGGGTGATCGTCGCATGGGTGCCATTCCGCGCGCCAACCCTTGAGGCCAGCGTTGCAATATGGCGGGGTATGCTCGGCCTCAATTCCAGCGTCGCGACTTTTCATGTCGACAACAGCGTTCCCGGTTTCTGGATGCCGCTTGCCCTGTTCGTCGCGCTCCTCTTGCCGAATTCGCAGCAGTGGATGCGCCGGGCGCGGTCGGGATTGCGCACGCCGGGATATCCTTCGCCATTCTTCGTCCGTGGATTTTGGCCGGAATTTCCCCGCCTCGCATGGCGCGAGCACCCATTGGTCGGGTTGGGGATCGGCCTGGTTTTCGCGGTATGCCTAGTGAGCCTCAAAGATGTCAGCGAATTCATCTACTTCCGCTTCTGAGCGAAAGAGCCGGATCTATCTTGCCAATCTTATTGGCGTCGCACTTGCCGCGTTGCTGACGACGGCGGGGATCTCGCTTTATGCGATTCGCACCAACACCCTCGATTGGTATTTTGCCAACCTCTTCGCTTATCAGACCGCCAAGCTCGATGCGGAGCGCCCGATCGACGTCCTTTTGGTGGGAGATAGCTCGCTCGGTAACGCGGTGGATGCGCGGGCGTGGTCGGCGAAGACCGGGCTGAACGTTGTCAACGTCGCGTTAACCGGCGTTTATGGCTACGCGGGATCGTTGCAAATGTTGCGGCGTGGCGTCGAGGAGACCGGCGTGCGGACGGTGATCGTGATGCAGACGCTCGATATGATGACCCGTCCGGTCAGCCACGAGGGAATTCTGTTCACGGCGCGCGATCTATCGTTTTTGCGCGATGTGCCGTTTTCCGAGGTCGGTCCGTGGCTGTTGTCGAAAGAGATACCGGCAAGCATGTTCAAGCGCCTGCGCAAGGGAACGCCGCGCCGGGATGCGTCGGAGTTTCCGGCTGATTACGCCAGGCAGGCCTCGCCTGATTCCGTGCGCAGTCGCTACGACGGGTTCAGGCCCCTTCCCGTAGCGGCGATCAACCCCGAGAAAACCTACTACCTTGAGCAGATCGGCGCCTATTGCGAACACGAGGGGCTACGCTGCCTCTACGCACATGGTCCGGTTGCAGCGCCATTTTGCGATCCGCCGCGGGCATACATCGACGCTGTCAATAAGATCGTTCGCGACATAGGGCTGCCCCTGATGGGAGACATGCCGGTCTGCCTTCAGCGCGACCAACTGGGCGATTCTTACGACCATGTGGCTCCGGAGTTCAAGGCCGCGGTGTCCGACATGTATTTCGCACGTTTTGAGGCGATGAAGTAACTCAGGGAAGCCTGAGGCGTTTTTCGCGGCGGCGCTGCGAGGAGGGGGCGATCTTCATCGCCTCGCGGTATTTTGCCACGGTGCGGCGGGCGATGTCGATGCCGTCGGCCTGGAGGATTTCGGCGATGCGGTCGTCGGAGAGCACGGCGTCGAGCGCCTCGGCGTCGATCAGCGCCTTGATCCGGTGGCGCACCGCTTCCGCCGAGTGGGCCGCGCCGCCCTCGTTGGAGGCGAGCGCCTGGGTGAAGAAGAACTTGAGCTCGTAGACGCCGCGCGGCGACGACAGGTACTTGTTGGTGGTGACGCGCGAAACCGTGCTTTCGTGCATCCCGATCGCCTCGGCGATGTCGCGCAGGATCAAGGGCTTGAGCGCCGACACGCCGTGGCTGAAAAAGCCCGACTGCTGGCGCACGATCTCGGAGGCGACCTTGAGGATGGTGGTGGCGCGCTGGTGCAGCGACTTCACCAGCCAGTTGGCCGACTGGAACTGCTCGTTGAGGAAGGTCTTGGTCTCGCGGTCGGCCTTGGCGCTGACCTCGGCGTAGTAGCGGTTGGCCACCAGCACGCGCGGCAGGGTGTCGGTGTTGAGTTCGATCACCCAGCCGCCCGCGGCGTCGGGGCGCATCAGGATGTCGGGCTCGACGAGGTGCTCGCGCACCGGCTCGAAGCTCGCGGCGGGCTTGGGGTCGAGGGCGCGGATCTCCATGATCATTTCCGCGAGGTCTTCGTCGTCGACGCCGCAGACCTTCTTCAGCCGCGCGAGGTCGCGCTTGGCGAGGAGCTCGAGGTTGTCGAGCAGCGCCTGGATCGCGGGGTCGAGGCGGTTGCGGTCGGCGAGCTGGAGCGCCAGGCATTCCTTCAGCGAGCGGGCGAACACCCCCACCGGGTCGAAGCCCTGCACCAGCTTCAGCATCCGCTCGATCTCGGCGACGTCGCAGCCGAGCGCGGCGGCGGCGGCGGAGAGCGGCTGGGAGATGTAGCCCGCGTCGTCCAGCATGTCGATGAGGTACGCGCCGATCATCCGCTCGGCGGGGTCG
>JADHEE010000335.1_pt1 | contig 20343 bp, 15 predicted proteins | sample 8952401 | NCBI WGS metagenome assembly JADHEE01 (sample SAMN16124438, study PRJNA663242) | bioreactor sludge metagenome | isolation source: sludge (ammonium) | place: India:Bengaluru | collected 2019-02-28 | reverse complement strand
AGCTTCGCGAAGCTCGGCAGCCCGCGCAGGGTATCGAACCAGTCGTCGAGAATCGCCACCTTCATCGCCGCCTCCGCCGCCAGGGACCTGTCCCCCGAGATGGGCACTCCCGTCCCCGGTTGCGAGCCGGATCAGCCGGGCGGCAGCGGCTCCTGATCCGGCTCGCCGGGGCGGACGCGGTGGATGGCGAGGCCGTCGGCTCCCGCGCCGAGGCCGTCCTTCAGCACCTGGCGGGTGTCGTAGTGGCCGCCGTTCTGGCGGCGGAAGGGGATCGGCGCGTCGGTGAACAGCCCTTCGAGGCGGGCGCGGTAGCGCGCCGCGATCGCGGGCCAGTCCTCGGACGTCAGGCGGTCGGCCTGGTAGACGACGAAGGGCTCGAGCACCGCCATGCCGGGATAGAACAGCGTGCCGTGCTGGATCGGGAACAGCACGTCGTCGAGCGCGCCGTTGACGCCGCGCGGCGAATAGTGCGGCTCCCGCCCGCCCACGGTGGTCGAGACCAGGGCGCGGCGGCCAAGGAGCGTGCCCTCGCCGTAGCGGTCGCCCCAGCGCTCGCCCCCGTGCGGACCGACGCCGTAAGCGAAGCCATAGGCGTAGACCCGCTCGAACCAGCCCTTGAGGATCGCCGGCATGGAGAACCACCACAGCGGAAACTGGAGGATCACCGCGTCCGCCCACAGCAGCTTGTCCTGCTCGGCAACCACGTCGGGGGCCTGGGTGCCGCCCTGGTAGGCGTGGCGGGATTCGCGGGCGTAGGCGAGGCGCCCGGGCTCCTCGGGAGAGAGAAAGTCGGCGGCGTCCGCCACCGCCTTCCAGCGCATCGCGTACAGGTCCGACACCCGCACGGCGTGGCCGAGCCCCGCCAGGGTCTCCGCCGCGTAGTCCTTGAGCGCCCCGTTGAGGGACTTGGGCTCGGAGTGGGCGTGGACGATCAGCACGTTCATCGAAAAAAACTCCGCAACCGATGGAGCGGCCAGTCTGCCGCAGCGTCATCCATCGTTGAAATTTGATGTTTTGTGTGTTGCCATCCATGGAATGGATAGCAACCTCGACCTCAACCTCCTCGTCGCTCTCGACGTCCTTCTCGCCGAGCGCAACGTCACCCGCGCGGCGAAGCGGCTCAACCTCAGCCAGCCCGCCCTCTCCGCCCAGCTCGCGCGGCTGCGCGACGTGTTCGGCGACCCGCTGCTCGTCCCTGCGCAGCGCGGCATGCTGCCCACCCAGCGCGCGCTCGACCTCCAGGAACCGCTCCGGCGGGCGCTGGACGAAGTGCGCGGCGTGCTCGCCGCCGGGGCGGGGTTCGACCCCGCGGCGGCCAGCCTCACCGCCCGCATCGCGGCAAGCGACTACACCCAGCAGGCGGTGCTGCTGCCGCTGGTGCTCGACTTGGCGCGCGACGCACCGGGAATCGGCTTCGCCTTCCGCACCATCGACGCCGCCAACCTGGTGGCGCAGATGGAGCGGGGCGAGGTGGACCTGGCGCTGATGACGCCCGAGACCGCGCCCGAGCGGCTGCGAATGCGGGTGCTGTTCGACGAACGCTACGTCGCCATCGTCCGCCGCGACCATCCGGCGGTGGGGGAACACCTCGATCTCGACACCTTCTGCACCCTCGACCACGTCGTCGTCTCGCCCCAGGGCGGCGGCTTCGTCGGTCCCGCCGACGTCGCGCTCGCGGCGCACGGACGGGCGCGCCGCGTCGCGATTTCCGCGCCGGGTTTCCTGATCGTGCCGGAGATCGTCGCGAAGTCCGAGATGATCGCGCTGGTGCCGGAACGGATGGCGCGGCGGGACGACCCGCGCTTCCGCGTCCTCGAGCCGCCGCTGCCGGTGCCGGGTTTCAGCATCGCGATGGTCTGGCACGGACGCACCGACGCGCACCCCGCGCACCGCTGGCTGCGCGCGCGGTTGGCCGCCCGGGCGACGGCATAGACGGGTGCGGATTATGGCGTAACAAGATCCTTGGCGAAGCAGACCGCATCGGCCCGGTCGCGATATTTGCCGAAGTTCGGAATGCGCCGGTAGCCCTGGCGCTCGTAGAAGCCGACGGCGCGCGCGTTGACCGCGCGGGTCTCGAGCCACAGCGCGGTATAGCCCTCGGCCCGCGCGCGGCGTTCGAGGTCCTGGAGAATCGCCGCCCCTATCCCGACGGTGCCCGGCGCGGCGAACATCCGCTTCACTTCGGCGACGCCCGGCTGGAGCGGACGGTACCCGCCGCAACCCACAGCCTCCCCCGACGCTGCCCGCGCGACGACGAACGCCGCGCCCGCGCCCCGCACGTCGGCGGGGTCGAAGGAGCTTCGCCCGCTGTCGCCGGTGATGCGTGCGAGCGTCTCGGACAGCGCCGCGATCAGGGCGCGGGCCTCGGGGGAGTCGGGATCGGAGGGGAAAATCGTCGGCAGGAGGGACCTCCTCCGGACATGTGCCGGAGACCTGGCTGGGGCGGGAGGATTCGAACCTCCGCATGGCGGTACCAAAAACCGCTGCCTTACCGCTTGGCGACGCCCCAACAGATGCCGCCGGAAATCGCTTCCGGCGGCGGAAGGAGGCCCCTTTTACGCCACTTCGCGTTGCGAGACAAGAGGCGGATCGGGAGCCTGCTTCCGGCGAAACCCGGGCTAGCCGAGGAGCGGCTCGACCCCGGCGAGACGCACCGCCGGTTGCTGTGCGAGCAGCCGCGCCGGGCGCACCCACCAGGTGGGATGGGTCGCCTGCATCACCTCGGCGACGGCCTCGGCGATGTCCGGGTTCTCGAACAGGCCGAAGCAGGTCGCCCCCGAGCCCGACATCCGCGCCAGCAGGCAGTCGGGGCGGGCGGCGAGCGCGTCCAGCACCTCGGCGATCGTCGGCTCCAGGCCGATGGCGGCCTGGGTCAGGTCGTTGCGGCGCTTGATCAGCGCGGTCGCGAGCGCGGCGGTGTGGGGCGGCGGCGTCCAGGCCGGGAGTTCCGCGCCGGTGGTCCGCCAGGCGCGGAACACCCGCGCCGTCGGCAGGGCGAAGCCCGGGTTCACCAGCACCACGGCGGCGGGCGGCAGGGCGGGCACCGGGCGCACGTCCTCGCCGATGCCGTGGACCTCCGCCGCCACCGCCTTGAGGCAGGCGGGCACGTCCGCGCCGAGCGCGATGCCGATCCTGGAGAGCGTCGCGTCGTCCACGTCCGCGCCCCAGAAGCGGGCGAGCAGCTTGAGGGTCGCGGCGGCGTCCGACGAACCGCCGCCGATCCCCGCCGCCACCGGCAGGCGCTTGACCAGGGTGAGCTTGAGGTCGAGGGGGCGGTCGAGGTGCTCGGCGAGGGCCCGCGCCGCGCGGACGCAGAGGTTGCCCTCGACGCCGTCCTCTTTCAGCGCCGCCGCGAGGGGCCCGGCGACCTCGAAAGCGAATTCGGGCGCGGGCGCGACGTGGAGGGTGTCGGCGAGGTCGACGAACGCGACCAGGCTGTCGAGATCGTGGTAGCCGTCGGCGCGACGACCGAGAACGTGGAGATAAAGGTTAAGCTTGGCCGGAGCTTCGGTTTCCATGGCCTGAACCGCCGGGGACGCCGCAGGTCGATGCGGCGCAGGGGGGTATTCCATCGTCGTCGTATCCTCTCGTAGCCGCGGGCGGCGGGCGACTATCGCGCCGCGCCCGTCAGGCCTTCGTTCAGCTTGGTCTGCAAGGCGGCGGCCTGCTTGTCGTCGGGCTTGAGGTCGAGGGCGCGCTGCCACTGGTACCGCGCCTCGAGCTTGCGTCCCACCCGCCAATAGGCGTCGCCCAGATGGTCGTTCACCGTCGGGTCGTCGGCCACCAGGACGACCGCCTGCTCCAGGTGGTTCACCGCTTCCTGGTAGTTGCCGCGCAGGTAGTACGCCCATCCCAGGCTGTCGATAATATACCCGTCGCGCGGCCTTTGCTCCACAGCGCGTTCGATCATCGCCTGGGCCTCGTCGGGGTGCATGCCCTTGTCGAGCCAGGAATAGCCGAGGTAGTTGAGCACCAGCGGCTGGTCCGGTTCGAGCTCCAGCGCCTTCAGGAAGTCGGCTTCGGCGCGCGGCCACTGGTTCGAGCGTTCGAGCGAGATGCCCCGGGTGTAGTAGAGCACCCAGTGGCGCGGCTCCACCGCGCCGAGGCGGGCGAAGGCGCGGTCGTAGGCCTTCACCGACTCCTCGAACCGGCTGTCGCCGCGATAGAGATCGCCCAGTTCGATCAAGGGCTCGGGGCGATGCGGGAAGCGCTGCGCCAGGTCTTCGAGCGCCTTTGCCGCCTCGTCGTGCGCGTCCATATGCTCGAGGTTCTTCGCCATGCGCAGGCGCACCGAATAGCCGACGTCGGACTCCGGCGACACCGCGCCGTAGGCGACGTTGGCGCGGTCGTAGTCGTCGTGCGCCTCGAACAGGTCGCCCACCATCACCCGCGCGAGCTCGAGGTGCGGGTTGGCGCGCAGGCTCAACTGCGACAGCGCCAGGGTGATTTCCCAGGTGTCGGAGTTGGCGAGCGAGGTGGCGATGCTCAGGTAGGCCTCGCCCATGCCGTCGAGCGGCGTCGAGACGATCGGCGTGCGCGCGCGGCGCTCGATCAGGCTGCGGGTCAAGGCCTCGGTCATCGGCGCGTCGCCGCGCTCGGTGGCGAAGTCGGCGACCAACTGGTCGGTGCGCGCGGTCTTGCCGATGCGGTTGAAGAACCGGCCCGCCGCCTGCACCGAATGGATCGAATGCCCGCCGTCGCCCGCGACGGTGCGGTCGTAGGCGGCCTCGGCCTCAGCGTCGCGGTGCGCGTAGTCGAGGATCAGCGCGACGTGGAAATTGTACACCGGCAGGAACGGCTTGCGCGCGGTGAGCGGCTTCAGCCGGTCGAGCGCGCCGTCGATGTCGCGCTCGCCCACCGCGATCCAGGCGCGCAGCAGCGGCCCGAGCAGGGAATTGAGGTTGGCGTCGGGGATCGCCTTCATCGCCGCGTCGGCGGCCTTCCAGTTGCCGTCGCGCGCCGCCTCGGTGGCGAGCACGTAGCCCGCCAGCACGTCGTCCGGCTTCTGCTTGGCGATCGCCTGCGCCATCTTTCGCGCCTGGTCGAAGCGACCGTCGGCGGCGGCGTAGATCAGCGAGAGGCGCTGCACGTCCGGATTGTCGGGATCGGTGGCGAGGGTGCGCTCGAGGTTGTCGGCGGCGCCGTCGATGTCGTCGCGCAGGCGCGCCGAATGGGCCGCGAGGTAGGCGCCGTAGCCGCCCTGGACGTTGAGCGGTTGCACTTCCGCCGCCGCCAGGCTGCCCGCGCCCGTCGTCGCGCCGCGTTCGTCGGCGCACGCGCCGACGAAGAGCGCGCACCCCAAGACCGCTCCGCGCACCATCGCCACTCGAAGGTCCATAGATTTCCGCCTTTTACATATTTGGGTAGTTGGGACCGCTGCCACCTTCGGGGACCGTCCAGCAGATGTTCTGGAGAGGGTCCTTGATATCGCAAGTCTTGCAGTGGACGCAATTGGAGGCGTTGATCCGCAAGACTGGACCGTCGCCGCCGTCGTGGACGAATTCGTAGACCCCGACCGGACAGTAAAACGCTTCCGGGCCGCCGTAAACCGCGAGGTTAGTGGCAACGGGCACCTCCTGATCGCGAAGCTTCAAGTGCACGGGCTGGTTCTCGTCGTGGGTGGTGTTGGCGAGATAGACCGAGGACGCCCGGTCGAAGGTCAGCACTCCGTCGGGCTTCGGGTAGACGATCGGCCTCGCCTTCGCCGCCGGGAGCAACCGGGCGTGATCCGGATGATGGCCGAAAGTCCAGGGGGCGGACCCTCGCAAAACATAGGTATCGAGCGCGGCGTATGCCATGCCCGCCATCAGCCCCCAGCGGAACGCCGGGCGCACGTTGCGCACCGCCTTCAGCTCGTCCATCACCCAGGAATCCTCCATCTTCGTCGGATAGAGAACCGGAGTGAGGCCGCAGCCCTCGGGCTCCTGGGCGAGCGCCGCCAGGGTGGCGTCGGCGGCGAGGATGCCGCTCATCATCGCGGTGTGGGTGCCCTTGACCTTGGGCACGTTGACCAGCCCGGCGCAGTCGCCGATCAGCGCGCCGCCCGGGAACACCAGCTTCGGGACCGACTGGTAGCCGCCCTCGGCCAGCGCCCGCGCACCGAAGGCGACGCGCTTGCCGCCCTCGAGCATGCCCTTGATCGCCGGATGGGTCTTGAAGCGCTGGAATTCCTCGAACGGAGACAGAAACGGGTTGCGGTAGTCCAGCCCGACGACGAAGCCGATCGCCACCTGGTTGTCCGCCGCGTGGTAGACGAACGAGCCGCCGTAGACGTCCGAGGTCAGCGGCCAGCCGACGGTGTGCATCACCAGCCCGGGCTTGTGCCTCGCCGGGTCGATGTCCCAGATTTCCTTGATCCCGAGGCCGTAGGTCTGCGGCTGGCAGTCCTTGGCGAGGTCGAAGCGGCGGATCAATTCCTGCGCCAGCGAGCCGCGGCAGCCTTCCGCCACCAGGGTGACGCGGGCGCGCAAGGCGACGCCGGGCTGGAAGTTCGGTCCCTCCGCGCCGTCGGCGAGGCGGCCCATGTCGCCGGTGATCGCGCCGACCACCTTGCCATCCTCGATCCAGGGCTGGGCGGCGGAGAACCCGGCGAAGATGTCCGCGCCCAGCTCCTCCGCCTGCTGCGCCAGCCAGCGGCAGAGGTTGCCGAGCGACACCACGTAGTTCCCCGCGTTGTGCATCGTCGGCGGCGTGGGCAGCGGCAGGGCGCGCTTTTCGGTGAGAAAAAGGAACGTGTCCTCGCTCACCGGGGTGTCGAGCGGCGCGCCCTTCGCCTTCCAGTCGGGGATGAGTTCGTCGAGGGCGACGGTTTCGATCACCGCGCCCGAGAGAACGTGCGCGCCGATCTCCGAGCCTTTCTCGATCACGCAGACCGAGATTTCGGCGCCCGCCTTCAGCGCTTCCTGGCGCAGCCGGATCGCGGCGGAGAGGCCCGCCGGGCCGCCGCCGACGATCAGGACGTCGAATTCCATCACCTCGCGGCCGTCGTCCGCGTTCGCCATGCCCAAGCATCCTCAGAAACGAACCAACCCACCCGCGAACGCCAACCTGCCCGACGCGGAACCGACTTTATAGCACGTTCGCGGCCCCCTGCCACGCCGACGTCGTGGCGGCGCGCGGGAGCCCATGCTAGTATCCGGCCCATGACCGACACCCCCGCACCCGAGCATCCGAACCCCGGCGCGCCGATGAGCGCGGTCGCCGTCCTCCGGTGGTACGTCGCGGCGGGCGTGGACCTGGCGGTGGGCGAGGAGCCGGTGGACCGCACCCAGGCGCCGCCGCCGCGAATCCCGGCGCCCGCCCAAGCCCCGCCGCCGCAGGCGCAGATGCCCGCGCGCGCCGCGCCCGCGTTCGCGCCAACACCGCCACCGCCGCCCGCCGCCGATCCGGCCACGGCGCAAAGCCTCGACGAATTGAAGGAACGCCTCGAAGCCTTCGAGGGCTGCCTGCTGCGCCGCACCGCCACCCGCACGGTGTTCGGCGACGGCCCCGCGACGGCGCGCCTGATGGTGATCGGCGAGGCCCCGGGGGCGGACGAGGACCGCTCCGGCGTGCCCTTCGTCGGCAAGGCGGGGCAGCTTCTCAACAAGATGCTCGCCTCGATCGGCTGGCCGCGCGAATCCGTCTACATCACCAACGTGGTGCCCTGGCGTCCGCCCGGCAACCGCAACCCGACTCCCGAGGAAGTCACGCTCTGCCAGCCGTTCGTGATGCGCGCCATCGAACTGGTCGCACCCGACGCCGTGGTGCTGCTCGGGGCCTCGGCGACCGCGGCGATCTGCGACCGCCACGACGGAATCACCCGCCTGCGCGGCAAATGGCAGACCCTCAGCCGCAATGGCCGCGAGATCGCCCTCCTGCCCACCTTCCACCCCGCGTTCCTGCTCCGATTCCCGGACAAAAAAGCGTTGGTGTGGAAGGACTTGTGCGCCCTCAAGGCACGCATCGGCGAGCCTCCTCAGGGGTGACGGAGGTCACACCCCGCTTGCGCCGCCGCACCTTGGCGGCTAATCTCTCGCAACGCGATTGACGCATCGGTTTCCGGCAAGAGGGGTCTTGAACGTGGAAAACGGATGGATGCGCCCGCGGCGACGTGCCCGATCCTTGGCCGCATCCCTGGCGCTTGCCTGCGCCATCGCGCTGCCCCTGGGAACCGCCCGCGCAGCAGAGTTTCCCACCGGGTTCGGCTCCGCCGGACGTGCGGGCGCGGTGGCGCGCGCCGACTTCGACGGCGGTCTCTCCGCCGCCGACGCCCAGCTCTACCGCCGCGTCTTCGCGCTTCAGCGCGAGGGCGCGTGGAGCGCCGCCGACAGCCTCCTCAACCAGGTGTCGGACGACCTCCTGCGCGGCACGTTGCTGGCGCAACGCTGCCTCACGCCCGAGCGGACCTGCTCCGGCGACGAGGCCCGCCAATGGCTCGCCGACTACGCCGACCTCCCCGACGCCGGACGCATCCACGACATCGCCAAGGCGCGCTCCGGTCGCATTCCGGTGCCCTTGCCCGACGATCTCGACGTGCTGCGCGGGCGGGGCGGCGTCGACGGCGGCGAACTCTGGCTGCGCGGTCTTTCCGTCGGCCACCTGTCGCGGCAGGCCGCCGCCAACGCCAACGCGCTGACCGCGAGCTTCCGCCGCGCCCTGTCGCAGGGCGCGACCCTCACCGCCAGGCGGATCCTGAGCGAAACCGAACTGCCCAAGCTCCTCACCGTCACCGACTACGACCGCCTGCGCGGCGCGCTCGGCTTTTCCTACTTCCTCGACGGCCAGGACGACCTCGCCCTCGAATGGGCCGCGCCCGCCGCCGCCCGTTCCGGCGCGCGCGCGCCGCAGGCCGCCTGGGCGGCGGGCCTCGCCAACTGGCGCAGCCAGCGCTTCGCCAAGGCGGAGACCGACTTCGGCGTGGTCGCCGAAGCCACCTCCGCCGACCCCTGGATGCAGGCCGCCGGAGCCTACTGGGCGGCGCGCGCCGCGCTGCACGCGCGGCGTCCGCAGGCGGTCAACGGCTGGCTCGCCATCGCCGCCGACCACTCCCGTACCTTCTACGGCCTGATCGCGCGGCGCGCCCTCGGCCTGCCGACCGGCTTCGGCTGGGACGCCGAGACCGCCTCCCGCGACGACCGCGACACCCTCGCCCAGTATGCCGCCGGACGGCGCGCTATGGCGCTGATCCAGATCGACGAGGACGACGCCGCCGAGGCCGAGCTGCGCCAGCTCTTCCCCAACGTCGACCCGACCACGCAGCAGGCGATCGTCGCGGTCGCGGACGCGGGCGGCGTCGCCGGGCTGTCGATCCGCCTCTCCGCCGAGATGCAGCGCCGCGAGGGGGTGATCTACGACAACGCCCGCTATCCCGTGCCCGCGTGGCGGCCCGCCGACGGGTGGAAGATCGACCGCGCCCTGGTCTACGCCTTCACCCGCCAGGAATCCGGCTTCGACGCCCGCGCCACCAGCGCGCGCGGCGCGCGCGGCCTGATGCAACTGATGCCCGCCACGGCGCGCGCGATGGCGGGCGCGGACGAGGCGCCCGACGCCGCCGCCCTGCTCGACCCCGGCCTCAATCTCGCCCTCGGCCAGCGCTACCTCAACCGCCTGCTCGCCGATCCGAGCGTCGGCGGCAACCTCTTCTACCTCGCGGTCGCGTACAACGGCGGACCGGGCAACCTCGCCCTCTGGCGCGAGAAGGCGCGCGCCGACGACGACCCGCTGCTGTTCGTCGAGGCCCTGCCGGCGCGGGAATCCCGCCGTTTCATCGAGCGGATCATGGCGAACCTCTGGATCTACCGCATGCGCCTGAACCAGGACACGCCGTCGCTCGACGCGGTTGCGGCGGGTCGATGGCCGGTCTATACCAGCCTCGACGCCACCGCGCCGCGCCTCGCGCTGCGCCAGAAGGCGGACTAGAAGGCGGAGACCCGGATGCCGGATTTCGTTCACGAGGACGCCTGCGGCGCAAGCCCGGTGGCGGGCGTCGACGAGGTCGGGCGCGGCCCCTGGGCCGGGCCGGTGATGGCCGCGGCGGTGATTCTCGACCGCGACCGCCTGCCCGACGGCCTCGCCGCCGCCCTGAACGATTCCAAGAAGCTCACCCCCGCCCGCCGCGCCGAGATCTGCGCCCGCCTGGTCGCCTGCGACGGCGTGACCTGGGCGGTGGGCGAAGCCTCGGTGGCCGAGATCGACGCGATCAACATCCTCCAGGCGAGCTTCCTCGCGATGCGGCGCGCCCTCGACTCCTTGCGGGTTTCGCCCGCGCACGTCCTCGTCGACGGCAACGCATGTCCGCCCGGCCTCTCCTGCCGCGCCACCGCGATCGTCGGCGGCGACGCCCTGTCCGCCTCCATCGCCGCCGCCTCGATCATCGCCAAGGTGCAGCGGGACCGCATCATGTTGGGGCTCGACTCCCTCTTCCCCGGCTATGGATGGGGGTCGAACGCGGGGTACGGCACGCCCGAGCATCAACGAGGCCTCTTGACTCACGGCGTCACCGAGCATCACCGCCGCTCTTTCGCGCCGATCCGCAACCTCCTGACTCCAAACATGAGTTGACGCCGACTCGGCGAAACGGCATGTTTTGCGCATGAAAGTCTTCGCGCCAAACAGCATCCACCAAGGCGACTGCATCGCACTGATGAACGCGATGCCGGAAAAGTCGGTGGACATGGTGTTCGCCGATCCGCCCTACAACATGCAGCTGGGCGGCGAACTGCTGCGCCCGGACAACTCGCGGGTGGACGGCGTCGACGACGCCTGGGACCAGTTCGAGAGCTTCGCCGCCTACGACCGCTTCACCGCCGCGTGGCTCAAGGCCGCCAAGCGGATCCTGAAGGACGACGGCACCCTCTGGGTGATCGGCAGCTACCACAACATCTTCCGCGTCGGCGCGGCGTTGCAGAACCTCGGCTATTGGATCCTGAACGACATCGTCTGGCGCAAGACCAACCCGATGCCGAACTTCAAGGGCACCCGCTTCACCAACGCCCACGAAACCCTGATCTGGTGCGCCAAGGACAAGGACGCGCGCTACACCTTCAACTACGAGTCCCTCAAGGACCTGAACGAAGGTTTGCAGATGCGCTCCGACTGGCTGCTGCCGCTCTGCACCGGCGGCGAGCGCCTCAAGGGCGACGACGGCAACAAGCTCCACCCGACGCAGAAGCCCGAAGCCCTGCTCTACCGCGTCATCCTCGCCGCGACCAAGCCCGGCGACCTGATCGTCGATCCGTTCTTCGGCACCGGCACCACCGGCGCTGCGGCGAAGCGCCTGGGCCGCACGTTCATCGGCCTCGACCAGGACGACACCTACATCGCTGGCGCGACCGCGCGCATCGCGGCGGTCGAACCCGCCGATCCGGACGCGATCAAGCTCTTCAACAAAAAGACCGAACCGCGCGTGCCCTTCGGCGCGGTGCTGGAACGCGGCCTGATCCTCCCCGGCGACCTCCTCGCCGACTCCCGCCAGCGCTACGCGGCGAAAGTCCGCGCCGACGGCACCCTCGTCGCCGCCGACGTGAAAGGCTCGATCCACCAGGTCGGCGCGGCGGTGCAGGGCCTGCCGTCCTGCAACGGCTGGACCTTCTGGCACTTCAAGCGCAAGGGCGAGTGGATTCCCATCGACCTCCTGCGCCAGCGCATCCGCTCGGAAATGACCGGGCTGCTCTGACCCCGGGGCTGCGGGGCTTGATCGCCGCGCCGGAAATGCCAACCTGAGGGACCCTCCCACGAGAGAGTCCAAGATGTCCCGATCCGACCCTTCCGACCTTGCCGCCCGCGTCGGCGACGCCCTGCTCGCCGCCCGTTCCGACGCGATCCTCGCCACCGACCGCGACGGCACCATCCGCCTGTGGAATCCCGGGGCGGAGCGGATCTTCGGCTTCACCGCCGCCGAGGCGGTGGGGCAATCCCTCGACATCATCGTGCCCGAATCCCTGCGCGACCGGCACTGGCAGGGCTGGGCGCAGGCGGTGGCGGCGGGGCGCAGCCGCTACGGCGAGGGCGAGCTGCTCTCGGTGCCCGCGCTCACCCGCGACGGGCTGAAGATCTCGGTGGAGTTCACCATCGTGATGCTGTGCGACGCCGCGGGCCGGGTGGACGGCGTGGCGGCGCTGCTGCGCGACGCCACCGAACGGTACGAGGAAATCCGCCGCCTGAAGCGCGAACTCGCGGCCTGGAACCCCAAAGCCTACTGAACCGCGCGCAGACCGTCCCCCGGCTCGGCCTTGAGCATCGCGTCGATCTCATCGAACCGGCGCGGCTTGCTGAACCAGTAGCCCTGGAGGTCGTCGCACCCGGCGCGGGTGAGGAAGTCCGCGGCTTCGGCGGTTTCGACTCCCTCCGCCGTGGTCTTGCTGCCGTTCGCCCGCGCGAGATCGAGGATCGTCTTCACCACCGCCGCGTCGCGCGGCGAGGACAAGGCCCGTTTCACGAACTGCTGGTCGATCTTGATCCGGTCGAACACCGCCTCGCTCAGGCGCCCGAGCGAGGAGAAGCCGGTGCCGAAGTCGTCGAGGGCGATCGCCACCCCCGCCGCCCGCAACGCGGCGATGGAGTCCGCGCCGAAGCCGCCCGGAGCCAACCAGGCGGTCTCGGTGATCTCGATTTCGAGGCGTTGCGGCGGCAGGCCGACGCGTTGCAGGATGTCGACGACCTGGGCGGGAAACTCCGCGTCGCGCAACTGCACCGCCGACACGTTGACCGCCACCGACGCCACGTTCCAGCACGCCGCCGCGCGGCACGCGGTTTCCAGCACGATCAGGCCGAGTTCGCGGATCAGGCCGGAGCTCTCGGCCACCGGAATGAACTCCGCCGGAGAGATCAGGCCGTGCTCCGGATGCCGCCAGCGCACCAGCGCCTCGACCGAAACGATCCGGCGGGAGATCGCGCCGTAGACCGGCTGGTAATGGACCTCGATCTCCACCGCCCCCTCGACGGCGCGCCGCAGGTCCCGCTCGATTGCAGCCTTGCGCCGCAGCTCGGCGTCGAGGACCTGCTCGTAGACCGCGATGCCGCCGCGCCCCGCGAGTTTCGCCTGGTACAGCGCCACGTCCACCTTGCGGAAGAGCTCGTGGCCGTTGGAGCCCGCCTCGGCGAACGGCGCGATTCCCACCGACGCGCAGACGAACGCGTGCGCCTCGCCCACCATCACCGGAGGCGACAGCGCCGCGATGATCGCCCGCGCCATCTCCACCGCGCTTTCCACCGTCTTCCCCGCCGCCACCACCGCGAACTCGTCGCCGCCGGTGCGGTAGGTGTCCTCGCCGCAGATCGCCTCGACCCGTTCCGCCACGGCGCGAATCACGAGGTCGCCGACCGCGTGGCCGAGGGTGTCGTTGATCACCTTGAAGTGGTCGAGGTCGACGTAAAGTAGCGCGCCGCGCTCCGGCTGGGCGGACAGCACCGCCTGGAGACGCTGCTCGAACGCGTGGCGGTTGGGAAGCTCGGTCAGCGCATCGTGGAAGGCGAGGTAGCGGACGTTTTCGTCCCAGCCGCGCTCCGACACCGCGCGGCGGTGCACCGACGCCAGCGCCACCGCCACGGCGGCCAGCAGCAGGAACAGCGCCGCCGACGCCGCGGGCAGGATGCGGTCCAGGAGCTCGGTTCCCGGGCTGACCGGACGCCAGACGAAGAACCCCACGGGAATCCCCTCCGCGCTCCGGATCGGATAGGTCTCCCACCCCGGCCTCGGCACCGCGACGGGAGTGTAGGAAAGGTCGTCGAAGAGGTATTTCTCGGACAGTTCGGCGAGGAAGCTGCCGTCCAGCAGCCGCACCGCCACGTGGAGGTATTCGGTTCCCGGGGTCTGTTCGATCGTGCCGGAGTCCGAGACGATCGGCTTCACGCTCACGATCGCGGGCCGCCCCTCGTCGAAGCCGAAGTCGGACTCCCCGGGGCTCAAGTTCCCCGCGGCGATCCCCGACGCGTCGCCCGAGACCAAGCGCGCCCGCAGCCGCGCGATCAGCCGCTCGGCGACCGGGCGGATGTGCTCGTAGGTGGCGAGCGGCGCGACCGAGGTGCTGTCGTAGGCATAAATCGGCACGTCGGTGGAATCGAGAACGTAGGCCCCGTCGTGGCCGAAATAGGTGTGCATCCACGAGCCGAGGTTGGCGTCGATCCAGTTGGGGGACGGCGGGTTGCGCATCGCCAGCACCGCGTCGTCCCAGACCGTCACCGACTCCTGGTCGTGGGCGACGCTGGCGCGCAGGTTGTCCACCACCACCGACATCAGGGCCACCTGCCGCGCCACCGCCGCGCGATCCACGGTGGTCACCGCCCAGTTGAGGGCCGCGAGGGCTCCCATGGCGAGAAGCGCCGCGGCGCACATCGTGGGAACCGCCACCAGAGCGAGAAACCGCCGCCCCGAATATGCCCTGAACCGATTCACGTTCGTCCCTTTCATCAGGCCTTCTGCCCGCCCGAAGGGTAACCCATGGCGAGCCATGGTTGTATTCATAATGATGCATGCAGGTGGTTTTGCAATCCCGCTTTCCCGCGCGGATCGCGGCGCAGCCCAAGCCCCCGGCTAAGAGATTATTAACCACACCATTTTACGTTTCTTCCCACTGCAAAGACGGAGATGTCGTCGCATCCCCGAGGACTTCCGCGCCGGAGTCCGTTCCCCCACCAGCCAGGACACAGCCGATGATTCCGAAGGTCATGCATTTCATTTGGGTTGGGGACGAGACGAAGCGTCCGGACAATTGCATGGACACGTGGAAAGCCCTCAACCCCGGCTGGGAGTTCGTCCTTTGGGGGAACGCCGAGCTGAACGGGCGGGAGTGGGTCAATTCTCGCCACATGGCGGAAATGTACGGGCAGGAGCTGAACGGCGTCGCCGACATGATGCGCTGGGAAATCCTGCTGGCCCACGGCGGCGTGGTCGTGGACGCGGACAGCATCGCGGTGCGGCCTCTCGACGACCACCTCCTCGACTGCGAGGCCTTCGCCTGCTGGGAAAACGAGATCGCCCGCCCGGGCCTGATCGCCGCCGGCTACTTCGGCAGCGTCGCGGGCAACGCCTTCGTGAAGCGGATCGTCGACGACATCGCGTCGGACTCCACCGTCACCCACGACATGGCGTGGAAAACCGTCGGGCCTCTGCGCCTCACCGAAAGCTACCGCAAATACGGCTATTCCAAGCTCCGCATCTATCCCAGCCACTACTTCATTCCGCGCCACTACACCGGCCTCGCCTACGACGGCCAGGACCCGGTCTACGCCCACCAGCTCTGGGGCGCGACGCGGAAAGCCTACGACGAAATCCACAAGCAGGACGTGGGCGCCACGGCCCAGGCGCAGACCGCTCCCGCAACCGCCCCGCGCCCCGCGCCCCAGGCCGCGCCAGCGCCGGTGACGTCGAAGCTCGAGACGATCCACGCGCCCTACTTCGTCCAGCACGTCGCGGTCAGCAGCGAGGTCGCGCACCTCCGCCGGATCGACGTCTTCCGCAGCCTCTGCCAGGGCAAGCGGGTTCTGCACGTCGGCTGCGCGGACTGGCCGATCACCGACCCCGCCACCTCCCTGCACCTCGCCCTGGAGCCGGTGTGCGCCCAGCTCGACGGCGTCGACCCGCACGTCGAGGCGCTGGAACAGCTCGCGCCCCACACCAAGGGACGGCTGTATTCGCGGCTCGAAGACGTGACCGACGCCTACGACGTGGTGCTGGTGCCCGAGGTCATGGAGCACATCCCCAACGTGGCCGAGTTCCTGGCGCAGTTGCAGGCGCTCCAGGCGTCGAGCTTCCTGGTCTCGGTCCCGGACGCGTTCCAGTGCCGCGCCCGGCATTTCGACTACCTGCCCGCCACCCAGACGTTCGTGGAGGTGGTGCACCCCGACCACAACGTCTGGTACACGCCCTACACCTTCGCCAACACGATCCGGAAGTACAGCGGGTTCCATATCGAACGCATGTGGTTCTTCAACCGGATCTCGCTGCTGGCCTTGCTCACCAAGGCCGACCTGCGCGCGGGGGCGTGATGCCGAAGCCGTCCGTCGACCAGGCGCTGCGGCAGGCCCGCGGGTTCGCGCGCTGCGGCAAGCCCGCGGAGGCGGAGCGGATCTGCCGCGAGATCCTGGAGCGGTTTCCCGCGAACCAGCGCGTCCTGGCGGAACTCCAGGCGCTTTCCGCGCCGCAGGCCGCAGACCATCCTCCGCCGCCCGAAGCCGACGCCGTCATCGCGCTCTACTACCAGGGCCGCTTCGCCGAAGGCGCGGACATGGCGGAAGGGCTCGTGGCGCGCTATCCCCGCAGCGAGATCACCCACAACATCGCCGCCGCGTTCCACACCGCCCTCGGCCACCTGGAGCGCTCCGTCGCGTGCTGCGACCGCGCCCTCGAACTCGCGCCGGACTGCGTCGAGGCCCACAACAACCGCGGCAACGCGCTGAAGGGCCTCAGGCGCTTCGACGACGCCATCGCCAGCTTCGACCGCGCGCTCCGGCTCAAGCCGGATTACGCGCAGGCCTACGTCAACCGCGGCATCGCGCTGCACGACCTCGGACGCCTGGACGAAGCGCTCGCCAGCTACGACGCGGGCATCCGGCTCAAGGGCGACATCGCCGAGGCCTACAACAACCGGGGCAACACGCTGCGCAACCTCGGCCGCCACCAGGACGCGCTCGCGGACTACGACCGGGCGATCCGGCTCAAGCCCAACTACGCCGAGGCGCACATCAACCGCGGCAACGCGCTCCGGAGCCTGAAGCGACCGGGCGAGGCAATCGCCAGCTACGGGAAGTCCGTCGAGATCGCGCCCCGCGCCGAGGCCCTCAACAACTGCGGCGCGGTCCTCAAGGACCTCAAGCGCCTGGACGAGGCGCTCGCCTGCTTCGAGGCCGCGCTCCGGATCAAGCCCGACTACACCCTGGCCTTGAGCGAAAGCCTGAGCCTGCGGGCGCGCATGTGCCTCTGGGAGCCCACCGGGCATGCGGACGCGCTGCTGCGCGGCGGGCCGGAGAGCGCCGCGATCCCGCCGTTCGCGATGCTGGCGGTCGCCGACGACCCGGAACGCCAGTTGGCGTGCGCCAAGGCCTGGGTGCGCGAGCGCTATCCCCACAGCCGCCCGTACCCGCCGGGCCATGCGCCGCACCGGAAGATCCGGATCGGCTACTTCTCGGCGGATTTCCACAATCACGCCACCATGTACCTGATGGCGCGGCTGTTCGAGCTGCACGACAAAAGCCGGTTCGATATCCACGCCTTCTCGTACGGCGCGGAAGCCCGGGACGCGATGCGGGAGCGCCTCCTGAACGCGGTCGACGCGTTCCACGACGTCGCGGACCTGGACGACCGGGCGGTCGCGGACCTCGCCCGGTCCAAGTCCATCGACATCGCGGTCGACCTCAAGGGCTACACCGAGAACACCCGCACCGGCATCTTCTGCCAGCGCGCCGCGCCGATCCAGGTCGGCTACCTCGGCTACCCCGGCACCATGGGCGCGGAGTTCATCGACTACGTCATCGGCGACGCCGTCACCATTCCGGAAGAGGCCCGGCGGTTCTATACCGAAGCCGTGGCCTACCTGCCGAATTCCTACCAGGTCAACGACAACCGCCGCCCGGTGTCCGAAACCGTATTCCGGCGCGCCGACCTCGGCCTGCCGGAACGGGGCTTCGTCTTCTGCTGCTTCAACAACACCTACAAAATCTCCCCGGCGGAGTTCGACATCTGGATGCGCCTTCTGGCGCGGGTGGACGGCAGCGTTCTCTGGCTGCTGGGAGACAACCCCTGGGCGGTGGCGAACCTGCGCCGGGAAGCGGAGGCGCGGGGCATCGCGGCGGATCGGCTCGTCTTCGCCGAGCGCATGGAAGCCGCCGACCACCTGGCGCGGCAGCGCTGCGCCGACCTGTTCCTGGACACCTTCAAGGTCAACGCCCACACCACCGCCAGCGACGCGCTGTGGGTGGGGCTCCCGGTGCTGACCAAGCTCGGTGCGAGCTTCGCGGGCCGCGTCGCCGCCAGCCTGCTGCACGCCGTCGGCCTGCCCGAACTCGTCGCCGACAGCGAGGCGGCGTACGAACGCCTGGCCCTCGAGCTCGCCACCCGCCCGGACCGGCTCGCGGCGGTCAAGACCAAGCTCGCCGTCGACAGTTCCACCCTGCCGCTGTTCGACACCGAAACCTACGCCCGCGACATCGAAGCCCTGTTCGCGCAGCTGTACGCCGGGCTCTTTCCCTCCGCCTAGCAGGCCACGCTACCCGCCCTCTTCCGAGGATGAACCGGAATTCATCTTGCGTTCAGCGTGGGATGAGGCGGACCCGACTATGTCTACGCCATGAGCTTTCGCGCAACGGGCGCAACAGAAAGGATCGCACATGGCACATTCACTTTCCTCCCGGCGGCAGGCCTCGGCCCTGGCGGCGGCGCTGCTGGCGGGCAGCATCCTCGGCGGCGGCGCGGCGCTGGCGGACACCGCCGCCGGGCCTCTCCAGCTCGCCCCGGTGGCCAATCCGGCGGGGTTCTCGGAACTGGTGACCAAGGTGAAGCCCGCGGTGGTCAACATCGCCACCACCGAGATCCCGAAGCAGTCCGACCCGCAGGAAGCGCCGCAGCTGCCGCCCGACTTCCCCTTCCCCGAGATGTTCCGGCATTTCTTCGAGCAGCAGCAGCAGCGCCGCTCCGCGCCCGAGCACGCGCTGGGCTCGGGCTTCCTCGTCGACCCCTCGGGCTACATCGTCACCAACAACCACGTCGTCGACGGCGCGCACAAGATCGCCGTCACCCTCGACGACGGCAGCAGCCATCCGGCCAAGCTGATCGGGCGCGACGCCAAGACCGACCTCGCGCTGCTCAAGATCGACGCGGACAAACCGCTCCCCTACGTCGCGTTCGGGGATTCCGCCAAGGAGAACGTCGGCGACTGGGTGATCGCGGTGGGCAACCCGTTCGGCCTCGGCGGCACCGTCACCGCCGGGATCGTCTCGGCGCACGGGCGCAACATCAACGCCGGGCCGTACGACGACTTCCTCCAGATCGACGCGCCGATCAACCCCGGCAACTCGGGCGGGCCGCTGTTCAACCAGTCGGGCCAGGTGGTGGGCATCGATTCCGCGATCTATTCGCCCAACGGCGGCAGCGTCGGCATCGGCTTCGCGATTCCCTCCAACCTCGCGGCGCGGGTGGTGGCGCAGTTGCGCGACCACGGCTCGGTCGAGCGCGGCTGGCTCGGCGTGCAGATGCAGCCGATGACCGAGGCGCTCGCCAAGGCGGTCGGGCTGGCGAAGCCCGACGGCGTGCTGGTCGACGACGTGCTGCCGGATTCGCCCGCCGCCAAGGCGGAGCTGCAACAGGGCGACGTGATCACCCGGTTCGGCGACGCCGCGATCAAGACGCCGCGCGACCTCGCCGTCGCGGTGGCCGACGCCAAGGCCGACGACACCGCCCGGATCACCCTGTGGCGCGACGGCCATGAGCGCACGGTGACGGTGCGCATCGCCAAGCAGGACAAGAGCCAGACCGCCGACGCGGGCCATGCGGACGACGACGGCGCGGTGGGCATGGCGCTCGCCCCGCTCACCGGCGACGCGCGCGCCGCGCTCGGCATCGACGCCTCGGTCAAGGGCGTGGTGGTGGCGGAGGTGTCCTCGGGCAGCCGCGCGGCGGAGAGCGGGCTCCGCGCGGGCGACGTGATCGTGCGGGTGAGCGGCGCGGCGGTCTCGACCCCGGCGGCGGTGACGGAGCGCATCGGCGCCGCCGAGCGCGCCAGCAAGGAGGCCATCCCCCTGCTGGTCTCGCGCAACGGCACGACCTATTATATCGCGCTCGAACTCGGCGAAGGCTGAGCGGCGCGCGCGGGGCGGCGGCGCTTCCGCCGCCCCCGAAAGCCACCTGGTGAGGCACGATGAAAATTCTCCTGGTCGAGGACACCGAGCGGGTCGCGGCGTTCGTCCGCAACGGGTTGCGCGAGAACGGCCACGCGGTGGACCACGCCGCCACCGGTCGCGACGGGCTGTTTCTCGCCTCCACCCAGACCTACGACGCGATCGTCCTCGACCGCATGCTGCCGGACGGCGTGGACGGCCTCGCCATCGTCGAGGCCCTGCGCAAGACCGGCGACACCACGCCGATCCTGATCCTGAGCGCGCTCGCCGAGGTCGACGACCGCATCGCGGGCCTGCGCGCCGGGGGCGACGACTACCTCGTCAAGCCCTTCGCCTTCGGCGAGCTCGCCGCCCGCCTCGACGCCCTGGCGCGGCGCGCGCGCGGCGGCGAGGCGGAGACCGTGCTCAGCGTCGCCGACCTGCGCATGGACCTGCTGGCGCGCAAGGTCAGCCGGGGCGGCCAACCGATCTCCCTCCAGCCGCGCGAGTTCGCCCTGCTCGAATACCTGATGCGCCACGCCGGGCAGGTGGTGA
>JADHEE010000330.1_pt1 | contig 20558 bp, 15 predicted proteins | sample 8952401 | NCBI WGS metagenome assembly JADHEE01 (sample SAMN16124438, study PRJNA663242) | bioreactor sludge metagenome | isolation source: sludge (ammonium) | place: India:Bengaluru | collected 2019-02-28 | reverse complement strand
CCCCGGGCGAGGAGGTGGCCCGCGCTCCTGTGGTTCGTCAGGATCAGGTCGTCCTCGCGCAGCGCGGCGACGACGCCGACGGCGGAGGCCTCCTGGCCGACGCAGGTGCAGGTCCCGGGGGAGCGCCCCTCGGCGAAGGAGGCGGCGCTCCGCTCCTCGAAGGAGCGGATGAGCTGCATCTTCTCGAGCAGCTCGGCAGGGCTCGGACGGGACGGGGGCTTCGTCATCGTTCACCTCTCGTACGGCGCGGGGCGCCTGTCCTGGCGGGGCGTCTTCGGGGGCGCTCCCGACGCCCCGGAAGATGCGGCGGCGGCCAGCCGTCCGCCACCTAAGAATCGACTAAGCGATCCTAAGAATTCGCTACCCGGTGCACCGGGGAGGGCTCGAAAGGGAGCGGCTGGCATACTTGCGGAGTGAGGCGCCCGGCGGCCCTGATCGCGGTCGCCCTTGCGGCGGTACCGGCGGCGTGCCGGGAAGGCGTGAAGCCCGTCCGGATCGCCGTCCACAGCGCCCCCCAGAGCTTCGACCCGCATCTCCAGAACGAGATCCTGACGTCTGCGGTCCTGGCCAACCTCTACGACGGGCTCACCGAGTTCGACGAGGAGTCGCGCGTCGTCGCCGCCCTCGCTTCCGAATGGCGGAACCCGGACGAGAGGACGTGGGTCTTCCGGCTGCGTCCGGGGGTCGTGTTCCACGACGGCCGTCCCCTGACCGCCAGGGACGTCCTCTTCAGCCTCGATCGGGCTCGGCACCACTCGGGGAGCGGTCTCGCGAGCTACCTGGTCGAGGTCGAGACGGTTCGGAGCACCGACGCCGCGACGATCGAGATCCGCACGAAGCGTCCCTTCGCGGCGCTCCTCGCGAAGCTCACCGCGATCGCCATCGTGCCCGCGAGCTCCCCGGCCGAGATCGTCGAACCGGTCGGGACAGGCTCGTACCGCCTGGCCCGGACGACGGCGGAGGTCGTGGAGCTCGTACCGGCGGAGAACGGCTGGAGAAGGGGACCCCTGCTGCCGGTGACGTTCGTCGCGGACGGCGACCCGCGGAGGCGGCTGGAGAGGCTCCTGGCGGGGCAGGTCGACATTGCCACGGACCTGGCCGAGGACGCGGCGGAGAGGCTCGAGGGTTCCGAGTGCTGCCGGGTGATCGCGCAGCCGGGATCGACGGTCGAGTACCTGCGTCTCTCGGCGGCTGCGGCGCCGTTCCGCGACCGCCGCGTTCGGCAGGCGATCGACCTCGCGCTCGACCGCGCCGCCTGGGTCGCCGAGGCGCACGGCGGCATCGGCCAGCCGGCGGGCCAGCTCTGCGTGCCCGGCGTCTTCGGTTTCGCTCCCGACCTGAAAGCGACGGTCCGCGACCTCCCGCGCGCGCGTCGGCTTCTCGCGGAGGCCGGATTCGGGACGGGGCTCGACCTCGTCCTCGAGCATCGCCCGGGCCGGCGCGGCGACGTCCTCGCGCGCCAGCTCGCCGAGGCCGGCCTCCGGGTGACGCCGCGGGTCACGCCCTGGACCGAGCTCCACCCCCGGATTCGCAGCGGCGAGGTCGACTTCTACTTCGGCGGCGTCGTGGCGCAGACGGCCGAGGCGAGCGACGTCCTCGACAGCTTCGTCCACACCCGCGACGACGCGCGGGGGTACGGCTCGACGAACCACTCGCGCTACTCGAACCCCGAGGCCGACGCGCTGATCGAATCGGCCTCCGCGGCGCTCGACCTCGGGCGCCGACGGGACCTGCTCCAGCGGGCGATGAGGGTCGTGATGGACGATCTCTACCTCCTGCCCGTAGCCGGGCTGTACGACGTCTACGGCCTGCGCAGGGACGTCCGGTTCGAGCCGCGGTTCGACCGCAGGCTTCCCGGCCGCGGGATCGGCCGGACGCGATGAGGCGGGGGATCGCGAACCGGGCGGCCGACGCCCTCATCGAGGCCGCGGGCTCCTCGTTCTCTCTCGTCCGGCGGCAAGAGCTCCTGCAGGAGGCGACGGGGGCCGTCGTGGCCGACCTCCCCTTCGTTCCCGTCGCGGGGCTCTACGAGGTCTGCGGCGCGAGGCGGGACGTCGGGTTTCGGCCGCGCGTCGACCTGAAGCTGCTCGGAGAACGCATTCACCGCCGGTAGGACGGGACGTCCCGTCGTCCGGTCGCCACCCCGCGCGGTACGATCCGCGGGATGGAAGTCCCTTCGACCGCTTCCCCTTCGGCTCCCCGCTCTTCGTCCGCCCCGGATTCGCCCGACGCCCGGATCGAGGCCCGTCACGTCGCCCACGTGATGGACGAAAAGCTCGGCGAGCGCGGAGACGGGACGGCCCTCCGGTACCTCGCGGGCGGCCAGTGGCGGGACATCTCGTGGCGCGAGCTCGCCGCGAGGGTCCGGGACCTCTCCTCCGCTCTCGTCGAGGCGGGCGTCGCGGAGGGGGACCGCGTCGCGATCCTCGCCGCAAACCGCCCCGAGTGGACGATGGCCGATCTCGCGATCCTCCGCGTCCGGGGCGTCTCGGTCCCGGTCCACGCGACGAGCAGCGCGAGCCAGGTGGCCTTCATCCTGAAGGACTCGGGAGCGCGCTTCGTCTTCGTGGACGGGGGCGAGCCGATCGCGAAGGTCCTCGCCGCGATCGAGGCCGGCGTGCCGCTCGAGCGGGTCGTCGCCTTCGGCGGGGGGACGCTCCCCAAGGGGCAGGTCTTCGCCGGATTCGAGGAGACGCTCGAGCGAGGCCGCACCGCGGGGAGAGAAGAGGAGATCGCGGCGCGGCTCTCCCGCGCGACGCCGGACGATCTCCTGACGCTCCTCTACACCTCCGGGACGACCGGGGAGCCGAAGGGGGTCATGCTCCCGCACTCGGCGTTCACCGTCACGTGCGCCTACCACGACCTCCGGCTGCCGCCGATCGGCCCGGACGACGTCTCGCTCTGCTTCCTCCCGCTCAGCCACATCTTCGAGAGGGCGTGGACGTTCTACATCCTCTACCGCGGGGCCGTCACGGCCTACTGCGAAGACCCCAAGAAGGTCTCGGAAGTCCTCCCCGCGGTCCGACCGACGCTGATGTGCGCCGTCCCCCGCCTCTACGAGAAGGCCTACACAAAGATCCAGGAGAGGGTCCGGAGCTCCTCGGCGCCGAAGCGGGCGCTCTTCCGCTGGGCGATCGGGACCGGCCACGCGGTGAGCCTGCGGACGCGGGCCGGAGAGGCGGTCCCGCGCCTCCTCGCGCTCCGCCACGCGCTCGCGGACCGGCTCGTCCTCGCGAAGATCCGCGCCGCGTTCGGCGGCCGTCCGCGCCTCTTCCCGTGCGCCGGGGCGCCGCTCGCCCCGGAGATCGAGGAGTTCTTCCACTCCGTCGGCGTCTTCGTCTGCCAGGGCTACGGCCTCACGGAGACGACGGCGACCGTGACGTGCCACGACCCGTCGCGATTCCACGTCGGGACGGTCGGCTCGCCCCTCCCGGGGGTCGAGGTGAGGATCTCGGAAGAGGGGGAGGTCCTCGTGAAGGGCCGGACCGTCATGAAGGGCTACTGGAACCGGCCCGAGGAGACGGCGGCCGTCTTCCGGGACGGCTGGCTCCGGACGGGTGACGCCGGCGAGATCTGCGAGGACGGGACGCTGAAGATCACGGACCGGATCAAGGACCTGATCAAGACGGCAGGCGGGAGGTACGTCGCCCCGCAGCACGTCGAGACGACGATCGGGGCCGATCCGCTCGTCGAGCAGGTGGCCGTCATCGGCGAGGGGCGGAGCTACGTCACGGCGCTCGTCGTGCCGGCGTTCGAGGCTCTCGAGAAGTGGGCCCGGGCCGCAGGAATCTCCTTCGCGGGGCGGGACGAGCTCGTGCGGAACGAGCGGGTCCTCGACCTCATCAAGCGGACGATCGAGGAGCGGACGAAGGACCTCGCCCCGTGGGAGAAGGTGCGGAAGTTCTCGCTCCTGACGAAGGAGTTCTCCGTGGAAGGGGGCTCGATGACGCCGACGCAGAAGGTGCGCCGCAGGGCCGCGGCCGAGCTCTACAAGGACCGGATCGAGGAGATGTACACGGGCAACTGAGGCGCGGCGGCGAGCGCTCCGCCTCTATACTGATCGTCCCGTGCGCCGCATCGTCTTCGCCCTCGCCGTCGGCCTCCTCCTGTCCGTCCTCTCCGTTCGCCCCGTCCGTGCGGCCGGGCCTGCGCCCGTGTCGCCGGCCGAGCTCGACGCCCACATCCGGCTCCTCGCCGACGACCTCCTCGAGGGGCGCGCCCCCGGGACGCGCGGCGACGGCCTGGCGCAGGCGTACATCGAGTCCGTCTTCCGGGCGAACGGCCTCGCGCCGGCCTTCGGCTCCAGCTACCGTCAGCCGGTCCCGATCCGCATCGTCGTGCCCGACCCGAAGACGACGCTGTCCTGGACGGGCGCGGCGGCCTCGGCCCCGGCCGGCCGGTTCGGCGACGACTTCGTCCTCGCGTTCCCGCGACCCGAGTCGGCGGGGAGCGTCTCGGCCGACGTCGTCTTCGGCGGCTACGGGATCGAGGCGAAGGAGTGGGGCTGGAACGATTTCGAGGGGGCGGACGTTCGGGGGAAGCTGCTCCTTCTCCTTTCGGGCGAGCCGGGCGGCGACGACCCGGCCCTCTTCGCCGGTCCGACGCTGACGCATCACGGCCGGTGGCGGACGAAGCTCGAGGTCGCCGCCAGGCGCGGCGCCGCGGGCGTCGTCTTCGTCCACACGCGCGAGGGAGCCGGCTACGGCTGGGAAGTCGTCCGGAACGGCTGGACGCGGACCGTGGCGTTTGCTCCCGACGCGGCGGCGCTCTCTCTCGAGGGGTGGCTGACGGAGGCGGAGGCGACGCGCGCCGTGCGGGCGGGGGGCGTGACGCTGGAGTCTCTCCGCGAGGCGGCCGGGAAGCGGGGCTTCCGGCCGATCCCGCTCGCCCTGAAGCTCGAGGCGCACGCCGCGCCCCGATACGAATCGGTCGTCTCGGCGAATGTCGCCGGGATCGTTCCCGGCCGCGGGACGGCGGGTACGGCTCCGGTCGTCGTCGTGAGCGCCCACCACGACCACCTCGGCGTCGGGACGCCCGAGGAGGGCGACGCGATCTACAACGGCGCGATGGACAACGGCTCGGCCCTCGCGGTGCTGCTCGCCCTCTCGCGCCGGATCGCGGCCCTTGCGGGGGAGCTTCCGGTCGACGTCCTCTTCCTCGCGCCGGCGGCCGAGGAGGCCGGTCTCCTCGGCTCGGACCTCTTCGCCCGGACGCCCCCGGTGCCGCTCGCGCGGATCGCGGCGAACCTGAACCTCGAGATGTCGGCCGTCTGGGGTCCCGCGCGCGACGTCGTCGCCATCGGCGGCTCCGAGAGCGCCCTCGGCGCGGTCGTCGAGGCGGTGGCGAAGAAGGAAGGCCTCCGCGTCGCGCCGGAACCCGCCCCCGACCAGGGCTTCTTCTACCGCTCCGATCAGTTCTCCTTCGCGAAGGCGGGGGTCCCCGGGATCTGGATCGACCTCGGCGACGACCTCGTCGGAACGCCGCCCGGCACGGGCCTCGCGCGGCGCGAGGAGTACCGGGCGAAGCGCTATCACCGGCCCGACGACGAGCTCGACCCGTCCTGGGAGCTGACCGGCACCGCTCAGCTGGCGCGGTTCGTCGAGCTCGCCATCGAGGAGATCGCCTCCCGCGGCGGGAAGGTTCCCTGGAGGGCCGGCTCTCCGTACGCCCGCTGACCGAGGGGGTAGCATGAGGGCGTGAGCGACACGCCCGAACGACCCGTCGACGGCGAGGAAGCCGAACCGTCCGGCTTCCTCTCCCTCGGCCTCGATCCTCGCCTCCTCGCCGCGCTCGCCTCCCTCGGCTACGAGGAGCCCACTCCGGTCCAGCGGCAGGCGATCCCGATCCTCCTCGAGGGGCGCGACCTCCTCGCGCAGGCCGCGACCGGCACGGGCAAGACGGCCGCGTTCGCCCTCCCGATGCTCGATCGGCTCGTCCGGGAAGGGGGGGAGCGCCGAAGCGTCTTCGGCCTCGTCCTCGTCCCGACGCGCGAGCTCGCGATGCAGGTGGCCGAGGCGGTCCACCGCTACGGCAGGGAGGCCGGGGTGAGGGTCCTCGCCGTCTACGGCGGCTCCTCGATGGGCCTACAGCTGCGGGCGCTCGAGCGCGGGGTGGACGTCGTCGTCGCGACGCCGGGCCGGGCGCTCGACCACGTCCGGCGCGGGACGCTCGCGCTCGCCGGAGTGAAGCTCGTCGTCCTCGACGAAGCGGACGAGATGCTCGACATGGGCTTCGCGGAGGACCTCGAGGCGATCCTCGACGCGACGCCCGACGGGCGTCCGATGGCGCTCTTCTCGGCCACGTTCCCGCCGCGCATCGCGGTCCTGGCCGCGCGCCGCCTCTCCTCTCCGACGGAGCTGAGGCTCGGGACGTCCCGCGAGATGGGAACGGCGTCGGAGAGCCAGGGGCGGGTGAAGCAGACGGCCTACGTCGTGCCGCGAGCCCACAAGCTCGCCGCCCTCTCCCGCGTCCTCGACCTCGAGGACCCGACCTCCGCGATCGTCTTCTGCCGGACCCGGACCGAGGTGGACGAGATCTCGGAGAAGCTCAACGCGCGGGGGCGGCGCGCCGAGGCGCTCCACGGCGGGTTTTCCCAGGAGCAGCGCGACCGCGTGATGAAGCGGTTCCGCTCGGGCTCCGCGGACCTCCTCGTGGCGACCGACGTCGCCGCCCGCGGGCTCGACGTGGAGCAGGTCTCGCACGTCTTCAACTTCGACGTCCCGAGCGAGGCGGAGGCCTACGTCCACCGGATCGGCCGGACGGGGCGCGCGGGGCGCGCGGGCACGGCGATCACGTTCTACGAGCCGCGCGAGCAGTGGCTCCTCGCGAACGTCGAGCGGCTCACGAAGAAGAAGATCGAGAGGGCGACGGTGCCGACGGTCGCCGACCTGAAGGCGCGCCGCCTCGAGCTGACGCGCGCCTCGCTCCGGGAGACGATCCTGGGCGGCGGCCTCGAAACGTTCCGGGTCGCGGTGGAATCGCTCGCGGACGAGTTCGACCTCCTCGACGTCGCGGCGGCGGGCGTCAAGCTCGCCCACGAGAACGCGGGCTCCCCGGGGGAGGACGAGGAGATCCCGGCGATCCCCGTCCCGTCGGAACGTCCCCGCTTCGTGCCGCGCGGCGACGGCCCCGCTCCGGGTCCGTTCCCGGCCCGGCGCGGTCCGCGCCTCGCGGGAGCGGTGCGGCTCTTCATCGGCGCCGGGCGCGACGCCGGGATCCGGCCCGCCGATCTGTTCGGCGCCATCACGAACGAGGCGAAGCTCCCGTCCCGCGCGATCGGGGCGATCGAGATCGCCGACCGCTTCTCGCTCGTGGAGGTCCCCGGCGAGTCGGCCGACGCCGTCATCGAGGCGCTTCGCCGGACGACGCTCCGGGGGCGGAAGGTCCTGGTCCGGCGGGAGCGTCCCGCGCCGCCGCGACGGCCGTTCCCGCCGCGCGGCGAGGGCTGAGGCGGGCGGCGGCTCGTCCTTCGGCGCCTTACGAGTCGGTTCACGTTCCCGCACGGACCGGAGCGGGCCGGTCTCTTGCGCGGATTGGACGAGTCCGCTAGTTTATCGAAAACGATCTCATCGGGGCGGGTGGACGTTCATCCGTGTCCCAAGGAGGACCTGAACAGATGATGCGCCGTCTGCTCCTGCCGGGAGTCTTTGCTGCGCTCGCGATCGCCTCGCCCGCCCCGGCAGCGACGTTCCTCGTGACCACGACGGCCGACAGCGGTCCCGGATCGCTCCGGCAGGCGGTGGCGGACGCCAATGCGAGCGCCGGCCCCGACGCGATCGCCTTCTCGGGGCTCGCCTGGCCGGCGACGATCTCGCTCGTCGCTCCGAGGATGGACGTCGTCGGGGAGCTGACGATCGAGGGGCCCGGTCCAGGGCTCCTCACGATCGAGGGGGACGGAACGATCACGGGTCTCTTCCGGCTGAATCGCTCGGCCGACGTTCAGAACCGGCTCGTCCTTCGCGGGGCGACGGTCCGTTCGTTCCGGTACCTCTATGGCGGCGCGATCGAAGGATACGGGGCGACGGGACCGGAGCCGCTCGAGTCCGTCATCGAGGTCGACGGGTGCGTCTTCGAGGAGAACGGGTGGGCGAGCGGCGATCCGAACGCCCAGGGGGGAGCGATCTACGCCTCCGGCTCCCTGACGATCCGGCGGTCGGAGTTCGTCGGGAACACGACGGGCGGCAACGGCGGGGGGGCCATCCAGTCGTCGGGACCGCTCCTCATCGAGGACAGCCTGTTCTGGGGGAACTCGGCGGAAAGCGACGGCGGGGGCGCGATCCGGATCCTCGGCTCGGGCGCGGTGACCCGCCGGATCGCCAATTCGACCTTCTCCGACAACCACGTCACCGTCGACAGCGCGAACAACGACGGCGGCGGCGCGATCGCCTTCGTAGGGCTCGGCGCCGGAACCGGCCTCCAGGTCTACAACTGCACGTTCGCGGGGAATTCCACGGTCCAGGGCGGGGGAGGAGCGATCTTCTTCGCGAGCTCCGCCGCCCCGAGCTTCTCCAGCCTCACGATCAGCAGCAGCGTCTTCGCTGCGAACACGTCGGCCGGCTCGCCGAACGACCTCTCTCCGGAGCCGGAGGCGAGCGTCACGGCCGACTACAGCCTCTTTCAGGGGCACGCGAGCGCCGCGGCAGCCGGAATCGACAGCACGGTCTCGAGCCTGTTCGGCGTCGACCCGCTTCTGGGTTCGATCGTCGACAATGGAGGACCGACGCGGACACGGCGGCCCGGCAGCGGCTCGCCGGCCATCGACGCCGGAACCAACGCCCTCGGCCTCTCCTGGGACCAGCGCGGGGAGGGCTTCCCGCGCGTCGTCGGCAGCGCGGCCGACATCGGTGCCCACGAGACGGGCACGACGGACCTGTACGCCCTGACGGTCCTGCGAACCGGCCCGGGGGCCGGGGCCGTCGCGTCGGCCGACTTCGGGATCGCCTGCGGAAGCGAGTGCACCGACGTCTACGGCGCGGGGGCCGTCGTCTCCCTCACGGCGCTGCCCGAGGCCGGCTCGGTCTTCGCGGGCTGGAGCGGGGGAGGGTGCTCGGGGACGGGCGCGTGCGCCGTCACGATGAACGCGACGCAGTCGGTGACGGCGCGGTTCGAGATCGCGCCGGCGCCGGGCGGCGAGACGCTGACCGTGAGCGTCGTCGGGAACGGAACGGTGACCTCCCTTCCCGCGGGGATCGATTGCGCGCCGACCTGCAGCTTCGCCTTTGCGGCCGGAGCTCAGGTGACGCTCAGCCCGTCGCCCGCCCCGGGCTGGGCGGGCACGACCGGCGATCCGTGCGTGCCGGGGGCGGCGAGCTGCACGGTGACGATGGCCGGCGCGCGGAACGTGACGTTCTACTTCCTCGACTCCGCCGCCGCGCCGGTCGCGCTGACGGTGACTCGTTCCGGGAGCGGGACCGGGACGGTGGCGAGCGACCTGCCGGGGATCGCGTGCGGCGTCGACTGCGCGGAGAGCTACACGCGGAACTCACTCGTCACGCTCACCGCGGCTCCGCAGTCCGGCTCCACGTTCGCCGGATGGAGCGGCGGGCCGTGCAGCGGGACGGCACCGACCTGCGTCGTGCCGATGACGCAGGCGCGGGCCGTGGACGCGGCGTTCACTCTCCGGGAGCCGGCGTCCGTGCCCGGGCTCGGGGCGCTCGGGAGTTTCCTCCTCGCCAGCCTCCTCGCGGGGGTCGGCGCCCTCGCGATCCGCCTTCGCTGAGGCGAATCCGGCCGTCCCGGGCTGCGGCGACGCGGGCCGGGACGGCGCCTCCCCCCCCCCCCCCCCCGCCCGCCCGGCCCCCCCCCCCCCCCGCCGCGCGGGGGGCGCCGCCCGCGCGCGCCGCCGGCGCGGCGGCGCCGCCGGCCGGCCGGGGCGGGGGCGCGGGGCCCGGGCACGGCGCCTCCCCGGCGCGCGAAGCTTCGACTCTGCTATCTTCCCGGCACGATCCAGGACGATACGGGGGGGGATCGTGAACAATGCACGATTTCACGCCTGACCCCGGTTGCGGGAGGGACGATGGCGACGAAGAAGGAGAAGTCCCTGGCGGAGCGATTCGCGGAGGCGAAGGGGCGGGTCGAGCAGCTCACGAAGAGGCCGACGAACGACCAGCTCCTGGATCTCTATGCGTTCTACAAGCAGGCGACGGAAGGCGACGTGGCGGGGAGCCGCCCCGGCCTCCTCGACCTGAAGGGGCGGGCGAAGTTCGACGCCTGGTCGAAGGCGAAGGGGCTGGCGAAGGACGAGGCGATGAAGAGGTACGTCGCGCTCGTCGACGCGCTCCGGGAGGAGCTCGGCTGAGTTGATCTTCCTCGCGGAGCTCCGGGCCGAGCACGTCCTGATCGACCGCGTGGCGGCGTCGCTCCGGAGCTACGCGGCGGCGCGCGCCCGGGGAGAGGGAGACCCGTCCGACGGCGCGGCGTTCCGGCGCTTCCTCCGGCTCTGGGCCGGGGCGTGGCACCACGCGCGGGAGGAGGAGACGCTCTTCCCGGCGCTCGCCGAGAAGGCGGAGCTGGCGCTTGCGCGAGGTCCGCTCGCGGCGTTCGTCGAGCAGCACCGCGACATGGCGGCGCAGATCGACGCGTTCGACCCGCTCCTCGACCGCGCGGCGCTGACGGAGGAGGAGGGGCGGCGGCTCGTCGCGCTCGCGACGGCCTACACGGCCGAGCTCGGCCGCCACATCGACGCGGAGAACTCCGTCCTGATCCCGGAGAGCGAGGTGCGGCTCGCGCAGGCCAACGTCCTCGAGCTCCGGGGGCGGGAGCCCTCGCCCGAGGAGCTCGCGGCGCGGGCGGAAGGGGAGCGCCTCGCCGCGACCTGGCCGGCCGCGCCCGAACCGGGCGTACGCGGCGAGGGGTGCGTCGTCTGCCCGTCGTTCGGGACGACGTGCCGCGGCGTGGAGGCCGAGTGGTGGAACGAGAGCGAGTGGGAGGAGTTCTCGGACCACCTCGGCTGAGGGAGCGCGACCTCCGCGTGACGGCGCGCACGGAACCCTCCGCTCCGTTTCCCCGTATCCGTCTCCGACCGAAGGAGAGCCGGCCGCCAGCGACCCACGGAGCGTCCCGCGGGGCGTGTCGCGTGCGTGCGGAGCTCGACCCCGGATCAAACGGATGACGAGGAGCCCGGCGCGGGCTCCTCCGGAAGGAGCGGATATGCCCGCGGATGCCACGGCGAATCTCGCGGTCGCGAAGGAAGCCGTCGCCTGGGTGAAGGCGATGGTTCCGTTCGGAGCCTCGAACAGGGGCTCGGACTACGTCGAGAGCTGGAAGAAGAACCGGAAGAAGATCGAAGGGCCCGACCCGGGCGTCCTCGACAAGGTCCTCGGCGGCATGACGGCCTTCCTGCCGCTCCTGACGGGAGCGAACCGGGCCATGCAGATCCGGGGCGAGGTGACGGGGGAGGCCGCGACCGACTACCTCTCGCGCTTCCGTCAGATCTACGACATCACGCTGAGGACGAAGGCAGGGAACTGCAACGAGCAGAGCATCACGGCGTTCGTCTGGCTCCTCGATCGCGGCGTGAAGCCGATCGCGTGGATGTACCTGACGAACGGGAAGCACGCGTTCGTCGCGATCGGGCGGAAGGCCGGCAGCGGAAACGACCCCGCGAAGTGGGGCGACTCGGTCGTCGTCTGCGATCCCTGGGCCGGAGAGGCCTATCCCCTCCCGGCCGACAAGGGGGGCGCGCTCCTCCAGACGAAGTGGGGCTGCGCCACCGCGAACGCCGAGTTCGGCGTCGCGTAACGGCTACGCGGGCTGGCCCCGCTCGACGGCGAGCCGGACGAAGTCGTCGACGAGCGCGGCGAGGCGCTCCTCGCCGCGGGCCTTCGCGGACGGGATCGGCTCGGCCTCCCGCGGCGTCTCCACGAGCTCGAAGTAGTACTTGATCTTCGGCTCGGTCCCGGAGGGGCGGAGCGTGACGCGCGAGCCCCCCTCGAGGAGGTAGGCGAGGACGTTCGACTTCGGGAGTCCGGGGACGCCGGAGTGGAAGTCGCGCGTCTCGGCGACGGCGAGGCCTCCGATCGCGGCGGGGGGGCGGGCGCGGAAGCCGTCCATGATCGCGGCGATCGTGGCGGCCCCCTCGGCGCCGGGGATCGTCACGCTCCTCTGGGCCGAGAGGAAGAGCCCGTGCGCGCGCTGGATCTCCTCGAGGTAGTCCCACGGGGTGACGCCGCGCGCGCGGCACCACCCGGCGAGGTCGGCGAAGACGAGCGCCGCGGAGATGCCGTCCTTGTCGCGGACGACGTCGCCGACGGAATACCCGAGCGCCTCCTCGTAGCCGAAGAGCGTCGTGCGCCCCTCGGTCCGCTCCAGCTCGAGGGCGCGGTTCTCGATCCACTTGAAGCCTGTCAGGGTCTCGGCGTAGGCGGCGCCGAGGTCGCGCGCGATCGCGCCGAGCTGCGACGAGGAGACGATCGTCGTCACGACGAGGGGCCGCTCCGGCGGCGGCGTCCGCTGCGTGAGGGCGTACGTCCCGAGGAGGACGCCCAGCTCGTTTCCGGAGAAGACGCGCACCCTCCCGTCGCGCCCGCGGGCGCCGGCCGCGAGGCGGTCGGCGTCGGGGTCGTTCGCCAGGAGGAGGTCGGCCCGCGTCTCCTCGCAGAGGGCGAGGGCGAGGTCGAGCGCCCCTTTCTCCTCCGGGTTCGGGAAGGCGACCGTGGGGAACGCGCCGTCGGGCTCGTTCTGCGCGGCGACCGGATGGACGGAGGCGAAGCCGGCGCGCGCGAGCGCGGCGAGCGTGAATCGGGCGCCGACGCCGTGCATCGCGGTGTAGACGATTCCGAGGTCCCGGCCCTCTCCCGGGTGGAGGACCAGGCCGGCGATCGCCGCCTGGTAGCGTTCGGCCATCTCCTCGCCGAGCGGCTCGAAGAGGCCGCGCGCCTCGGCTTCCTCGCGCGGAAGGAAGGGGAGGGCGTTCGCCGGCCCCGCGTTCGCGATCTCGGCGGCGATCCCGGCGTCCACCGGCGGGACGATCTGGGCGCCGTTCTCCCAGTAGACCTTGTAGCCGTTGTAGGCCGGCGGGTTGTGGCTCGCCGTGACGACGATGCCGGCCGCCGCGCCGAGCGTCTTGACCGCGAAGGCGCCGAGCGGCGTCGGGGCGCGGTCGACGAAGAAGAAGACGCGGATTCCGTGCCCGGCGAGGACGGCGGCCGTCTCGAGCGCGAACGCGTCGCTCCCTCGGCGGGCGTCGCGGGCGACGACGACCCCGCGCCGTGCGGCGTTCGGGACGGACGCGAGGAGGTGGCGGGCGACCCCCGCCGTCGCGCGGCGGACGACGGCGCGGTTCATCCGGTTCGGCCCCGCGCCGAGGAGGCCGCGGAGGCCGGCCGTGCCGAACTCGAGCTCCGCGCGGAAGCGGTCGAGGAGGTCGGCGTCCCCGGGCGTCTCCAGGAGGCGGTCGATCTCGTTCGCGGTTTCGGGGTCGGGGTCGGCATCCCGCCAGGCGCGGGCGATCGCGGTCAGCTCGGCGTTCATCCGGGAGATGGTAGCGCCCCGCGGCTCAGGTGCGCGGCAGCGTGGCGACGGCGAAGCCGGCCTCGTTCGACTTCTCGTCCCAGATGCCGATCGCGACGCGGGCGCCGGGTCCCGTCGTCACGACGTCGAGCTCGTAGGTATAGTGCCCGGCCTGGGCGGTCTCGACGTCCTTCGCCGGGATCTCGAACGGCTGGTTCAGGCGCGTCACCGTCGAGAAGTCCCCTTCGGGTGCCACCGACGCCACGAAGACCGAGAAGACGCCCTGCACGCCCTTCGCGGTCGGCAGGAGCGCAAGGGACTCGATCGGGATCCGCACCTCGAGCCGGAGGACGTGCTTCCCCTTCCCCGGCGTCGAGCCGACGATGCTCGCCGAGATCGGGATGCGCGCCCGCTCGTCCGGCTGGAAGAGGTGGGCGAGGACCCGGTCCGACATCTGCTCCTCGACGCTCTTCTCGACGATCGCGCGGCGGGCCCGGACCGTCAGGTCCCGCCCCTTGACGCGGACGGAGACCGACGCGGTGCGCCCCGTCCCGGGCCTCGAGGGGTAGCCGAGCGAGTACCACGACTGCAGGTCGCTCGAGACCCGCTCCACGAGGCGGCCGACGTTCCCGGAGCCGACGAGGGCGACGCCTCCGGTCGCCGAGGCGACGACGTCGAGTGCTTCGACCTCGTTCTGGAGGAGGGCGTCGCGGCGAACGCCCAGGGTGGGGCCGGTCGCCGCCGGGAGCGATCGCCCGGCCGCGGCGGGGGCGCCCCGGCCGCCGCCGACGTCGCTGTAGTCGAAGTTCGGGTGTTGCCAGGCGGGGGATGTGGTCGCGGAATCGGCCGCCGAAGGAAGGGCCGTCCCCTCGAACGCGTCGGGAAAGAGGCCGTAGAGCGTCACCCCGTTCGCGTTCGCGGCCTGGGTGACCTCCTCCAGGAGCTTCCGGGCGTCCTGCGCACGACGCTTCGCGTCCTCGAGCGCGCCGGCATCGGGGCGGGACCCGATGAGGAACTCGAGGCCGGGGAAGCGGGAGAAGCGATTCGTGACGAGGACGAGCGCCTTCCGACCTTCCACGCCCCCGAGCGTCGCGGCGAGGCCCTTCAGCGCGGCCGTCTTTCCCTTCATCTCGAAGTACGCCTGCCGCGCGAGGATCTCCTGGGTCAGCTCGCTCCCGCCCGCGGAGCCCCCGACCCGCGGGTCGGCCACCTGGGACTGGAAACAGGAGGTCTACCACTCGAGAAGCGCCGATTCGGCGGCTACGGGGCTCTTCCGCGCGGCCCGGCGTTCGATCCGTTCGAGGGAAGGCTCGAGGGCGTCGAGGTCGTCGGTGAACGGAAGGACGGTCCGGATGGAGCGCTCCCAGGTGACGATCATGACGTCGTCCCCCTCCTCGAGCGTGTCGGCGACGAGGGACCGGAGCGAGTCGAAGAGGGCCTTGCGGACGCCCGGATCGGGAAGGTAGAGCCGGTCGAAGAAGATCACGACGCGGCGGCGGGGGCGCGTCGCGCGCGTCGCGCGCGGGGCGACGGCGGTCGTCGTGCCCGCCGGTGCGGTGGTGGTCGCGGTCGTCTGGGGGGGTGCGCCCTCCAGCCGGATCTCGCTGAAGTTCGTCAGCTCGACCGGCCGCCCGTCGTGGAGAACCTCGAAGTCGGTTGCGACGAGCCCGTGGACGGGGTTCCCCTTCGCGTCGGTCACGACGACGTCGAGGTTCGTGAGGCTCAGCTCGACGGAGGCTGTCGTTCGGGGAGGAGTCGGCGGAGTCGTCTGCGCGGCTGCCGGCGAGCCATGCATCGCGACGACGGAGAGCAGGAGGCAACGAAGAGATGCGCGATGTCCGTTCATGGTGCTCCGTGGGACGCGGGAGACGCGCCGGAGGCGAGTCTACCCTCGCGGTTCCGTCGGGTCGGCGGCGCGACGGCTCGACGGGGTGACGAGCGCGAAGCCGGCCTCGTTCGACCTCTCGTCCCAGATTCCTATCGCGACTCGGGCCGAGGGGCTCTTGGTGACGACGTCGAGCTCGTACGTGTAGTGCCCTGCCTTCGCCGTCTCGAGGTCCGTCTCCGGGATCTCGAACGGCTGGTTCAGGCGGTTCACCGAGGAGAAGTCCCCTTCGGGCGCCACCGCCGCGACGAAGACGGAGAAGACGCCTCCGACCCCCTTCGCAGTCGCCAGCAGCGCGAGCGATCCGATCGGGATCCGGACCTCGATCCGGAGGACGTACTTTCCCTTCTCGGGCTGCGAACCGACGAGGCTCGCCGTGATCGGGATCCGGGCTTGCTCGTCCGGCTGGAAGAGGTGCGCGAGGACCCGGCCGGACATCTGCTCCTCGACGCTCTTCTGCACGACCGCGCGACGGGTCCGGACGGTCAGGTCGCGCCCTTTGACCCGGACGGAGACCGTCGCCGCGCGCCCGGTGCCGGACTGCGACGGGTACCCGAGGGAGTACCACGACTGAAGGTCGCCCGAGACGCGCTCCATCAGTCGGCCGACGTTCCCGCCGCCGGCGAGGACGACACCCCCGGTCGCCGACGTGACGACGTCCAGGGCCTCGATCTCGTTCTGGAGGAGGGCGTCCTTCGTGATTCCCTGAGGCGGGCCGCTCCGCTGGCCGGCCGAGACCATCCCCATGCCCTCGAACGCATCGGGAAAGAGCCCGTAGAGCGTGACGCCGTTGGCGTTCGCCGCGTTCGAGACGTCGTCGAGGAGGCGCCGCGCATCCTGCAACCGGTGCTTGCTCGCGCGGATCTGGTCGATGTCCGTGGCGCTCCGGATCAGAAACTCGAGCCCAGGGTAGCGGGAGAACCGGTGGCTGACGAGGACGAGGGCCTTCCGCCCTTCCGCGCCTCCGAGGGTCGCGGCGAGACCCTGGAGAGCGGCGGTCTTCGCCTGCATCTCGAAGTACGCCTGCCGGGCGGTCATTTCCGCCGTCAGCTCGCTGTCGCCGCCGACGCCCTCGAATCGCGGGTCCTCCTTCAGGGATTCGAACCAGACCTGCCCCTGGTCGAGGAGGGCGTAGTCGGTCTCCTCCCGCCCGGGTCGCGTGGAACGCTCCTCGATCCGCCTGAGAGCCCGGCGCAGGGCGCCGAGGTCGTCCGTGAACGGCAGGATCGTCCGGATCGACCTCTCCCAGGTGACGATCATGACGTCGTCCCCCTCGTCCAGCGTCTCCCCGACGAGGGAGCGGACGGAGTCGAAGAGGGCTTTCCGGATGCCGGGCTCGGGGAGGTAGAGGCGATCGAAAAAGAGGACCACCCGCCGCCGAGGGGGCTTCGCCGGCGACGCGGACGGCTCCTCGGCCGACGAGGCGGAGGCTTCGGGAGCCGTCTCTCCGTCCAGCCGAATCTCGCTGAAGTTCGTCAGCTCGACCGGCCGTCCGCCGTGGAGGACCTCGAAATCGGCGGCAACGAGCCCGCGGACCGGGTTCCCCTTCGCGTCGGTCACGACGACGTCGAGGTTCGTGAGGCTCAGCTCGACGGACGCGGTCGCCCGTGGAGGGGCCGGCGGTGCGGCCTCCGCCGCTGGACGGCTGACGGTCAGGATCGCGGCGGAGAGGAGGAGGGGCGTGAGGCTCGCGCGAAACCCGCTCATCAGCTCGAACGGCACGCAGGATGCGTGCCGCTCGAGGATGTACCCTTCGGAGGTCGACGGGATGGGAGCATGATTTCGTTCGTTTCACTCTTCGTCGGGTTCGTCGTCGGAATCGTCCACGTCCAGCTCATGGCGACCGCCGAGGTCGACCGGGTCGAGCTCCTCCTCGACGGCCAGGTCGTCGCGGAGCTGCGCGAGCCGTTCTCGAGGCCGGTCGACCTCGGCTGCGAGCCGGCGCCGCACGAGCTCGTCGCCGTGGCCTACGACGTGCGCGGACGAGTGCTCTCCTCCGCCCGTCAGTGGGTGAACCGGCCGCGGGCGACGGCCGACCTGAGCCTCCTCGTCGACGGCGGCGGAGATTCCTCCCCGCGGACCGCGCGGCTCGTCTGGCGCGCCCTCGCGGGGGAGGTTCCCCGTTCCGTCACGGTGTCGTTCGACGGGGTGGTGCTGCCGGTGACGGACCCGCTGCGGATCGAGCTTCCGGAGCACGACCCGGCGCACGTCCACCTCCTTCGCGCCGACATCGACTTCGGGCGCGGCGTGATCGCCTCGGCCGAGATGATCGTCGGGGGCCCGTCCCGCGTCGAAGCGCGCTCGGAGCTCTCCGCGATCCCGCTGTCGCTCGACGAAGGCGCCGTCCTGCCCGAAACCGAGGACCTCGCCGGCTGGCTCGAAGCGGGCGGCCTGCCGCTCGAGATCGCGGCGGTCGAGGGTGGCCCGGTCGACGTCGTCGTCGTGGGGGAGCGGAGCGTTCAGGACACCCTGAAGCAGCTCGGGCGTCGCGGCCGGCGCTCGCGGCGGAGCCGCAGCACGCCCCCGCCGGAGGCCCGTGCGACGGCGCCGGAGGCTCCGACGACGGTCGACGCGGACGTCCGGCTCCGCTTCCTCTGGCCCGTCGCCACGATCTGGACGCAGTCCTCCATGGTGGCGAACAACTTCCTCGCGACGTCGTCCTCGGACGACGCGCGGCTCGACCTCGCCTGGCTGAAAGCGCGACACGGCGACTGGCCCGACTGGAGCGGGGCGTCCGAGCGGCTGGCGGACGCCGTCGCGGTGGCCGCCCTGACGGCCGCGGAGGGGAACCGCCGTCGCGCGGTGGTCCTCGTCCTCGGACCCTCCGCGAAGGACGACAGCCTCGTGACGCCGGAGGAAGCCGCGCGTTTCCTCGGGCGGATCGGCGTTCCGCTGCACGTCTGGTCGATCGGCGAGGCCGCCTCCCCCGAGGCGTCTCGGTGGCCCACGGCGCGGACGATTGCGAGCGCGGCCGATCTCGACGCCGCCGTCCGGGACCTCACCGCCGCGGCGGCCCGGCAGCGGATCGTCTGGGTCGAGGGGTCGCACGTGCCGCAGGACGTGGAGGTCGGCCCTCTCGCGAAGGAGATTCGGCTCGCGCGCTGATGGATCCGGGTTCGGTGCGGGCACGGCATCAGGGCGAGAGCCGGGCCATTTCGGTCGTGATTTTTCGAAGACGTGGCACGCGTTTCGCTGCCGCCTCTCGGGTGTCCTTTTCGGGGTACGGGAGGACGGATGATCTCTTTCGCGTCGCTGTTCGTCGGCTTCGTGATCGGAATCGTGAACGTGGAGCTGATGGCGAGCGGCGGCGTCGACAGGGTCGCGCTGCTTCTCGACGGCCGGCCGGTCGTGGAGCTGCGCGAGCCGTTCCGGGCGCCGGTCGACCTCGGGTGCGATCCGGCCCCGCACGAGCTCGTGGCGGTGGCCTATGACGCAGAGGGGAAGGAGCTCGGCCGGGCGCGGCAGCTGATCAACTTGCCGCGGCCGACCGCGGAGGCGAGCCTCGTCCTCGAGGAGGGCCGCGGCGGCACGGGCCGCGTGGCGCGCCTCACCTGGCGGGCGCTCGTCGGAGAGGCGCCGAAGGCGTCTTCCGTCACGTTCGACGGCAATCCGCTCGCTTTCGCCGATCCGCGCCGGATCGAGCTGCCTCCGCACGAGCCGGCCCAGGTCCACTTCCTTCGCGCGGACCTCGAGTTCGGCGAAGGCGTGTCGGCGTCGGCGGAGCTGATCTTCGGCGGCTCGAAGCGGTCCGAAGCGCTGGCCGAGCTTTCGGCGATTCCGGTGGAGCCGGAGGGAGAGGCCTCGCTTCCTTCGGCCGCGGAGATGGCGGGCTGGCTCGAGGCGCGGGGAGTCCCCCTCGAGGTGGAGGGCGTCGAGGCCGCCGGCGTCGACGTCGTCTTCGTCGTCGAGGGGAGCGCAATCCGGCAGCTGAAGCGGGCCGCGAGCCGAAGCGGCGCCGACGCGGCCAGCCCCGAGATGATGAGGCGGGGTGAAAGCCAGGCCGGCGGAGGGGCGGGCGCCCCGGAAATGCTCCCGGACGTCCGGAAGAGCCCGAGCGGTACGCCCACCTTCCATCGATTCGGGGTCGCCGGCGGACGTCGCCTCGCCGTTCCCGTCGACCTCCGGTTCCGCGTGCTGCGCCCCGTGGCCCGGATGACGGCCCAGAAGGAGATGGTCGTGAACCTCTTCCCGTCGACCCCCTGGTCCGCCCGCAGGACGCTGGTGCCCGGAGCGGTCGCGAGCGCCCTTTCTTCTCTGTCCGCGCCGGGACCGGCCGGTCAGAGGCTGGCGGATGCCGTCGTCGTCGCGGGACTCGAAGCGGCGAAGGGGAATGGACGACGGGCGGTCGTCCTGATCCTGGGGCCGAACGCGAAGGACGAGGGCCTCCTCGGTGCCGAAGAAGCGAAGTCGTTCCTGACCCGGCTCGGCGTTCCGCTGCAGGTCTGGTCGGCCGGTCGAAAGCACTCGCGGGAGGCGGTCCGGTGGAAGGCGCAGCGGGTGCTGTCCGACACGTGGGAGGTCGAGGGGGCGGTCCACGAGCTCCTCGAGGCGGCTGCCCGGCAGCGGATCGTCTGGGTGGAAGGTTCGCACCTGCCGCAGGACGTGGAGCTCGGGCCGCTCGCGAAGGGAATCCGGCTCGCGCGCTGACGCGCCCGAAAGAGGATCGCCCCGCCGCGGTGGATCGGCGGGGCGATCGGGTCGATCGGGAGGGCGGGCTCGCTCGGCCCGCGCCGGAAGCCGGGGCTACTTCACCTCGCAGAGGCAGTGGGCATAGACGCCGCGCGGGTCGTTCCAGACGGAGAGCTGGTCGACCTCTGCCGCGACGGCGTCGAGGAGCGCGGCTCCCGGGCCGGCGGCGGACCGGGGCGCCGGCGCGAGGGTGTGCCCGAACGCGGCCGCGACGCGCGTCGCGCGGACGGAGAGGCCCGAGAGGAGCTTCTCCTTGAGCGACTTCTCCTTCTCGACGTAAGTGACCCGGTAGGTCTTCCCGAGCTTCGCCTTCGCCGCGGCCGAGGCGATCGCCTCGTCGAGGCCGCCGAGGTTGTCGACGAGGCCGATCTCCTTTGCGTCGGCCCCGCTCCAGACGCGGCCGCGGGCGATCCTGTCGACCTGGTCGCGCGTCATCTTCCGGGCCTTCCCGACGCGCGCGAGGAACGCCTCGTAGCCGTGGTCGATCATGGCCTGGATCGCCCCGCCGACCTCGGGGGGGAGCTCCCGGTCGATC
>JADHEE010000329.1_pt1 | contig 20709 bp, 18 predicted proteins | sample 8952401 | NCBI WGS metagenome assembly JADHEE01 (sample SAMN16124438, study PRJNA663242) | bioreactor sludge metagenome | isolation source: sludge (ammonium) | place: India:Bengaluru | collected 2019-02-28 | reverse complement strand
AAATCATACCAAGTAAAAAAAGCACCATAAACGTAACATGTAGGTTCGTATATTGTGTTTTATCAAGCCCTAAAAGCTCCCAATTTGTCCAGTTTGCAACCCTTCCTTTGGGTGCTACAAAAAGAATGATACCTGTATAACTCATTACCAAAAATGAAAAGCTAATGGTTAAAGAGATAAAGCGCCTAAATGAGATCATCACAGATTCCTTGCCAAAGCTTATAATGTAAATCAATTCTTTTGATATTATGGCACTTTAATGTTAAAAGAGTGTTAACGCTATCTTAAGTCCCTTTTGGATAAAATAGAAAACTTTTTGATGTAAAGGATATTTAAAATGAGAGGCTATAAAGTCTTTGCAGGAACGGCAAATCCAGAGTTTGCAAAACGAGTGGCGAAACATCTTTCTCTCCCTCTTTCAGCAGCTGAGATTAAGACCTTTAGCGATGGCGAAATCAGTGTTCAAATCAGTGAAAGTGTACGTGGAAAAGATGTGTTTATCATCCAGTCAACCTGTGCACCTGCTAACGTTAACTTGATGGAATTGTTAATTTTGACAGACGCTCTAAGACGTAGTTCTGCAAACAGCATCACGGCAATTATGCCTTACTTTGGCTATGCGAGACAAGACAGAAAAGCTGCACCTCGTGTTCCTATTACGGCAAAATTGGTTGCCAATATGATCCAAACAGCGGGAATTGACCGTGTTGTAACGATTGATCTTCACGCAGGACAAATCCAAGGTTTCTTTGACATCCCTGTTGATAACCTTTACGGCTCTATTATCTTCAACGACTACGTAAAAGCTAAAAATCTTAAAAATCCAATCATCGCAAGCCCTGATATCGGAGGCGTTGCACGCGCTCGTAGTTTTGCAAAACTTTTGGGTGTTGATATGGTCATCGTTGATAAACGTCGTGAAAAAGCCAATGAATCCGAAGTTATGAACATCATCGGTGATGTTTCGGGTAAAGATGTTATTTTAGTGGACGACATGATCGATACAGCAGGCACTATTGTGAAGGCTGCCGAAGTACTTAAAAAAAGAGGTGCTACGAGCGTTATGGCATGTTGTACACACGCAGTTTTGAGTGGTCCAGCGTACGAGCGTATCGCTAAAGGTGAGTTAGATGAGTTGGTCGTAACCGATACTATTCCTCTCAAAGAAGCGAATCCAAAAATTAAAGTGTTGAGTGTTGCTCCTGTATTTGCGGAAGTCATTCGCCGTGTTTATCATAATGAAAGTGTAAATGGACTCTTTATTTAATGCAGAAACATATTCGTAACTTCTCAATCATCGCCCATATTGATCACGGTAAAAGTACCTTAGCAGACCGCCTTATCCAAGAGTGCGGTGCAGTGAGCGAACGTGAAATGACCACTCAAATGATGGACACTATGGACATCGAAAAAGAGCGTGGTATCACCATCAAAGCGCAAAGCGTACGTCTAACCTATGTCAAAGATGGTCAACCGTACATTCTTAACCTTATTGACACTCCAGGTCACGTTGACTTCTCCTACGAAGTAAGCCGTTCTTTGGCTTCCAGTGACGGTGCACTTTTGGTTGTCGATGCGAGCCAAGGTGTTGAAGCACAAACGATTGCAAATGTTTATATCGCACTTGAAAACAACTTGGAAATTATTCCTGTCATCAATAAAATAGATCTTCCTGCTGCTGATCCTGAGCGTGTGAAAGATGAAATAGAGCATACCATCGGACTTGATTGTTCAGAAGCTTTGAGCGTGAGTGCTAAAAGTGGTATTGGTATTAGAGAGCTTCTTGACACCCTTGTTGATAAAATTCCTGCCCCAACAGGCGATGAAAATGCTCCTACCAAAGCGCTTATTTACGATAGTTGGTTTGACAATTATTTAGGCGCTCTTGCATTGGTTCGCGTTTACGATGGTGCGATTAAAAAAGGGCAAGAAGTTTATGTTATGGGTACAGGTAAAAAACACGAAGTTCTAAACCTTATGTATCCGCATCCTCTTGTTCTAGAAAAAACGCCGATGATCAAAACGGGCGAAGTGGGCATTGTCGTACTGGGTCTTAAAAACGTAGGAGATGTAAGAGTAGGCGATACTATTACTGACAATCGTCATAAAACTGCCGAAGCAATTGGTGGCTTTAAAGAGGTCAAGCAGTTTGTTTTTGCGGGACTCTACCCCATTGAAACCGATAAATTTGAAGAACTTAGAGACGCCCTTGATAAGCTCAAACTCAATGACTCAAGCATCTCGTATGAGCCTGAAACTTCTGCAGCACTTGGTTTTGGTTTTAGGGTTGGCTTCTTGGGGCTGCTTCACATGGAAGTTATCAAAGAGCGCCTGGAGCGCGAGTTTGACCTCGATCTCATTGCTACCGCGCCAACGGTTACGTATAAAGTGAAAACGACTAAAGGAGCAGTGCTTGATATTCAAAACCCAAGTCAACTTCCACCAGTCAATGAATTTGAAGAGATTCAAGAGCCTTACGTAAAAGCCACCGTTTTAACACCGACTGAATTTTTGGGCAACATCATTATTCTTATGAATAACAAACGCGGTATGCAAAAGAAGATGGACTATCTAAGCCCAGAGCGTGTACTGTTAGAGTATGAAATTCCTCTCAATGAAATTGTGATGGACTTTTACGATAAACTGAAATCCGTCTCTAAAGGCTATGCAAGCTTTGATTATGAGCCGATTGGGTATCAAGTCGGTGACTTGGTCAAACTTGATCTTTTGGTTGCTGGGGAGCCTGTGGATGCACTCTCGATCATTGTACCACGTGTAAGTGCGCAAAGCCGAGGACGTGACTTCGTCAAAGCGATGAAAGAGATTGTACCTCGTCAACTTTTTGAAGTAGCCATTCAGGCGAGCATTGGTACTAAAGTTATCGCACGTGAGACTGTGAAATCAATGGGTAAAAACGTGACCGCAAAATGTTATGGTGGTGACATTACTCGTAAGCGAAAACTTTTAGAGAAACAAAAAGAGGGAAAAAAACGCATGAAATCTATCGGGAAAGTTCAATTACCGCAAGAGGCGTTTCTCACCATTCTCAAAATTGACTAAAAATGCATTGCCATCTCTGCCTTGGGCTTAGTTGGCAACCGCTTTGCAAGAATTGCCTCCAGACGATTTTAGCTCCAACTCCCGCTTTTAGGGTGCTAGAAAGCGGGCTTAAAGTTTACTCCTTTTACAACTACAATGATATAGCGCCGCTGCTTCATACCAAACACACCTACATTGGTACTAAAATCTTCGCTCAATTAGGAAAGCATACTTTCTTTGAATTTTTAAAAACCTTTGAGCTACCAAAAGGCATTTGTGCTATTCCTATTGACGATCATGTGAGGCATGGTTATTCACACAGTGCGATTCTAGCTAAAGCAACCAAACCTTTTTTAACGCCACTATACTGCAGTTTAAGAGCACAGAACCATGAGAGTTATTCAGGTAAAAGCAAAGCCTATCGACAAGGCAATAAACGCAATTTTAGTGTTAGTTGTACAAATGAAATCGATGCCATTTTGATTGATGATATTGTGACTACGGGAAGTACTTTGGAAGAAGCGTATGCGACACTTAAACAGCATAGTGTGAATGTACTGTTTGCGCTTGTATTGGCAGATGCTAAAGAGAACTAATCGCTCTCTTTAGCCCTAGATATAGGTGAATTTTTAGATATCCTCAGCCAACTCTTTTTCTTTACGAATAATATACCAGCCTAGAATTGCGCCGAATGCAAAAACACCAATTACATAGAAACCTGCTGCATATTTACTGAAAAAGTTAGCAAGAATTGGGATAAGAAAAGAGGTTAAAGCACCTGTAATGGCGTATGAAATATTAAATGAAAAAGCAACACCACTGTATCTGACTTTGGCAGGGAATGCACGTACCATGTAGTAAGGAAAAGCTCCAACAATGCCAATGCTAAAGCCAACAATGGGGTAAGTAATATAGAGCATTTCTTTACCGGCAGAGAGTGATGAAAGAAAAATGATTGTTGCAATGACAACAAAAATACATCCTATGGAGATAACTTTACCAACAGAGAATTTATCGGCAAGGTAGCCGTAAAAGACACACCCCAGTGCTAATCCAGCCGTAGCTAAAAGTCTTGATATGGAGACGTCTATTTCTGAGAAGCCAAATTGTCCTTGCAAATAGACATGTGCTGTGACGATAATAACCATAATGCCAGCCGATAAAACCCAGGTTAGTAAGATAGACAGAGTCGTTTGTGGCAGATAGTGCGATAAAACATTCCAGACAGGTAATTTTTTTGAAGTTTCAATGTTTGTTCTTTTTTGCATCTCTAGAAAAATAGGTGTTTCTTTAAGCCAGCGTCTAAGAGACATAGCGATAAATCCAAAAATACCACCTACGATAAAAGGAATTCTCCATGCCCAGCTATTCATCTCCGTTGCATTAAAATTGCTCTGCATGATGATCGAAACTAAAGAACCAAGAAAAATACCCAATGTAAGACCCGATGTAAGTGTGCCACACGCAAGACCTACTTTGTCCTTGGGGACATGTTCTGCAACAAAGGTCCAAGCACCAGGAATTTCACCACCTACTGCAAGACCTTGGCAAATACGAAGTATAAGCAGTAAAATAGGTGCAACATAGCCTAGTGTTGCGTATGTTGGTAAACAACCAATGAGGAGCGTTGGTACTGCCATAAGCAGAATACTGAGCGTGAACATACGTTTTCTGCCAAATAAATCACCAAAATGTGCCATGACAATCCCACCAAAAGGGCGAGCAAGATAGCCTGCTGCAAAGATGCCAAAAGTTTGAAGTTGACTAAGCCATATAGGCATGTCAGCTGGGAAAAACAACCCACCAATGACTTTGGAAAAAAATACAAAGATAATAAAATCATAAAATTCGAGTGCCCCACCAAACGCTGAGAGAGAAAGCGTTTTATAGTCTTGAGAACTTAATAATCGTTTATGCTTCTTAGTGGTCTGTTGCTGCATAGAATGTCCTTGATTTTTTAAAACATGAAGTATAACAAAATTCTTCTCTCCTAGTCTTTGGCAAGAGGCAAAAAATTGTTTATAAAATAAGCATAGAAAAGGATTGATTGAAGCTTTACTACATTATATTACATGAGTTTTTGTAAATAGGTGATGGACTACTCACTTCAACGTGTAATTTAATCATCAGCAAAAGTATTTGGTACATGTCTTTATCATTTTCTTTGGCAATTGTTTTTAAGGTATTTTCAACAGCACTAACGTTGACGTGGTTTTCTGCAAGCTTTTGTTGAAGGAGTAAAACATCGCAATTAAACAGTGCACAGAGCTCTTTAAAAGAGCTGTTTTTTGTGTTTTGAATAAGAAAGTCGATATTGTCTTCATGACGAATATGTTTGTTTAAAAGAATTGCAATAGATTCTTGCAAAAGTTTTCTGATCGTACATCTGCGTAACCAAGCATGAACACTCAGAAGAGCAATGATAAAGAGTGCCGCTAGTTTATGAAGTAAGATAGTGTATGTGGTGTCATAATGAAGAACAAATGTTATACCCGTGACATAAAGTACAATAAACATTAAAATGATTGCAGCAATAATTATAACTTTGAGAATGATTTCATTAAAGTGAGGGAGCACAAATATTCCTTTATAAGGGGTCAGGGCTAAACTTTTAACTTTTGAATATTAATATGTTAGAATTTTATCAAAAAAAGAGGGTATTTATGCCAAGAAGATTGCGTATTGAAAGCTTAGGGTACCATCATGTTTACAATAGAGGTGTGGCGAAAGGAAACGTTTTTGAAGATGAGAAAGACAAAGCAAAATTTATCGAGTTAATGGCAAGCATTTCCAAAGAGTATAAGTTTAATATACATGCGTTTTGTTTGATGGACAACCATTATCATATTTTAGTTCAAAATACACGCGAAAATCTCTCTTCAGGTATGCGCCAACTCAATGCTCAGTATGCGAGTTATTTCAATAAACGTCATGAACGAGTAGGGCATTTGTGGCAAGATAGATTCAAGTCATGGTATGTTTTAGATGAAAAATATCTCTTTACCCTCTTTAAATATATTGAAAACAATCCCATTAAAGCTGGGATAAGCCAAAAAATAGGAGAGTATATCTTTTGCTCTACCTACAGCATATTCAAAGATGCAGTGCCTGCGTTTTTGCAAAATAGTTTTGTTTTACGAGATTATCATACGACTGAGTTGCTTGATCTGCTAAGTATTCCACTGAGTGAGAAAGAGCGCACACACATCAACACATTTCACCAAACGAGATACACTTATGAAGAGGGGGAAGTGAAGCCTTTGCATCAAGAGAAGCTCGAAAGTTATTTTTTAAATGTTCAAAATAAACTACAACGAAATGTGGCGATAAAAAAAGCTTATGAAGATGGGTACCGTAAAACAGACATTGCTAAAAATCTCTCTCTAAGCGTTGCAGGAGTAAGCAAAATACTCAAAAGTTAAAAGTTTAGCCCTGACCCCTATTGAAACAAAAGGAAAAGAAAAGTACAATGAAGCAATTTTATATTGCAAGGTTAATGAATGGATAATATTTTTGATTCGAACCAAGACATCAAAACAATTAGTATTGAAGAGTCGATTAAGACCAGTTATCTTGATTATTCTATGAGCGTTATCATCGGACGTGCACTTCCTGACGCGCGTGATGGACTAAAGCCCGTCCATAGAAGAATTTTATATGCGATGAATGATCTAGCGATCTCATCGCGTAGTCCGTATAAAAAGTCTGCGCGTATCGTTGGTGATGTTATCGGTAAGTACCACCCGCATGGTGATACAGCCGTTTACGACGCACTTGTTCGTATGGCACAACCTTTTTCAATGCGTATTCCTGTGGTTGATGGACAAGGAAACTTCGGTTCAATCGATGGCGATAGCGCAGCTGCGATGCGTTATACCGAAGCTCGTATGACTCCATTGGCAGAAGAGTTGCTTCGTGATCTTGATAAAGACACGGTTGATTTTGTTCCAAACTACGATGACAGTATGATTGAGCCAGATGTATTGCCAAGTCGTGTTCCAAACTTACTCCTTAATGGTTCAAGCGGTATTGCCGTTGGTATGGCGACCAATATTCCTCCGCATTGTTTAGATGAACTGTTAGATGGACTTTTACTTTTAATTGAAAATCCAGAAGCGACACTTGAAGAGATTATGGAGTTTATTAAAGGGCCAGATTTTCCAACGAGTGGTATTATCTTTGGTAAAAAAGGCATTTTAGAGGCGTACCGCACAGGTCGTGGTCGTGTGAGAGTACGTGCAAAAGTGCATATCGAGAAAAAAGGTAATAAAGATATTATCGTTATCGACGAGCTTCCGTACCAAGTCAATAAAGTACGTTTGATCGAGCAGATTGTGGCACTTGTCAAAGATAAAATGATCGAAGGTATCAGTGAAATTAGAGATGAGAGTGATAGAGATGGTATTCGTTTGGTTATTGAACTCAAACGTGAAGCGATGAGTGACATCGTTCTTAACAATCTTTATAAATCAACCAATCTTGAGGTAACTTTTGGTGTTATTTTATTGGCGATTTACAATAAAGAGCCAAAAATCTTTACATTGATTGAACTTCTAAAACTCTTTTTACGTCATCGTAAAACGGTTATTATTCGCCGCACAATTTTTGAACTTGAAAAAGCAAAAGCAAAAGCGCATATTTTAGAGGGTTTAAAAATTGCACTGGATAATATTGATGAGATTATTGCTCTTATTAAAGGCAGTGCTGATACGAAGAGTGCGAAAGATGGCTTGATTGAGCGATTTAACCTGAGTGAAGTTCAAGCAGGGGCCATTCTTGATATGAGACTCCAACGTCTTACAGGACTTGAGAGAGATAAGATTGAAAATGAGCTTGCAGAGCTTCTTCAAGAGATCGGGCGTCTTAGCGATATTCTACGCAGTGAAGCGCTTTTAAATGCGCTTATCAAAGAAGAATTGATTGAAATTAAAGATAAATTCAAATCAAAACGTATCACAGAGATTGTGGATGATTATGATGATATTGATGTAGAAGATTTAATCGCCAATGAGTCAATGGTTGTGACCATTACACATCGTGGTTACATCAAACGTGTACCACTTAAACAGTATGAGAAACAAAAACGTGGCGGTAAAGGCAAAATTGCTGTAACTACATACGATGATGACTTTATCGAGAGCTTCTTTGTTTCTGATACACATGATACACTGATGTTTGTGACAGACCGTGGACAACTCTACTGGCTCAAAGTGTACAAAATTCCAGAGGGTAGTAGAACGGCGAAGGGAAAAGCTGTTGTCAATCTTGTTCAACTCCAAGCAGATGAAAAAATTATGGCAATCATTCCAACAACCGATTTTGATGAGACGAAATCATTAGCGTTCTTTACTAAAAATGGTGTTATTAAACGTACTAACCTCAGTGAGTTTAAAAATATTAGATCAGTTGGTGTTAGAGCAATTACTCTTGATGATGACGATGAGTTAGTAACCGCTAAAGTTGTGACACACGATACAAAAAATCTTTTCATTGTCACTAAAAAAGGTATGTGTATCCGTTTTGAAGTGAGTGATGCAAGAGAGATCGGAAGAACTGCACGTGGTGTTACGGGTATTCGCTTTAAAGAGCCAAATGACCGTGTTGTAGGTGCTGCTGTTATCTATAATGACCAAGAAGAGTTATTGACAGTAACCGAAAAAGGTATTGGTAAGCGAACAACGGCAGAAGAGTACAGATTGCAAGGTCGTGGTGGTAAAGGTGTTATTGCTATGAAACTTACACCAAAAACTGCCGATCTAGTTGGTGTTGTTATTGTTGATGAAGATAAAGACCTTATGGCACTTACAAGTAATGGTAAAATGATTCGTGTGGATATGGAGACAATCCGTAAAGCAGGGCGTAATACCAGTGGTGTTAAAGTTGTATCTGTTGAAGGTAGTGACATTGTCGCAAGTATTGCACGATGCCCTAAAGAAGAGAGTGATGATCTTGAGGGCGAATTTGAAGAAGGCGATGAGAGTAGTTCTAATGAAGGAAGTCTCATTTCGGATGAAACGCCTAGTGCTGAGTAATTGGAATAGTAGTTGCTTCAAGACAAAAAAATATTTAAAGGTGTAGCTATGAATAGATGGTTTATGACACTTTTGGCAAGTTTAGGTTTGCTACTAATTGTTTCGGGTTGTTCAGCAAAAAAAGATGAGCCACCGAAAAATCCAAAAGATGCTATGTATGATTTTAGTAATGAAAAATCATTCGTCGTTTATGGTGAAGGTATTGCTCCTACGCATACGGTTTCTCCAGCACAAGCAGTTGCTCTTGCAAAGCGTGCAGCGATTACAGACGGGTATCGACAACTTGGTGAGAAACTTTATGGTGTAAAAATTAATTCAACAGACACCGTCAAAGATGCCATGTTGAAAGATTCTCGTGTGACAGCACAAGTTAACGCTTTGATTAAAGATGCTGCTGTGACAGATGCGACTTTTAAAGATGGTCTTTACAGCGTAAGAATGGAAATTACGATGAGTGCACGTAGGTGGCAAGAACTTTTTGCCTACTAATCGGTTTCGTGCAATTACTCTATTGCAGTGATGTTTTTTGGTTTTCCTATAGAATCGTCACTGCCAATAGTGTTGTTATTCATGAAGAAAAAAATATTGCTCTTACAATGATTCCTTATGAAGGTAAAAAGCAAGTTTTGTGTGAATTGCCTCTGCAAAACAGTGCCAATCTTCCTAAGGAAGTTTTCTTACGAAAACACTTTGATACAATTCTTCCATGTTTTTATTCACTCTCAACACGCCTTTTATCTCGCAATGAACAGCATATCAAATATGGAAATGATAGAATCGAGTTGATCATCGAGCCAGTACGCTTCACAGTAGACTTTAAAGATGAATTTGCTACCATAAATGCTATTAGGTAAAACACTTTTTGGCAGGATTGATTTAAATGCATGTCGCAATCGTAGAAGATGATATAAATATGAGAAAATCCCTAGAAATTGCTCTAGGTGAGTATGAAGAATTTAAAATTTCTACTTATAAAAGTGCGTTAGATGCTCTTAAAAAGATTGACTCAAGTGTTGATTTGATTGTAACAGATATTAATATGCCTGGAATGGATGGCATTGAGTTTATTAAAAAACTTGATGGTCAATACGATATTATCGTCATTACAGGCAATGCGACACTGAGTCGTGCTATTGAGTCCGTACGTTTGGGTGTGAAAGATTTTTTGACGAAACCTTTTGAGATTGAAACATTGGTTGAAGCGATCAAAAGGCACGATAAAATTCGCACTAAAGTCAAAGAGAGTTTTGAAAAGATCGACAGTACGAAAGAAGAAAATGGTGATTTTATCGCAACATCGCCTGAGCTTGAAAAAGCGCTCAGTATTGCGAGAAAAGCTGCCAAAACGGATGTAAGTGTTTTGCTTCTCGGTGAGAGTGGTGTGGGTAAAGAGCTTTTTGCCAATTATGTGCATAAAAATTCCCCACGAGCTAAAAATCCTTTCGTTGCGATTAATATGGCAGCTATTCCAGAAAATCTTTTGGAAAGTGAACTGTTTGGTTATGAAAAGGGCGCCTTTACCGATGCAATAGCGGAGAAAAAGGGTTATTTTGAAGTTGCCAATGGTGGAACACTTTTTTTAGATGAAATTGGTGAAATGCCTATGACACTTCAAGCCAAGCTTTTAAGGGTGATCCAAGAGCGTGTAATGGTGCGTGTGGGTGGGACGAAAGAGTTACCGATTGATGTGCGTATTGTTTCTGCGACCAATGCCGATATTAAAAAAAGTATCAAAGAAGGGCAATTTCGCGAAGACCTCTACTATAGGCTCAATACGATTCCGATTGAAATAGCACCGCTTCGTCAACGTAAAGAGGAAATTTTGCCGATTTGCGATGTGATTTTGGAGCGCGTAACGAAAAAGTACGGCTTACAAAAACGCTATTTTTCGGAAGAAGCAATCGAATCTTTAATGACCTATCGATGGCCTGGTAATATTCGAGAATTGATCTCTGTCGTAGAGCGTGCAGTGATCTTGAGTGATACCGAAGCGATTAGCAAAGAAGATCTTTTCTTAGAGAGTCGAAACTGGTTTAGTTCATAGTGAAATAAAATAGACTTTTTTGATAACTTAATACCAACTCTATTGGGTTATTAAAAAAGTCTCATATAAAAAATGAAGGTAAGAGAAATGAAAAAGTACAATGTAGCAATCGTTGGCGCTACTGGTGCAGTTGGCGAAGAGCTTTTTAGGGTTTTAGAAGAGGTTGACTTTCCTGTTAACAATCTTGTTCCCCTTGCAAGTAGTAAAAGTGCTGGTCTTGAGGTTGAGTTTAAAGGCAAAACTTATAAAGTACTTGAACTCACTGAAAAAGCTTTTGAAGAGAATGATGTTGAAATTGCATTTTTTAGTGCAGGTGGCGACATTTCAGCACATTATGCTCCCTTCGCGGCAGAAGCGGGTGCTGTGGTGATTGACAACACCAGCCATTTTAGAATGGATCCAGATGTCCCTTTGGTCGTTCCTGAGTGTAATCCAGATGATATTGACCAATGGCAAAACAGAGGTATCATTGCTAATCCAAACTGTTCAACTATTCAGATGGTACAAGTATTAAAACCACTCGATGATTTATTTAACATTACACGTGTTGACGTTGCAACGTATCAAGCGGTGAGTGGTGCAGGAAAAGGCGGTATGGAAGAGCTTGTAAACCAAATGCAAGACTTTTTTGCATTTAAGCTTGACCAGTGTGAGCCAAAAACATTTGCACATCAAATTGCGCTCAATGTCATCCCTCACATCGATGTCTTTATGGATAATGACTATACCAAAGAAGAGATGAAAATGGTCAATGAGACTCAAAAAATCTTGGGTAAAAAAATGGAAATCAGCGCAACATGTGTACGTGTTCCTGTTATGAGAAGTCACTCTGAAGCGATTACGATTCATTTTGAAAAAGATGTCAATTTAGAAAAAGCTGTTGAAGCACTTAAAAACGCTGAAAATGTTGTGGTTCTTGATAATCCAGCTAAAAAAGAGTACCCAATGCCAATCATCTCAACCGATACCAATGAGACTTACGTGGGAAGAATTCGTAAAGACATCAACCGCGATAACGTGCTTCATTTATGGTGTGTTGCTGACCAGATTCGTGTAGGTGCTGCAACCAATGCTGTTAGAATTGCGCAAAAATGGATTAAGCAGGAAGAAGCTTAATGTTTGAGAAATGGTTTGAAAGTGGATTGTGGTCAAGCAGGCTTATTACTCTTTTAGCAGTAATTTTTAGTATTTTGGCTGCATTCGCTCTTTTTTCTTTAGCCAGTGCAGATTTATACCATGTGGTCATTGCAACGTATCAGTATTTTTTTGCAGGAGTCCATCCTGAAAACTTTCACGCAGATATTGTTGCTGAAATTATTGGTGCGATCGATCTTTATTTGATCGCACTGGTTCTTTTGATCTTTGGATTTGGTATTTATGAGTTATTTGTCTCTGATATCGATGTCGCTAAGGGCACAGGCGGAGAAAAAGTTTTGTATGTACGAACATTGGATGAGCTAAAAGATAAAATCGCAAAAGTAATTGTGATGGTTTTAGTCGTTAGCTTTTTTCAGCGTGTGTTGCATACAGAATATAAAGGCGCACTTGAGATGCTTTATTTTTCGATCTCTATTTTAGCGCTCTCGTTGGGACTTTATTTTTTACACAAAGATGGAAAACACTGATGCTTTTAGCAGATTGGAATAATAGATGAGTCAAATTTTTGTAGATGCATGTTTTGGTAAAAAAACGCCGTACACACCTGTATGGATGATGCGCCAAGCGGGGCGTTATTTACCAGAGTACATGGAAGTAAGAGCCAAAGCAGGAGACTTTTTACGTTTATGCAAAGACTCTGAGAAAGCATGTGAAGTAACCCTTCAACCTGTCGATATTTTGGGTGTTGACGCGGCTATTTTATTTAGCGATATTTTAGTGGTTCCTTTAGAAATGGGCATGGAGCTTCAGTTTTTAAAAGGTGAAGGCCCTGTTTTTTCTCATCCGATTAAAAACCAAGCTGACCTTGATAAGCTTGATGTTCAAAAAGCGATTGATGGATTAGAATACGTTTATGAAACGATTAAACTGATTCGTGGAAAACTCGCTGCTGATAAAGCATTGATTGGTTTTTGTGGTGCTCCTTGGACACTTGCAACCTATATGATAGAAGGTCAAGGTACTAAAACGTACGCGCTCGTGAAAAAGATGATCTATTCTAATCCTCAATTTATGCACGCCCTTTTGAAAAAAGTGACCGAAGTGCTTAAAGGGTATATGGAGCGTCAAATTCAAAGTGGGGCAAATGTCGTGATGATCTTTGACTCATGGGCAGCCGCACTTGAAGAGAGTGCTTACTTTGAATTTAGCTGGTCTTACATGAAAGAGATAAGTGCCTATCTCAAAGCAAAGTATCCACACGTGCCTGTGATTTTATTTCCAAAAGGGATTAGCGGATATTTGGATAAAATCGATGGTGAGTTTGATGTCTTTGGTGTGGATTGGTCAACACCAATCGAGCTTGCCAAAGAAAAATTAGGTCATAAGTATGTCCTTCAAGGCAATATGGAGCCAACGCGTCTTTACAGCAAAGAGGCGATTGATGAGGGAATCTCTCACATCGTGAATATTATGAAAAACGAGAGACACGTCTTCAACTTGGGGCATGGCATTTTGCCAGACATTCCCGTCGAACACGCAAAATATTTCATCAAACAAGTCCAAACACGTACTAAACTATAACAGTATGCCCTATTTTAGGGCATACCTTCTTCACCTGCAAAGGACTTTCCCATGAGCAATATCATTTTTGGACCGATTACCTCCAGACGCTTTGGGCAATCTCTGGGCATAGACTTGAGCCCTTCATCCAAACAATGTAATTTTGACTGTCTTTATTGTGAACTTAAAGGTGCAAAAACAGTCGATAAAGCGAGTGATGTACCTTCTGTTACAGAAGTATTAAATGCCCTAAATGAGGCACTTTTGAAACATCGCAATTTAGATGTGATTACGCTTACCGCGAATGGTGAACCCACTCTCTATCCTGAGCTTGATGTTTTAGTCAATGGCATACTTCAAATCAAAAAAGAGACAAAACTTCTCATTCTCTCCAATGGCTCGACGATTGCTGATGCTTCTATTCAAAACATTCTCTCAAAGCTGGATATTGTTAAGCTCTCTTTGGATTGTGTGAGCCCTAAATGCTTTAAAAAGCTTGATCGTGCGCATAAAGGTATTGAGATCAACCAGATTATCGAAGGTATGAAAAGTTTTAGAAAACGTTATGTGGGTGAATTAGTCATCGAAATCCTAGTAGTTGAAGGCTTGAACGATAGCGAAGAAGAGTTTAAAGCTCTCAATGCAGTATTACATGAAATAAAGCCTGATCGTATCGATGTTGGCACGATAGATCGCCCACCTGCCTATGAAGTGAAAGGTGTGAGTATTGAGCGCTTGGTAGAGCTTTCAAGCTTGCTTGAGAATTTACCCGTTACTCTTGCGTATAAAAAAAATTATATTCCCGAAAAGAGGTATTTTAGTAAAGAAGAGATTTATGAGCTTCTTGTACGAAGACCTCAAAGTTTTGAAGATATCGCACTCTGTTTTGATGCAAAAAGTCTTGAGCATCTTTCTTGTTTGGTCGCGGAAAAACGTTTATATGTGAAAAATATTGCAGGGGTTGATTTTTATAAAGTAGTGTAGTGGGCGAAACCGCCCACTATGAATTACGCCAGCGCTAACTGCTGTTTTTTGTATTTTATTCTTTGTCCGAAATAGATTAATCCATAGATGATAAAACCAATCACATAAGAGACGTAGTGACTTGGCAATCCAAGTTTTGCAGTCATAATTTTTGGTAGCATCAAGAATGGAATAACAACAATCAAACCGATGCGCTCAATCGTATTGATCTTGGTTAAAACAAAGCTTTGTGTGGCTGAGGTAAAGGCAAACATACCCAGCACTGCTCCACCAAAAATAAGAGCAATTTCAAACGGATTGGTGATCCATAGCCATTTGGATGCGTTATTTGGATCGCTTGGATCGACACCACCAATTAAGAGAAGTTCATTGTTGAAAAAGAACATATACGGTAAAAGTGCTGTACGCATATCGTAAATGAATGATTGCCAACCTGTTACAATAGGGTCACTCTTCGCAATCGCGGCAGCAGCATAGGCTGCCATACCCACAGGTGGCGTGTCATCCGCCAAAATACCAAAATAAAAGACAAACATGTGTGCTGCAATAACTGGGATAAGATAGCCGTTGTTAGCGGATAATTCCATGATAATCGGTGCGGTTAACGATGCCATAACAATGTAGTTTGCAGTGGTTGGAAGTCCCATACCAAGTACTAAAGAGACAAACATTGTTAAGAATAGTACGCCTAGAATGTAACCACCTGAGAGATTATCGATGACTTCTGCTAGGACTAGACCAATACCCGTAAGGGTTACAGAGCCCACGATGATACCAGCAACTGCCGTAGCAGCAGCAATGGAAACCATATTTTTTCCGCCCATAACCATACCGTTTCCGATATCGGCAAATCCTTCAAGGATCAGTGGGAGTGTGATTTTTTCTTTATTGAGAAATGCTTTAAAAGGTTTTTGCACCACCATGATGATCATCAAAAACATAATGGCACTAAACGCAGCACTTTGTGCAGACTGTTTAAGAACAATAAGCGTGTAAATTAAGAAAAAGATCGGGATAAGATAGTGAATCCCTCTGATAAATATAGGCCATGTACGACCTAGAACGCTTGGGTCTTCACCTTTGAGTCCGTGTTTTTTCGCCTCTAAGTGAACGATATAAAATAGTGCAGCATAACAGGTAAATGCGGGAATAAACGCTGCAAAAACGATGTCCGTATAATCAAGCCCTAAAAACTCCGCCATGATAAACGCAGCAGCACCCATAATCGGAGGCATCAACTGACCATTCACTGAAGCTGCTGTTTCAACAGCGGCTGCTTTATGTGAGCTAAAACCAAGGCGCTTCATAAGAGGAATAGTAAACGTGCCCACGGTAACGGTATTAGCGATGGATGAACCTGAGATCATACCAAACATACCTGAAGCGGCAACAGCAGCTTTCGCAGGGCCTCCGTCATATTTACCTAAAATGGTGTAGGAGACTTTGATGAAGTATTCACCTGCTCCTGCTTTATCTAAGAGTGAACCAAATAAAACAAACAAAAAGACGAAACTTGCACTAACACCAAGAGGTACACCAAAAATACCCTCTGTTGTAAGCACCATCTGTCCCATGATCTTATTGATACTCGCACCTTTATGCGCGATCATATCGGGAAGATACGGTCCAAAATAATCGTACAGTAAAAAGACAACAGCTGCAAGCATTAGAGGGAGTCCCATAACTCTACGAGAAGCTTCAAGAACAACTAAGATGGTTGCAACACCAACAATGATGTCTGTTTGTGTCCATGCCCCTGAGCGCATAGCAAGATCTTTGTAGGCATACCATTGGTATAAAACAGCAGCAACACCTACAAGCATAATGGCAAAATCATACCAGGTGATCACCGATTTTAGTTTAGGGCTTCTACTAATAGCATGCATTGCAAATGCAAGTGCGATACCAAATGCCAAGTGAACAGCTCTGACATGAGCACTATTTCCTGGATCGATAACAATGTAGAGTTGATACAAAGACCAACAAAAAGCAACAGCAGCTACAAACCAGTATTGCCATGTATTGCTTTCAAAATCTCTATGACCTTCAAATTCGCTGATGAGTTTCGCATCATCCAGTCGTTCTTCTAATGTTTTCACGCGTTAAACCTTTATGTCAATCTGTAAGGCTTCTTTTAAAAAAAGCCTTACATGTAAGAGTAGTTGTAGAATTATTTAAGAAGTCCAGCTTCTTTAAATGCTTTAACCGCACCTGGATGTTGTGGTACGCTTAAGCCTTCAAGTAGGCTTTCTTTAGTAATGGTTTTGTAAGAAGGGTGAAGTTCTTTAAATTTGTCAAAGTTATCTAAAATCGTTTTTACAACTTGGTAAACCACTTCATCTTTTACTTTGCTACTGGTGATAAGTACAGCTTTGACACCAATACTTGGAATATCGTTTGGCACACCTTTATAGTATGAACCAGAGATGGTGCCTTTTGCATAATAAGGGTATTTTTTAACCAATGCATCAATCGCAGCGCCTTCAATAGGAACAATGTTGATGTCAACAGAGTTTGACGCATCTTTGATGTTAGCCGTTGGGTGACCTGCTACGAAGAAGTAACCATCGATGTGATTATCTTGAAGCATCGTAGGACCTTCAGTCGATTTAAGCTCATTCGCCAAGGCTAAGTCGGAACGCTTGATGCCAAGTGCTTCAAAAACAACATCAACAGTCATATTCGTTCCAGAACCTGGTGAGTCTAAGTTCAGCTTTTTGCCTTTAAGATCAGCCATGGTTTTGATGCCTGACTTTTGGCTTACAACAAGAGCAAGAAGTTCTGGGTAAATAGCAATAGCACTGCGAAGTTCTGGTACAGCTGCAGCGCCCGTAAATTTACCTTCACCTTTAAAAGCCTGATAAGCAGTGTCACTTTGTGAAATACCAAAGTCAAGCTCGCCCGCTTTGATGGTGTTAACATTGTAAACCGAACCACCTGTGGATTCTACTGAACATCGGATGTTCGTCTCTTTTTTATTTTTGTTGACCATTTGACAAATAGCACCACCCGTTGGATAGTAAGTGCCAGTAACTCCACCCGTACCAATCGTGATGAACTCTGCCGCGATCATTGGAACACTGAGTGCTCCAGCAAGAGCTAACGTAACAAGTTTCTTTTGCATATAGACTCCTTAAAATTAAATCTATTTATATGCTACTATCTTTCTTCTTACTTTTTATTGAATAATTCGACACACAAATGTTAGATTTATGTTATTTTTAAGATTTGTGTGACAAAAAACTTTTTTATCAATTTATGTCAATATACCTTGACAATAAAATATTTTTTGACTATAATTTCGACCTCATTCAAAGTGTTCCGAATTAGCTCAGCGGTAGAGTAGGTGACTGTTAATCACTTGGTCGCAGGTTCGAATCCTGCATTCGGAGCCACTCTTTTTAAATCCCCTAAAATTCAATCATACAAATCAATCAATTTCAAAAAAGTAGCTAAATGTGTCTAATTTTTTGTTGATTTAATATTCATTTACCAATGGTTCATTTCTTGTTTAGATAAAACGTCTATACTTTCCTTACCAAGACAAAAACCTCCTTTTTGTGAATAATCAACCAATTTTTCATAGCCAACGCTCGAATTGCCCGATTCGAGCGTTTCTTCATTTTTACCTTCATGTTTATTTTTAACACAGCCACACTACTCAACGAATGTTATAATGCCACAGATAGTTTCAAAGGAAATGTATGCATGTAGGAATCATCGGAGCGGGTGGTGTTGGTGTTGAGTTAGTGAATTATCTTTTGACGCTTGGCAATATGAGTGAAATCATTTTGGTCAATCGCACCAAAGAGAAAGCGTGGGCGGAAATCGAGGATTTCTCGTATGTGGCTTCTTTTACCTATGCGAGAAACACCCATTTGCATTATGGTGACTATGCTGATTGTAAAGAGTGTGATGTTATCGTCATTACCGCAGGGGCGCAACTAAAGGGCAATCAAACGAGGGATGAGCTTTTGCATGAAAATGCAACGCTTATCAAAAACATGGTTAAAGAGTTGTATCAGTACGCTCCCAATGCCATTTTGCTTATGGTGACCAACCCGGTGGATGTTCTCACGCACATCGCTTACAAAGAGGGACTTTACCCTCGTGAGAGACTCATTAGTGCGGGAACGCTTGTCGATACGGCACGTTTTATGAAGATCGTCAGTAAAAAAGTGGGGATTGACCCTAAAAATATTTATGGCTTTGTGTTGGGTGAACATGGCAAGGGAAGCACGATTCCTTGGAGTATTTGCAATATTTGTGGTTTGGATGTCGATACGTTTTGTGAACTCAATGGCTTGCCACACTTGGATAAAGCACAAATTTATAAGGATGTCATCAACGCGGGGTTTGAGATATTTCACAAAAAAGGCAATACCAATCACAGCATTGCGGCGAGTGTTTTTCGCATCGTCCGAGCGATCGCGAATAACGAGCACTCTGTGCTTCCATTAGGTGTTTACTTAGATGGTGAGTATGGACTGAGCGATGTTGTGCTAAATGTTCCTGTGGTTGTAACGCGTCAAGGTGCGAGTAAAATCCTCAATTATAAGCTTTGACCAGAAGAGCTTGAAGCGTTACATGCGAGTGCAAAAGTGATGCAAAAGATGGCACGAGAGGTTACAAGCCCATCGCTTTGATCTGCTCTTCACTCATGGCTGTTTTCTTACCTTTTTCATCGTATTGGAAGCCGCTAAGAGGTGTGCTTTGTTTAAAGACAATTTCATTGGCGATTTTTCCAGATTCGTAGTAGAGTTTGGAGACGCCCTCTGCTTTGTTCTCATGAAAAGGTGTTTCACTTTGAAGCTTGCCAGATGGGTAGTAAATCTTTGCGATACCTTCGGCTTTGTCATTGATGAAAGGCATTTCATTTTGCACTTTACCCGAGGTAAAATAGCTTTTACTCAACCCCTCCATCACATCATTTTTAAACGGTGTTTCGCTTTGCAGTTCACCCGTCTCATAGTAAGTTTTTCCAAGCCCTTCTCGTTTTCCCTCTTTAAAAGGCGTTTCGCTGCGAAGCCTTCCTGAATCATAATAGAGCTTTCCGATGCCATTGGCAAGTGCTTGGGTTTTTGTTTCGATGAGCGTACCATCATCTTTGACCTCTAAGTCACCATATTGATAGATTTTATCGGCACCATAGAGTGTTAAACTCAAAAGCAACAGCATAACAAATTTCATTTTTTAATCCTCACGATAAATTTTTCGCGCATAGTAGCATATTAGATTTAACAGCGCCATCGCCATTCGCGAATTTCGGGCATATCTTGCCCATACGTTTCGATATACGTTTTATGCTCTGTAAGTTTTGCGCGCATTTTTTGCCTGATCGACTCTGCGTGAGCGTGCATTTGAGGCACACGATCCATAACGTCCATAACCAAGTGGAACCTGTCCATGTCATTGAGCACAACCATATCAAACGGTGTTGTGGTCGTTCCCTCTTCTTTGTAGCCTCGCACATAGCCCTTCGATACGCCAAACGGTGAATCAACCACGGGTATCCATGGTAGGCAAAGATAACAGGAGTCTCTTTAGGAAAGAGGGCATTAAACGCTTCATGGCTAAGCCCGTGCGGATGTTCTTCACTTGGTTGCAAGCTCATCAGATCAACCACGTTGATGAAACGCACTTTGAGCTCAGGTGCAAGATCACGTAAGATACTCACCGCCGCTAAGCTCTCCAATGTTGGAACATCGCCACAACATGCCAGAATGACATCAGGTTCACCCGCATCGTTGCTTGCCCACTCCCATGTACCAATGCCCTTTTCACAGTGTACGATGGCTTCTTCCATGCCCAACCACTGAGCTTCAGGCTGTTTGCCTGCTACGATGACATTGATGGAGTCGAGGCTTTTGAGGCAATGCTCTCCCACCCACAAAAGCGTGTTGGCGTCAGGTGGAAAGTAAACATTGACGATGTGCGCTTTTTTGTTCACCA
>JADHEE010000327.1_pt1 | contig 20769 bp, 21 predicted proteins | sample 8952401 | NCBI WGS metagenome assembly JADHEE01 (sample SAMN16124438, study PRJNA663242) | bioreactor sludge metagenome | isolation source: sludge (ammonium) | place: India:Bengaluru | collected 2019-02-28 | reverse complement strand
CATATACGGGACACGACGTAAAGTGTGCTCGCGGATTTTAAAGCCAATCTTCTCGTTTCTCAAGTCCGCTTTTACTCGAATGCCCGCATTTTGTAGTTTACGGGTCAATTCGTTAACGTATTCGGACTGCGAATCGGTGATATTCATCACCACCACCTGTACCGGAGCCAGCCATGTTGGGAAGAAACCGGCGAACTCTTCAGTCAGAATTCCGATGAAGCGCTCCATGGAGCCCAGAATCGCGCGGTGGATCATCACCGGCACCTGACGGTCGTTGTTTTCAGCAACATACGACGCGCCAAGACGCTGTGGCAGCGAGAAGTCTAGCTGAACTGTACCACATTGCCAGGCGCGATCGAGGCAATCGTACAGGGTAAACTCGATTTTCGGGCCGTAGAACGCGCCTTCGCCGAGCTGGTATTCAAACGGAATGCCGTTCTCTTCCAGCGCCACCGCCAGGTCCGCCTCGGCGCGATCCCACATCTCATCGCTGCCAATACGTTTTTCCGGGCGAGTCGACAGTTTCACCACGATTTTTTCGAAGCCGAAGGTGCTGTACATGTCGTAAACCAGGCGAATACAGCCGTTTACTTCGTCGCGTACCCGCTCTTCAGTACAGAAAATATGGGCGTCATCCTGGGTAAAGCCGCGCACGCGCATCAGGCCATGCAGCGCGCCTGACGGCTCGTTACGATGGCAGCTGCCGAACTCTGCCATACGCAGCGGCAGATCGCGGTAGGATTTCAGGCCCTGGTTGAAGATCTGAATATGGCCCGGGCAGTTCATCGGTTTGATGCAGTATTCACGGTTCTCAGAAGAGGTGGTGAACATCGCATCCTTGTAGTTTTCCCAGTGGCCTGTTTTTTCCCACAGCACACGGTCCATCATGAACGGGCCTTTCACTTCCTGATACTGGTACGCTTTCAGCTTGGAACGCACGAAAGTTTCCAGTTCACGGAAGATAGTCCAGCCGTCGTTGTGCCAGAAGACCATACCCGGCGCTTCTTCCTGCATATGATACAGGTCGAGTTGTTTCCCGATTTTACGGTGGTCACGCTTCGCCGCTTCTTCCAGGCGCTGCAGGTACGCGTTCAGGGCTTTTTTGTCAGCCCAGGCGGTACCGTAGATGCGCTGCAACATTTTATTGTTGCTGTCGCCACGCCAGTAAGCGCCTGCGGTTTTCATCAGCTTGAAGTGATGGCAGAAGCGCATGTTCGGCACGTGCGGTCCACGGCACATGTCGATGTATTCTTGGTGGTGATACAAGCCAGGCTTGTCATCATGAGCAATGTTCTCGTCAAGAATAGTGACTTTGTAGTTTTCACCACGTTTCACGAAGGTTTCACGCGCTTCGTGCCAGCTCACCGTCTTCTTAATGACGTCGTAGTTGCTCTCAGCCAACTCGTGCATACGCTTTTCGAGGGCTTCGATATCTTCCTGGGTCAGCGTGTGGTCAAGGTCAACGTCATAGTAAAAGCCGTTGTCGATAACCGGGCCGATAGCCATTTTGGTGTTAGGCCACAGCTGCTTGATCGCATGACCGAGCAGGTGAGCGCACGAGTGACGAATGATCTCAAGACCTTCTTCGTCTTTCGCGGTGATGATCGACAGCTTCGCATCGTTTTCAATTAAATCGGAAGCATCAACCAGCTCACCGTCTACGCGGCCAGCGATAGTGGCTTTCGCCAGTCCCGGGCCGATATCCAGCGCAACATCCATTGGGCTGACAGCGCGGTCAAAATGGCGTTGGCTGCCATCAGGAAGAGTAATAACAGGCATTTTATGTCCTTATTTGCAGTGATGCCCCACACATAAGAGCATATGCAAAGAAAATAATCTTTGATTTACAGTGAATTGCAAAGCCATCTGACCAACAATCGTCAAATTGGCCCGCAATCATGCACAGGATCGAAATCAGAAAAATGGCAATTTACGATCAGCCTGTTGATGGTAACACTAACGCCTGGGTGAAAACACCCTTCTGGGCAGATTGAACGCGTTAGTACTTTTGCATGAGTTTAACGTGGAATTTCAAACAGCTTCTCGCAATACCGGGTGGCTGAGCTATTCTTGAACAGGTCCTTCAATACACTATGGGGCATATTATGAACGTATCCAGCAGAACAGTCGTTATCCTTAACATTCTTTCTGCCACCGCATTACTCGTGATTCTGGCAGATAAGTTTCACTGGTTCTGACGCTCGTTGTTGGAAGCGCCTGACGCTTTAACCTTCCGGCGAAACTAAATTATGTTTGCTCTTTGGTAAACGACCGCAACCAAAGAACAAGGATGATAAGATGCCGACGAAACGCTTTTCTAAAAAATACTGGAAGATGGTGATTGTGTTAATCACCCTTTGTGCTGCCCTGCTGATATTACGCTGGGCAGCAATACTTTGGGGCTAATCTTATCACCCATTTCAGCCCGGTAAAGGTATTACTTTTTTGCGGAACCCAACGGATTTAAACATCCGTTTTAATTATCTTTACATAAACTTTAAAAATAAAAAAACCGGTACATCAAAACCCGGTTTTTTTAGCAGCTATAACTGCCGATAAATGAATGTATTGTGTTTGATAAATCAATCAAGACCATTCACCGGCGACCAGTTTATGCACGTCGAACGCGTCATCCATAGATTGCCCGGTGGATTGCGAGCCAGGAGCGATGTTCGATCCGGCTTCAACATCAGAGGCCTTGGTAATGCCAATTTGTGTAGAAGTGTCACTGGCAGAGTGATATACAGAATCAGCGGCAAATGCGCTGAATGACAGTGCCGAAAGCACGATTGCTGCAGATGCAGTTGTGAGTTTATTCATAATGTTTTTCTCTTACTGAATTAATACAGACCAACTTTAGGCAATATCTAGCTTGTCCTGATAGTTTAGATCTGGATCACACTTTTGCATAGTCAAAATATTTATCAATTCGTGTCAAATAAACTGAATGTTAACAAACCGGGGAATTATGGAGAGAATATGGAGATATCGGCTACGGCTATATTTTAAAACACTGTTTATTATTTATCAGCACAAAAAGTAAAAACGGGTCAATATATTATTGACCCGCTGCGATTACATTTTGTAGCCCAGAGAGACCGTGGTTCTGCGATCGGTGTGTTCCGGTGCAGATGCTGGCGGTTCGGAGTTCCAGGTCACGTTGTAAGCCACTTTCAACCCGAAATGGGCGTTGATGGCGACGTTCAGCGCCGTCTCGGAGTTAACGGTCGTGTCGTCAGCACCGAAGACAGAAACGCCCTGGCTAAATTTGGCGTTATCGGTCATCTGCCAGGCATAAGTCCCGGACGCATAGCCCAGCGGCTGGGTTTCAGTATCGCCGTCGGTGTATTCGTCGTAACGTACACCTGGACCAAATTCAAAACGGAAGCTGTGTACCGGCCCGTTCAGGAACTGGCGACCATAACCCGCTGTTGCCACGTCACGCTGACGATAACCGTTATAGCGGTCAGTCAACCAGCTTGCCTGGCCGAATAGATAGTCAAAGTCGGTCATGTTGTAACGGCTACGCCCACCCACCGCATATTTCTCGGAAGAGCGTTCATCGTTAGACGAGGTGTTGCTGGCGTTACCCCACAGCGACCAGGCGGTGGTGTTGCCGTACCAGGTCATGGTGGTATCGGCAGTCAGGGAAGAGCTTTTGGTATTGCCCGATTGCGCCAGATAACCTGCGTTCAGGTTACCTTCGAAAGGTTTCTGTGCAGTGGAGGGATCGTCCATGACAGTAAAAACGGAATCATCGGCTGTTGCATGCAGTGACGCAAACAGGCCTCCCGCTACCATCATTGCAGCGGGTACTGTCTTTAAGAGCTTCATTTATAAAGAGTCCGTACAACAAAAAAAGAGACCATTACGGTCCCGGAAACTTTCTTGCGGATCAATGCCATGGGATCCCGCGAAAGGTAACAAATTATAAAAAGGCTCAAATAACATAGCAATGATTTCTTGTTTCATTTTTGGAATAAGAACGATCTCAAAGCAGCCTGTTATTTATAAATAAAAGTCACGGTAGGTAACGATATTCATATTGAAAATCATATTGTTATTTACTTTCCCTTCCGCAGGTTCGGTGCCAGGCTTAAGGTTATACTCATTCACAGGAGATCAGCATGGATCGTATCTTTACGTTGACGCTCTCCCCTTCTCTGGACAGCGCAACCCTGACGGCTCAACTCTATCCTGAAGGTAAACTCCGCTGCAGCGCGCCAGTGTTCGAACCCGGCGGCGGCGGGATTAACGTGGCGCGGGCCATTGTTCACCTTGGCGGTAAAGCAACCGCCATCTTTCCCGCTGGCGGTGCGACGGGCGAACACCTCGTCTCGCTGCTGGCTGATGAGCAGGTCGCCGTGGATACGGTTGAATCCCATGACTGGACCCGGCAAAACCTGCACGTACATGTTGAATCCACCCATGAGCAGTACCGCTTTGTCATGCCCGGCGCGACCCTGAGCGAAGATGAGTTTCGCCAGCTGGAAGAGAAAGTGCTGGCCATCGAGAGTGGCGCGCTGCTGGTTATCAGCGGCAGCCTGCCACCGGGTGTCAAAACCGAACGGCTGACGCAGCTAATTCGCGCTGCGCAACAGAACGGTATCCGCTGTATCGTTGACAGCTCCGGGGAGGCCCTCAGCGCCGCGCTGACCCTTGGCAACATCGAGCTGGTGAAACCTAACCAGAAAGAGCTTAGCGCACTGGTCAATCGCGATCTAAGCCAGCCGGATGACGTGCGCAGCGCCGCGGAAGAGTTGGTGAAGAGCGGCAAAGCCCGGCGGGTTGTCGTGTCCCTCGGCCCGCAAGGCGCACTGGCCGTGGATGAAACCGGCTCGGTGCAGGTGGTGCCACCCCCCATGAAAAGCCAGAGCACCGTCGGCGCGGGTGACAGCATGGTGGGCGCGATGACACTGAAGCTGGCGCAAGGTGCGTCCCTACGGGAGATGACCCAATACGGCGTAGCCGCAGGCAGTGCGGCAACCATCAATCATGGCACCCGGCTGTGCTCGCTGGATGACACGCAGAAAATATTTACATACCTGACAAATGCATAATCGTTGCCCTCCCGGCTACCCGGCGAGGGCGACAAATGACATGAATCGTCTATGCTAAAAAAATTTCGTGATAACAATGAGGTGAATTATGAGCAGTGGAGAGATCGCTCGCTATGTGGTAACCGTCAAAATTCATGAAGACTCACTGACGGAACTCAATGAAATCAACAACAATCTTACCCGCGGCGGTTTTTTACTGACCATGACTGACAAGGACGGCAACCTGCATGAACTGGGCACCCATACCTACGGGCTGGTTAGCCCATTGAGTGAAGACGAGGTAAAGACGCTTGCCACGGGTCTGGTAGAGAACGCCACCGGAAAAGAGCCGCAGGTTGAGGTGACGAGCTGGGAAAACTGGCAAAAACAGCAGCAATAAATGCCACAGGGCCAACCAAACGGCGCAGATGTGCGTTAGTTCGTGTTTTTTGACCATAGTTTCACGCTAACTTTATGATCTGGCAGACAACATGGGAGAGCGATCATGTGGCAGGCTATCAGTCATCTTTTAAGTGAACAACTGGGCGAAGGTGAAATTGAACTGCGTAACGAGCTGCCAGGAGGCGAGATCCACGCCGCATGGCATCTGCGCTATGCGGGACGCGACCTCTTCGTTAAATGTGATGAACGTGAACTTTTACCCATCTTTACCGCTGAGGCTGACCAGCTGGAACTGCTCTCCCGCAGCAAAACCGTCTCCGTACCCCAGGTCCGGGCCGTCGGCAGCGATCGCGACTACAGCTTTCTGGTGATGGATTACCTCCCTGCCCGCCCACTTGATGCGCACAATGCCTTTATTCTGGGGCAACAGATTGCCCGTCTGCATCAATGGAGCGATCAGCCGCAGTTCGGTCTCGATTTTGACAACGACCTTTCCACTACTCCCCAACCCAACGCCTGGCAACGACGCTGGTCGACCTTCTTTGCCGAACAGCGGATAGGCTGGCAGCTGGAGCTGGCAGCAGAAAAAGGGCTGGAGTTCGGCAACATCGATGCCATTGTCGATCATATCCAGCAGCGCCTGGCCTCGCATCAGCCGCAACCTTCCCTGCTGCACGGCGATTTATGGTCGGACAACTGCGCGCTGGGTCCAAGCGGTCCTTATATCTTTGATCCGGCCTGCTACTGGGGGGACAGAGAGTGCGACCTGGCCATGCTGCCGCTACATCCAGAACAGCCGCCGCAGATTTACGACGGCTATCAGTCCATTTCACCCTTACCGGCCGACTTTCTGCAAAGGCAACCCGTGTATCAGCTTTATACCCTGATGAACCGCGCCATCCTGTTTGGCGGTGAGCATATGGTAAATGCGCAAAAAGCGCTGGATCGCGTTCTGGCGGCATAAGGTACAGACTGCCGGGCTACATTGCCCGGCGGCGTACATTTATAACAGGCCGAGAAGGGAAAACAGGAAGTACCCGGCGATGATCATCAGCACCGGCAGTACATAGAGGGTGAAAATCTGCAAAAAGATGGTGTGGTTCGGCACCACAATACGCGATTCGATCTGTTCGCGCGTTAACCCTTCATCCCCTTTCGCATTCTCCAGAATCAACTGGGCCTCCAGCCCTTCACGAATAAGACGCGTCTGTCGGCGCATCCGCGCACCTGAAGCCTGCAACGCCAGGGCGATAAAGATCAGGGCAAAGATGATCCAGAAGGCAATGTTCATGCCCTGCCTGAAGTCGGGCGTCGGAGAGTTGTACCAGAAGAAATTCAGAAACGGCGTGTTAAAGCGCATCATTTCGATCATGACATGGGCAAAATCCAGCATCACGGCATTGATCCCGGCCTGCTTTTCGCTGTGGTCATAGATAAATTTCAGGACGGAAATAATGGTTGAGATGACTGCCGGGATAAAAATAATCCATCCGGCGATGATCTTCAGTATTGCTACCCGTCCAGCTTGTTGATATGTCATCGGTTCCTCATTTTTAAAATACATCCTTTGAGGCTAAGTCTACCTGCTGGATCTCATTTTCGCCCGTTCTTTGCAGGCGATATGGTAAATTGCTGGGGTTAAGTAGTCTTTATCACTGCTCACCCCAAGAAAGGAGAAGTTGCATGTCGACCCCGCGTCAAATTCTTGCAGCCATTTTTGATATGGATGGATTACTGATTGATTCCGAGCCGCTCTGGGATCGTGCCGAACTGGATGTGATGGCCAGCCTGGGCGTGGATATCAGCCGCCGTCACGAACTGCCGGATACCCTGGGCCTGCGTATCGATATGGTGGTGGAACTCTGGTATGCCCACCAGCCCTGGTCAGGCCCTGGCCGTGACGAGGTGACCGACCGCATCATCAACCGGGCGATTACGTTGGTGGAAGAGAACCGTCCGCTTCTGAAAGGGGCACGTGAAGCCGTGGCCCTGTGCAAGGCCCAGGGGCTGAAGGTTGGCCTGGCTTCCGCCTCGCCGCTGCATATGCTGGAGAAAGTGCTGATTATGTTTGATCTGCACGACAGCTTTGATGCGCTGGCTTCGGCAGAAAAAATGCCTTACAGCAAACCGCACCCCCAGGTATATATGGACTGCGCCGCGAAGCTCGGTGTCGACCCGACCACCTGCGTGGCGCTGGAAGACTCAGTCAACGGCATGATTGCCAGCAAAGCAGCGCGGATGCGCTCTATTGTTGTCCCCGCCGAGGAGAACCGGCATGACGTCCGCTACGCGCTGGCAGACGTTAAACTCGACTCACTGCAGGACCTTACCGTGGCGCATCTGCACGGGTAATTAATGTCAGCGGGCAGCGCCGGGTTGCCCGCAAACATGATCCACATAAAATTTTTAAAACATCATTTCATTTTAATTTGATATTCCCATTTGCTGCTTCTATGCTTATCTCAGAACAACTATACCCCCCTACTTTCTGAGGTTTGTATGATACTGGATGCCTTTAATCTTTCAGGAAAAGTTGCCATCGTAACCGGCTGTGATACCGGTCTTGGCCAGGGCATGGCGCTGGGTCTGGCACAGGCAGGCTGCGACATCGTGAGCGTCAATCGTCGGATCCCCGAAGAGACTGCCGCAGGCGTGAAAGCGCTGGGCCGCCGTTTTATGGCAATCCAGGCCGATCTCAGCAAGCAGGACGGCATCAAGGATATCGTCAAGCAGGTCGTCGCCGGGATGGGCCGCGTGGATATTCTGGTCAATAACGCCGGCACCATCCGCCGGGAAGATGCCCTGACCTTCAGCGAAAAGGACTGGGATGACGTGATGAACCTCAACCTCAAATCGGTCTTTTTCCTGTCGCAGGCCGTGGCCCGTCAGTTCATCGCCCAGGGGCAAGGGGGCAAGATCATTAATATCGCCTCGATGCTGTCATTCCAGGGGGGGATCCGCGTTCCTTCGTATACCGCATCGAAAAGTGGCGTGCTGGGTATCACCCGCCTGCTGGCTAACGAGTGGGCACAACATGGCATCAACGTGAACGCCATTGCGCCGGGTTATATGGCGACTAACAATACCCAGCAGTTACGCGATGACGAGCAGCGCAGCAAAGAGATCCTCGACCGCATTCCGGCGGGTCGCTGGGGCAAGCCGGAGGACCTGCAGGGTCCGGCAGTATTTCTGGCCTCGTCAGCCTCGGATTACGTCAACGGCTATACCCTCGCCGTCGATGGAGGCTGGCTCGCACGTTAACCGCTTTGTGACAAAGAGTTACACCGTCACTACTTCCGTATACTGTATAAAATCCCTATACTGGATGCATTGACAGTTTAGTGGGTTTTATCATGACGGCGGAAGGTCATCTGCTCTTTTCTCTCGCCTGCGCAGTGTTTGCCAAAAACGCTGAGCTTACACCTGTGCTGGCGCAGGGCGACTGGTGGCATATCGTGCCATCGGCAGTTTTGACCTGCCTGTTACCTGATATCGATCACCCCAAGTCGCTGCTCGGGCAGCGGCTGAAGTGGATCTCCAAACCCATTGCCCGCGCCTGCGGCCATCGCGGTTTTACCCATAGTCTGCTGGCGGTCTTTGCCGCCCTCACGCTCTTCTATTTAAAAGTGCCCGACAGCTGGCTGATCCCGGCGGATGCTATCCAGGGAATGGTGCTGGGCTATCTGAGCCATATTCTGGCCGACATGCTCACTCCGGCGGGTGTTCCCCTGCTGTGGCCCTGCCGCTGGCGTTTTCGTCTGCCGATCCTGCGCCCACAAAAAGGCAACCAGTTAGAGCGCGCATTGTGCATGGCCCTGTTCGCATGGGCGGTGTGGATGCCGCAGACGCTGCCGGAAAACGGTGCCGTGCGCTGGTCTTCGCACATGATCAATTCCCTGCAGTTTCAGTTCAATCGCTTTATTCACCATCAAAGTGAGCAGTAACTGGACAAATTCAGGCGTTTTGGCATAACCCATTCCATTTGGATATAAGCGACGCGATCACACTTCTGATAATCTTGCGGCAATAAGGTCGGACCTAATACGATCTGCTATTCAATCAGGAGAACGGGGATGAATTTTCCATTAATCGCGAACATTGTGGTGTTCGTTGGCTTACTGTTGTTGCTGGCGCAGTCGCGTCACAAACAGTGGAGCCTCGCTAAAAAAGTTCTGGTCGGTCTGGTAATGGGCGTGGTCTTCGGGCTGGCGCTGCAGGCCATTTACGGTGCCAGCAACCCGGTACTGAAAGACTCTATCCAGTGGTTTAACGTAGTCGGTAACGGCTACGTCCAGCTGCTGCAGATGATTGTCATGCCGCTGGTATTTGCCTCTATTCTGAGCGCTGTTGCCCGTCTGCATAATGCGTCTCAGCTGGGTAAAATCAGCGTTCTGACCATCGGCACGCTGCTGTTTACTACACTGATCTCCGCCCTGGTGGGTGTGCTGGTTACTAACCTGTTTGGCCTGACCGCCGAAGGCCTGGTGCAGGGCACTGCGGAAACCGCGCGTCTGACCGCCATCGAGACCAACTATGCGGGTAAAGTCGCGGATCTTACCGTACCGCAGATGCTGCTCTCCTTTATCCCGAAAAACCCGTTTGCCGATCTGACCGGGGCCAACCCAACGTCAATCATCAGCGTGGTGATTTTCGCTGCCTTCCTCGGTGTGGCTGCGCTGAAACTGCTGAAAGATGACGCTCCGAAAGGCGAGCGCGTCCTGACCGCCATCGATACCCTGCAAAGCTGGGTGATGAAGCTGGTGCGTCTGGTAATGCAGCTGACCCCATACGGCGTTCTGGCCCTGATGACCAAAGTGGTGGCAGGCTCTAACCTGCAGGACATCATCAAGCTGGGCAGCTTCGTGGTGGCCTCCTACCTCGGCCTGGGCATTATGTTTGTGGTTCACGGCATCCTGCTCGGCGTGAACGGCGTCAGCCCGCTGAAATATTTCCGTAAAGTATGGCCGGTGCTGACCTTCGCCTTTACCAGCCGCTCCAGCGCTGCCTCCATTCCACTGAACGTGGAAGCGCAGACCCGTCGTCTGGGCGTGCCGGAATCGATCGCCAGTTTCTCTGCCTCCTTCGGCGCGACTATTGGTCAGAACGGTTGTGCTGGTCTCTACCCGGCGATGCTGGCAGTGATGGTTGCACCAACGGTAGGTATTAACCCGCTGGATCCGGTCTGGATTGCGACCCTTGTCGGGATTGTGACCGTGAGTTCTGCTGGCGTGGCCGGTGTGGGCGGTGGCGCGACCTTCGCCGCGCTGATTGTTCTGCCTGCGCTGGGTCTGCCTGTTACGCTGGTGGCACTGCTGATTTCCGTTGAACCGCTGATCGACATGGGCCGTACTGCGCTGAACGTCAGCGGCTCAATGACGGCCGGTACGCTCACCAGCCAGTGGCTGAAGCAGACCGATAAAGCGGTGCTGGAAAGCGATGAACATGCGGAGCTGGCGCATCGCTAAGCGCCTCCCCTGCTAAAAAAAACCGCCTTCAGTGATGAAGGCGGTTTTTTATTATCTGTTAATCCTCAACTTCTTCTTCCTGGCGGACCTGCATCGCCCAACGTTGAGCCGACTCCGGCACGCTAAACGCCGGTGAACGGCGAAAACGCTCGCCAATGAGCACAAAGGCCACGTATTTGCCGCGTAACAACCACACGTCACGAAAGCCATCCATTTTGCTGGCATGTTCTGGCGGCGCGGGTTCAACGCGGGGCTGGTAACTGATAACAGGACGATTTTGTTGGCGAAGAGGTTTCATAAGCAGCGGGTTCACTAAAGCAAACTCAAAAATCAGTAAATTCCTATGATAGCCGATTGCCCCTCCTGCGTCGCGCCCCATGTGTCATCTCAAGCGTAAGCGGCAGCCAGAGATCGGGTTATCACCCGGTGTTCTACCCGTAATGTTCTATAGTTATTGAGTTTTAACGCAAATATGACCGTGTTTCAGTAATGAAAACAGGAGACGAGTGCAATGTCGCAAAATGATAAGACTCACCACCCGCAGCAATCCCCGGTACATGATGAAAACGAAGCAAAACCCGGGATGGATTCACTGGCTCCCGACGATGGTTCCCACCTCGCCAGCCCTGTTCCTACCCCGCCGGGCAAGGAGCCAACGGCACCCGGCAGCCTGAAGGCACCGCATACCGGCAATGAAAAGCTGAACGCGCTGGAGGCCGTACGCAAAGGCGGCGAAAACTGTCCGCTCACCACCAATCAGGGGGTGCGCATCGCTGACGATCAGAACTCGCTGCGCGCCGGGACCCGCGGTCCGACCCTGCTCGAAGATTTCATCCTGCGTGAGAAGATCACCCATTTTGACCATGAGCGTATCCCGGAGCGTATCGTTCACGCCCGCGGTTCGGCTGCGCACGGCTATTTCCAGCCTTACAAAAATCTGAGCGATATCACCAAAGCCGCGTTCCTCTCTGACCCGGAGAAAATCACTCCGGTGTTTGTACGCTTCTCCACGGTGCAGGGCGGCGCTGGGTCTGCCGATACGGTGCGCGATATTCGTGGCTTTGCGACCAAGTTTTATACCGAAGAGGGTATTTTTGATCTGGTGGGTAACAACACGCCGATCTTTTTCATTCAGGACGCACACAAGTTCCCCGATTTTGTTCATGCGGTAAAACCAGAGCCACACTGGGCGATCCCGCAGGGGCAGAGCGCGCACGACACCTTCTGGGATTACGTGTCGCTGCAGCCCGAAACCCTGCATAACGTGATGTGGGCAATGTCCGACCGCGGTATTCCGCGCAGCTATCGCACCATGGAAGGGTTTGGCATCCATACCTTCCGGCTGATTAATGCCGAAGGCAAAGCCACCTTTGTGCGTTTCCACTGGAAGCCGGTGGCGGGTAAAGCCTCGCTGGTGTGGGATGAGGCGCAGAAGCTCACCGGGCGCGACCCGGACTTCCATCGCCGCGATCTCTGGGAAGCCATCGAAGCGGGCGATTACCCGGAATATGAGCTTGGCTTCCAGCTGATCCCGGAAGAGGACGAGTTCAAATTTGATTTTGACCTTCTCGATCCGACCAAGCTGATCCCCGAGGAGCTGGTACCGGTTCAACTGGTGGGTAAAATGGTGCTCAACCGTAACCCGGATAACTTCTTTGCCGAGAACGAGCAGGCGGCCTTCCACCCTGGGCATATCGTCCCCGGGCTGGACTTTACCAACGACCCGTTATTGCAGGGGCGTCTGTTCTCCTACACCGACACCCAGATCAGCCGTCTGGGCGGGCCGAACTTCCACGAGATCCCGATCAACAAGCCAACCTGCCCGTACCATAATTTCCAGCGTGACGGGATGCATCGGATGGAGATCGACACCAATCCGGCCAACTACGAACCAAACTCCATCAACGACAACTGGCCGCGCGAGACCCCACCGGGGCCAAAACGTGGCGGTTTTGAGTCGTATCAGGAGCGCGTGGAAGGGTCCAAAATTCGCGAACGCAGCCCCTCTTTCGCCGAGTATTACGCTCACCCTCGCCTGTTCTGGCAAAGCCAGACGCCTGTCGAGCAGGAGCACATTATCGGAGCCTTCAGCTTTGAGCTGAGTAAAGTGGTGCGGGCCTATATCCGTGAGCGGGTGGTCGATCAGCTGGCGCGTATTGATATTACCCTCGCCCAGGGCGTAGCGGACAACCTGGGGCTGACCCTCAGCGAGGCGCAACGCAATATGGCCCCACCGCAGGATGTCAGCGGCGTGAAAAAAGACCCTGCTCTCAGTCTGTATGCCGTTCCCGGTGGCGATATCAAAGGCCGGGTCGTGGCGGTATTACTCAATGACGCCCCGCGGGCCAGTGACGTGCTGGCGGTGCTGCAGGCGCTGAAGGCGAAAGGTGTACACGCCAAGCTGCTCTACTCCCGAATGGGGGACGTGATCGCCGATGATGGCTCGGTGTTGCCGGTGGCGGCCACCTTTGAGGGATCGCCGTCATTGACCGTCGATGCGGTGGTGGTGCCCTGCGGTGATATCCAGAGTCTGCTGAAAAGCGGGGATGCCGTCTACTATCTGCTGGAAGCCTACAAGCACCTCAAGCCGATTGCGCTGGCAGGCGATGCGCGGCAGTTCAAACCGCTGTTGAAAGTAGCGGATCAAGGCGAAGAAGGGATTATTGAAGGCGATACCGCGGCAGGCGCGTTTATGGACGAGCTGGTCCTGCAAATGGCGGCGCACCGTGTCTGGTCGCGTCGCAGCAAAATCGCCAGCATACCGGCGTAAAAAAAGCCGGGTGGCGGCTTCGCCTCACCCGGCCTGGTGTATTTTTTCTGCCCGGTTAGCTTTGCGCTACCGGGCTGTTCCTCACAAATCCCTGAACGTCCCCAGACGATATCCGCGCTCGGCAATCGCATATTTCAGCGAGGTCGATGTCAGCACATCAAGTTCCGTCAGGCGCGGCCAGCAATAGGCGCTTTTACGAACGGTGTTATCAATAAAGGCCGGATGCGCCATCACTTCCAGCGAGGGTTCGCCCTGCTGTACAGAGTGATCCAGCACGCGCAAGAACAGCGCTTCACTGATTTCCTCGCCATAAAATGCGCTACTGAAACCGTCGGTGGTCGGCGGGAGTTCGGCGTTCAGTTCGCTGAAGCCTTCAGAGTGACGATCCACCCGCAGTGCCACCCCTTTACGGCGGGCAAACTCGGCCACAATGGGGAAGATGGCCGGGATCATATGCACATGATGATGACTGTCGATATGAGTCGGCTCACGTCCGAAAAGATCGACAAAGCGATTGAACTGACAGTCCAGCTCGAGGGTGATCTCATCGAGCGGCAACGTCCCCTGCTCTGCCATCTGCCAGATCCATTTGCCCAATTGCCCCTCCCGTGTCAGCCCTGGCATTGGCGTCAGCGGCATACCGAGCGTCAGAACAAAGTGCATACCGACGCCCAGTTCCGGTAGCGCCCGGCTGAGTTCAGCGGCGTGCTCAATCGCATCGCCGTTAACCATGGCGGTGGTTGAGGTCACCACGCCGTGCCGACAGGCTTCCACAATGCCGTAGTTCTGGCCTTTTGACAGGCCAAAGTCATCGGCGTTGACGATCAGCAGATATTGCATAGTCATCCCTCTTAGTGCTGCTCACTTTTTAGCTTATCGACAGTGGCGGCAAAGTTTGGCAACCATTTTTCATGGGCCAGAATCAGGTCGCGTGCCAGTTTCTCGGCATCGCGATCGGACTGCACCAGCGGGCTGAGGTTCAGGGCCAGCAGCACGTCGTTCAGCTCGCCGCTGAGCGCCGCCTGACTTGCCGCCACTTCAAAACCCTTGATGGTGTGGATCAGCCCCATCACCTTGTCATCGAAATGGGTCAGACGCGGATGCGGCTTCGCCCCCTCGCGACCGAGGATACAGGTCATCTCTACCGCCCAGTCGGCCGGGATATTATCAATGTGGCCGTGGTGCGGCACGTTGACGTAATGCTCTGCCTGCTTGTCGTTGTAGATAGCGTTGATCACTTCGCAAGCCGCATCGGAGTAATACGCCCCGCCGCGCTGCTCCAGCTCTTTCGGCTTCACGTTCAGATCCGGGTTTTTATAGAGATCGAACAGCTGTTTTTCCACCTTCTGCACCACCTGCGCACGGGCGCCGCCTTTGTAGTACTCGCCCATCTCAATGGCCAGCATCTCTTTCAGCTTGAAGTAGTAGAGCAGATAGGAGCACGGCAACAGATTCAGGGAGCGGATTAGCCCTTCACTGAACGGCAGATCGAAAATGTTTTTCACCGAACTGGCTTTCAGGGTGCCCGACGCCACGCCATCCAGCAGTTCAGCGAAGCGTGACTCGCCGTTAACCAGCACGTCTTTGATAAAGACCATGTGGTTCAGGCCGAACAGGTCGATGGAAAGCTCATCGTTATCGGTCAGGGCCAGCACGTCGCGGATAAACATCTTCATGCCGATAGGGATATTACATACCCCGATAAAGCGTTTGAAATCGGTGTGGCGATAGACCGCTTCGGTCACCATACCGGCCGGGTTGGTAAAGTTGATCACCCACGCCTGAGGGCAGATCTCCTGCACGTCTTTGATGATGTCGAATACCACCGGAATAGTACGCAGCCCTTTAAACAGGCCACCGGCACCGTTGGTCTCCTGACCCAGATAGCCGTAGCTCAGCGGGATACGCTCATCCAGCTCGCGTGCCTTCAGCTGACCAACACGCAGCTGGGTGGTGACGAAATCGGCATCTTTCAGCGCCTGGCGACGATCGAGGGTTTTATGCACGGTCATCGGCACGCCCGCTTTTTTAACCATGCGCTGGCACAGGTCAAAAATAATATCGAGCTTCTCCTGGCCTTCGGCCACGTCCACCAGCCACAGTTCGCTGACCGGCAGTTCATGATAACGCTTGAGGAACCCTTCCAGTAATTCCGGGGTATAGCTGCTTCCGCCGCCGATGGTTACGACTTTCAGTTTCTTTTGCATAATATTCTCCCTGGGAGATCCGCCATTAGAGTATAGCGGTCCCGTCCCATATATTTAGGGCAAGCATTTAAATCGCTATTCCCGGCGGTGATCCCGCCGGACGTTAATTAATAACCGTGATATTTTTCCGGTAGCTGTTAGGTGTAAAAGAGGTCAATTTCTTGAAGGTCTTAATAAACAGGCTCGGACTGCTATAACCGGATTCGTAAGCAATATCCGTCACCGAATAGTTGGTGATCTCCAGCTGTTTTCTGGCGAAATTGATCCGTATTTCATTAATTATTTGCACCGGCGTTTTCTGATAATAACGCTGGGTCGCCCGGGTCAGGTACTCTTGCGATTTACCCGACAGAGCCACCATATTCTCCAGCGCATTTTCCCCAAAACGCAGTTTGTCGTGCATCATTTCAACGGTGGTACGCAGCCATTGCGGGATATCGTCCGTTACCTGCTGCTCTTCGCGATGGTGGCGTAAGCGGTTGACGACATAGAAGGTCACCGTTTCAATAAATTCATCAAATTCACTGTCACGAAAGTTAAGCGAGGCAATAACGGTGTCGATCCAGTTCAGGAACTCACTTTTGACGTGATAAACCTGCGAGGCCACAAAGCAGAACGGCAGCAGCGGCGCGTAGTGGGTTTCGAAGAAGCGTTTACTGACGCCAACGTTGAGAATCCGCGTGGCACCAAAGTCATAAAAGCTCTGATGATGGGAACCCATGGGGATAAAGACGAAGTCCCCGCGCTCCAGCAGCACCCGCTTGCCGTTGATCTCCTGAAAATAGCGGCCGGTCAACACAATGGTGAATTCATAGTAGTCATGCTGATGCAGACCGCTAATGCTCTCCACCTTGTTGTAGATAAACACATGAAAATTTTTACCATTGAACAGCTGTTGTTCCCGGGCGGTAGTGATTTCCATTACGCTGACCTCCTGCTATCAGTCTGACTTACTGCATTTTCTCGTGAAGTTCGATGAGTTCCGCCACCAGCTCACGCGCCAGCATGGAGGTCATCAGGTGATCCTGGGCATGGACCAGCACCAGGCTGACCTTCATCTTACCTTCACCCTGATCGCTTTCGATCAGTTTTGTTTGCACCAGGTGCGCTTCATTCAGCGCGGTGCGCGACTGGGCCATCATCTCTTTCGCCGTATCGAAATCACCTTGCTTGGCTTTTTTCAGGGCGCCGTACGCCAGACTACGCGCTTGACCGGAGTTGATGATAAGCCCCATCACCACTTCTTCAAGGTCGTTCTCTGCTACGTTTTCCACTTCTTCTGCAACAACATGGTCTAAATCAAACATTTTCGTTTCTCCTGTACTGACGCGGGTTGCCCCGCGTCAGACGACATCAGAATTTCAGTGCCAGAGCGATCTCTTCTTCGCTCTCTTCTTCATCAATGGTGGTCTGGGCCTTGTTAGCGATGGCAACGAACGGCATATAGAGCAGGGTCGCCACACCGAGGTTAAACATCGCCACCAGGAAGGCCGCTACGCTGCCGTTGGTGTTGAAGAAAGCCCCCAGGCCCGCTGGCATGGTCCACGGCGCAATGTTGGTCACCGGCGGGATAATGCCCAGGTAGTAGGCGGTCAGGGTTATGGCGGCCAGCAGCGGTTGCACCAGAACAAACGGAATAAACATCACCGGGTTCATGATAATCGGCAGACCGAAGAGGATAGGCTCGTTAATCTGGAAGATGCCTGACGGCAGCGCCAGCTTCGCCACCTGACGGTGATCTGCACGACGGGAGGTGATGAACACCGCGATAATCAGACCCAGTGTCGCCCCGGTACCGCCCAGGAAGATATAGGAGTCGAGCATCGGTTTGGCCCACACGTGGAAGGTTTTACCGGCCGCCAGCGCCGCGTCAACGGAACCGTACTGCTGGTAGAGTGCCACGTTTTCCAGCGCCCACGGCGTCATGATGCCGCTGTCCAGCGCAGCCAGCGCCAGGGAGCCATGTACACCAAAGAACCAGAGCAGGGAGGTGAAAATCACGTAAGCCCAGCCCACGACGCCACCCATGGAGGCCAGCGGTGTGGAGATGGTGTCCATGATGATCTGGTGGAAGTTAGTGCCCCAGTGAGAGAGCGCCCAGGCGATGGTGCCCATGATGGAGAGAATAATGAAGCCAGGGATCAGCGCTGAGAATGAGCGCGACACCGATGCCGGTACGCTGTCGGGTAAACGAATCACCCAGTTGCGACGAATAATAAAGGTAAACATTTCCGCCACGACCAGGCCGATCACGATACCGGAAATGATGTTTGCCCCGCCCAGCCAGTTGGCCCCCACCGCGTAAGCTTCACCGACGCTGTAAGGAGTCACGGTCATAAAGGCAGCGACAGATAATAAACCAGCGGCCAGCGCGTCAACTTTACGCTCTTCTGCCAGCGCCATCCCAATAAAGAAAGGTGCCATCAGCGACATAATACCCAGTGTACCGTTGTACACATTGCCGCCGATGGCTTTGAAACCATTTAACGTTTCAATAGTTGAGGGATCTAAACGCACACCTAATGAATAGAAGAATGAACCATCACCGAAGCTAAGAAAACCGTTATTAATTAAAACGAACATGGCCCCCGCCAGGGTTAACGGCATAACTTTAATAAAGCCGTTTTTAATGGCGTTGACATGCGGTTGCTTTCCTATTTTAACTGCAAAAGGAAGGAGTACCTTTTCAAGCGCAGCAATAAATCTACTCATAGAAAATGCCCTTAAATGCCGCAATAATATTGCGGCGTAAGTGTGTGTGAAATTGCTCTTTGACGGGAAAAATAATAAATTAAATTAATTAGCAGCTTTTTTAATCGCCGCTACAGCAGCTTTAAGAACACCCAAACCATCCACTTTGCCGTACAGCGCAGAGTCGATCACTTCCACCGGTTTATTCGGTAACAGACGTTGAATTTCTGGCAACATATAAGCGATTTGTGGCCCTAACAGCACCACATCCGCATTGTTCCCTTTCTCACCCGCCAGGGTTTCCGGGAACGCTTCAATCACGACAGGTACTTCGTACTTCTCTGCCTGCGCGCGCATCTTTGACACCAGCAGTGACGTTGACATGCCCGCTGAGCAAAACAGATAGATATGTTTCTTTTCCATAGCAATTTCCCTCTAATGTGCTCACCGCTTCGCCACGATGTTCCCGCCTTGACCGACCGGAACCCTTCGCTGGCGTATCTGATGAATGGAGTATACGGCAACTGCTATCCGGGAGATAATTCATAAGAGACTACAATTGTCTCTCCTTGACCTGGTGTTATGACACCCTTCACATTTTAGGTAAATAATTCGCGGTGAGAATTAAGATGGGTAGTGACACAAAAAAACCGGCCAGGTGGCCGGTTTGTCGCTTTGCTCAGGAAAAGCGATATCAGGCTTTAGGTGCCTGCGGATCGGTGTCATATTCCGCGCAGGTCTGGTAGCCGGAGTTGATCACGTGGCCAGTATCGTCGAGGGCCACAAAGTAAGTTTCAGTTTTACCATCGCGTTGACCCAGGATGTAGGTCTGGCAGGTGCCACGAGCGTGGATCATCGTCACTTCTGATGACGGCTTACCGGCCAGCTGCTGTACCTGCGCACGGCTCATCCCTTTCTTAACGTCTTTAACGACGGGTTCTTTAAACTGGTCAGCGGTACGGTCATACGCGGTACACCCTGCCAGTAAAGTCATTACTGCCGCTGCGCCTAACATTCCTGCTAAATTCTTGTTCATATTCCGTCCTCTTGTTTATCAGCGTGTTAAGTAAGCCTGGAATAGAAAACCACATTTTTCAACCTCAAGCGTGACGGCAAAGTTTTTTCGGAAAATTCCTGTAATTCAAGCATAAGCTACTAAATCGCTCTGATTCACCCAATTCAAATGTGTGATCCTTGTCGTTTTCCCCATGACGAGTTAGCTTTAACAGAACATCCATCAGGCAAATTTGTGTAACGGAGGGGCTAAATGGCTCTGCAACAAGAAATTATCCAGGCGCTGGGTGCCAAACCCACCATTAATGCGGAAGAAGAGATCCGCCGTAGCGTCGATTTTTTGAAATCCTATTTAACCCGCTTCCCGTTTCTGAAGTCGCTGGTACTGGGCATTAGCGGCGGTCAGGACTCCACCCTCGCCGGGAAGCTCGCCCAGATGGCCATCAGCGAATTGCGTGCAGAAACAGGCAATGAATCCCTGCAGTTTATCGCGGTGCGTCTGCCTTACGGCGTACAGTTCGATGAGCAGGATTGTCAGGATGCCATCGCCTTCATCCAGCCGGATCGCGTGCTGACCGTAAATATTAAAGAAGCGGTGCTGGCCAGCGAAAAAGCGTTGCGCGACGCGGGCATTGAACTGAGCGACTTCGTGCGCGGCAACGAAAAGGCCCGTGAGCGGATGAAAGCCCAGTACAGCATCGCCGGGATGACCAGCGGCGTGGTGGTGGGCACTGACCATGCGGCAGAGGCGCTGACCGGTTTCTTCACCAAATATGGCGATGGCGGCACAGATATTAACCCGCTGTTCCGTCTCAACAAGCGTCAGGGCAAGCAATTGCTGGCCGCGCTGGGCTGCCCGGAGCATTTATATAAGAAAGCCCCCACCGCTGACCTTGAAGACGACCGCCCTTCTCTGCCCGACGAGGCCGCGCTGGGTGTAACCTATGAAAACATTGACGATTATCTGGAAGGCAAAACGCTGGATGAAGGCACCGCCCGGATTATCGAGGGTTGGTATCTGAAGACCGAACACAAACGTCGCCCGCCGATCACGGTATTCGACGACTTCTGGAAACAATAATTCTGTCGGGGCGGCCTCTGCCGCCTCTTTTTTAACCATACTACAGCTGCTACACTGTATGCCTGAACAGTATCAGGAGTATGTTGTGAGCAGGCGTCAA
>JADHEE010000322.1_pt1 | contig 20776 bp, 17 predicted proteins | sample 8952401 | NCBI WGS metagenome assembly JADHEE01 (sample SAMN16124438, study PRJNA663242) | bioreactor sludge metagenome | isolation source: sludge (ammonium) | place: India:Bengaluru | collected 2019-02-28 | reverse complement strand
CGAGCATGAAGAAGTTCTTGTAGGTGAGGTCGCTCTTGCCGAGCAGGTTGTTCTGGAGGATCAGCGGCGAGTTGGCGGCGAGGAACTCGCCCTGGCCGGCCTTGCCCTTGAGGTAGTTCCAGCCGGTGGCGCCGCCGCCGCCCGGCTTGTTGGTGACGATGATCGGCTTATCGACCAGTTTTTCCTCGGTCAGCGCCTTTTGCATGGTGCGCGCGAGGAGATCCCAGCCGCCGCCCGGACCGGCGGGCGCGATGATCTCGATCGGTCGCTGCGGCTTCCAGTCCTCGGCGAGCGCGGGCGCGGCGGTCGCCGCCACCATCGCCGTCGCGATCAAACCACTCAACACTCTCCATTTGCCGATCATCCGATCGTTCCTCCTGCAAGGTTTATGAATCCTGAATACGCTTTGAAGGCAAAATAGGAATGAGCCCTGCTCCCACCCGTATTCTCGGATTCGGCCCTGGGCGAGTCAATTGAATTGACCTGGATTCTTGAGCCGGGAAGGCGACGTTGCGATGAATATTTTTCTGGTTCTTGAAATGCCTAGAGCTCATCCACAACTCTATCCCCCGCGACTGCGCCGCTCCCCCGTGGCGCGGCAGGGTCTTGGTTGCGCCTAGAATCTTCCAGCCCCCATGGGTAGGCCGATGGCGAACCCGCCGACGCGGAAATCCGCCGACATCATCACGCAAAGCGCCATCACCGCGAAGATCGAGCAGGCGAAGATCCGCCGCGCCCAGGCGGCGTCGTCCGCGCCCTTCTGCACCATCGCGACCCAGAGCCAATAGGCGCCGGTCGCCCCCGCCACCGCGAAGTAGGCGGGACCGGTGTAACCCGCCAGCGTCATCGCCGGAGCGGCGACGGCGAAGGCGAGGACCGACACCACGATCTGCCGCTTCGCCGCCGCCACGCCGCGCGCCACCGGCAGCACCGGCAGCCGCGCGGCGATGAAGTCGTCGAGGCGGAAGATCGCGATGGCGTAGGAATGGGGGATCTGCCACAGCCCGAAGATCGCCAGCAGCAGCCACGCCCCGGCGTCGAGGCGTCCGGTGACGGCGCAATAGCCGATCACCGGCGGCGCGGCCCCGGCGAGGCTGCCCACCACCGTGCTGTGCACCGAGCAGCGCTTGAGCCAGAGGGAATAGACGCCGACGTAGACGACCCAGCCGAGCGCGGCGAGGCCGACGCAGAGCCAGTTGGTGCACGCCGCCAGCAGGCCGAACCCGGCGAGGCCGAGGAGCGTGCCCTCGACCCAGGCGGCGGCGGGCGTGACCGCGCCGGTGACCAGGGCGCGGTTGCGGGTGCGGCGCATCACCCGGTCGATGTCCCGGTCGACGAGGTTGTTGAACACGCAGCCGCTCGCCACCACCAGCGACACCCCGAGCATCGTCGCGCCGAGCAGCGCCCAGTCCACCCTGCCCTGCGCCGCGAGGAGGAAGCCGCCGGTCGCGGCGATCCAGTTGCCGAAGACGATGCCGGGCTTGGCGAGTTGCAGGTAGGCGTTGAACCCCGTGGGTGGCTTGGTCACGCGCGGCCCTACATCATCATGTTGCGGTTGAGGTGGTACATGATCCAGAGCGACCCGCCGACCAGGATCGCGATGATCAGCACGGTGAAGAAGAACGACACGAAGTTCCAGCGCTCGGAATGGTGGGTGAGGTGCATGAAGTAGAAGTTCTGCACGCAGATCTGCACCAGCCCCACCGCCGTCACCACCAGGATCGTGGTCGGGCGGGAGAACATCGGCATCATCACCACGGCGAAGGCGATGGCGGTGAGCGCCGCCGAAAGGCCGAAGCCGATCAGATACGACGCATACGTGCCGTGCGCGGCGTGGGTGTCCGAGGTGTCGGCGTGGTCCTCCGCCGGGGACTGGGGACGATTAGACATTCAGGATCACTCCGAGCAGGTAGGCGATGCTGAACACGCAGATCCACACCACGTCGAGGAAGTGCCAGAACAGGCTGAGGCACATCATCCGGCGCATGATCGCCTCGCTGAAGCCGTGCGCCGCCACCTGCGCCGCCATCACCCCGATCCACACCAGGCCCGAGGCCACGTGCAGCCCGTGGGTGCCGACCAGGGTGAAGAAGCCGGAGAGGAAGGCGCTGCGGTCGGGGCCGTGGCCCACCGCGTAGGTGACGAAGATCGTCGCGAACAGCATCGCGTCGGTCATCAGGTAGATCCAGAAGCCGAAGACGGTGGTGCCGGTGCTTTCGTGGTCATCGTTGTGGGCGTGCGCGTTTTTCGCGCGCATCGAGTATTCGCCGGGGCGGTCGATTTCGAGCTGCATGGTCTATCCCCGCTGCGCCATCAGGTTCTGGTGCCTCGCGACCCGCGCCACGGTCTCCGCCGGAACGGTGTAGTGGGTGTCGTCGTCCATCGCGCGCACCACCAGCGCCGCCACCGCGCCCAGCAGGCCGAGCCCCGCCATCCACCAGATGTGCCACACCAGGGCGAAGCCGAGCATCAGGGTGAAGCCGCCCATCACCAGGCCCACGGCGGTGTTGCGCGGCATGTGGATGTCCTCGAATGCCTCGGGCAGGGTGGCGGGCACGCCCGCCGCCTTCGATTCCGCCCAGGCGTCGAGGCCGTGGACCTCGGGGATGCGCGCGAAGTTGTAGAACGGCGGCGGCGAGGCCATGGACCATTCGAGGGTGCGACCGTTCCAGGGGTCTCCCGTGAGGTCGCGGTTGATGTCGCGGTTGCGGACGCTCACGATCAGTTGGAGGATCATCAGCCCGATCCCGGCGGCGATGATCGCCGCGCCCACCGCCGCGACCACCAGGTAGACCTGCCACTCCGGATTGTCGTAGTGCTGCAAGCGCCGCGTCATGCCCATGAAGCCGAGAACGTAGAGCGGCATGAACGCGACGTAGAACCCCACCTGCCAGCACCAGAACGCCCAGCGCCCGAGCCGCTCGTCGAGCTTGAAGCCGAACGCCTTGGGGAACCAGTAGTTCAGACCCGCGAAATAGCCGAACAGCGCGCCGCCGATGATCACGTTGTGGAAGTGGGCAACGAGGAACAGGCTGTTGTGGAGCACGAAATCCGCCGCCGGCATCGCCATCAGCACGCCGGTCATGCCGCCGATCGAGAAGGTGACGATGAAGCCCAGGGTCCAGAGCATCGGCGGGGTGAAGTGCACCCGTCCCCGGTACATGGTGAACAGCCAGTTGAACACCTTCACCCCGGTCGGGATGGCGATCACCATCGTGGCGATGCCGAAGAACGCGTTGACGTTCGCGCCCGAGCCCATGGTGAAGAAGTGGTGCAGCCACACCAGGAACGACAGCACGGTGATCGAGATCAGCGCCCAGACCATGTAGCGGTAGCCGAACAGGCGCTTCTCCGAGAACGTCGCGGTGACTTCGGAGAACACCCCGAACGCGGGCAGCACCAGGATGTAGACCTCGGGGTGCCCCCACGCCCAGAACAGGTTGACGTACATCATCGCGTTGCCGCCGAGGTCGCTGGTGAAGAAGTGCATGCCGAGGTAGCGGTCGAGCCCGAGCAGCGCGAGGGTGACGGTGAGGATCGGGAAGGCGACGATGATCAGCGCGTTGGTGCAGAGCGCGGTCCAGGTGAAGATCGGCAGGTTCATGTAGCCCATGCCCGGGGCGCGCATGCGGAGGATGGTGACGAAGAAGTTGACGCCGGTGAGCAGCGTGCCGAGGCCGGAGATCTGTAGCGCCCAGATGTAGTAGTCGACGCCGACGTCGGGGCTGAACTGCAATTCCGACAGCGGCGGATACGCCACCCAGCCGGTCTTGGCGAACTCGCCGATCACGAGCGACATGTTGGTGAGCAGCATGCCCGCCGCGGTGAGCCAGAAACTCAGGGAATTGAGGAACGGGAAGGCGACGTCGCGCGCGCCGATCTGGAGCGGCACGACGATGTTCATCAGTCCGACGAGGAACGGCATGGCGACGAACAGGATCATGATCACGCCGTGCGCGGTGAACACCTGGTCGTAATGATGCGGCGGCAGGTAGCCCTGCTCCGCCCCCACCGCCACCGCCTGCTGGGCGCGCATCATCAAGGCGTCGGAGAAGCCGCGCAGCAGCATCACCAGCGCCAGCACGATGTACATGATGCCGATCTTCTTGTGGTCGACGGAGGTGAGGTACTCGGTCCAGAGCCATTTCCAGCGCCGGGTGACGGTGAGCAGCGCCGCCACCGCCAGCCCGCCGACCACGATCATCGCGCCTGCGGCCATGATGATCGGTTCGTGGAACGGGATCGCATCGAGGGTGAGCTTGCCAAACATCGGAACCGTCACTCCTGACCATGGGATGGGTGGCCGCCCCGGTACTTGGCGATCAGGCCCGCGAACAGGCCGGGCGTCACCCCGCCGTAGTAGGCCACCGGGTGGTACTCGCTCGGCGCGGCGAGGGCGGCGTAGGTTTGCGCGTCGAGGCGATCGGGCGCGGCCTTGACCTTGGCGACCCAGGCGTCGAACTCGGCCTGCGGCATGGCGCGCGCCTTGAACGTCATGCCCGAGAAGCCGCGCCCGCTGTAGTTGGCGGACAGGCCGTCGTAGTCCCCGGCGGCGTTGGCGATCAGGTGCAGCTCGGTCTTCATTCCCGCCATCGCGTAGATCTGGCTGCCGAGGCGGGGGATGAAGAACGAGTTCATCACCGTGTCCGAGGTCACGTCGAAGGCCAGCGGCACGTCGACCGGAAAGGCGATCTCGTTGACCGTGGCGATCCCCTGCTCGGGGTAGACGAACAGCCATTTCCAGTCGAGGGCCACGACCTCGATCTCCACCGGCTTGGCGGGATGGTCGATGGGCTTGAACGGGTCGAGGGCGTGGGTGGAATGCCAGGCGGTCACCGCCATCACCGTGACGATCACGGCGGGAATGCCCCACACCGCCGCCTCGAGCTTCTTCGACTGTTCCCATTCGGGGGCGTAGCGGGCGCGGGCATTGGAAGCGCGGAACCACCAGGCGAAGACGATGGTCATCACGATCACCGGGATCACCACCAGCAGCATCCAGCCCGTGGTTCCGAGGATCAGCGCCCGCTCGTCCACGCCCACCTGGCCCTTGGGGTCGAGCAGCGCGTATTTGCAGCCGCCGAGGGCGAGCGCCCCGAGGACCGGCAGCGCGCCGCGGGCAATCAAGGACATCCAGCCTCTCATCATGTCGCGATTTTCCGGCATCGTTCGGTTGGCGGTGTTCGACAAACGTCCCACGGCGGCCAGGCGTTCCGGTGGCCGCACCCTCGGGTTGGGAGGAAGGATCGTCGAAGGAGCTTCAGGGACTTGTCCCGCGCGGAAGCTCGAAGTCGCTCTCAACACATAGGCACGCGCGGCGGCGGTAAAACCGACGCCGCGAAATTTTCGGAACAAATCGCGTCAGCGGCGCTTGATCCAACGATTCCGATGGAGGTTTCCCACCGATGAAACTCGCGTTCTACGGCTCCAGCCTGCTCTCCTCGTACCGGAACGGCGCGGCCACCTATTATCGCGGCATCCTCGGCGCCCTCAGCCGCGAGGGCTTCGCCGTCACCTTCCACGAACCCGACATCCGCGAGCGCGCCGCCCATCGGGACATCGACCCGCCCGCGTGGTGCCGCGTCGCCCTCTACCCCGCCACCGCCGAGGGAATGAAAGCCGCGGCGGCGGAAGCCGCGGAGGCCGACATCGTGGTCAAGGCGGGCGGCGTCGGCCATGCCGACGAGGCGCTGCTGCACGCCGCGTTGGCGGCGGCGCGGCCCGACGCCCTCAAGATCTGGTGGGACCTGGACGCCCCGGCGACCCTGGCGGAAATCGGCGAGGACGAAACCCATCCGTTGCGCGTCGCCCTGCCCGATCTCGACCTCGTGGTCTCGGCGGGCGGCGGCAAGGTGGTCGAGGACGGCTTCCGCCGCCTCGGCGCGCAGGCCTGCGAGACGGTCTACACCGCCCTCGACCCGGCGACCCATCACCCGGTCGCCGCCGACCCGCGCTTCGCCTGCGATCTCGCCTTCCTCGGCAACCGCCTCGCCGACCGCGAGGAGCGGATCGAGACGTTTTTCCTCGAACCCGCCGACCGCCTCGCCGGACATCGCTTTTTGGTCGCCGGATCGGGCTGGGAGGACAAGTCCTGCCCACCCTCGGTGACCAAACTCGGCCACCTCGGCACCGACCGACACAACGTCTTCAACGCCTCGGCGCGCGCCGTCCTCAACGTCAACCGCGCCAGCCTGGCGGCCGCCGGGTTCTGCCCCTCGCCCCGCCTGTTCGAGGCGGCGGGTGCGGGCGCGTGCCTGATCACCGACGCCTGGCGCGGCATCGAGATGTTCCTCACCCCGAGCAAAGAGGTACTGGTGGCGCGCGACGCCGACGACGTGGTCGAGGCGCTCGACGCCCTCACCCCGGAGCAGGCCCGGGAGATCGGCGAATCCGCCCGGGCGCGGCTGCTCGCCGAGCACACCTACGCCCGCCGCGCCGAGGCCCTGGCGGGCACGCTCAAGGCGGCGCTGCGGAAAAAGGCGGGGATGCGGGCGGCCTAGGCCTCACCAGCCCCTGAAGCGCGGCGCGGTGCCGAGCACCTCGCCGGGGCGGCGCGCGTCGGTCATCACGTAGGCGTCGTACTGCGCGGCGGTGGCGCAGGCGTGGTTGGGCAGCACCAGGACCTTCGCGCCCAAGGGCAGGTCGAGCGGCTTGGCGGCGCTGCCCGGGCGCGCGGCGACGATGCCGTGCTCCTGGCTCGCCTTGATCACGATCTGGTCGGGGTAGGGTTTCCCCAGCGGATCGCAGACCACGCCGTAGCCCTGGTCCACCGGCAGCGCCGAAGTGCCCCGGTCGCGCGACATCGCCATCCAGCCCGCGTCGATCAGGGTCCAGCCCTTGTCCGGCTGGTGGCCGATCACGGTGGCGAGCACGCCCGCCGCGATGTCGTCGAGGCCGCACACGCCGAGCCCCTGCATCACCAGATCGAAGAACATGAACACCCCGGCGCGCACTTCGGTGATGCCGGAAAAATCCTGGCCGAAGGTCGCGGTCGGCGTCGAGCCCACCGAGACCGTCGGGCACGGCAGCCCGGCGGCGCGGAGCTTGTCCGCCGCGCCCACGGCGGTGGCGCGCTCGCCCTCGGCGGAAGCGCGGATCGCCGCCTCGCCGGGCTCGGCATAGGATTCGCCCGCGTGCACCAGCACGCCCTTCAGGTATGCGCCGCCGTCCACCAGGGCGCGGCCGATGGCGACGAGCTCCTCGCCGCGGCTCGATTGCAGCCCGGCGCGGTGACCGTCGGCATCGAGCTCGATCAGCGCCGGGATCGCGTCGCCGGTTTCCCGCGACTTCGCCGCCACCGCCTCTGCCGCCGCGACGGAATCGAGGATCACCGAAAGGTCGCAGCCGCCCTTGCGGATCGCCGCGACGCGGTCGAGCTTGTCGGGCGAGATCCCCACCGCGTAGGTGATGTCCTTGACCCCGGCGCTCGCATAGACCTCCGCCTCCTTCAGCGTCGACACCGTGATCGGCGTCTCCGGTCCACCGACCAGATCGCGCATCACCGCCACCGACTTCGCGGTCTTCATGTGCGGACGCAGCACCACGCCGTGCGGCGCGAGGTGGGCGCGCATCCGCTCGAGGTTGCGGGCGACCTTGAAGCCGTCGAGCAGCAGGACCGGGGTGGGGAGATCGGCGAGGGTGGCGAACATCGGGGAATCCTTGCACTGTCGGAGAAAACTCCGCTCGATCTTGCCGTCGTCGGCGGGTTTCGACAACGCCCGAGTTTCGCGGGCGCGGCCGAGCGCCTATGTTCAGCCTCTCCGCAACCCTGGGAGTTTCCGCATGAGCCCGCCCGTCGTGATCCCCTCCGAGACCTGCATGAAGCTGATCGACCGCCGGATCGCGTTCGACGCGATCCGGGCCGCGCTGATCGCCGCCGCCGACGGCAGCGGCGCGGTCAACCCGGTGGTGATCGGGCGCGGCCTCAACGACGGCGAGACCTTCTCGATGAAGTCCGGCCTGCTGCGCGGCCTCCCCGCCGTCGGCCTCAAGGTCGGCGGCTACTGGCCGGGCAACGACGCCCACGGCCTGCCGCGCCACCAGTCGGCGATTTTGCTGCTCGACCCGGCAAGCGGACGACTGATGGCGGTGGTGGAGGGCGGCGCGCTCAACGGCCTGCGCACCGCCGCCGCCGACGCGGTGGCGGCGAGCGTGCTGGCGCGGCCCGACGCGGCGACCCTCGCGATCTTCGGCGCGGGCAAGCAGGCGCTGCACGAGGTCCGGGCGATCTGCGACGTGCGCCCGATCCGTCGGGTTTTCGTCACCTCGCGCAACGCCGCGAGCGCCGACGCGATGAGCGTCACCCTACGCGGCGAACTGCCGCCCGACATCCAGGTGGTTTCCTCCGACGCGGAGCACGCGGCGCGCAATGCCGACATCCTCGTCACCGCCACTCCGGCACGCGCGCCGCTGTTCGACGCCGCGTGGATCAAACCCGGCACCCACGTCGCCTCGATGGGCAGCGACCAGGCGGGCAAGCAGGAGCTGCCGCCCGCCCTGTTCCCGCGCGCACGGCTGTTCTGCGACCTGCCGGAGCAGGCGGTGGCGATCGGCGAGATGCAGCACGCCAGGGCGCTGGTGGAGGCGGGCCAGCCCTTGACCGCCATCGGCGACGTGCTGCGCGGCGCGGCGGCGGGCCGCACCTCGGACGACGAGATCACCATCTTCGACAGCTCGGGGATCGCGCTCCAGGACCTCGCCATCGCGGCGGCGGTGCTGGACCGCCACGCCGCCTAGCCCGGCAGGCGTTGCGGGATCGGGATCTCCCGCACCTTCGCGAGCAGATGTTCGAGAAACGCGCTCTCCGCCGGATTGAGGCGCGCGCCGGGGTTCCACGCGATGTGGATGTCCACCGGCGCGACCCCCTCGGCGGGCGGCAGCGGCCAGAGCATGCCCCCGGCGACGTCGGGGGCCGCGATGTGCTCCGGCAGCGGACCGACGCCGAGGCCGCAGACGATCATCCGCCGTACTTCGTCGAGGTTGGAGGACGAGCCGATCACCCGCCCGGCGAACCCTTCCTTGGCGCGGAACACCGCGAGCGGCGAAAGCATGCCGTCGATCTGGTCGGAGACGAACGAGACGAAGTTCTCCTGCCGGAGGTCGCGAGTCTCGAGGCCGCGCTGGCGGAACAGGCGGTGCGGCGCGCCGCAATAGAGGCGGTAGGTCTGGCGCACCAGCACCTCGGAGGCGAGGCCGGGCACCGGCTCGCGCATCAGGCAGATGCCGAGCGAGCCGATCTTCTGCTGCAAGCCCTGGTGCACCTCGGCGGCGGACTGCACGTCGAAGCGGAAGGTGACGAGCGGGTGGCGTTCGTGGAACGTGCGCACCGCGTCGTCGAGCAGGCGGGTCTGCACCCGGCTGATCATCAGCACCCGCACGTGGCCGGAAATCTCCTCGGTCAGGTCGCGCACCATTACTCCGAAGCGCGAGATGTTGCCGTAGATCTCCACCACCTCGCGATAGATGCTCTCCCCGGCCTCGGTGACGCGGAACTTGCCGCCGCCGCGCTGCACCAGTTGCCGCCCGAGCTGCTGCTCGAGCCGCTTCAGCGCGAGGCTGACGGCGGGCTGGGTGACGCACAGGCGCGCCGCCGCCGTGGTGATGCCGCCCTCCTGCACCACCACCAGGAAGGTACGCAACAGGTTCCAGTCGAGTTCGCGGCTGAAGCGCTCGGGGTCGATCTGGCTCGGCGACTCCATGGACGGATACCCATAAATTTCGTTTACCCTGAAGCCGAATATATGCCCGATTTACCGCCATTGAAATCGGCAACCCGGTGAGTTGCCCAGAGTTTCAGCGCTTTTTCCGGCAAAATCTCCTGGAATTCCGCCGATCTGCGAAAATTTCATAAATTTCACTTATGTCGGCAATGAGCATTCGCAATTTGTCAGGCTTCCGAAGCGGGCGTTCCCTGGATCGGGCGGGCACCTCCGTCCGCATCGCCGAACCAGTGGAGCGACGCCATGGACGCGAAAGACTGCGGTTGCGAGCCGGGAGGCTCCCCTCTCCTCTCCAGCCTCCCCGAAGATCTTCGCGCCGCGATCATGGACGCGGTGGACGCGGTGCAGCCCGCCGCCGTGGACCTGCTCTCCGCCCTGGTGCGCGAGAACTCGCAAATGGGCTTCGAGCAGGGCGCGCAGGCGATCATGGCGGAGACCTTCGCCAAGCTCGGCCTCAAGGTCGATGCCTTCGAAATCGACGGCGACGCCATCGCCAAGCTTCCCGGATACTCGCCCTCGATCATTCCCTACGCCGGACGCAAGAACGTCGTCGGCATCCACACGCCCAAGGCCGCGACCGGCAAGTCGCTGATCCTCAACGGCCACATCGACGTGGTGCCGCCCGGCGAGGAGGCGCGCTGGACCACTCCGCCGTTCGCTCCCGAGGTGCGCGGGGGCCGCCTCTACGGGCGCGGCGCGGGCGACATGAAGGCGGGCATCGTCGCCTACACCATGGCGTTCAAGGCGCTGAAGGATTTGGGCTATGCGCCCGCCGCGCCGGTCTACCTGCAATCGGTGGTCGAGGAAGAGTGCACCGGCAACGGCGCGCTCGCCTGCCTCGGGCGCGGCTACCGCGCCGACGCGGCGATCATCCCCGAGCCCTTCGGCCAGACCCTGATGACCGCGCAGATCGGCGTGATGTGGGTGGAGATCGCGGTCACCGGCCTCGCCGCGCACATGATCGACCGGGGCAAGGGCACCTCCGCCATCGACGCCGCGATGATCGTCGCCGAACACCTGAAGGCGCTCGAAGCCGCATGGAACGCCGACCCGCACCCGGCCTACGCCGACGTGCCGCACCCGATCAACTTCAACCTCGGGCGGATCGAGGGCGGCGAGTGGACCTCCTCGGTGCCGGAGCGCTGCGTCACCCAGTGGCGCTTGAGCTTCTACCCCGGCATGTCCACCGACGACGCCCGCGCCGCTATCGCACGCACCGTCGACCACGCGATCCGCACCGACGAACGCCTTGCGGGCTGCGCCGCCGCGATCCGCTGGACCGGCTTCCAGGCCCCCGGCTTCGAGCAATCCGCCGCGCATCCGATGATGACGCTGCTGAGCGCCGTCCACCGCGCGGTGAGCGGCCAGCCGATTACCGAGATCGCCTGCACCTGCACCACCGACGCGCGCTTCTTCGCCCTCTACGGCGACACCCCGGCGACCTGCTACGGCCCCGAGGCGACCGCGATCCACACCATCGACGAATCCGTCTCGCTCAAGAGCCTGCGCGACGTCACCGCCGTCCTCGCGATGTTCATCGCGGCCTGGTGCGGCCTGGAGCGCCGCTGAAGTTTTCGAGTTCGCGTACCTGCCCCGCAGCCCACAGGAAAGACCAAGCCATGAGAGAACCCGTTCGTTTCCTGCGTAGAGTGGCGGTCGCCGCCGCGATCGCCTGCTCCCTCGCCGCGCCCCTGCCGTCGCTGGCGGCGGAAACCCCGGTGAAGGGCGGCACCCTCACCGCAATCATCCAGCCCGAGCCGCCGCTCCTGGTGATGGGCCTCAACCAGCAGGCCCCGACCCAAACCGTCGCGGGCAAGATCTACGAAAGCCTGCTCACCTACAACTTCGACCTCTCGCCGCGCCCGAGCCTCGCCAAAAGCTGGGAGATTTCGGAAGACGGCCTGACCTACACCTTCCACCTCCAGACCGGCGTCACCTGGCACGACGGCCAGCCGTTCTCGTCGGAGGACGTGCTGTTCAGCTTCAAGACCTTCCTCCCCGAGACCCACCCGCGCGCCCGCGCCCTGTTCGGTCGCGCCGAAAGCATCGAAGCGCCCGACGCCGACACCGTGGTGATCAAGCTGAAGGAACCGTTCCCGGCGTTCCTCCAGGCGTTCGAGGTCTCGACCACGCCTATCATGCCCAAGCACGTCTACGAGGGCACCGACTTCCGCGCCAACCCGAAGAACGCGACGCCCATCGGCACCGGGCCGTTCATGTTCGACACCTGGGAGAAGGGCAGCTTCATCCACCTCGTCGCCAACCCGAACTACTGGCAGGCGGGCAAGCCCTACCTCAAGGACATCTACTTCAAGATCATCCCCGACGCCGCCTCGCGCGCCCTCGCGCTCGAAAACGGCGACGTGATGCAGTCGCAGTACAACGACATCGAGCCCTTCGACGTGGCGCGCCTCGCCAAGCTCCCCAACCTCACCATGACCAAGAAGGGCTACGAGTTCGTCGCGCCGGTCTCCTGGCTCGAACTCAACACCCGCGAAGCGCCGTTGAACGACAAGCGCTTCCGCCAGGCGATGATGCACGCCATCGACCGCGCCTTCGTCCGCGACAAGATCTGGTTCGGCCTCGGGCGGATCGCGACCGGCCCGATCAACTCGGTGACCAAGTACTACGACGGCGACGTGAAAAAGTACGACTACGACCCGAAGAAGGCGATCAAGCTGCTCGACGAGATGGGCCTGAAGCCCGACGCCAACGGCATCCGCGCCACGGTGAAGTTCATGCCGCTGCCCTACGGCGAAACCTGGCAGCGCCTGGGCGAATACGTCAAGCAGGCGATGGCCAAGGTCGGCGTCAAGGTCGAGCTCGAGAGCATCGACGCCGCCGGCTGGGGCAAGCGCGAAGGCAACTGGGACTTCGACATCACCTCCAACTTCCTCTACCAGTATGCCGATCCCTCCATCGGCGTCTCCCGCACCTACGTCTCGTCCAACATCCGCAAGGGCGTGATGTTCAGCAACACCATGGGCTACGCCAACCCCGACGTGGACGCACTGTTCGAGGCCGCCGCCAAGGAGAACGATCCGAAGAAGCGCCAGGAGAACTACTCCAAGGTGCAGAAGCTGATCGTCGAGGACGTGCCGGTGGCGTGGCTGCTGGAAATGGAATTCCCCACCCTTCTCAACACGCGCGTCCACGACGCGATCACCACCGCCATCGGCGTCAACGAGACCTACGCCGACGCATGGGTGTCGCCGAAGTGAACCCGAGGCCGCGCGGGGCGACCCGCGCGGCACCCCCTGATGCTTCCTGACCGCGAGGTGCGCCCGTGCCCCAGATGCTCCGCTTCCTCTTCAGCCGCCTGACCAAGGCCATCGTCGTGCTGGGCGTGGTGGTGGTGCTGAACTTCACCCTGATCCACGCCGCCCCCGGCGACCCGGCGACGGTGATGGCGGGCGAGGCGGGCGCGGCAGACCAGATGTTCGTCGACCAGCTGCGCAAGCAGTTCGGCCTCGACAAACCGCTCTACGTCCAGCTCGGCACCTACGTCGGCCACATCCTCCAGGGCGACCTCGGCTATTCGGCGCGCCAGCAGCGCCCGGTCGCCGACCTTCTCCTCGACCGCCTGCCCGCCACCGTGGCGCTCACCATGTCGGCGTTCGTCCTCGCGCTGGCGGGCGGCATCGCCATGGGCCTGCTGGCGGCGGTCAACGTCGGCAAGTGGACGGATTCCGCGATCACCGTGCTGGCGCTGCTCTCCTACGCCACGCCGATCTACTGGGTCGGGCTGATGCTGGTGCTGGTGTTCTCGGTCAACCTCGGCTGGCTGCCCGCCTTCGGCTTCGAAAGCGTCGGCGCGGGCAAGGAGGGTCTCGCCCGCTTTGCCGACATCCTCGAACACATGGCCCTGCCGGTGATCACCCTCGGCCTGTTCTACATGGCGGTCTACACCCGCCTCACCCGCGCCTCGGCACTCGAAGTCTCCTCCATGGATTTCGTCAAGACCGCGCGCGCCAAGGGCCAGAGCGAGTGGAAGATCGTCACCCGCCACGTGCTCCGGAACGCGATCCTGCCGGTGCTCACCGTGGCGGGGGTGCAGGCGGGCCAGCTCGTCGGCGGGTCGATTTTGGTCGAGACGGTGTTCGCCTGGCCCGGCCTCGGGCGGCTCACCTTCGACGCGGTGTTGCAGCGCGACTACCAGGTGCTTCTGGGCGTGTTCTTCGTCACCTCGGTGCTGGTGATCCTCTTCAACATCGTCACCGACCTGCTCTACGTTTTGATCGACCCGCGCGTGGAGATCGCCTGATGCTCAACCGCGATTTCACTGAAGCCTTCCTGCGCAACAAGGGCGCCGTGGGCGGCCTCGTCATCGTCGCCGCGATCGTCCTCCTCGCGATCTTCGCCGACCTGCTCTTCCCCGGCGACCCGTGGGACATGGCGGGCGCGCCGTTCGGCCATCCGTTCGCCGACGGACTGCTGTTCGGCTCCGACATGCTCGGTCGCGACATCGCTTCCGGCATCGCGCACGGCGCGCGGGTGTCGCTCTTGATCGGCCTCACCTCGACGGTGGTCGCGGTGCTGGTGGGGGTGCTGCTCGGCGCGCTCGCGGGCTTCCACGGCGGGCGCACCGACGACGCGATCATGCGCTTCACCGAACTCTTCCAGACCATTCCCAACTTCGTCCTGGTGGTGGTGATCGTCGCGATCTTCACCCCGTCGCTCGCCAGCATCGTGATCGCCATCGCGCTGGTGAGCTGGGCGCCGCTCGCGCGCCTGGTGCGCGGCGAGTTCCTCACGCTGCGTTCGCGCGAGTTCGTGCAGGCGGCGATCACCTGCGGCCAGGGGAACGCCACGATCATCTTCAAGCAGATCCTCCCCAACTGCCTGTCGCCGATCATCGTCTCCGCGTCGCTGATGGTGGCGACCGCGATCCTGCTGGAAAGCTCGCTCTCCTTCCTCGGTCTCGGCGACCCCAACGCGATGAGCTGGGGGTTCATGGTGGGCAGCGCGCGCACGGTGCTGCGGCAGGCGTGGTGGATGAGCTTCTTCCCCGGCGTCGCGATCCTGTTGACCGTGCTCGGCCTCAACCTCGTCGGCGAGGGCCTGAACGACGCGTTCAACCCGCGCCTGCGTCGCAAGCGGAAGGCCTGAGCCATGTCCGAAGCCGCAACCCCACTCCTCGAAATCAAGGGCCTCACCGTCGCCCTGCCCGAAGGCGGCGACCGCGCCTTCGCGGTGGAGAAGATCGACTACACCCTGAACCCGGACGAAATCCTCTGCATCGTCGGCGAGAGCGGCTCGGGCAAGTCGGTGACCGCGCACGCGATCATGGGCCTTCTGCCCAAGCCCGACTTGCGCATCGCGGCGGGCGGCATCCTCTATCGCGGCCGGAACATCGTGACGATGGGCGACGCCGAGCAGCGTAGCCTGCGCGGCCACCGCATCGCGATGATCTTCCAGGAGCCGATGACGGCGCTCAACCCGCTGATGCGCATCGGCGCGCAGATCGAGGAAGCGCTCACCATCCACACCGACCTCGACACGGCGGCGCGCACCGCGCGCGTCGTCGAGATGCTCGCCGCCGTCGGCCTGCCGAACCCCGAGGAGATCCGCAAGAGCTACCCCTTCCGCCTCTCCGGCGGGCAGCGCCAGCGGGTGATGATCGCGATGGCGCTGGCGCTGAAGCCCGACATCCTGATCGCCGACGAACCCACCACCGCGCTGGACGTGACGACGCAGAAGCAGATCCTCGACCTGATCAAGGAGATCCAGCGCGAGCAGCGCATGGCGGTGCTGTTCATCACCCACGACTTCGGCGTGGTGGCGGAAATCGCCGACCGCGTCGCGGTGATGCGCCAGGGCCGGGTGGTGGAGATCGGCGCGGCGCAGCAGGTTCTGAACCATCCCGCCCACCCCTACACCCAGGCACTGATCGGCTCGCTGCCGCATGGCCGCGCCGGAGACGGTCCGGCGTTCGCGCCCGAAGGCGAGCCGCTGCTCGCCGCCACCGACGTCCACAAGGTCTACAAGATCGCGGGAACCCGCGTCGGCGGCGCGCGCACGCTCGTCGTCTCCGACCACGTCCACCTCACCATCCACCCCGGCGAGACCGTCGGGCTGGTGGGAGAATCCGGCTCGGGCAAGTCGACGCTGGCGCGCACCATCGTCGGCCTGGTCAAGCCCGACGGCGGGCGCATCGACTTCGAGGGCGCGGACCTGCTCGCCCTCGACCGCGACGCCTTCCGCCCCTACCGCCGCCACGTCCAGATGGTGTTCCAGGACCCCTACGCGTCGCTCAATCCACGCCACAAGGTCGGCGAGATCGTCGCCCAGGGGCCGGTGGCGTTCGGCATGGACAAGGCCGAAGCCCTCGCCCGCGCCCGCGACCTCCTCGGCCTCGTCGGCCTCGACGCCGGCGCGGCGGAGCGTTACCCCCACGAGTTCTCGGGCGGCCAGCGCCAGCGCGTCTCCATCGCCCGCGCGCTCGCGATGGAGCCGAAGCTCCTGATCGCCGACGAGCCGGTCTCCGCCCTCGACGCCTCGGTCCAGGCGCAGGTGCTGGCGCTCCTCGCCGAGATCAAGACCAAGCTCAACCTCGCCATGCTGTTCATCACCCACGACCTGCGCATCGCGGCGCAGATCTGCGACACCGTGGGGGTGATGAAGCTCGGGCGGATCGTCGAGATCGGACCGGCGGCGCAGGTCTTCGGGAACCCGCAGGACGACTACACCAAGTCCCTCCTATCGGCGATCCCCGGCCAGGGGTGGACGCCGCCCGCCAACCTTTCGGGAGCCTCGTGATGCGCATCGCCGTGATCGGCGGCGGCGCGGTCGGATGCCTGATCGCCGCGCGCCTCTCCGCCGCCACCTCCGCCGAGATCGCCCTGGTGGTGCGCCGCGCCGCCGCCGCGGCGGAAATCCGCCGCCACGGCATCCGCATGACCACGCCCTCGGGCCGCGCGGTGCGCGCGCCGGTGACGGTGACCGACGACCCCTTGAGCCTGGGCGTGCAGGACCTCGTGATCGTCTGCGTCAAGGCCTACGCGGTGAAGGGCGTGCTGCACGGCCTCTCCGCCATCGCCGGGCCGGAGACCGTGGTGATGCCGGTGATCAACGGCATTCCCTGGTGGTATCCGGCGTTCCAGCCCCCGCCGCTCGACGGCGCGCGCCTCGCCTCGGTGGACCCGGACGGCGTGCTGTCCGCCGCCTTCGACCCGGCGCGGCTGATCGGCGCGGTGACCTACGTGGCGGTGGAGGCCCAGGGCGACGGCGCGATCCGCCACGTCAACGACCAGCGCTTCGTCTTCGGCGACCCCGCGGGACGCGAAACTCCAATGCTTGCCGCGGTCGCCGACCTGTTCCGCCAGGCCGGGTTCGACGCGGCGGCGACCCGCGACATTCGCAGCCACATCTGGACCAAGCTCTGGGGCAACCTCGCCTTCAACCCCCTGTCGGTGCTGACCGGCGCGCCCCTCGCCACGATCTGCACCAATCCCGGCACCCGCGAGGTGAGCGTGCGGATGATGGCGGAGGCGCAGGCGGTGGCCGAGCGCCTCGGCNTCGAGATCGCGGTGTGGATGAACGAGGAAGGCGCGCGCTATTCGCCGCCGATGATGGGCTCGGGCGTGTTCACCGGGCGCTTCACCGAAGCCGAGGTGCTGAACGCCGTCGCCCAGGACGGCGCGCGGCTGGAAGACGACCTCGTCCGCCTCGGCTGGAGGGGCCCGCGCCCGGCCTCGCTCGCCGCGCACCCGATGGCGGCCTATTTCGAGGCCCACATCGAGCAGGGCCCGGTGCTGGAAGACGAGGCCCAGGACCTGGGCGTAGTCACCGGGGCGCGCGGCCAGAACTGGTACGAGGCGGCGATCACCGGGCGCGAGGCCCACGCCGGGCCGACGCCGATGCGCCTGCGGAAAGACGCGCTGGTCGCCGCCGCCAAGCTGGTGCTGGCGGTGCAGGAGATCGGCGCGGCCTATGGCGAGGAAGCCTGCGCCACGGTCGGCATCCTCGACGTCGAGCCCCATTCGCGCAACGTCATCCCCGGGCGCGCCCTCGTCACCATCGACCTCCGCCATCCCGACACCGCGCAGCTCGCGGCGATGGACGCAGACCTCAGGGCGGCGGTGAAGGCCCTTTCCGCCAACGGCATCGCGATTGCGCTCAGCGACTTCTGGAGCTTCCCGGTGATCCGCTTCGACCGGACTTTGGTGAGCCGGGTGCGCGAGGCGGCGGCGGCACGCGGCCTTGCGCATCGCGACATCGTCTCGGGCGCGGGGCACGACGCGATCTACGTGTCGGCGGTGGTGCCGACGGCGATGATCTTCATCCCCTGCGTCGGCGGCATCAGCCACAACCCGGCGGAAAATATCGAACCGCGCCACGCCGCCCTCGGCTGCGCGGTGCTGAAGGACGCGGCGCTCGCCACCGCCCAGGCCCGTTGAACGGAGGACTGCGAACCATGAAGTTCTGCGCGGTGCACCATCCGGATGTGGCGCTGCATCATCCGGACAGCTTTTTCAAGCGTGGCCAACTGGTGCCGATCCCCGAGGTTCCGGCGCGTGCCGAGGCGGTGGTTTCGCTGCTGCGGCAGCGCGGCGCGCCGCTCGAAATCGCGCCCGACTACGGCCCCGCGCCGCGCGGTGCGGTGCACACGCCCGAGCTGCTGCGCTATCTCGAGACCGCGCACGTCCGCTGGGTCGCCAACCCCGGCTTCTCCGACATCGTCATCCCCAACGTGTTCCAGGGTCCGGGGATGTCGGGCTACCCGACCCACATTCTCGGCCAGGCGGGTTTCCACGCCTCCGACCTGTCCGCGCCCATCGTCGCCGGAACCTGGGCGGCGGTCGCCGCCGCCGCCAACGCCGCCGTGCACGGCGCGCACCTGCTGGTGGACGGCGCGGCGGACGCGGTCTACGCCGCCTGCCGCCCGCCCGGGCACCACGCCAGCCGCGACCGCATCGGCGGCTTCTGCTTCCTCAACAACGCCGCCATCGCGGCGCAGGAGGCGCTGACGCTGCTGGGCGCGGAGGGCCGACGTCCGCGCGTCGCGATCCTCGACGTCGACGCCCACCACGGCAACGGCACCCAGGAGATCTTCTGGGAGCGGGACGACGTCTACTTCGTCTCGCTGCATGCCGACCCGGCGGAGTTCTACCCCTACCTCGCGGGCTATCGCGGCGAGGTCGGCGAGGGACGCGGGCGCGGCTACACCCTCAACCTCCCCTTGCCCATCGGCGCGTCCGAACCGACGTTCCTGGGGGCGCTCGCCGACGCGCTCGAAGCCATCGCGCACTACGCGCCGGAACTCCTGGTGGTGTCCTTGGGCTTCGACGCCTACGAGGGCGACCCCTACCAGGGCCTGAAGGTCACCACCCCCGGCTTCGGCAAGGTCGGCGGGCTGATCGCCGCGCTCGGGCTGCCCACCCTGCTGGTGCAGGAAGGCGGCTACGCGGTCGGCGACCTCCAGGCCAACCTGGCAAGTTTTCTCGACGGCTTCGGAGCCGCCGCACACTCACCCACTTCAGCGAACGGATAGGACACATGGTCAAGCTCAAGGACCCGCAGCTCCTGCGCGGACAGGCTTACGTCGACGGCGCATGGATCGACGCCGACTCACGGGGCAGCTTCGCCGTCGCCAACCCGGCGACCGGCGAAACCCTCGCCCAGGTCGCCGACTGCGGCGCGGCGGAAACCCGGCGCGCCATCGCTGCCGCCAACGCCGCGTGGCCCGCCTGGCGCGCGAAATCCGCCAAGGAGCGCGCGGGCGTCCTGCGCGAATGGTTCCGCCTGATCGTCGAGAACGCCGACGACCTCGCGCTGCTGATGACCTCGGAGCAGGGCAAGTCCCTCGCCGAGGCCAAGGGCGAAGTGCTGGGCGGCGCGGCGTTCGTCGAATGGTTCGCCGAGGAGGCGAAGCGGGTCTACGGCGACACCATTCCCGCCCCCACCGCCGACAAGCGCTACCTCGCGATCAAGCAGCCCATCGGCGTGGTCGCGGCGATCACGCCGTGGAACTTCCCCTCCTCGATGATCACCCGCAAGGTCTCGCCCGCGCTCGCCGCCGGCTGCACCGTGGTGATCAAGCCCGCCAAGGCGACGCCGCTCTCCGCCTCCGCGCTCGCCGTGCTGGCCGAGCGCGCGGGCATCCCGAAGGGCGTGCTCAACGTGGTGGTGGGCTCCAAGTCCGGTCCCATCGGCGAGGAGCTCAGCACCAACCCCCTGGTGCGCAAGCTCTCGTTCACCGGCTCCACCGAGGTCGGCAAGATCCTGATGGCGAAGACCGCCGGGACGGTGAAGAAGGTCAGCATGGAGTTGGGCGGCAACGCGCCGTTCATCGTCTTCGACGACGCCGACCTCGACGCCGCGGTAATCGGCGCGATGGCGTCGAAGTACCGCAACTCCGGCCAGACCTGCGTCTGCGCCAATCGGATTTTGGTGCAGGACGGCGTCTACGACGCCTTCGCGGCTAAGTTCGTCAAGGCGGTGGCGGGCCTCAAGGTCGGCAACGGCGCGGAACCGGGCGTGACGCAAGGGCCGCTGATCGACGGCGCGGCTGCGGAAAAGGTCGCCGAACTCGTCGCCGACGCGGTGGAGAAGGGCGCGACCGTCGCCATCGGCGGCAAGCCGCACGCCCTTGGGCGGAGCTTCTACGAGCCCACCGTGCTCACCGGCGCGACCCCCGCGATGCGCTTCACCTACGAGGAAATCTTCGGCCCGGTCGCGCCGCTCTATCGCTTCACCACCGAGGACGAAGCGATCGCGCTCGCCAACGACACCAACTACGGCCTCGCCGCCTACTTCTACAGCCGCGACGTCGGGCGGATCTTCCGCGTCATGGAGGCGCTCGAATACGGCATGGTCGGCGTCAACGAAGGCCTGCTCGCCAACGAAGCCGTGCCCTTCGGCGGGATCAAGGAATCCGGCTTGGGCCGCGAAGGCTCCAAGTACGGCATCGAGGACTTCCTCGAAATCAAGTACGCCTGCCTCGGCGGCATCTGAACCCTTCAGGAGATCGTAGGACCATGACCACCAACGCCAGCCTCCAGTCGCGCCGCGAAGCCGCAGTGCCGCGCGGGCTTTTCACCAACCAGCCGGTCTAT
>JADHEE010000315.1_pt1 | contig 20940 bp, 17 predicted proteins | sample 8952401 | NCBI WGS metagenome assembly JADHEE01 (sample SAMN16124438, study PRJNA663242) | bioreactor sludge metagenome | isolation source: sludge (ammonium) | place: India:Bengaluru | collected 2019-02-28 | reverse complement strand
TGCCCACTTTTACTCGCGACATACTGCGCAATTTTGTCGATGGTAAGTACAGGAATCACATCGGCAATTTTGGTTGATTCATTGGTGGGGTGAATCAACGCAAACTTGATGTGCTCAGCAATTTGTGAAATCAGATGCTCGGTCGCAGATGTGGCTAGGACTTGTTTTTGCAACAGCGCATTGATGTCTTCAAAGCTCCACAGTTGCTGCAAAGTTTGTTTTCTAAACCAGTGATAAAAGAGAGTGAATTCATTTTGTACGGTACTTGCTTGCGAAAACTCATGATCTAAAAAATTAAGATGAGCTTCAATGAGCTGCTCAATCATCGGGTGTTTCTGCATACGTACTCAACAAAATTAATTTAATGGAATCAGTTTATCAGCCAATGGATTTTTTAACTTTTGTGTTTTTGCAAGAAAAGGCAGGTAGTGCTGTGCAACTGCTTGTTCTGCCTCCAAAAGTGGCATATGACCAACATTGTTAAGGATGACAGGAGCTTCAGCACGTTTCAATAAGGATTTGAGCTCATTCGCCACTTCGACATTGATAATTTTGTCCTGCTTACCCCACAAAATGAGGGTGGGTGCTTCAATATTTCGGGTCACTCGAGCAAAGGAGTCTGTGGTATAAATTCGGTTCAAGGTCACCAATTGATCAATCACTTTACTGTTTTTTTCAGCCTGAGTAATTAACTGTTTTTCTTGGGCGCGTTTTAAATAATAGGGCATTTTGATTGGGGTTTGCATAACACGTTGCATCACATCATCCAAATCGCCCGGCTTGCTCACAATCAAGTGCTTTAAATATTGAGGGTCTTTGGCATAGTTGGTGTTAGCGTTTTTATAAATGCCAGCACTGTTTAATAAAAACAAACTTTGTGTGTCAAAAGGGTATTGTGCGGCATATAGAGTTGCAATTGAACCACCGATAGAATGTCCTGCAACATTCAGCTTATCTTGTATATGAATGGCTTCAACAAAACGACGGAGTCGCTCTGTGACATTTGGCATAGAGAGATCAAAATCATCAGGGACTTTGGTGTCGCCATTGGTCGGAAGGTCAGGAATAACCACGTGGTAATAAGGCGTTAGAAACTGTGCCACACGGTTCCAATTGTCTCGATTTCCAGCAAAACCATGAATTAGCAAAATAGTCGGTTTATCAACGGCACCACCTTCGTTATAGCTCCAAACGATATCATCCACTTTAAGTGTTTTAGTTTTTAAGCCGGCGGTGACGCGTTCTTGTAGAAGGTAGCTTTGTAAACTGAGTTTGTCTTTGATGATGGTATTTTCGACCGCATGGCTGGCGAAAGAAAATGACAAAGCTAAGGCGAATAGACCGGCCTTTAGACTTTGTTTCAAGACGGATTTTGAGCGCATCATCATGGTTCATCCTTAAACGGAGATGAATGAAAAAACTGACCGAATAAGATAAAAATGCTCTGATTTTGAATAGTTTTTATGTTTATTTACAGGTCTGTTTGATTCTAATCGCTTTCATGTAAATGTCATTAATTATTTATTTGAAAGGATATACTGCATTTGGATAAAGTGTGAACTGCGTAACGATTTGTTTGAGATAAAATGCAAATTTAAAATTAAGCAAAAAAAGAAGCCGCTATGTTTTTTGCAAGTGACAATCAATTTCTCTAAGATTAAACTATTGCGACTTAACAACAATCGGGTGGGAAAAAGGAATGCTAACAGCTCAAGAAGCTTTAAGCCGTCTAAAACAAGGTAACCAACGTTTTGTAGCGGGTGAGACAACCCACCATAAGCAATTGTCTCACCAAGCACGAGCAGAGATGGCGGAAGACCAAAATCCATTTGCCATTGTACTGGGATGTTCTGATTCTCGTGTGCCTGCAGAAATGGTATTTGACCAAGGTTTGGGTGATCTGTTTGTTATTCGTGTTGCAGGAAATGTAGTTGCACCTTCACAGGTTGGCAGTGTTGAGTTTGCTGCTGAGCGTTATGACTGTGCGGTCGTTGTGGTACTTGGTCATAGCCATTGTGGTGCGATTCAAGCCACCATTGACACCCTGATGAACCCAGATAGCCCACCGTCTGCAAACTTGATGTCGATTGTAAACCGTGTCCGTCCTTCGGTTGAAACCTTGATGCAAACCGAACTGAAACATGACTTATGCAAACTGTCTAAACATGCGGTACGTTCAAATGTATTTGCCTCTGTAAATCAGTTACGTCATGGCTCAGCTGTGCTTGAGAGTTTGATTGCCAAAGGCAAGTTACAAGTGGTTGGTGCTGAGTACTCACTTGAAAGTGGTGAAGTGGTTTTTTTTGACTTCTGATCCTATGAGCTGATCAGAGTAAAAGGCGCTTTATAAAGCGCCTTTTATATAGGGATAAGCTAAATTTAATAAAATAGGCTGTGCTTTGCCATTTGGATGCACTAAATCTTTTTGCATCAAGCTTTTATTTCCCGCTACACCTTCCAAGAAGAAGGGCAGCAATTTAACTTTGTATTGTTGACTGACCACTTTGTAATTATTTTCAAATGCCTTGCTATAGGCTGTGCCATAGTTTGGTGGCATTTTCATTCCCAAGACAACCACGGTGGCATTGGCTTTTTGACTCTGCTGAATCAACTGCGCTAAATTTTTTTGAATCATCTGAGGTGGCTGGCCCCGCAGTCCATCATTCCCGCCAAGCTCAATCACCACCACATTTGGCTTATGCGTTTGTAACAGTTTGGGTAAACGAGCCAAAGCGCCACTGGTGGTTTCACCACTCACACTGGCATTGACCACTTTGTGTTGTTTCGGATACTGTTGGTCTAACCGTTTTTGCAGTAAATTTACCCATGCTTGCTGTGGTTCTATGCCATAACCTGCACTAATGCTATCTCCTAAAACCATCACGGTTTTTGCCAAAACCCAAGTGGGGCTTAAGCACAGTGCAAGCAAAACCAAGTATGAACTGATACGTTTTTTAAATTTGCGATTTTGCACGAATATTTGCATATAGGGATGTTATGACCCAAGTTCATAGTGATGTAAGCATCATGCCACAAGTGATTATTTCTGCCCAGCAACTGACACAAAAGATTAAACTTCCGCAAAAAGAACTGACCATTTTCTCAGATTTGAGTCTGAGCATATTAGCAGGTGAACAAGTCGCAATTACAGGACGTTCAGGTTCAGGAAAGTCTACCTTACTGGGTATTTTGGCGACCTTAGATCAGGCTAGCGGTGGTGAGCTAATCGTTTGTGGTGAAAGTATTCCCAAGCTCAATGAAGAACAGCGTGCACAGGTGCGTTTAAAGCATATTGGCTTTGTATTTCAGTCCTTTCAACTGCTGCCACACCTGACTGCTGTTGAAAATGTGATGCTGCCGTTACGGCTTCATGCATCATTTAACTTCGCTGAAGCTGAGCAACGCGCTTTGAGTTTATTGCAAAAAGTTGGATTAGAGCGACAGGCCACCCAAACACCGAAGGTACTTTCGGGTGGGGAGCAGCAGCGCGTCGCAATTGCCCGTGCGCTGATTGCTGAGCCAAAAATTATCTTTGCCGATGAACCAACAGGAAACTTAGACAGTCAAACTGCGCGAGAAATTGAGCAATTATTGTTTCAATTGAACCGTGAGTTGGGTACGACCCTGATTTTAGTAACCCACGATCATACGCTTGCGGAGCAGTGCCAACGACATTTTGAATTACTCGATGGACAGTTGATCGAACATCCTCGAACGGGAGGATGAAAATGAATTCTCTATTTCAGCCCTTACTGAAGCAAAGTTTTAAAAGTAGCGGTGTGTATTTATTGATTATTGCGTTGATTCTCGCGATCAGTGCAACGACTGCGCTGAAGTTTAGTAATGAGCAAATTCAAAATGCCGTAGCGCTGCAAGCCGCCGAGATGCTAGCAGGGGATTTGGTTTTAACGGACAGTCAAAAGCTCGATCCGAAATGGAAAGCGCAAGCGACAGCTCTCGATTTAAAGCAATCCGAAGTCACTGTCTTTAGTTCGATGGCATATACCGATGATCAGTTTGTTATGGTCAATGTCAAAGCCATCGACCAAGCTTTTCCTCTGCGCGGAGAGTTACGCATTCAGCCTGCGGCGAAGCATATTGCTTCGGGTGAAGTGTGGTTGAGTCACACATTGCGCTATTGCGTTGTATGGGGGCGGCGAAGTCACAAATTCTCTGGGCTTATCTCAGCTTGTTGGGTGTGGTGTTCTTGCTTGCGATGCTGGTCGGGAGTGTCGTGGGGGTAGGGTTGGGTTATGGCCTGTTACAGTTGATGTTACAACTGATTCCACATTTAAGTATTGCGTTTTCAGCTTGGGATATGCTGCTCGGGCCGATTCCGATTGCCATGTTGACCAGTGCCGTAGTGCTTCTGGGTTTTGTCTTACCGAGTTTTTGGGAGCTTTTGAATACTCCACCGATCCGTGTCATTCGTAGCCAAGAAAAATCGGTTTCGTCGATGTTTTGGATGTTGCTCGCAGGAACGGCTAGTCTGGTGCTGTTTAGTATCGTTCTGACTGAAAACATGGTACTGACAGCCATGGTGATTGGTGCAATTATCCTTCTATGTGGAGTGTTATACAGTGTAGTTTGGCTGAGTTTGAAGTTTATCCGTGGCTTAAAAAATGCGGTTTCTGCTTATGTCCGCACGCCTTATCAAACTGCATTTCAGATTACCGCTTTGGCTTTGGGGCTTAGTTTAATTACGGTCTTAGCCGTGTTACGAACCGATTTGTTAGAGCGTTGGCAGCAGCAAATCCCTGCGGGAACGCCCAATCAGTTTGTATATGGTTTACCGCCTTTTGACATGCCTGAGTTAAAAGCACAAATTGAGCAGAATCACTGGAACAGTACGCCGCTCTATCCGAATATTCGAGGTAGACTGATTGCCAAAAATGGACAGCCTTTTGCTGAGGATTTGGTGAAGCAAAATAATTCCTTACGGCGCGAATTAAATTTAACCCAAGCAGACCGTTATCCTAAAGATAATGTAATTGTCTCTGGAGCATCAAAACTCACAGCAAAAGCACAAGTTTCGGTAGAAGCCAATACCGCAACAGAGCTTGGGATAAAAGTGGGGGATCAACTGAGCTTTAGCTTACCAGAGGGTGTCATTCACGCCAAAGTGGCAAACTTAAGAACTGTAGAATGGGAAAGTTTTAGCCCAAACTTCTTCTTTATTTTTGCGCCACAGACCATGGATGAAAATGCGGGCAGTTATTTGGGCAGTTTTTATGTACCAGAGTCTGACAAAGCGAAATTGGTCAGCATTATTCAGCAATTTTCCAACACCGTCTTTATTGATGTCAGTTTAATTTTAGACGAAATTAAGCGCATTGTTACGGTGTTGGTGCAGATTGTCACGATCCTTGCAGTTTTAGTGAGTATTTCAGGTATTTTGGTTTTAATTGCGTGCCTGAACTTACTTATGGATGAGCGTAAACGAGAAGTGGCGTTATTACGTTCATTTGGGGGTTCCAAGCAAAAACTCAGAAGCATGCTCAGTCTAGAAATTGGCTTTATTGGTTTTATGGCAGGTGTGGTTTCTTGTTTATTTGCTGAAGCAATAAGTGCGGTAGCATGTTATCGCATGGGCTTAGCCATTCAACCACACTGGGAAATCTGGCTCATTTTACCATTGTTCATGACCTTACTCTGCGCGCTGATTGGGCGTTATCGCTTAAGTTATCTCAGTTATATTCCGCCTTTACAAAGTTTGAGAGAGATCAATCACTCGTGATTGATCTCTTAATACGTTAAGTGTTGAATCTTAGAAATTGAGCTGTTGACGCATCATCATTAACACTTCTGACCATAAGGGTTGAATATACACCACAAGGTTTTGGCAGTGTAAGTAAAACCAATACGAACCGTAGGCTGCCAAAACAAGGCTCAGCGGCATAATCCAACGCTGCTGCGTCCTTTGGGAGAGATACCAAAGTGCCGCCAAAACAGCACCCATCAACATGCCGCCAATATGTGCGGCATTATTAATACCTGAAATCATAAAGCCCATGGCTAAGTTGATTCCCATCACGATGAGTAAAGTCTTTTTATCTAAAATAAAACGTTGCTGTGGGAGCATCGGCAGTAGCGATAGCACCGTCAGTGCTGCCCCCAGTCCCATGACGGCACCTGAAGCCCCTGCACCGACACGCGGCAAGAGTTCAGGATTTGCTAACCCAATACGAATCAGTTCATAACTGTCTTGAATGGCGATATAACCACTGAGCAAGCTACCCATGAGACCAGCAAGAACATATAGCGCAAGAAAATAGACACGTCCAAACATTTGCTCCAGCACACTGCCAAAAATATACAGCGCCCACATGTTCAACATGAGGTGAACCAAGCCAAAATGAAAGAACATACTGCTGAATAAACGCATCGGTTCAGCCAAGAAGGTAAGTGGTGCATAGTCTGCTCCCCAGCGTATGGCATCAGCCGTACTTGGATTGCTGACATCCATGCCATGCAGGACTTGCCAAAAAAACAGTCCAACATTCACGGCAATAATGACGGCGGTAATCCACCATAAATGTACGTCAAATTTTGTTTTGATTTGCGGAGGTGTAAGCTCGGTCATGCTATTCTTGCTAAAATTTTGCTATATTTGCCCAAGCTTAGCATGAATAAAAATGATTTTTGGAGTAAGCCACTGGCATGAAAGCTTTTATTGTTCGTAGTTTGTTAGTCGTTGTCAGCTTCGTGCTTTTGGTACAGTTGTGGATTTTTGCAAGCCTAGCGTGGTGGCGTTACAAGCCAGTGGAAACCACCATGTTTATGCGGATTGATTATTGGTCTGAGCCATCTAAACCCATTCAACACGAATGGCGTGATTATGACGAGATCAGTGAGTACATGAAAAAAGCCATTGTTGCGGCTGAAGATGGCAAATTTATGCAACATCATGGTTTTGACTGGGATGGCATTCAAGCGGCGCTTGAACGTAATAATGACACGGGCAAAGTGGTTGCCGGCGGTTCAACAATTTCTCAGCAATTGGCCAAAAACTTATTTTTATATAACAAGCGTTCATTCATTCGTAAGGGGCAGGAAGCTGTTGCAACTTGGATGATGGAACGGATGTGGAGCAAAGAACGCATCTTAGAGGTATATCTGAACTCGGTGGAGTTTGGCGATAATATCTATGGCGTCGAAGCTGCAACCCAACACTACTTTGGTAAAAGCTCACGTAGCTTAAGCCGAGAGCAGGCGGTATTTTTAGCGGCCATTTTACCCAATCCGAAATACTACCAAGACCATCAAAATGACCGTAAGTTGCAAAACCGCGAGCGCATGATTCGAAAGTATATGCGCTATAGCGATATCCCTTAATTTGATTGATGTGAAAAAGCCCAACTTTATGGGCTTTTTTTTATGAAATTGTCACAAAATTGAAGCATACTTATCATGATAAAACGCATTCAAATAATCAAAGGTTAGCTATGAATACGGCAGCAAGCACATCTCTAATACTACAACCTGAATACGCGTATAACGATCGCTATATTAACCGTGAGTTATCGATATTAGATTTCCATTTACGTGTATTGGAACAAGCCGTAGATCCTTTACATCCGCTGTTAGAACGGATGAATTTCTTACTGATTTTTTCACGTAACTTAGATGAGTTCTTTGAAATTCGTGTTGCGGGCGTCATGGAACAGTTGGATCTGGGTAATGAAAGCAGTAGCCCCGATGGCTTAACCCCACGCCAAGTACTCGATCAAATTTCGCAAACTGCACATGCTGCAATTGAACGTCAGTATCGTATTCTCAATGATGAAATTTTGCCAAAACTGCGTGAGGAAGACATTTGCTTCTTACGCCGTGGGGAACTGACGCCTGCACAGTCTTCATGGGTGAAGAAATATTTCCAAGAACAGGTCGCACCTGTCTTAACACCGATTAGCCTTGACCCTGCGCATCCATTTCCGCGTTTAGTGAATAAAAGTCTCAACTTTATTGTGACTTTGGAAGGGAAAGACGCATTTGGTCGTCAGATTGATTTAGCCGTTGTGCCTGCACCACGTTCATTGCCACGTGTGGTTCGTCTACCGGATGAACTCACAGGTGGAAAAGAGCATCATGTGATGCTTTCAGCCATTATCCATGAGCATGTTTCTGACTTGTTCCCAGGGATGACAGCAACTGGCTGTTATCAGTTCCGTGTCACACGGAATGCCGATTTGGCGCTCAATGAAGATGTGGAAGACTTAGCCAAAGCACTGAAAGGTGAGTTGAGTTCACGTCGTTTTGGACGTGCAGTACGTTTGGAAGTCACGCAAAACTGTCCAGAACATATTTATAATTACTTGCTAGATGAATTTGATCTGCATCAAGAGCAGTTGTATAAAGTTGAAGGACCTGTGAACTTGGCGCGTTTATTGTCCAATTTTAAACGCCCACATCTACGGTATGACGCACATATTCCTGTTATTCCTAAGGTGTTGAAAAAGTCGGAAAGCATGTTCTCTGCAATGCAGAAACAGGATATTTTACTACATCATCCGTTTGAGTCTTTCGCACCTGTGATTAACTTGTTACGTGAAGCGGCACGTGACCCACAAGTGTTGGCGATTAAACAAACCCTATACCGTAGTGGTGCAGACTCTGAAATTGTACAGGTCTTAGCAGAAGCGGCGCGTAATGGGAAAGAAGTCACCGCAGTGATTGAGCTGCGTGCGCGTTTTGATGAAGAGTCAAATATCGAAGTGGCAAATGTGCTACAAGAAGCGGGTGCAGTGGTTGTTTATGGCATTGTGGGTTATAAAACCCATGCCAAAATGATTCTTGTGGTACGCCGTGAAAATAATAAACTCGTTCGTTATGTGCACTTGGGAACGGGTAACTACCATGCGGGTAATGCACGTATTTATACCGACTATGGTTTGCTCACGACCGATAAAGAGTTGTGTGAAGATGTACACCGTATTTTCCAAGAATTGACAGGTATGGGGAAAATGGCGAAGCTGAAAAAGCTACTTCATGCGCCGTTTACGCTCCATGCACAACTGATCAACTTTATTGATGATGAAATTGCCAATGCGAAAGCGGGTAAGAAAGCGCAGATTATTGTGAAAGTGAATGCACTAACCGAAGTGCAACTAATCAATAAGCTGTATGAGGCATCACAAGCAGGTGTACAAATTGATCTCATTATTCGTTCAATTTGTTGTCTACGCCCGGGCTTGCCAGGGCTTTCGGAAAACATTCGTGTACGTTCGATCGTGGGGCGCTTCTTAGAACATACGCGTGTTTTCTATTTTAGTAATAATGGCGATTCGCGTATTTATGGTTCGAGCGCCGACTGGATGGATCGAAATCTATTTAATCGTGTTGAAGCATGTTTCCCAATTGAAGATCCAGCTTTGAAAAAACGTATTTATCAGCAAGGGTTGTTGACTTATTTGCAGGATAATCAACAAGCTTGGTTACTACAAGGTGATGGAACTTGGCTTCGTGCGACGCCAGCTGAAGGCGAAACCGAGCATAATGCGCAGCGTTATTTGCTAGATGTGATTAAATAATTTTAGGGGTGCTTGGGTCTAAAAAAGATTCAGGCACAAAAAAAGGAGTCATGTTTGACTCCTTTTTTATGCTCTAAAATAAGCTTAGTGCAGATTTTGAGTAATTTTTTGCAGGATTTGTAATAGCACATCAAATTCGCTTTGTAGCGGGGTGCTTTTACGTGTCACCAAAGCTAAGATACGGCTTGGAGCAGCTTCAATTTGTTTGACCATTAAATCTGGATTCGCTTTAATCATATTGGTATGAATTGCGATTTCAGGTAATAAAGTAAAACCAAGATCAGCCGATACCATTTCCACAAGGGTCGGTAAAGAACTCGCTTTTAAACGATGATCGTTTTTACGCTCACCAATTGGGCAGGCACTTAGAGTGTGGTCACGTAAGCAGTGGCCTTCTTCAAGCAACATTAAGCGTGAAAGGTCTAAGTCATCCAGCGATTTGGCTTGGCTTGCGATATCTGATTTATTGCAGACCAAAAACAAACTTTCTTTTGCGACTTCAGCAACTTTTAAGCCACGTGTATCAAAAGGTAGAGCCAAAACGACCATGTCTAAATTACCATGTTCGAGTTTTTCTACAATTTTTTCACTTTGCGCTTCGTGTAAATGTAGTTGAATTTTAGGGAGTTGCTTATGCACTTCATCTAACAATTGCGCCAGAATAAATGGCGCAATGGTTGGAATAACACCTAGATGTAAATCACCAGTTAAAGGCTCGCTCATTTCTCGGCTTAAACGCATCAGGTCTTGAGCATCTGCCAGTAGAACACGAGCACGAGCAACGACTTGCTCGCCTAGAGGAGTTAAGCGCACATTTTGGCGATCACGCTCTACAAGTACGCCACCGAGTAGGCGTTCAAGCTCCATAATCCCGCCCGACAAAGTCGATTGGGTTACAAATGAACGGCGTGCAGCTTCAGTAAAATGCAGCGTTTCTGACAGTGTAACGAGATATGACAGCTGTCTTAAGGATGGTAATGCAGCCATAGTGTCCTAATGATTATGATTTAAAGTGTTGTGCAAATAATTCGCTAAGATTTGGAATGAAGTGCGGTGGGATATCATGCCCCATTCCATCAATTAATTCAAATTTAGCGCCCATAATTGCCTTTGCAACGGCCTTTCCGTGACTAGGCGGGAGTAAACGGTCTCGCGAACCGTGTACCACAAGGGTCGGTTGTTGAATCTGTTTGTCCAGTTGCAATAAAGAACCTGTACATAATATTGCTAAAAACTGTTGAAGTACACCCGCAGGGTAATAACTTCGGCGATATAATTTGCGAGAAGTCTGAATTGACTCGATTGGATTGTGATAATCAGGCGAGCCAATGATCTTAAACACTTTCAAAGAGTGACTCACAATTCCTTCTTCATCGGTCGATTCAGGTCGACCGATTAGACTAAAGAGTTGCTTTGGAAAAGGCGGCGGAAGTAAAGGTTGGTTGTTACTGGTGAACATTAGGCCGAGCTTTTTGACCTTTTGTGGGTGACGCGCTGCTAGAATTTGCCCAATCATACCACCCATGGATGCACCAATCACATAACTTTCATCTAAACCTAAACGGTCTAAAAGCAGTGCTACATCGTCAGCCATGTCGTATAAGTCATAAGGTGCACCACGGTTATCTAAACCTAAAGCAAAACGCCCCATCAGTTTGAGGGTGTTTAAGCGTGGACCTTGATGTTTAATTTTTGAAGATAAACCAATATCGCGGTTATCAAAGCGAATGATACGGAATCCTTGATCAATCAGAGATTTGCAGAAGAAATCAGGCCAAAATAACAGCTGTGCTCCTAAGCCCATGATCAAAACAATGGTCGGATGATGGTCTTCGCCACCGATTTCGACATGGAGTTCAATACCATTGCCTAAGTCGACTTTGGTTTCGCGCATAAAAGAGGTATAGGGTGAAAGATTATATTGGAGTGCGCTATTCATTATTGTAATCCTCACATAAAGGACATCTATTGTTATAAATGTCCTTTTATTTAAACTCTAAACCTGTGCTGGAATCAAGTCTGGAACCAGTTTTGTTAATGCTAAACGTTGTTTCGCTGCGGTTGCACCGAGCAGTACGAAGCCGCGAAGTGTGCCTTGACTGTCTAGGGCTTTGGCAATCATGCCATCATCTAACTCTTCAGTTTCCCAGTTCACCTCTGCATCAATTGGTGCAGGTAAAACAGTGAGCGGCGCAGCGGGTGTTTTAACTGCTACAGGCATAGCAGGGTAATGCACAACATAGTCACCATTTTCAATTTTAGACACTTTTTCAACTGTGGTGCCAAGGACAAAATGAATACCCGTTGCCTCAAGGTTTTCTTTAAAGGCACTTGAAACATGCGCTGGCAATAAACGGCCCAAAGGCTGGTTTGCCAAGTCGATAACGGTGGCTTGATGACCTGTATGTTGTAAATCATTGGCAAATTCACAGCCGATGAGACCAGCACCTAAAATGACTACGCGTTTGTCTGCACGTTTTTCAAGTTCTGCGCGGAAGGTTTTATAGTCGTCTAGATTGTTTACAACTTGAATGTCATTGCTTCCATCACCTGCAATGGCTAAGCGAATTGGGTTTGCTCCTACCGCTAAAACCAATTGAGAGTAGGGCTGTGTAGATTCAGCTCCATCTTTAATAACGGTTAACTGCTGTTGTTCAGCATGAATCTCTTTCACCCAAGTATGCGTGGCAATTTGCATTTTCAGTTGTGTTGCCATTTTCTCTGCATCACCCAAAGCAATCTGTTCAGGCGCTTTGTTGGCAACAAAGGCATTGGACAATGTTGGTTTGGCATAATTAGTCGCATCATCTGCACATAGCATAAGCAGCTCTTGTTCAGGGTTCAGCTTGCGAAATTCACGTGCTACAGCATAGCCTGCCATACCTGAGCCAATGATGACGATGGGATGCATAAGCTTCTCCAGAGATTATTTTAAAGACGTAAAAAAAGACCATGCTGCATGGTCTTTAACACTATGAATTAGATTTCAACCATTTCAAAATCGATTTTTGACACGCCACAATCTGGGCAAGTCCAATCGTCAGGGATATCGTCCCATTTTGTTCCCGCCACAATGCCATCTTGTGGCCAACCTTCTGCTTCGTCATAAATCCATCCACAAACGATGCATTGATACTTCTTCATTTGACTCTCCAAAACGCTGAACAAGAAAGGGTTCAGCAAAATAATCCATTACGCAAGCTGCTATTCATCTGAGTGGTTAGCATACTTCGCTAATCTAAATTTTTACGCAGTTCTAATACGAATGTAAAGTAAATATCGGAGTTTAATGATTGAATCTATCTGCTAAAAGCGATGATCAGGACAAAACGTATCATTTAAAACCAGATCGCATTTTGCGAATGTGTGAAGGTTATAGATGATTACATCTAAAAAAGATGCTTTATTTCAGTCAGCTAGCCTTATAAAATTATTGATGTATAGACTAAGGTCGTGCTGTAAACTCAAAGTTAAATTGCTATTTTAATATTGAGTATAACTATACCTAATATTTATTAAATAAATGATTTAATTAAAAACAATAGCTTACACAAATATTTGGGTTGTTCAGTCGGCTGCATAGCCAGTACTTGACTGTTTTTTTAACAGATAAAGCTGTAAAATTCATCTATTCCTTTTCAAATTTTATTGATCTCCTATGAACAACTTGTCTACAACGTTGTGGTCGCACATTCGTACGGTCCAAGATTTTCCAAAACCTGGGATTTGCTTCTTCGATTTAACACCATTGTTTATGAGCAATATTGAGCCTTTAACCGACGCGTTAATTGCAAGCATTCCTGCTGAGCAGTTGGCGGAAGTAGACAGTTTTGTTGCTGTAGAAGCGCGTGGTTTTGTGCTTGCGAGCTTATTGGCACAACGTTTAGGTAAAGGTTTATTGTTGGTGCGTAAAGCAGGCAAGCTGCCACCACCGGTAGTGGGTGTGGGTTATAGTTTGGAATATGGATTAGACCGCTTAGAAATGGCAGCCAATACCCCATCGCAAAAAGTGATTATTGTAGATGACGTTTTAGCGACGGGTGGTACATTAAAAGCCGTTAAACAGTTGGTGGCAAAATGTAATCATGAAGTGCTCGGTGCTAGTATTTTTCTTGATTTGCCTGATTTGCATGCTGACTTAGGTTTAAAGATTTGGTCAGTGTTAGATGACAAATCGAAACCAGAATCTGTTGCTGCATAAGCACATTAAAAAGCCTTGGGACATCCAAGGCTTTTTTTATTTATATAAATATTGTTGTTCTAGATGTTCAATCAGTTGATTAATATTTTCAGGTTTAAGTAGTCGGTGATGCCCACCTTCAACCGCTTGAATTAACATATAATTTTCTAAAATTTCCTGTGCCGCATACATATCGATCAATTCATCTCCCAACTCTAAATAGGCCACTTGCGGTACATTGTGATCTAAGTCAGTATCATTAATGCTCGGGTAATCATCGCGAAAGTCAGGGGCTAAGCGTGGGTTGGCAATCACACACGGAATTTGATGCAGCAGCGACATTTTTAATGCCCAATATGCACCAATACAATGTCCAACAATAATTTCAGGTTTTATTTTTTCAATAATATCGTCGTAGAAACTGGCTACGGTAGAAAAATTGAGATAGCGATAATCGATATCGATACAAAATTTCTGCTTTGCATCAATGGCATGGAACTTAGTGGACTCGCGTGAGGAGTCTAATCCATGCAAAAACAAAATTTTAGATTCGCATCTGCTCATGATTTATCATTCAATTAAAAAACTAAATTATTTTATGAGTGGAGAAAAGTTTACTTTTCCACGATTTATAATGTCCATTGTAGAGGGATTAACCGTGAAATGAAGTTAGCTTTTGGTCTAAGAAATAGACAGACCTTTTATACGGTGGGTTCTTAGCTCTGAAATAAACGGGATACATACTTTTTTATATACCGCATGGTTTTTGATGATGCTCATTCGTCTGGAATTCTGCTATGCTATGCAACTTCCGTTTTTTAATACATATACACGAGGCAGAGATGACGCAACAAAACGCTCAATCGACTTCTGAACAAGCCATTTCCGAAAACGATTTAATTGCACAGCGTCATGCCAAGTTAAAGCAGATTGAAGATCAAGCCAAACAAACGGGCACTAGCCCATGGCCAAACACGTTTAAACGTGAACATTATGCGCAAGACTTACAAGATCAATTTGCAGACAAAAGCAAAGAAGAAATTGAAGCAGCAGAGCATGTTTATGTGTCTGTAGCGGGTCGTGTGATGTTGAACCGTGGTTCATTCATCGTGATCCAAGATATGACGGGTCGTATCCAGTTATATGTGGCGCGTAAAGAATTAGCACCAGAAACCTTAGAAACCATTAAGAGCTTAGATCTTGGCGATATTATCGCGGTGAAAGGTTATATCGGTCGTTCAGGTAAAGGTGACCTTTATGTGCATATCGAACATTTTGAGCTTTTAACCAAGTCGCTTCGTCCACTTCCAGATAAATTCCATGGTCTAAACGATACTGAAGTTAAATATCGTAAGCGTTATCTTGACCTGATTGTGAACGAAGAAACACGTAAGACTTTTGAAATCCGTGCCAAAGTAGTTTCAGGCATTCGTGCGTTCTTAACTGAACAGCGCTTCATGGAAGTAGAAACACCGATGATGCATGTGATTCCAGGTGGAGCGTCAGCGCGTCCTTTTGAAACACATCATAATGCTTTGGATATGCCACTTTTCTTACGTATTGCACCTGAGCTTTACTTGAAACGTTTGGTTGTTGGTGGTTTTGAGCGTGTGTTTGAAATTAACCGTAACTTCCGTAACGAAGGTGTTTCGACGCGTCATAACCCAGAATTCACTATGATTGAATTCTATCAAGCTTATGCAGACTATAAAGACTTGATGGAACTTACCGAAAATATGCTTGAGCGTTTAGCGCTGGACATTTTGGGTTCAACTGATGTGCCTTATGGTGAAGAAGTGTATAGCTTCAAAGGTCCATTCAAGAAAATTTCGATGTTTGATGCCATTCTTGCACACAACCCACAGTTCACGCCTGAAAATGTCAATGACCGTGAATTCTTGGCAAAATTTGTGCAAGAAGAGCTGAAAGAGCAGGTAAAACCAGGTTTTGGTCTGGGCAAACTTCAAACCATCGTATTTGAAGAAACTGTTGAAACTCAGCTACGTCAACCGACTTTTATTACAGAATATCCTGCTGAAACTTCGCCATTGGCACGTCGTAATGATCATAACCCACACATTACGGACCGTTTTGAGTTCTTTATTGGTGGCCGTGAACTTGCGAATGGTTTCTCTGAGTTGAATGACCCGATTGACCAAGCTGAACGTTTCCAAGCTCAGGTTTCAGAAAAAGATGCAGGTGATGATGAAGCAATGCACTACGATGCAGACTTTGTTGAAGCACTTGAGTATGGTTTACCGCCGACAGCAGGTGAGGGTATTGGTATTGACCGTTTAGTTATGTTATTCGCTAATGCAGCAAGTATTCGTGATGTGATTCTGTTCCCACACATGCGTCATAAAAACTAAGTTTGATCTGAACATAAAAAGCCCGCATTCATTGCGGGTTTTTTATGTTTTACAGATTAATCCAGAAATAATTGGAATCCAAACTTTGGGTTATCATGTTGATATATACAATCAACAAGCTGTTCTGTATTGAGTGTTATTTTTAGTATTCTAGGTTGCGAGTTTGGTAAGTCATATACATAGAACCTAAATGAAACCGACTTTAGGTATTTGTAAATGTATTGCCAAGCAGAAACATAGATGAAAAATCGAAGCATGGAAGGGTGAACAGGCTGAATACTCTGAGTGAAGTTGATGTAATATTTGAGTTTATTTAGTGATATATGATCATTGAATAAAACTTATAGGACTTATCAATTTTGTTTTATATGAGGTTTTTGCATATAAATATAATAAAACAAGCAATAGTGTGTATAACTAAATCTTTATAATGAATATATATTTTTAAAAGTGTAATAAGTACACGATTTTTGTGAGTTGGTGCTGTCAATGTCATTAAATGAGGAAAGACTTACTCATCTTAAACAGCTTGAAGCTGAGAGTATTCATATTATCCGCGAAGTAGCTGCTGAGTTTGAAAACCCAGTGATGCTTTATTCTATTGGTAAGGATTCAGCAGTGATGCTGCATCTGGCGCTTAAAGCGTTCTATCCTGCCAAGCTTCCATTTCCGCTTCTGCATGTAGATACGGGCTGGAAATTTAAAGACATGATTGCTTTCCGCGACAACATGGCAAAAACCCATGGTTTTGATTTGATCGTACATCAAAACAAAGAAGGGAAAGATGCGGGCATTAACCCATTTGACCATGGTAGCTCAAAATATACCGATATCATGAAAACTCAAGGCTTAAAACAAGCGCTTGATAAATACGGTTTTGATGCGGCATTTGGTGGTGCGCGTCGTGATGAAGAAAAATCACGAGCGAAAGAACGTGTCTATTCATTCCGTGACTCGAAACATCGTTGGGACCCAAAAAACCAACGTCCTGAACTTTGGAATCTTTACAACGGTAAAGTGAACAAAGGTGAAAGTATTCGTGTATTCCCACTATCAAACTGGACTGAGCTTGATATTTGGCAATATATCTACTTGGAAAGCATTCCATTGGTTCCACTTTATTTAGCTGCAGAACGTCCTGTGGTTGAGCGTAGTGGCACCCTGATTATGGTTGATGATGAACGTATGCCTTTAAAAGAAGGCGAAGTTCCACAAATGAAATCGGTACGCTTCCGTACACTTGGTTGTTACCCACTTACGGGTGCAGTGGAGTCAACGGCAAATACCTTGCCTGAAATTATCCAAGAAATGTTGCTTGCAACCAGCTCTGAACGTCAAGGTCGTATGATTGANTTGATTGATGCGCGCTATGGTGTACAAACTCAGACGCGTCGCCATACTTATATTGCAAGCTTACTTGGCATTAAGAACATTATTGTTGCGATTAACAAAATGGACTTAGTTGAATTTTCTGAAGCGCGCTTCAATGAAATTCAGACGGAGTATGCAGGTTTTGTGGCGCAATTGGGTGACCGTAAGCCAAACAACATTATCTTTACGCCTATTTCAGCATTGAATGGTGATAACGTTGTCAATAAATCACCAAATACGCCATGGTATACAGGCGAAACGTTAATGGGTACGCTTGAGTCTGTGGAAATTAACCGCAGTTCAGTGACCAACGATTTCCGTTTCCCTGTGCAATATGTAAACCGTCCAAACCTCGACTTCCGTGGTTTCTGTGGCACGGTTGCGTTGGGTGATGTATCGGTAGGTGACAAAATCGTGGCTTTACCATCAGGTAAGTCATCGACCATCAAAGAAATTGTCACTTATGCTGGTAATTTAGAGCGTGCCGTTGCAGGTCAAGCGGTAACGTTGACGCTGAATGACGAAATTGATATTTCGCGTGGTAACGTGCTTGTACGTGCGGATCAAGCTGCGCCAGAAATTTCACGTTCGGTCAATGCCACTGTGGTTTGGATGGCAGATCAACCGCTGGTGATTGGTAAGTTGTATAACTTAAAAGTGGGTACGCAAACTGTTCCTGCAAAAGTCACTGCAATTAACTACCGTACCAATGTCAACACATTGGAAAAGGTACAAGTCGATAGCCTTGAGCTGAATGCCATTGCTAATGTTACCGTTGAGTTTGATGCGCCTGTCGTCTTTGATCGCTACCAAGACAGTCGTTATACAGGTTCATTTATCTTCATCGACCGTTTAAATAACGTGACGATTGGTGCGGGTATGGTGGAGGAGTCTGTGGAATGGTCTGCTCATAGCAACCCTGTCACCGCGGAAGACCGTGCTGCACGTTTAGGTCAAAAACCTGCTGCGGTAACTGTATCTGTGAAAGCACTTGAAAATGCACAAGTACTTGAAAACTTGTTAATTCAACAAGGTGTGGTTGCGATTGCGAAAGCAGGTCTAACTGCTGATCAGGTTGCACTAGTACGTGAAACAGGTGTGATTGTGGTGACTGACCTTGTCGACGGTACAGATGTCGCATTCACTCAAGATGCGGTTGAAGAGCTAGCTGATAAAATTGTTGAATTGGTTCGTCTATAAGAGATTGAGCTGATTTGAAGGAACCCACCGTAAGGTGGGTTTTTTTATTTAAAACTCAGTTTGTAACTGTTTTTGATTTTCTTCAACTTTTTTTATAAAGTTTTCTACAGCACGATGTCTCTGATGGTTGGGTACATCTAAAAATGCTGCGCCTAATTCTCCAAGTATTCCTTTGATTTTGTTATTATTTGTTTCCATGTATTTATGAAGTAGATAAATAAATAAACCTTGTAGATAGAATTTTTTCTTTCTGAAAAAACCAATAGATTTTTTTATTTGGCTTACTGCTTCATCAGTATCGATGTCGATAAAACATAATAATGCTAATGCACGATGACCCGCATTTTGTGAGTCGAAATAACGCATAAACAAATGTTTTAATTTTGAAGATGATGCTCTTTCAACAATTAGATGGGCGAACATAAATGTAATTAAGAGACTAAATAATGTTTTAAGTTGCTCTTTATCTGATAATTCATTGTTTTCATCGTTAGATAAGCCAGAAAACAATGTTTCGAAATCATGTTTTACCATACCAAGTAAGTATAAGAATATATTATTCCACTCGGTAAATAATATATCTAAGCTTACTTCTTTTAGGTTTTTATTTGCAACTAATTCGCTATTTCTTAATATAGCAGCAAAGGATCTTAGTAATAGTAGTGCATTCAGCTTTCTTGATTGGGTGTTAGGTTGTTGCTTATTTCGACTGATAGATTGATCTATAGATGCTGCATGAGGAAACTCTTCTAGATCTTCCTCGGAATTAATAAAATCATTATTTTTTACATGATTTGAAATTTCACCAAATATGTTACTTGCAAGTAGTATAGTTGAATCGTTTTCTAAAGCTTCCTGATCTATATTTAAATTTAACTCTTTAAATGTAGTCTCAACTAGATTTAAGAAGTCTGATAATAAGTCCTCTTTATCTCTATATATACCTGAATAATATTCAAACTCAGTAGTATATAGATGAGCCTTATTATTCTTTATGATTTCTTTCCAAATTTGATTATCTGTATTGAATTTTTCTGCTAAAAAATATGCTCTGAAGCAGTCAAATTTAAAAGTTATAATTTCACCGTCACTAAAAAGAATTCCTTTTTCAATCAAGTCTAATTTTAGATTAGTAGATAGGGGAAGACTACGCTCATCTAAATATTTTGTTTTAAATTTTTCAAAGCTGTTTATGTCAACTCCATTTGCTTCTCTTGTATTTAATTCATATGCAAATTCTTTTAAAAAATGGCTTAAATTTGTGGAATCAAAATTTTCTCGATGTTTTTTTTCCTGAAATTTTTCGAGTAGCCCCTCAATTAAAACTTGTACTACAGATGCTTCATTATATAAATTAGGTTGTGTTCCTTGTTTCTCAACTACCCATAAAAGCATAGAAATTAAAAATGGCGTAGAAGGTACATTTAACTGTGCAATTAGTTTTTTTATTGTTCTAATTTTTAATGAGTTAGTATCTGTATCACTTGAAAACCATTTACATATTAAAGATTCTGTATGTTTTGCTTTAAATGAATGGATGAATACCTGTTTAGGGAAAATATCAATATCTAATTTAATTGTTTTTAATGTGGACTCATCTTCTAAACTAACAGCTATATATTTGCTAGTTGGATAATCTTGCATAAATTTACGCAAACATCTTAAATCATTCAAAGATTTCGTATCAAAATTATCAAAACCAATTAATATACGGCCATCTGCTAATAAATCCTTTAATTGTTGTTTGTTTAACTCATTATCTAAGAAATTCAATCCTTCATTGAGTAATAAATTGATGGATAGATTGCTCTCTTTTGTTCTAGCATTTTTTAGATCAATTATTATTCCTAAAACTGTTTGTGGATATATTTCACTAAATTTTTCTACGATTAAGTAATTTAATAGTGTAGTTTTCCCGCTTTCGCGCTTACCGAGGAAAAGAATATTTTCAGATGAGTTTCTAAGATCATTTAATTTTACATAATCAGTAGAGTTATTACTTTTAACATGTTCTTTGTTAAAGTAGAATTCTTTTTCTTCTAATTGTGCTAAAGGTGGTTCAACAAAAATATTATGTACTTCTCTTGGTGCTATTGATGAGTTTGATGAAAGAAGTTTATTGTTTGCCCGTTGTGTGATACTTTCAAATAGAACGTCTGTAATTTCTACAGTTTTTTGATGTGACGTTGAAAAAGTATAATCCTTTGTTCCATTTGTGTTGAATCTAGTTGCTTGATCAAATGTATTTCTAGAGTGGTAGTATTCCCTAGCTAAAACTTTAACAGTATTA
>JADHEE010000323.1_pt1 | contig 20961 bp, 17 predicted proteins | sample 8952401 | NCBI WGS metagenome assembly JADHEE01 (sample SAMN16124438, study PRJNA663242) | bioreactor sludge metagenome | isolation source: sludge (ammonium) | place: India:Bengaluru | collected 2019-02-28 | reverse complement strand
CATGAGGATCGGGGCCATGCCCTTGAGCACCTGCACCGGCAGCGCCGAGGTGAAGTCGTAGCCGGCCGCCTTGGCGCCGGGCACGAAGGCGGTGGCGACGCCGTAGAAACGGTCGCCGATGTAGAAGGCGAAGGTCGCGGCGCGGTTCATCACGCGCGAGCTCTTGACCGTGCCGTCGGCGGCGACGGTCTGGAAGCGGTGATCGCCGGTGCCGGTCTTGCCGCCGATCGGCATCGGCCTGCCGTCCGCATCGCGATAGGCGTCCTTGACGCGCCGGGCCGTGCCGCTGTCGACCACGCGCAGCAGGGCGCGCCGGGCGGTCCGCGCCACTTCGGGCGGCAGCACCTGCTCGCCGGGCTCCGCGCGCCGTTCCAGGCGCGTCTCGTAAGGCGTGCCGAGGGCGAAATCGAGCCGGCCGATGCGTACGGCCGGCCGGCGCACGCCGTCGTTGACCACGATGCCCATCAGTTCGGCCAGCGCCGCCGGCCGGTCGGCCGAACTGCCGATCGAGGTGGCCAGCGAAGGCACCAGCTGCTCGAACGGATAGCCCAGCCGCCGCCATTCGGTGGCGAGGCGCTCGAAGGCGGCGACCTCGACGACGATGCCGATGCGCACCTGCTGGGCGCGGCGGAAACGGCTGGCGAACAGCCAGCGCGAGGCTTCGCGCCGTTCGGCGACGCTGTTGGCGATGACTTCCGGCAGGCCGGCCTCGGGGTGCGTCCGCAGGTAGCGCACCAGCCACAGTTCGAGTGGATGCACGCGCGCCAGGTAGCCCAGGTCCGAGAGGTCGTACTGGCGCGCGGCGTGGCCGTCGTAGAGGCGGCGCAGGCCGGCGTCGCTGCCGGCCTTCTCGCCGAGCTGGCCGCGCATGAAGACCAGGTAGTCGTCGAACGGAACGCCCGGATGCGTGCCCAGGAAGGCGGCGGCCAGCGGCGCCGGCCGGGCCGGCGCGGTGTCGGCCAGCAGGACGAGGCGCTCCGCCGGAGCGACGTCGCGGTACTTGTGCCAGAAGGCGCGCAGGAAGCCGATGCCCTCGCGCTCGGCGAAGCGGTTGAGGAATTCCTCGCGCATCTTCGCGTCGCCCTCGCGCAGCCCGCGCGCCGGGGCGTCCTCGGCCTCATAGGCGTGGTAATGCACCACGTCGCCCATGATGCGCACGAACACCAGGTTGATCGACTGCTCCAGCGCGCCGGCCACCGTCGGGTTCTGCGCGTCGTCCTCCTTCTTGAACTTGGAGAAGCGGTGCATGCCGCCGCCGGTGAAGAAGGCCTCGTGCGGGCTGGCCGAGTAGCGCCGTTCCAGCGCCGCGTCGAGCATCTCGGCCAGGCCGGCCTCGCGGTGCGCGCGCAGGTAGTCGAGGGCCCATTTGCTCAGCCGGTCGGCGGGATGCGTGGCGACCGCCTCCAGGCCCTTCCCGTCGAGCCCGGCGTAGCGGCGGTGCAGGTCGGCGACGACGTTGAGGTAGGACACCAGGGTGCGGAACTTGGCGCTGGAGCCGAGATCGAGCTTGGTCCCGGCGTTGATGTCGAGCGGCTGGTCGAGGTTGTCGGCCTGCACGCGCAGCAGGTTGCCGAGCGGCGTCCGCTCGTACAGCGTGAAGCTGTAGTTGACCGCGGCCGGGTCGCCGCGGTCGAGCAGCCGGCGCTCGCCGAAGCCGGCGCAGCGCAGGTAGGCCGGATCGGCCATGCGCCCGAGCTGGGCGGTGACCGCAGCCTGCGCGCGGGCGTCGAGCGTGGTGTGCGCCTCCAGGTCGAAGCGGTCGAGCGCGTACAGGTCCTCCACGCCGAGCAGTTCGCCGAGCGTCACGCGCACGTCGTTGACCGCCTTGCGCTGGACGAAGGACACGCCGCCGTTCAGCCGCACCCGCCGCGCGGGCTTGAGCCGCGTGTGCAGCGCCGCGTCGCGCAGGCTCTCCGGAATGCCGCCGGCGCCGGCCAGCAGGCGCAGGTAGCTGTCGGTCAGGCCGTCGAGCCGCGCGGTCGAGTCGAGCAGCAGCCCGGACGGGCGGCGCTGGGCGACGATCAGCGACAGGGCTTCGCGGAAGACCTGGGCGCGCAGCTGCGGATCGGCGTTCTCGTCGGCCAGCACGCGGTTGGCCGTGACGAAATCGCGCCCGTACCACGCCCACAGGCCGTCGCCCAGGCCGTTGACCTCGCCGTAGCCGGCCAGCCCGGCGAGCGGCACCGAGTTCAGGTAGTCGCGCACGATGCGCCGGCGGGCGGCCAGCGTCTCCTCGCCGTCGAGATAGGCGCGCAGCGAGGCGGAGGCCATCTGGCGCAGCTTGTCGCCGGCGCCGTGCGTGCGCCCGCCGGGTGAATGGCGGAACTTCTCGATCTGCGTGGCCAGCGTGCTGCCGCCGGCGCGGCCGCCTTCGCCGTCGATGACGCGCATGCCCTGCTCGAACGCGGCACGGGCGAAACGCCCCCAGTCGACGGCCGGATTGCGCCGCGCACCGGGCGCGAGCAGGTCGCGGTTTTCGACGTACAGCAGGGCGTTGACCAGCACCGGGGGAATTTCCTCGAACGTCGCGTACTGCCGTTCGGGAAAGCGGCTCTGCTGCAGCACGGCGCCGTCGCGGTCGAACAGCGCCAGCCCGGCCTGGTTTTTTTCACCGTAGATCGGATAGAAGCCGCGCTGGACCGTTTCGAGAAATTCTTCCGACGGACGCGCCTGCGCGGTGATCGCGTAGCCGGCGTCGGCGAGGCGCGGCAGCATGTCGCGCATGCGGCTGTAACCCAGGCGATGGTCGTACGGGCCGGGCAGCGGGAACCACGCCTCGGGATTGGCGCCGGGCCGCACCTCCCAGCGCATCTTGCCGGCCAGCGTGGAAAAGAACTTCGCCTGCAGCGCCGACTCGCCGGCTTCATACCAGGCGCCGGCGGCGACGGCCGCCAGCACGGCCAGGGAAACCGCCCAGCGGAACAGGCGGTACTTGAGCGGAATCCGGCGGCGTCCATTTTCCTTCCCGCCCGCTTTCCGGTCCGCGCCTGCGGCCGGATTCGCCGCCGCCGTTTCTTCTGCTTCGTTTACCACGCTGTCCGCCACACCCTCACCCGCCGCCAAGCCCTATCGGCGCTATTATCGCCGATACCGCGTCCCCTGACCGCTCGGCCGGTGCCGGGGTTGCGCTCAGACGGCGTTTTTCAGGTTGAGGTCGAGCTGGCGCGAATCACCGCCGTCGACGACGGCCGTGGCGGAGGAGCCCTCGCGCGCTCGCTCGATGGCGTCGAGATACGCCGCCGTGACGTCGCCGGTCACGTAGCAGCCGTCGAAACACGAGCTGTCGAACAGGTTGATCGCGGGATTGATTTCGCGGATCGATGCTTTCAAGGCTTCCAGGTCCTGATAGACCAAGGCGTCGGCGCCGATCTCGCGCGCGATCTCGGCCTCGGATCGGCCCGTGGCGATCAGCTCGCCGCGCGTCGGCATGTCGATGCCATAGACGTTGGGATAGCGCACGGGCGGCGCCGCCGAGGCGAAATAGACCTTGAGCGCGCCGGCCGCCCGCGCCATCTCGACGATCTCGTGGCTGGTCGTGCCGCGCACGATCGAATCGTCGACCAGCAGCACGCGCTTGCCCTTGAACTCCTGGCCGACGGTGTTGAGCTTCTGGCGCACCGACTTCCGGCGGATCGACTGGCCCGGCATGATGAAGGTGCGGCCGATGTAGCGGTTCTTCACGAAGCCTTCGCGGTAGGGGATGTTCAGGCGCTGCGCCAGTTGCATCGCCGCCGGGCGGCTCGAATCGGGAATCGGGATGACCACGTCGATGTCGTCGACCGGCAGGTTTTGCGCGACCTTGTCCGCGAGATGCTCGCCCATGCGCAGGCGCGTCTCGTACACGGACACGCCGTCGATCACCGAATCCGGGCGCGCCAGATAGACGTACTCGAAAATGCACGGCGAGAGCACCGGCGCCTCGGCGCACTGGCGGAAGTGCAGCGTGTGCGCCGTGTCGACGAATACCGCCTCGCCCGGCGCCACGTCGCGCAGCACCTTGAAGCCCAGCGTGTCGAGCGCCACCGACTCGGAGGCGACGAGGTATTCGGGCCCCTGCGGCGTCTCGTTGACGCCGACCACCAGCGGCCGGATGCCGAACGGGTCGCGGAAGGCCAGCAGGCCGTAGCCGGCGATCAGCACGACCACCGCATAGGCGCCCTTGCAGCGGCGATGCACGCCGGCGACGGCGGCGAAGATGCTGTCCCGTTCGAGCCGGAAGCCCTTGGCCGACTCCTGCAGCTCGTGCGCCAGGACGTTGAGCAGCACCTCGGAATCGGAACTGGTGTTGATGTGGCGCAGGTCCTGCCGGAACATCTCCTCCTGCAGCTGCCCGGTATTGGTCAGGTTGCCGTTGTGCGCGAGCACCAGGCCGAACGGCGAGTTGACGTAGAACGGCTGCGACTCCGCCGAATCGGATGGCGAGCCCGCCGTCGGATAGCGGCAGTGGGCGATGCCCATGTTGCCCGGCAGGGCGCGCATGTTGCGCGTGCGGAAGACGTCGCGCACCAGCCCCGGGCTCTTGTGCATGAAAAAGGCGTTGTCCTTGCTCGTGGCGATGCCGGCCGCATCCTGGCCGCGGTGCTGCAGCACCATCAGCCCGTCATAAAGCAGCTGGTTGACCGGCGTGTTCGCCATGACTCCGAGAATACCGCACATAGGGATTTTCCTACCTGAACCGAATCCGTTTAGCCACGTCCTGCGGCAGCCAGGGCTTGCACGCCAGCACCGCCGTTTCGAGCGGCGCCGACAGATACGCGCCGCTCCACCATGATTCCCTGGACAGCGACAGCATGCCGCCGAGCGCCACCAGCGCCAGCACGATCACCCCGCCGCGCACCGCGCCGAACAGGACGCCCAGCGCCCGGTCGGACAGGCTCAAACCGAGCGCCTTGAGCAGGCCACGGATGGCCAGGCGCACCAGCGCCATCAGCAGCAGCACGATCACGAAGATGAGCACCCAGGCCGCCACCAGCCGCACCACCGGATCGCCGATGCCGGCCAGCAGCTGCCGGGCGAATTCGTCGCCCCACCACTTGGCCGCGAAGAAGGCCAGCACCCAGGCGGCGACGGCGAGGATCTCGCCGAGCACTCCGCGCCACGCGCCGAGCGCCATGGACGCCAGCAGGATGACCAGAACGGCGTAGTCGAACGGCGTCATCGCTTGGCCGCGACCACTCCGTTGACCCCGATGCGCTTCATCTTCTCCAGCGCCTTGTCCGCCGCGTCGCGGCTGGCGAAGGGACCGGCGCGCACGCGGGTTTTCCTGCCCTCGGGCGATTCGAGCGGTTCGGTGTACACCTTGATGCCGAGCTCGCCCATCTTCGTCTGCAGCTGCTTGACGTTGGCGGCGTTCGAAAAGGCGCCGATGAGGATCACGTAGGCGCCGCTGCCGGCGGCGGCGGACGCTTCGCCGGCCGGCTTGCCGCCGAGGATCGCCGCAGCGCGCTGCGCCTCGGCCTGCGCGTCGGGTTTCTTACCCGCCGTCTTGTCGGCGGCCTTGTCCGCGGGTTTTTCGGCGGGTTTGGCCGCCGGCTTGGCTGAAGGTTTTTCCGGAGACTTCTCGGCGGGTTTTTCAACCGGCTTCTCGACGGGTTTCTCGGCCGGACGCGCCGCCTCGGCGGCCGGCGCGGGCGGCTCCTTCGTTTCGCCGCCGGCCGGTTCCAGCCTCGGCTTGAACGGCGGCGTCTGATCCTGGCCGGGAATGCGGATCTGCACGTCCTGCACCTGCTGTTTCGGCTCCTCGTCCATGACCATCGGCAGGACCACGGCGGCAAGCCCGGCGAAGGCCACAGCGCCGACCAGCCGCCGGCGGGCGCGTTTCTTGAGCTGCAGGTTGGCTTCGGGTGAATCTGACATGGACGGGCAAAAAAAGGAAACGATGCGGTCGAATCCGGTCAATCCTGCCGGGCCTGCCCGATCTCGCGCAGGACGGCGGCAACGGTGTAGAACGATCCGAAAACGGCGATTCTATCATTTTCTGCCGCCAGCCCGGCGGCGCGCCGGAAGGCCTCGGCCGGCGCAGCGAAACGCTCCACGCGCCCGCCCAGTTGCCCGCCCTCCACCGCCGCCGCCAGGGTTTCCGCCGGCGCGCCACGCGGCACGTCGAGCCCGGCCAGCAGCCAGACGTCGATCCGGCCGGCCAGCGTCGCCAGCGCGCCGGCGATGTCCTTGTCGGCCAGCATGCCGACCACGGCGAAGGTGCGGCCGGAAGCGCCCATCGCGTCGAGCCCTGCCGCCAGGCAGGCCACCGCCTGCGGGTTGTGCGCGACGTCCAGGATCACCGCCGGGCGTTCGCGCACGCGCTGGAAGCGCCCGGCGAGCCGGACCTCGCGCAGGCCGGCGCGGATCGCCGGTTCCGGCACGGGCAGGCGGTCCTGCAAGGCGTCGATGGCCGCCAGTGCGGCCGAGGCGTTGCCGAACTGGTGCGCGCCCGGCAGCGCCGGGATCGGCAAGGACTCGCGGCAGACGCCGTGGCGATCCCGGTACGACCATCCGTCGTCCGCGCGTGCGTAGCCGAAGTCGCGGCCGATCAGGCGCAGGTCGGCGCCGATGGCCTGCGCGTGCGCCAGCAGGCTGCGCGGCGGGTCCGCGTCGGCGCAGACGGCCGGCCTGCCGCCACGGAAGATGCCGGCCTTTTCGAAGCCGATGGCTTCCCGGTCCGGCCCCAGCCAGTCGGTATGGTCGAGCGCGATGCCGGTCACCACGGCCGCGTCGGGCTCGTAGACGTTGACCGCGTCGAGCCGCCCGCCCAGGCCGACCTCCAGGATGACGGCCTGCGCCCGCGCCGCCGCGAACACTTCCCACGCGGCCAGCGTGCCGAATTCGAAGTAGGTCAGCGCCACGCCCCCGGCCGCCTGCCGCGCCGCCTCGACGCGGGCGAACGCGGCGCACAGTTCGGCGTCGCCCGCCGGCGTGCCGTCGACGCGTACCCGCTCGTTGTACGCCAGCAGGTGCGGCGAGGTGTAGCAGCCGACGCGATAGCCGGCGGCGCGGTAGATCGCTTCGAGGTAGGCGCAGGTCGAGCCCTTGCCGTTGGTGCCGCCGACGATGATCACCGGGCAGTCCTGCCGCTGCCCCAGCCGGGCCTTGACGCGGGCCACGCGCTCCAGCCCGAGCTCGATCCCGCCCTGCCCCTTGGGATGCAGGCTTTCGAGGAATACCAACCAGTCAACGAGCGATTTCACGGACGCGCCCCGGTAAAAACGGAAAACGGGATTTTCGCGCGGTTGGTCGGTTTTGGGGGCGGTTAATAAAGCGAGCCACAACAGTTGACACATTGTCAATTATTTAACAATATATAAACATGAAAGCGACAAGCTCCGAACATCGCCATCTGCTCGAACAGTTACAGCAGATCGCGCGCGGCCTGGGGGAGACCTTCGCGCCGTTCTGCGAGGTGGTCGTCCATGATCTGACCGACCGCCGGCACGCCATCCTGGCGATCCACAACAACCTCTCCGGCCGCGGCGTCGGCGAACCGGTGACCGAACTGGGCAGCCAGCGCATCGCCGACCCGGACTTTCCGGAAGTCGTCGCCAATTACCCCAACCGCTTTCCCGACGGCCGGCAGGCGAAAAGCACGTCGGTCGGCATCCGGGACCGCGAGGGGAAGTACGTGGCGGCGCTGTGCCTGAACGTCGATCTGACCGTCTTCCAGAATCTCCAGAACGTGCTGGCCCAGTTCGGCGGCACGGTCGCCGGAGAGGAAATCAGGGAGTCGCTGGCCCCGGTCGGGTCGCAGACATTGCTCGAACGCATCGACGCCTTCGCCGCCCAGCGCGCCACGGCACCGCGCGCGCTGAAGACCGACGAGCGCCGCGCCCTGCTGCGGGAACTCAAGGACGGCGGCTTCCTGGAGGTGCGCCGCGCCATCGACACCGTCGCCCGGCACCTGGGCGTTTCCCGCACCACCATCTACATCGATTTCCGCCAGATCGGCGGCTGAACCGCACGGAGGCCACCTCATGACCAAGAACACCCGCCTGCTGCTCATCGACAAGGATCAGGTCGACTCGCTGCTCACCCTGGACGACGCGCTGGACGCGACGCGCGAAGCCTTCCGGCTGCACGGCCTGGGCGAAGGCCGCGTGTTCCCCGTGGTGCGCGAAAAGCTCGCCTCGGGCGGCGTGTTCGGCATCAAGTCCGGCGGCGTCGAAGGACAGAAAATCCTGGGCTTCAAGGCGGCCGGCTTCTGGCCCGGCAACCGCGCGCTCGGCGGCGAGCCGCATCAGGCGACGATCCTCCTGTTCGACCCGGACACCGGGCGCCCGCTGTGCGTGATCGACGGCAACGTGGTCACCACGCTGCGCACCGGCGCCGCCGGCGGGCTCGGGCTGCTGCAGTTCGCCCGGCGCGACAGTGTCCGGCTGTGCGTCTTCGGCACCGGCGTGCAGGCGCAGATCCAGGCGCGCTTCGCGCTGCGGCTGATGCCCGCGCTGCGCTCGGTCGCCTACGTCAGCGTCGACGGCAAGCCCGACGCCCGCTTCGAGGCGGGGATCGGCCCGGACGCGGCCGCGCGCGGCTGCGCGCTGGCGCATGCGGCCGACCGGGACGCGGCGGTCGCCGCCAGCGACGTCGTGATCACCGCGACCCCCGGCACCGGCCCGCTGTTCAGCCTCGACGCGGTGCGGCCCGGCACGCACGTCAACGCGGTCGGCGCGGACACCGAGGGCAAGCGCGAGCTGCCCGCCGGCCTGCTCGCCCGCGCGCGGCTGTTCGTCGACGACGCGACGCAGGCCCGCGCCATCGGCGAAACCCAGTGGGCGAAGGACCTGTCGTGCACCACCCTGGGCGAACTGCTGACCGGCAAGGCCGCCTTCGCGCGGCAGCCGGACGACATCACCGTTTTCGACATGACCGGCATCGCCCTGCAGGACCTGACGGTCGCGCAACTGCTGCTGCAACGGGCCACGGCGTCCGGCGCGGGAACCCGCGTCGCGTGGCCGTGGTAAGCCATCCCAACGCTCCGGAGGAGAAGAAATCCATGCTGACACTGCCTACCTACGATGACGTCCGCGCCGCTGCCGACCGGCTGCGAGGCCACGCCCACAAAACCCCGGTGATGACCTCGCGCACCATCAACCGCGAGACGGGCGCCGAGCTGTTCTTCAAATGCGAGAACCTCCAGCGCATGGGCGCCTTCAAGTTCCGCGGCGCGTTCAACGCGCTGTCGAAGTTCGACGAGCGCCAGCGGCGCGCCGGCGTGGTCACCTATTCCTCGGGCAACCACGCGCAGGCCATCGCCCTGTCCGCGTCCCTGCTCGGCATTCCGGCGACCATCGTCATGCCCAACGACGCGCCGGCGGCCAAGATGGCCGCGACCCGGGGCTACGGCGGCAACGTGGTGATCTACGACCGCTACACCGAAGACCGCGAGCAGATCGGCCGGACGCTGGCCGAGCAGCACGGCCTGACCCTGATCCCCCCGTATGACCATCCGGACGTCATCGCCGGACAGGGCACGGCGGCCAAGGAGCTGTTCGAGGAAGTCGGCGAGCTCGACGCCCTGTTCGTCAGCCTGGGCGGCGGCGGGCTGCTGTCCGGTTCGGCCCTGTCGGCGCGCGCCCTGTCGCCGCGCTGCACGCTCTACGGCATCGAGCCGGAGGCGGGCAACGACGGGCAGCGCTCGTTCCGCTCCGGCAGCATCGTGCACATCGAGACGCCCAAGACCATCGCCGACGGCGCGCAGACGCAGCATCTCGGCGCCTACACCTTCGAGATCATCCGGCGCGAGGTCGACGACGTCCTGACCGTCTCCGACGCCCAGCTGGTGGACGGCATGCGCTTCTTCGCCGAGCGCATGAAGCTGGTGGTCGAGCCGACCGGCTGCCTCGGACTCGCCGCCGCGCGCGCCATGAAGGACGCGCTCAAGGGCAAGCGCGTCGGCGTGATCATCAGCGGCGGCAACGTCGACATCGAACGCTTCTGCGCCCTGCTTGCCCCGGAGGCCCGGCCGTGACCCGCCTCGCCGGGCTCGACACGCCGGCGGCCATCGTCGACACGGCGCGCATGCAGGCCAACATCCAGCGCATGCAGACCCGGATGAACGAACTCGGCGTGCGCTTCCGGCCCCACGTCAAGACCTCGAAATGCCTGCCGGTGGTGCACGCGCAACTGGCGGCTGGCGCGCAGGGCATCACGGTGTCCACGCTCAAGGAGGCCGAGCAGTTCTTCGCCGCCGGCATCGGCGACATCCTGTACGCCGTGGGCATTACGGCGGCCAAGCTGCCGAAAGTCCTGGCGCTACGCCGGCAGGGCTGCGACCTGAAGATCATCGCCGACAACGCGGCGGCCGCGGACGCTGTCGCGGCGTTCGGCAGGGAGCACGGCGAAACCTTCGAGGTGTGGATCGAAGTCGACTGCGACGGCCACCGTTCGGGCATCCGGCCCGATGAAAAGGACCGGCTGGTGGACCTGGCGAGGCGGCTGGCCGAGGGCGGCATGCGCCTCGGCGGCGTGATGACGCACGCCGGATCGAGCTACGAGCTGGACACGCCCGAGGCGCTCGCCGCGTTGGCCGAACAGGAACGCGCGGGCTGCGTGCGGGCGGCGGAACACATCCGCGGCGCGGGAATAGCGTGCCCCGGCGTCAGCGTCGGCTCGACGCCGACGGCATTGCACGCGCGGAACCTGGCGGGCGTCACCGAAGTCCGCGCCGGCGTTTACGTGTTCTTCGATCTGGTGATGCACAACGTCGGCGTCTGCCGGCTGGACGACCTCGCCCTCTCCGTGCTGACCACGGTGATCGGCCACCAGACCGACAAAGGTTGGGCCATCGTCGATGCCGGCTGGATGGCGATGAGCCGCGATCGCGGCACGGCCAAGCAGCGGCGGGATTTCGGCTACGGGCTGGTGTGCGCCGTTGACGGCACGGTGCTGCCCGGCTACGTGATGAGCGGCGCCAACCAGGAGCACGGCATCATTTCCCGCGAGGGCGCCTCCGACGACCGGATCGCCGAACGCTTCCCGGTCGGCACGCAGCTGCGTATCCTGCCGAACCACGCCTGCGCCACCGGCGCCCAGTTCCCGGAATACCACGCGCTGGCCGGCGACGGAACGACGGAGGTCTGGCCGCGCTTTTATGGCTGGTGAGTCGTCAGAAAATTAACCGCCGGGAAAAATCATTTTTAACCACAACGACACGACGGGCACGGCGAGAAGCAAAAATCTTGTTTTTCGTTGTGCCCGTCGTGTCGTCGTGGTTAATTATTTTTTGCCTTTCATCCTTTTCCCACGACATCAAGGATGCGCAGGATTTCCGGCAGCAGCTGCTTCTTGCGCGAGAGGATGCCGGGCAGGTCGAAGATGTTTTCTTCGAGGCGCTTGTAGGCGAATTCCTTCGCCGCGGCGGGCCAGGGCGAGCACAGCAGCACGCTGTGCTCGCGGGTCACGTCGGTCACCAGCAGCAGCGCCCAGGTCAGGTTGCGCTCCTTGCAGACACGTTCGAGCGCGGCCAGGATGTTGGCCTTGACCTCGTCCATGTCGGCCAGCGTGCCGACCTCGACCTGGCTGACGCCGACCCGGAAACCGCATTCGGCGTATTCCTTGAAGTCGCCGGTGACCATCTGTAGCGGATCGGTCTGCTTCAGGCTGGCCGTGAGCGAGAGCATCAGCGTGCCGTATTCCTGCAGGTCTACGCCGGCCAGCCGCGCCAGTTCCGGCGCGTACAGGCGATCCTCGGGCGTGGTGGTCGGCGAGCGCAGCAGCATGGTGTCCGAGAGCAGGCCGGAGAGCATCAGCAGCGCGGTTTCCCGGTCCGGCGCGACGCCGGCCATGCGGAAGTGGCTGTACACGATCGAACAGCTCGAACCGATCGGCTTGCAATAGATGTAGATCGGCGTGCTGGTCTTCTCCGCACCCATGCGGTGATGGTCGATGATCTCGCAGATCTCGGCGTCCTCCGCGCCGGCGACGGCCTGCGACAGCTCGTTGTGGTCGATCAGGATCAGCTTACGGCGCGGCTTCTCGATGAAGCTCTCGCGCGTCACCACGCCGACGAAGCGCCCGTCCTTCAACACCGGCAGCCCGTGATGCTCGGTGTTGAGCAGGGTTTTCTTGGCGGCGTCGAACAGTTCGTCGTGCGGCAGGCACAAGGGCTTGGTGTCCATGATCTGCTTGACCGGCAGCGACAGGCGCAGCATGCGGATCGTCTCCGAGGTATCGCAGGTGGACACATAGACCGAGCCGGCAAAGCCGCCGAAATCAACCGACGGAGTCTCGCCGGCTTCATAGCCGGTGAGGATGATCGCCGGGACTTCCCGGCTGATCGCCATGTCGATCAGCTCCGGCCGGTTGCCGACGATCATGATCGGCTTGGCCGGCGCCAGGGCGTCGAGCCGCTTGGCGGACTGGTCGAGGGCCATCGCCCCGGCCATGATCGGCGCCCGGAACTCGTCGTCCCGCCCGCGCTTGAGGAAATAGCCGGGGATCACCTTTTCGATGTTGTCCGCGCGGAAGGTGTAGAACGGCCGCGACTTGACGGTGCCCTCGACGAAATAGCCGAGCATTTCATGCACGCCGACGATGCCGGCGAAGTTCTTCGCGTCGTCGAACACCGGCACCACCGACAGCCTCGGCGTGTCCAGATCGTGGAAGGCCATCTTCAGCGGATCGTTCTGGTCGAGGCGGATGCCGGCGTCCTCGGCGATGTCGCCGACGCGCGGAATGACGTCCTTCAGGTAGGGCGGCGGTTCGACGCCGGCATTGGTGAACACGAACTTGGCCTGCCGCCCCAGCTGGCCGCACACCGCCGCGCGATAGCGGTGCTGCGGATCGACGGCGTTCTTGTAGCGCGCGTAGCTCCAGGCGGCGCAGGCGGAATCGGTGTCGGGATTGCGGTGGCCGATGACGATGATTTCAGACATGGGATTCTTTCAGCGAAAAATGACGCGGATGCCGAACATGGACTACGCGGTGATCCGTATTTCGGACGCGGGCGACACGCGGGCGCGAGGGCCGAAGCTCGTGATGCTGCTCAAGGTCGCATTGTGATGAGCGGATATCTGGGAAGCCTTGAGCACGCCGTTATCGACAGTCGAATGACCGTCGGAGACTAAAGTCACGGGATACCCGAGCGCCAGGGCGCGCCTGACGGTGGTATCCACGCAAAAATCGCTTTGCAGGCCGCAGACGATCAGGCTCGAAACGTGGCGCTCGGACAATATCGCCTGCAGCTCGGTGTTGTGAAACGAATCCGGCGTCCGCTTGCGCAGGCGTATATCCGCAGGAGCGACGACGAGGCCGGCGGCCGTCTGCCAGCCGGGCTCTCCGAATTTCAACGGGCCGTCGGGCGTCTCGTGCTGGATGACGACCACCGGGATGCCCGCGCTTCTGCCGAGCGCGGATACCTGATTGATGCGATCGATGACGCGCTCGGCCTCGAATGCGGCGAATTCGCCGAAACAAAGCGACTGCTGTACGTCGATGATCAGAAGCGCGGTGGTCATGGCTGGAAATTCAAAGGCCTATGCGATGTAGTTTTGCCGGAATCCCCGGGCGGTACCGCCATCTCTCCCTCCCCTTCAAGGGGAGGGCCGGGGTGGGGATGGGGTAGAGCCTAGAGCATCTAAACGCCACCCCATCCCCCTCCCAGCCTCCCCCTTGAAGGGGGAGGAGTCCGGGGCGGAACCGGTGTAGCGGATTGCCCTGCCACCAAAACATCACGCCGCCGCCGGCAGTTTCTGCAGCATGCCCAGCAGCTTCGCCAGCCGGTCCTTGAGTTCGCGGCGGTCGACGATCAGGTCGATGGCGCCCTTTTCGAGCAGGAACTCGGCGCGCTGGAAGCCTTCCGGCAGTTTCTGGCGCACCGTCTGCTCGATCACGCGCGGACCGGCGAAGCCGATCAGCGCGCCGGGTTCGGCGATGACCACGTCGCCGAGGAAGGCGAACGACGCCGAGACGCCGCCCATGGTCGGGTCGGTGAGGATCGAGATGAACGGCAGGCCGGCCTCCGACAGCCGCGCCAGGGCGGCCGTCGTCTTGGCCATCTGCATCAGCGAGAACAGGCCTTCCTGCATGCGCGCGCCGCCCGAGGCGGCGACGCAGAGGAAGGGCAGGCGCTGCTCGACCGCCAGCTGGACGCCGCGCACGAAGCGTTCGCCGAGCGCGGAGCCCATCGAGCCGCCCATGAACTCGAACTCGAACACCGCCAGCACGACCGGGATCGCGCGCAGCCGCCCCTGCATGACCACCAGCGCGTCGGTCTCCCCGGTGCCCTTCGCCGCGTCGGCCAGCCGGCCGGCGTACGGCTTGCTGTCCGTGAAGTGCAGCGGATCGGCGGGCAGGACGTCGGCGCCGATCTCGAAACGCTCGTCCACATCGAGCAGCAGGTCGATGCGGGCGCGCGCGCCGAGCCGGTTGTGGTGGCCGCACTTGGGGCAGACCTGGTCGTTCTTCTGCAGGTCGGTGGCGTAGAGCACGGCCTCGCAGGCGGGGCACTTGCTCCACAGCCCTTCCGGCAGGCTGGTCTTGCGTTCGACGCCGGCGGGGCGCTTGATCTTGGGCAGGACCTTGTTCAACCAGCTGCTCATGGCATTTCCTTCCTCAGGCCTGGCCGGCTTCGTCGATGCCCCGGCGCAGCTCGGCGACCAGGCGCTTCACCCGCGCGCAGACGTCGCCGGCCGGCGACTGCTCGATTTCCTCGATGATCCGGCTGCCGACGACCACCGCATCGGCGATGCGCGCGATCGCGCCGGCCGTCTGCGCGTCGCGGATGCCGAAGCCGACGCCGACCGGCACGCCGACCGCCGCGTGGATCTCGGGAATGCGCCGGGCCACCGCCTCCACGTCGAGTTGCGCCGAGCCGGTGACGCCCTTGAGCGAGACGTAATACACGTAGCCGCTGGCCAGTTCGGCGACCATGGCCACGCGCTCCTCGGTCGAGGTCGGCGCGAGCAGGAAGATCGGGTCGAGCGCGTTGGCCTGCATGGCGCGGGCGAAATCGGCGCTTTCCTCCGGCGGGTAGTCGACCACCAGCACGCCGTCGACGCCCGCGTCGAACGCCGCCGCGGCGAAGGCCTCGACGCCCATGGCCTCGATCGGGTTGGCATAGCCCATCAGCACGACCGGCGTCTCGTTGTTGTCGGCGCGGAAGTTGGCGACCATTTCCAGCACCCGGCGCAGGCTGACGCCCTTGGCCAGGGCGCGTTCGGAGGCGCGCTGGATGGTCGGCCCGTCGGCCATCGGATCGGAGAACGGCACGCCGAGCTCGATGATGTCGGCGCCGGCTTCGACCAGCGCGTGCATCAGCGGCACGGTCAGCGCCGGCTCGGGATCGCCGGCGGTGATGAAGGGGATCAGCGCCTTGCGCTGCTGCGCCTGCAGACGCTCGAAGGTGGCTTGGATCTTGGACATGGCGGCCTCCTCAGAACTGGATGCCCGACTTTTCGGCGACGGTGTGCATGTCCTTGTCGCCTCGGCCGGAAAGGTTGACCAGCAGAATCTTGTCTTTGCCCATCGACGGGGCGATCTTGACCGCGTGCGCCACGGCGTGGCTTGATTCGAGCGCCGGTATGATGCCTTCGAGCCGGCACAGGGTATGGAAGGCCTGCAGCGCCTCGGCGTCGGTGATCGTCGCGTACTCGGCGCGGCCGGTGTCCTTCAGCCAGGCGTGCTCGGGGCCGACGCCGGGATAGTCGAGGCCGGCGGACACCGAATGCGTCTCGATGATCTGCCCGTCGGCGTCCTGCAGCAGGTAGGTGCGGTTGCCGTGCAGCACGCCGGGGTGGCCGGCGGTCAGCGAGGCCGCGTGGCGGCCGGTCTCGATGCCGTCGCCCGCCGCCTCGACGCCGATCAGGCGCACGTCCGCGTGGGCAATGTACGGGTGGAAGATGCCCATGGCGTTCGAGCCGCCGCCGACGCAGGCGATCACCGCATCGGGCTGGCGGCCGCACAGTTCTGGCAGCTGGGTCAGGCATTCCTGGCCGATCACCGCCTGGAAGTCGCGCACCAGCATCGGATACGGGTGCGGGCCGGCGACGGTGCCGATGATGTAGAAGGTCGTCGACACGTTGGTCACCCAGTCGCGCATCGCTTCGTTGAGCGCGTCCTTGAGCGTCTTCGAGCCGCTTTCGACCGGCACCACCGTGGCGCCGAGCAGCTTCATGCGGTAGACGTTGGCCGCCTGCCGCCGGATGTCCTCCGAGCCCATGTAGACGACGCAGTCCATGCCGTAGCGCGCGGCGACAGTGGCCGTGGCGACGCCGTGCTGGCCGGCGCCGGTTTCGGCGATCACCCGTTTCTTGCCCATGCGGCGGGCGAGCATGGCCTGGCCGATGCAGTTGTTCACCTTGTGCGCGCCGGTGTGGTTGAGGTCCTCGCGCTTGAGATAGATCTGCGCGCCGCCCAGCTCGTCCGACAGGCGCTTGGCGTGGTAAACCGGGCTGGGCCGGCCGACGTAGTGCTTAAGGTCGTACTCGAACTCGGCGATGAATTGCGGGTCGCGCCGGGCGGCCGCGTAGGCCTCGTTCAGTTCGGCGAGCGCGGGAATCAGCGTTTCGGCGACGAAGATGCCGCCGTAGGGGCCGAAATGGCCGCGCGCGTCGGGCAGGTCGTAAGGTGTGGCAGTCATGATTTTTCCTTGAGGCAGTTGAAATAAGACAACGGATGATCGGGTCGATCATCGGCCTCAGGTGTGATCGGCAAGGAACCGTCTCCAGCAGGTGCGGGTACGTCCGCCACAGGTCTTGCGCATCGTTCCGTCCAGTTCTTCCCGGAAAGTCCGGATCAATCGGTTGCCGCCGCGCGCGCGGCGGCGATGAAAGCGCGGATCTTCGCCGCGTCCTTGATGCCCTTGGCCGCCTCGACGCCCGACGAGACGTCGACCGCCGCCGGCCTCACCCGGGCGACCGCCGCGCCGACGTTGCCGGCGTCGAGCCCGCCCGAGAGAATGAGCGGCTTCGACAGCCCGGACGGCAGCAGATTCCAATCGAATGCCCGGCCGCCGCCGCCGTACCCGGCGACGAAGGCGTCGACCAGGATGGCCTGCGCCGAGGGGAAAGCCGCTGCGTATTGTAGCAAATCGAATCCCGGCCTCATCCGAGCCGCCTTGACGTAGGGCCGGCCGAACTGCCGGCAGTAGGCCTCGTCCTCGTCGCCGTGGAACTGCAGCAGATGCAGCGGCACGGCGGCCAGCGTTGCGTGCACGCGCTGCGGCTCGGCGTTCACGAACAGGCCGGTCACGCTGACGAACGGCGGCGCCAGCCGCGCCAGCCGCGCCGCCTGTTCGAGGTCGACGCAACGCGGGCTCGGCGGGTAGAAGACGAGGCCCAGCGCATCGGCGCCGGCGTCGATCGCCGCCCGCATGTCCTGCTCGCGCGTCAGGCCGCAGATCTTGATTCGCAACATAGGCACACATGAATTGAATGGCGGGCTTCGATTATACGATGCCCGATTTTTATCCTCTCCCACTGATGATTTGCCGCCCCGGTGAAGACTACAATAGCCGCTTTTCGAATCGCGTCAGGGGACCAGATGGCCATCTGGAATCTAAGATTAAGAACAAAGGCGATACTGGCGTTGTTGTTGGCATGTTTGCTGGTCATGCTGCCGGCGGGCCTGGTGGGACGGCATGTTTTCGAGGAGGTCCGCAATCATTTCGGGGAAGCCTACGCGGTCAATTTCACCCTGCACAAGCGGCAGAGCATCCTCGCGCCCGTGGCCCGGGAACTGGTGCTGTCCCAGCGCCTCGCGGATTCGGTCGTTTCCATCCAGTGGCTGCTGGACGAGGACAACGCCGACAAGCGGGCGCTGTTCTTCAAGGAAGCGGACAGATACCGCAAGGATTTCCGCGATCACGCCTATTCCATCGCCAGCGCGGACAGCCGGGGCTATTACGCCAACGACGACAAGGAGCCGTTCAGCGAGCAGCCCCGTTACGTGCTGAGCCGGGACAACGAGCGCGATTCGTGGTTCTTCAGCTCGCTCGCGCGGCGGGAGGATTACAACATCAATGTGGACTACGACCGCGTGCTGCAGGTCACGCGCGTGTGGTTCAACGTGCTCGTCCGGGACGGCGACCGCATCCTGGGCGTCGCCGGCGCGGGCCTCGACCTGAGCGGCTTCCTCCAGGATTTCATCGCCACCAGCGAACCGGGCGTCACCTCGATCATCATCAACCAGGCCGGCGCCATCCAGGCGCACGGCGACGAGCGCCTGATCGCCTTCAATACGGCGGCCAACGCCGCCAGCGGGGAGCAGACGCTCGCCGGCCAGTTGGCGGACGGCGGGCAGCGCGGCGAATTGGCCCACGCCATGGGCCAGGCGTACGCCCAGCCGGGGAAGGTGTTCACGCTGTACGCCACGCTGGACGGCAAGTCGCAGCTGCTCGCCCTGTCCTACATCCCGGAACTGAAGTGGCATATCGTCACCGCGCTCGACCTGCAGGCCGCGCAGGTGCTGGACCGGATGTGGCTGAACATCGCCATCGCCGCGCTGGTGGTGCTGATCGCCATCCTCTCGGCGGTTTTCGCCTACGCCGTCGACCGGCTGGTGCTGCGCCCGCTGAACAAGCTCAAGCTGTCGGCGACGGCCCTGGCGCAGGGCAATTTCGAGGTGTCCCTGCCGCCGCCCACGGAGGATGAGCTGGGCGACCTCAGCCGCGCGTTCGGCGTCATGGCCAACCGGATACGGCGCAACACCGAGGAGCTCGAGGACAAGGTGCAGGCCCGCACGCAGGCGCTGGAGGCGGCGAATCTGGAAATGCGCCGGGTGCACCAGAAGATCAAGGATTCCCTCGACTACGCCAGCCTGATCCAGCGGGCCACCCTGCCGGACCGGCAGCTGCAGCACGCGCTGGGGCAGCATCACTTCGTGCTCTGGCGGCCGCGCGACGTGGTCGGCGGCGACTTCTACGTCTTTCGCGCCGACGACGAGCGTTTCCTGGTCGGCGTGGTCGACTGCGCCGGCCACGGCGTTCCCGGCGCATTGATGACCATGCTGGCCCGCGCGGCGCTGGATTTCGCCACCAGCCGCGCCGGCATGGAATCGCCGGCGGCCATTCTCGAACAGGCGGACGTTTCCATCCGCGACATGATCCGGCAAGGCGATTTCCAGCGGTCGATCGCCACCAACATGGACGTCGGGCTGGCCTACGTGAACCGGGAGCGCAAGATCCTGCGCTTTGCCGGCGCCAAGATCGGCCTGTACTGGACCGACGGCGGGCAGGTCAGGGAAATCAAGGGCGCGCGCCGGGCGATCGGCGACCGCCGCCGGGGCAGCTACGCCGACACGGAAGTCGAGATACAGGCCGGCGCGACCTACTACCTGGTCACCGACGGCTTCCTCGATCAGGCCGGCGGCGAACTGGGCTACGGTTTCGGCAACACCCGTTTCGCCGAGCTGCTTCAGAAATGCGCCGGGTTGCCGATGGAAGAACAGGCCGGCGCGCTGAATCAGGCGCTGGAGGACTTCCGCGGCGCCTATCCGCAGCGGGACGACATCACGATACTATCTTTCCGATTCGACTGAAGGGGGAGCGGCGATGGAACCGATCGGCATCTTCGAACTGCGCGAGTATTTCAACAGCGGAAAAATCCTGCTTTGTTTCAACGGTCCGATTTCCCGGAGCCTGATCGAAGAAATCGGCAACGCCCTGAAGAACTATCTGCAGGCCGACAACGCGCATCCGGCCGAAGCCATGGACGTGTTCGGCGTCTACGTCGAGATGACCCAGAACATCCGCCATTACGCCGTGGCCCGGGGCTACGACGAAATGAACAGCTCGGCGACGGTGATCGTGGCGCGGGACGCCAGCGGCCGCTATCTGGTGGAAGCCTGCAACCTGGTGGAAAGGGACGACGGCGAAACGCTGCTGGCGCGCGTCGGCGAGCTCGCCCGGATGGACAAGGAGCAGCTCAAGGCCGCCTACAAGACGCAGCTGCGCCTGCCGCGCCCGGAAGGCGCGGCCAGCGGGGCGGGCCTGGGATTGATCGACATGGCCAGGAAATCGGCCGAACCGCTGCGCGCCTGCCTGGAGCCCACCAGCGCCGTGCGTTCCTTTTTCAGCCTGCGGGCCGTCATCTGAAATCGTTATCGGATTTAGCGCAATGAATAGTCTGAACATCCAGGGAAGCCAATCGACCCCGAGCATCCGCGGCGACTGGGAGCGCGGCGTGCTGGCCATGGACGGCGATTCCTACCCGGAAAATTCCTTCGAGTTCTTCGGGCAGGTGATCGGCTGGGTCGAACGCTACCTCAAGGAAACCTCCGCGCCGCTCAACCTCGAATTGCGGCTGGTGTACATGAACACCAGCTCGGTGCGGGCCATGATGGACATTTTCGACCTGCTCGAAGAGGCGCATGGACGGGGCCGCGCCGTCAGCGTGAACTGGTATTACGACCCGCGCAACGAGCGCGTGCTGGATCTGGCCGACGAGTTCCGGGAGGATTGCACCTTCCCGTTCGAGATCGCCGCCGATGTGCGCCAGTAGTCCGCTGCCGACTCCGGCCGCCTCCGAAGACGATCTGGCCGCGCTGATCCGGGCGGCCCTGGCCGATCCCGCGCACGCCGGCAATCCGCTGCGCGAACTGCTCGCGCAACTGCTCGAACAGAGCGACGGCCAGCGGCAGCGGCTCGAACGCCTGGTCAGGATTTCCGACGGCTATCATCTGCTGTCGCGTTCGAGCAACGAAACGCTGGTGCAGCAGTACGACCGGCAATTGCGCCGCATCGAGAAACTGGTGCGGATTTCGGACCGCTACCAGCAGAGCCTGAGGGAATTGAGCGAGACGCTGCGCGAAGTGTCGCTGCGCGACCCGCTGACCAGCCTGGGCAACCGCCGCTTTCTCATGGAACGGCTGGCCGAGGAGAGCGAGCGTTCCAGCCGCAACGGCACGGGCTATTCGCTCGGCATCGCCGACATCGATTTCTTCAAGTCGGTCAACGACCGGTTCGGACACGACGTCGGCGACCGCGCGCTGTCCGAGGTCGCCTTCACCATCCGCGACGCGCTCAGGGAATACGAC
>JADHEE010000317.1_pt1 | contig 21160 bp, 21 predicted proteins | sample 8952401 | NCBI WGS metagenome assembly JADHEE01 (sample SAMN16124438, study PRJNA663242) | bioreactor sludge metagenome | isolation source: sludge (ammonium) | place: India:Bengaluru | collected 2019-02-28 | reverse complement strand
CAGCAATGCGAGCAGGCCGCCATTGACCAGAAGGTTTCGGGGAATTGCTACCCGGTAGAACAGATCGTCCGCAGCGAAGAAGTACCAGCGGAAACCACGGTTAAGTTCTGAGGAGTGATTATGCAGACCAAATGCGGTTATTGCGGCAAGCCAGTTGAAGGCGAACCGGTAAAAAGCGAGCTGTTATTCCTTCAGGGAAATCGGCTGGCGCGTAAAGAAAAAGAGTACTGCTCTGAGCGTTGCGCCTCGCACGACCAGATGGCCCACGAAGCCTAACGTAAAACCCGCGCAAGGCGGGGTCTACGTCCGGTGCCACCGACCAAAGTACACCGGAATTTATACCAAAACCAAAAACACACCCAATGGGCGCTATCTCTGGCCCGGGGATCTTACATCCAAAAATGAGGATCTGACATGGAATTTTTCTACCTGGTTAAGGCCACTCAGAAGTCAGGGAAGCCTGACGCTGTAGTGTGGCTCTCCGCCAACACCCAATCACGAGCTGCGTTGCAGCTGGATGTCGCGCTGGAAGATGCAGGCATCGAAACTGGCCGCGGTAAAGACTACGCCAAGCCTGTACGCACCGATATGCCGGTGTTCAATGACCTGCCCGAAGAAAGCACCATCGATTACACCTGGTGCGAGCGCTACACCCTGGCCGACGACCAGCGCACCTGGAACGTGATCCCGGGCGCCGCCTCTCAGAGCGAAACCACCATCGTCCTGGACAGCGCCACCAGCGATGAGAATCAGCCGGTCGCGGCGGTAACCGCCACTGATACCGCAGATGTGGGCAGCACCTCCCAGCTTGAAAATCGCACCCCGGCGGTCCGCTTCGCCGTTCATCTGTTGAGTGACAAATACCTTTCGGAAATCAGCCAGGATCAGCACATCGTCGGCAACGAACTGGCGACCGATGAGGGGAATGTTTACTTCCAGTGTCTCCTGAAGGCCAAAAATGACGTTGCTGATATTAGCGATCTCAGCCTGCATGCTGAGTGGAAGCTGGTGCAGGCCGTCAAAGAAGTTTTCCCGCAGGACAAAGAACACGACCCTGCACTGCTGGCCGCCTTCATGTCGAGCTGGATTAAGGCAGAAGCCGGTGATCGCAATCAGCTGGTTGAAGACTGGAAGAGTGGAAAGCTCCCGGCCAAGGATGAGCCTGATTACTGGTATGAGAATGGCCTGCGGGTACTCAAAAACGGCGATGAGTTTACTCGTTACGCGGTTTGCAAACTGCCATTCCGTCAGCAACTGCTGGCTCAACTGACTGTGGACGAACTGCGCCATCATGTCACCCGTAGCGAACATGCGGAACTGCATGCGCTGGAGAGTGATACCGACAATAGCTATATCCAGACCCTTTTGCTTGCTGCTGAAAGCTGCCCGGAGTTGAAGGATTTCGATACCAAGGCCCTGTGGAGCTATACCGACGCGATCCGAAAAGTATTCAGCATGGATAAACGCCATGAACTGGCTCTGGTCCTCCGCTTCACCAGAATCTGGGTGTCTACTGAGGCCAGTGACCACGAAATCCTGACCAGTGAATGGGCTCCCCGCAGCCGCATTGATGGTGTTGGTGTTCTACAAGACCAGAAATCCGAAGAGCCACAACCTGCCGAACCCTATAAGCGCGCGGTGCCGCAGAACATGGCGAACCTGAGCATCGAGATCGCAATTGCACAGCTGTACCCGGATGCCGTACCCGGGAAAATTAACCGTGCTCAGCTCATCGCGGCTAAAGAGCTGGCTGACAAAAAAGATGAGGCCCACGCCAAAGCACTCAAGGTTCTTGGCAAAACCACGGACATTCTCGACTACGACGCCAACAGCATTTTCGGCGTGACCCGCGCCATTTCATGGACTAGCGAGGATAGCACCACGGAACTGCGTAGCCAGGTGCGCGAGTGGTTCACTGCGAACGGCATTTATGAAAATGGCGCGCGTTCAAAAGGCTACCCCGAATGGGATGAAGATTCCCGTGCGGGCCGTCAGGTAGTGGAGAGAGCGCCAGCAGCCACTAATCAGCCGCAGGTCGCGAACCTCGGCGGCGGCGTGTTCTCTATCGAGGGCCTGATGGGTACAAATAATGACCCGGTCATCAATACCCCCTCAAACGCAGTCGAAAAAACGGAAACAGTAACGGAGACCACCAGCGATGTGCAGATGGAAGAGACTCACCCGCAGGAAGGAGAAGCTGGTAACGCGTTACCACCAGGCGAAAGCGCTGATGCAGCTGATCCGCAAACAGATGCCCTGAACCCGGCAGAAGTTCTGGCCGCCGCCGTGCCAGAGCTGCCGAACGCCACGCAACCGGAAGTTACCACCGAAGCGCCGGAGGAAACCGCCAGCGCACCGGAATACCCGGCGTACTTCGAACCGGGCCGCTATGAAGGTCTGCCGAATAACGTCTACCACGCAGCGAACGGGATCAGCAGCACCCAGGTGAAAGATGCCCGAGTCAGCCTGATGTACTTCAACGCGCGCCATGTCGCCAAGACCATCCCGCGCGAAGGCTCCAAAGTGCTGGATATGGGTAACCTGGTGCATGCGCTGGCGCTGCAGCCGGAAAACCTCGATGAAGAATTCAGCGTAGAGCCGGTGATCCCGGAAGGGGCATTCACCACCGCGGCGACCCTGCGCACCTTTATCGATGCGCATAACGCCAGCCTGCCAGCGCAGCTGAGTGCCGACGACATCAAGGCGCTGCTGGACGAGTACAACGCCACCCTGCCTGCACAGTTACCGCTGGGTGCATCTGTTGATGAAACCTACGCAGCTTATGAGCAGTTGCCAGAGGTTTATCAGCGAATTGAGAACGGCACGAAACATACCGCCACAGCAATGAAAGCCTGCATCAAAGAGTACAACGCCACCCTGCCCGCGCCGGTGAAAACCAGCTGCAGCCGTGATGCGCTCCTCGAGCAGCTGGCGATCATCAACCCTGACTTGGTGGCGCAGGAAGCGCAGAAACCGGCACCGTTGAAAGTGTCCGGCACCAAAGCGGAAATGATCCAGGCGGTGAAGTCCGTTAAGCCGGATGCGGTATTCGCTGACGAACTGCTGGATGCGTGGCGCGAGAACCCGGGCGACAAGATTCTTGTTACCCAGCAGCAGATGCAAACGGCGCTGGCCATTCAGAAAGCACTGCACGAGCACCCGACTGCCGGCAAGCTGCTGCTGCACCCTGATCGCGCTGTTGAGACGAGCTATTTCGGCATCGATGAGGAGACCGGGCTGGAAATCCGCGTGCGCCCGGATCTCGAAATCGACATCGACGCCGTACGCATCGGGGCCGACCTGAAAACCATCAGCATGTGGAGCGTGAAGCAGTCCGGCCTGCGCGCCCGCCTGCACCGCGAAATCATCGACCGCGATTACCACCTCAGCGCGGCCATGTACATGCAGACCGCTGCACTGGACCAGTTCTTCTGGATTTTCGTCAACAAAGACGAGAGCTACCACTGGATCGCCATCGTTGAGGCCAGCGAAGAACTGATTGAGCTGGGCATGCTCGAGTATCGCCAGACCATGAATCGCATCGCTAACGCTTTCGACACTGGCGTGTGGCCAGCGCCGATCACCGAAGACTATACCGACGAACTGACCGATATCGACCTGCGCCGCCTTGAAGCGCTGCGCCTGGCTTAATGGAGAGAATGACCATGCAAAACACCAACATTATCGCTGCTGAGCAGACTCCGAACACCATCTCTGCCAGCAATGCAGTATTTAACGTGCAGGCACTTGGCCAGTTGACCGCATTTGCCGAGCTGATGGCACAGTCTGCCGTTACCGTACCAAAACACCTGGCAGGTAAACCAGCTGACTGCATGGCGATCGTCATGCAGTCCATGCAGTGGGGCATGAATCCTTACGCGGTCGCCCAGAAAACGCACCTGGTTAACGGCGTGCTGGGTTACGAAGCGCAGCTGATAAACGCAGTTATCTCCAGTTCAAGCGCCATAGTGGGCCGTTTCCATTATGAATACGGCGGCGACTGGGAAAAGATCGCCGGTAAGAAAGACGGCCGCGATGAGCTGGGCCTGTTTGTCCGGGTTGGCGCTGTCCTGCGCGGCGAGACGGATATCACCTGGGGCGAGAATATCTACCTGGCTGACATTACCACCCGGAACTCCCCACTGTGGAAAACGGCACCCAAGCAGCAGATCGCCTATCTCGCGGTGAAGTACTGGGCGCGCCTGTACTGCCCTGAGGTCATCCTCGGCGTCTACAGCCCGGATGAAGTTGAACCGCGCACCGAGAAGGAGATCAATCCGGCACCAGTCCAGCGCGTGAACCTGGCTGATATCAAAGGTGACAGCGTAACAACCACCAATAGTGCGCAGGAATCAGCGGCAAATATTGACGCTATGGCCGATGAGTTCCGGGATCGCATTGAGGCAGCTCAGGGCGTAGATAACGCCAAAGCAGTTCGGGCCGATATCGAAAGCGCCAAAAATGCGCTGGGTTCTGCCCTGTACACCGAGCTGAAAAACAAGGCCGTGAAGCGTTACCACTTGGTGGATGCGTATAACCGGGTCGAGGCGGCAATTAACTCCCTGCCGCAGCCCGGCGAACCGGATGGTGCCGAGCGCTTCGAGGAAGCTGAACGCCTGCTGGCGTCGGCAAAGCGTCATCTGGGTGACGAACTGCACGATCAGTTCAGCATCACCCTGGCAGATATGAAACCGGAATACGTGGCCTAAGGGAGGCGGGAGGGTTCGCCCTCCCGGCAGAGAATTTATGCGATTAATCAACCGCAGCACACAGTCACCGCTGGCGCGTAAAGCCTGCGACATTGCCCTGGCGGCCCACGCAGAACGCTACGGCAATTACGGGCGCAGCCGGATGAAAGAGACGTACACGGTACGAGTTGAAGGGGTAAAGATGTGGGTGGAGGTGGTGAACCGCAAGGCAAGTTATGTGGCCACGGCGATGACCGGCATGCGCCGCCTGCGATCCTTGCCCGGGCAGATCGCCTGATATTGAAATATCAATGTTTAACAACCGGCATCTTTATAATGATGTCGGTTACCTGAGGTGAAAGATGGCACAGGTGATTTTTAATGAAGAGTGGGTGGTTGAAGCGAAGCTGTGTGAGAGAACGGGACTCTCAAAGCGGCAGATAACTTGCTACCGCGCTCATCGCTGGATCGAAGGTATTCATTTTAAGCGTGTAACCCAGACTGAAGGAGATAACAACTCTCCGCGGGCGACACTTTGGTACAACTTCCCAAAGATAAACAGTTTCGTTCAGGAGCAGTGACGTGGCGCCAACGGGTGTTGAAATTCACAATGGCAAGATTCGGATATGGTTCATTTATCGAGGGGTTCGTTGCCGGGAAACGCTTAAAGGCTGGCTGGTGACGAACGCCAACCTCAAAAAAGCAGGCCAGCTCAGAGCGAAGATTACCAGTGATATCCAGATGGGGGTATTCGATTATGGCCTGCAGTTTCCTGGCTCTAAGGCAGCAAGAAAATTCTCAACTACGTTGAGGATTAGTACCTTCCAGGAACTTTGTGATGAATACAGCGGAACCAAAGAGCTGGAAATGTCCTACGCATCAGCGCGGAACATGCATTCCATCATCAAGATTCTGCTGCGGATCGTTGGTAGCGAAACCCTGATTACCGATATTCAACAGATAGACATTCTGAGATACCGGAAGGAGTTGTTGCTGGGGGATGTACGCAATGATGTTGTGCCACATCTGAATAAAACGGGCCGTGCACCGGCTACGGTAAACGAGCAAATCCGCACGCTTTGCGCCATGCTGAAATTTGCCAAACGTAGCCACATTATCTCCAATAGTCCTTTTGAAGATATTCCTTCTCTGAAACGGCCAAGAAAAGCACCGGATCCATTCACGATGGAAGAATACGAGCGATTCATTTCGGTGTTACCGGCTTCAGTTGTTAACTTATGGAAACTGGCCTTTTACGCTGGTCTTCGTCATGGGGAGCTGTGCGCACTTGGATGGGATGATGTTGATCTGGTCAATGGAAAAATTCACGTCAGTCGGAATCTGAACAACTATGATCAGTTCGGGCCGCCTAAAACGTCCGCCGGAGAACGCACGATCACATTGCTGGAGCCAGCCCTCGAAGCGTTAAGAGATCAGTTCCATCTGACCGGTGCAGACCAGACGACAGAAATCACATTTAACCATCGTGCATATGCGAGCACTGATCAGCAGCACGTACGGTTTGTGTTTCGTCCCGTAATTAAATTTGCCGTCCCGAATCCCTATTACTCAAAAAACGCGCTGGGCTATAGCTGGAAGCAGGGACTAAAAAAAGCGGGAATACGCAGTCGTGTGCCTTATCAGTCTCGCCATACTTACGCGTGCTGGTTGTTGTCTGCAGGAGCGATCCCCTCTTTCATCGCCAGCCAGATGGGGCATACTGATGCCAGTATGGTGTATAAGGTTTACTCGAAATGGATGTGTGATAAAGACCGGGATCAGGTGGAGCTTTTAAACAGTAAATTAGGCTAACTGCCCCCTATATGCCCCTTTCATTCTGCAAATGCATGAATTCCTCAGCATTTTTAATAGGTTAATTAACTGTAGTATAATGGCTCGCACTTCTACTAATAAAGAGTGCGACCATGATTGATACCACCCTCCCGTTAACTGACGTTCATCGCCACCTTGATGGTAACATCCGCGCCCAGACCATCCTTGACCTGGGCCGTCAGTATAATTTAACCCTGCCCGCACAAACCCTGGAGACGTTGATCCCACATGTGCAGGTTACGGAAAACGAGCCGGATCTGGTCAGTTTCCTGAGCAAGCTCGACTGGGGGGTAAAAGTTCTGGCCTCGCTGGACGCCTGTCGTCGCGTCGCTTTTGAAAATATCGAAGATGCCGCGCGCAACGGTTTGCACTATGTCGAACTGCGCTTCTCGCCGGGCTACATGGCGATGACCCATAAACTGCCGGTGGCAGGCGTGGTTGAAGCGGTGATTGCTGGCGTGCGTGAGGGCTGCAAGACCTTCAACGTCGAGGCCCGTCTGATTGGCATCATGAGCCGCACCTTCGGGGAAGACGCCTGCCTGCAGGAGCTTGAGGCGCTGCTGGCGCACCGCGACCATATCACCGCTGTGGATCTGGCGGGTGACGAGCTGGGCTTCCCGGGCAGCCTGTTCCTCTCTCACTTTAACCGCGCCCGCGATGCTGGCTGGCACATCACCGTGCATGCCGGTGAAGCGGCAGGCCCGGAGAGCATCTGGCAGGCCATTCGCGAGTTAGGTGCCGAGCGTATCGGTCATGGGGTGAAGGCGGTTGAAGACCCGGCTCTGATGGACTTCCTGGCAGAGCAGCGTATCGGGATTGAATCCTGTCTGACCTCCAATATTCAGACCAGCACCGTGGCGACGCTGGCGCAGCATCCACTGAAAACCTTCCTGGAGCATGGGGTGATGGCCTCGCTGAATACCGACGATCCGGCGGTTCAGGGCGTGGATATTATTCACGAGTATACGGTTGCCGCCTCGCTGGCTGGACTGAGCCGGGAGCAGATACGCCAGGCGCAGATCAACGGGCTTGAGATGGCCTTCCTGACCCCTGCGGAGAAGCAGGCGCTGCGCGACAAGGTCGCACGCGGATAAGAAAAAGCCCGGCAGTGCCGGGCTTTACTTTTTTAAGCGAGACACAAGGTCGCGCGATGTTTCGCAGACTCAATCCCCAGCTCAATCAACTCCATAATCTGAATCGCCTGGCTCGCAGGAACAGGGTTTTCACCGTCGCCGTTCAGCGCATCGCGAATACCAGCATAATAGGCCGGATAATTACCCGGCAGCGTCAGCCAGGTCTCTTCTACACGCTCTTCGCCTTCAACGCGGGTCAACACGCCGTCACGCATGTCGTACCCCCAGTCTTCCTGCGGCAGACGCTCGCCATTTTTCAGACGATCTTCCTGCGGGTCGAGGCCAAACTTCACGTAGCTGCCGCGGGAGCCATGCACGATATAGCGAGCCGATTCTGCCGCCGCCATCATGGTGCCGTGCAGTACCACACGACGCTGCGGATAACTCAGCACAGCGTGGAAGTAGTCCGTGGCCTGTGCGCCAGGGCGCAGTTGGGCCAGATCGACGTTCAGACTCACCGGTAGACCGAACAGGTTAACGGCCTGGTCAAGCAGATGGGGGGCCAGATCGTACCAAATGCCGCTGCCCGGACCCGCCTGCTCGCGCCAGCGGTTGCGTACCTGCGGACGGAAGCGATCAAAATGCGATTCAAAGAAGGCTACTTCTCCGAGAGACCCGTCAGCGATCAACGCTTTCACGGTCAGGAAATCGCTGTCCCAACGGCGGTTATGAAACACGGAGAGCAATTTCCCGAGGCTTTTCGCCAGCGCGTCCAGCTCCCGGGCCTGTGACAGTGTCACGGTAAAAGGTTTATCCACCACCACATGCTTCCCTGCTTCCAGGGCTGCTTTAGCCAGTGGGAAGTGAGTGTCATTGGGCGTAGGGATGACGATGAGATCAATATTGGGATCGTTAAACAGATGCTTCGGCTCGGAAACTACCGGCACCGTCGGCCAGTCTGCATGCACTTTACTCGCATCGCTGCTGGAGATTGCCGCCAGTTCCATCCCTGGCGTGCCATCAATTAGCGGAGCATGAAACGTTTTACTCGCATAACCATAACCTATTAATCCAACACGGATTTTGTCGTTCATGACGTCGCCTCTCTTCTTTTGACACACATATTTCACACTATCTCTACTCTGGTCACAATAGGTTAAAACTGGGTTTTGCGCCTCGGGGCGATATATGCAATCAGTAATTTCTGATTAACAATTATAACTAGCTGATTACAATCGCAAAACAACACTGCAAAGCGCTTGCCGGGCGGCAATCTGCGCTGTAAAATTCTTAAACTGTATTTATGGATAAAACAAAATAACGAATCATGACGACAATCATTAATCGAATTATCGAGTTAGCCGGATGGATTGTGTTGGGCGTGTCGGTGATATTGCTGGGCATCGCCAGCCATATCGACAACTACCAGCCGCCGGAACCGGTCAATAGTGTCAATCAAGCCAAGCCGCATGCACTGCTCAAAAATAGTGACATATGATGTCAGTTGCATATTGCCAGCCGTCATGAACAGCGTTAACCTTCATCGCCAGGCGTCGACCGACGCCTGATTTTGCCATGTAAAGAAAATTCTTATTTTTGCCGCTACGCTTCGGCAAATGTTTACGCCTTTTTTGTTCCGTTTACTATTCGACCGAATTACTTCTTTGGTATCACTCCTTCTTAATATGGAAAATTATTAATATGACCGTTCAGGACTATTTATTAAAATTTCGCAAAATTAATTCTCTCGAAAGTCTGGAAAAGTTGTTTGATCATCTGAACTACAGTCTGAGCGATAACCAGGAGATTATCAGCATGTACCGCGCCGCAGATCATCGCCGCGCTGAACTGGTCTCTGGCGGGCGTTTGTTCAACATTGGCGAAGTGCCTAAGTCCGTGTGGCGTTACGTGCTATAAGAGGGTAGCCATTCCCGGGAAATGTTATATACTCTCGCCCCTGCAAATTTGCAGTTTGCACTGTTACGCTGACTTCGGGAGAGAACATGACCACAACGGCTGGAGAAAAAATTGGCGGCTGGTTACTGGCTCCGCTTGCCTGGCTGCTAATGGCATTATTAAGCGCTTCGCTGGCACTCGTCCTTTACTCTACGGCGTTAACGTCGCCGCACGCGTTAAAAACGCTGGGCGCGCAAAATACCAGTAATATTGTCATGTGGTTTATTTCTTTCGCCTTTGCGATTGCCATGTGGTACTACACGCTTTGGTTAACCATTGCGTTTTTTAAACGCCGTCGGGCTGTGCCGAAACACTATATTATCTGGCTACTGGTTTCTGTATTACTGGCTATTAAAGCTTTTGCGTTTTCGCCCGTCTCCGATGCGCTGGCGGTGCGTCAGTTACTCTTCCCCCTGCTGGTGACTGCACTGTTTGTGCCCTACTTTAAGCGTTCGGCACGCGTGAAGAACACCTTTGTGAACCCGTAATAACCTTACAGTTAACCTGTTGTCGCCTGCCGCGGCTTGTCCGATAATAGGGGGCTTTTTTATCTCAGGCTGAAAAATGACCGATTACTTACTGCTTTTTGTCGGCACGGTGCTGGTAAACAACTTCGTTCTTGTGAAGTTTCTTGGCCTGTGCCCGTTTATGGGCGTGTCCAAAAAGCTGGAAACAGCAATGGGGATGGGGCTGGCAACCACTTTCGTGATGACCCTCGCCTCGATCTGTGCCTGGTGGATTGACACATGGATCCTGCTCCCCCTTGGCCTGACCTATTTGCGCACGCTGGCCTTTATTCTGGTTATCGCGGTGGTGGTGCAGTTCACCGAAATGGTGGTGCGCAAAACAAGCCCGGCGTTATACCGTTTGCTCGGCATCTTCCTGCCGCTGATCACCACTAACTGTGCGGTGCTCGGCGTGGCGCTGCTCAACATTAACCTTGGGCACAATTTCCTGCAGTCGGCGCTGTACGGCTTTTCGGCTGCGGTCGGCTTCTCGCTGGTGATGGTCCTGTTTGCGGCGATCCGCGAACGCATGGTCGCCGCCGATATCCCGGCACCGTTTCGCGGTAACGCCATCGCGCTGGTTACCGCCGGTCTTATGTCTCTGGCCTTTATGGGCTTTAGTGGTCTGGTGAAGTTGTAATGAATGCAATCTGGATCGCCATCGCAGCCATCAGCGTACTGGGGCTGCTATTTGGCATCATTCTCGGTTACGCCTCGCGCCGCTTCGCGGTTGAGGACGATCCGATCGTTGAGAAAATTGATGAGCTGCTGCCGCAAAGCCAGTGTGGGCAGTGCGGCTATCCCGGCTGTCGCCCGTACGCAGAGGCGGTAGGTAACGGCGGAGAGAAAATTAACCGCTGTGCGCCTGGCGGCGAAGCGGTGATGCTGAAGATTGCCACCTTGCTGAACGTCGATCCGCAGCCGGTTGACGGTGACGAAAGTGCGCAGGAGCCGGTTCGTATGCTGGCAGTGATCGATGAACCAAACTGCATCGGCTGTACCAAATGCATTCAGGCCTGCCCGGTAGATGCCATCGTAGGCGCCACGCGCGCCATGCATACCGTGATTGAGGATCTGTGTACCGGCTGCAACCTCTGCGTTGCCCCCTGCCCGACCCAGTGCATTGAGTTACGCCCGGTAGCGACAACGACCGACAGCTGGAAATGGGATCTTCAAACCATTCCGGTTCGCATTATTCCTGTGGAACAACATGCTTAAGTTATTTTCTGCCTTCAGAAAAGAGAAGATCTGGGATTTCGACGGCGGTATTCATCCTCCCGAAATGAAAACCCAGTCCAGCGGTACGCCGCTGCGCCAGATCCCGCTGGCTAACCGTTTTGTTATCCCTCTTAAACAGCATATCGGTGCTGAGGGTGAGCTGTGCGTGAAGGTCGGTGACACTGTGTTACGCGGCCAGCCGCTGACCTTTGGCCGCGGGCGTATGCTGCCAGTTCATGCCCCCACATCCGGTACCGTAACGGCGATTGCTCCGCACACGGTAGCCCACCCTTCTGCCCTGTCTGAGCTGTGTGTGGTGATTGACGCTGATGGTGAAGATCGCTGGATCGAACGCGACGGCTGGAGCGACTACCGTAGCCACAGCCGCGAAGAGCTGATCGCCCGTATCCACCAGTCTGGCGTCGCCGGGCTGGGCGGCGCAGGCTTCCCCACCGGCACCAAACTGCAGGGCGGCGGCGACAAGATTCAGACTCTGATTATCAACGCCGCCGAATGTGAACCTTACATCACTGCCGACGATCGTCTGATGCAGGACTGTGCAGCGCAAGTTGTTGAAGGTATTCGCATCCTCGCCCATGTTTTACAGCCGAAGGAAATGCTGATCGGTATTGAAGACAACAAGCCGCAGGCGATCTCAATGCTGCGAGCGGTGTTGGCGGGAAGTCATGATATCAGCCTGCGGGTGATCCCGACAAAATACCCCTCCGGTGGCGCGAAGCAACTGACCCAAATTTTAACAGGCAAGCAGGTTCCACACGGCGGCCGCTCGTCTGACATCGGCGTGCTCATGCAGAACGTCGGCACCGCCTATGCAGTGAAACGTGCGGTCGTTGACGGCGAGCCGCTCACTGAGCGCGTCGTTACCCTCACCGGTGAAGCCGTCAGCCGCCCTGGCAACGTCTGGGCGCGTCTGGGCACACCGGTTCGTCACCTGCTGGACCAGGCCGGGTTCTGCCCGAGCGCGGAGCAGATGGTGATCATGGGCGGGCCGCTAATGGGCTTTACCCTGCCGTGGCTGGATGTCCCGGTGGTGAAAATTACCAACTGTCTGCTGGCCCCGTCCGTCAGCGAGATGGGCGAGAAACAGGAAGAGAAAGGCTGCATACGCTGCAGCGCCTGCGCCGATGCCTGTCCGGCGGATCTGCTGCCCCAGCAGCTTTACTGGTACAGCAAAGGTCAGGTCCACGACAAAGCAAAAGCCCATAACCTGGCCGACTGCATTGAATGCGGTGCCTGCGCCTGGGTTTGCCCGAGCAATATTCCGCTGGTGCAATATTTCCGCGTCGAAAAGGCCGAGATTTACGCCATCGCCCAGGAAGAGAAACGCGCTGCCGAGGCCAAAGCACGCTTTGAAGCCCGCCAGCTGCGTCTGGAGCGAGAAAAAGCCGCCCGCGAAGAACGTCATAAAAAAGCAGCGGTTCAGCCTGCGGCGAAAGATCAGGACGCCATTAATGCCGCCCTGGCTCGTGTTCGCGAGAAGAAAGCCACCGCCGCTCAGGATGTGGTGATCCCATCGGGTCAGCGCCCTGACAATAGCGAAGCCATTGCCGCGCGCGAAGCGCGTAAAGCAGAGGCTCGTGCCCGTCAGGCCGAGAAGGCCCAGTCCGGCGCCGCACAGCCAGAAGCGGATCCGCGTAAAGCGGCCGTCGAGGCTGCTATTGCCCGCGCTAAAGCCCGTAAGACATCGCAGCCGGACGAGACTGACGTAGAACCGACCTCCGTTGATCCGCGTAAAGCGGCTGTTGAAGCCGCTATTGCCCGTGCGAAAGCCCGTAAAACCGCGCAGCCGGACGAGATCGAGGTAGAGCCGACACCGGTCGATCCGCGTAAAGCGGCCGTTGAAGCCGCCATTGCCCGCGCCAAAGCCCGTAAAGCGGCGCAACCGGACGAGGTTGAGACCGAACCGGCACCCGTTGATCCGCGTAAAGTGGCCGTTGAAGCCGCCATTGCCCGTGCGAAAGCCCGTAAAGCGGCGCAGCCGGACGAGATCGAGGTAGAGCCGACACCGGTCGATCCGCGTAAAGCGGCCGTTGAAGCCGCCATTGCCCGTGCGAAAGCCCGTAAAGCGGCGCAGCCGGACGAGGTTGAGGCCGAACCGGCACCGGTCGATCCGCGCAAAGCGGCCGTAGAGGCAGCTATTGCCCGCGCCAAAGCCCGCAAAGCCGCGCAGCCGGACGAGGTTGAGGCCGAACCGGCACCGGTCGATCCACGTAAAGCGGCCGTCGAGGCTGCTATTGCCCGCGCCAAAGCCCGTAAAACCGCGCAGCAGGACGAAATTCAGGTAGAACCGACACCGGTCGATCCGCGTAAAGCCGCGGTCGAAGCCGCCATTGCCCGTGCGAAAGCACGTAAAGCGGCACAACATGAAGAAGAACCGGCAGCCAATGACGATCCACGCAAAGCGGCAGTTGCTGCCGCCATTGCGCGCGTCCAGGCGAAGAAAGCCGCACAGCAGGCAGTTAACGAGGATTAAATGGTTTTCAGAATCGCAAGCTCCCCTTATACCCACAACCGGCGCCAGACATCGCGCATTATGATGCTGGTTTGCCTGGCCGCGCTGCCGGGCATTGCCGTTCAGTTCTGGTTTTTTGGCTGGGGGACGTTGTTCCAGATAATCCTGGGCTGTGCGAGCGCGCTGGCGGCGGAAGCCCTGGTGCTCAAACTGCGTAAGATGGCGGTAAGTAAGATCCTGGCCGATAACTCCGCCCTGCTCACCGGCCTGCTGCTGGCCATCAGTATCCCGCCGTTCGCCCCATGGTGGATGGTGGTGCTCGGCACCGTGTTTGCGGTGATCATCGCCAAACAGCTGTATGGCGGCCTGGGGCATAACCCGTTTAACCCGGCAATGATTGGTTATGTGGTGCTGCTGATTTCCTTCCCGGTGCAGATGACCAGTTGGCTACCGCCGCATGAGATCGCGGCCACCGTGCCTGGCTTTATGGATGCCCTGCAAGTAATTTTCTCTGGCCATACCGCCACAGGCGCGGATATGAACAGCTTGCGCATGGGCGTGGACGGTATCAGCCAGGCGACCCCGCTCGATACCTTTAAAACCTCTCTGCACGCCGGTCACAGCGTGGAGCAGATCATGCAGTACCCGATTTACAGCGGCGTGCTGGCAGGCGCGGGCTGGCAGTGGGTTAACCTGGCATACCTTGCCGGTGGCCTGTTTATGCTGTGGCAAAAGGCGATCCGCTGGCATATCCCGATGAGCTTCCTGGTCACCCTGGCAATTTGTTCCGGGCTGGGCTGGGCCTTCTCGCCGGAATCGCTGGCGTCACCGCAACTTCATCTGCTCTCCGGCGCGACCATGCTGGGGGCGTTCTTTATTCTTACCGATCCGGTGACGGCCTCCACCACCAACCGTGGGCGTCTGATTTTCGGTGCTCTGGCCGGTCTGCTGGTGTGGTTGATCCGCAGCTTTGGCGGCTACCCGGACGGCGTGGCCTTTGCGGTTCTGCTGGCGAACATCACCGTACCGTTAATTGATTATTACACGCGACCACGTGTGTACGGCCATCGCTAAGGGACTCGCCATGTTAAAAACAATGCAAAAACACGGCGTGACGCTGGCGCTGTTTGCCGCTGTGCTGACCGGCCTGACGGCTCTCGTCAACGGGCTAACCAAACCCACCATCGACGAACAGGCGGCGCGTCAGCAAAAGGCGCTGTTCGATCAGGTGATCCCGGCAGAGCTTTACGATAACAACCTGCAAAAAAGTTGTTATCTTGTCGAGGCAGCCCCCTTAGGCAAAGGCACTCACCGCATCTTTATTGCCCGTAAAGGGGATGCCCCGGTTGGCGCAGTGATGGAAACCACAGCCCCGGATGGCTATTCCGGCGCCATCCAGCTGCTGGTCGGCACCGACTTCTCCGGCACCGTGCTGGGCACGCGCGTCACTGAGCATCACGAAACGCCAGGGCTTGGGGATAAAATCGAAACCCGCTTAAGCGACTGGATTTTGCATTTTGCCGGCAAAACCATTCATGGCAGTGACGATCCGGCATTTGCAGTAAAGAAAGATGGCGGTGAGATCGATCAATTTACCGGGGCGACCATCACCCCACGCGCGGTGGTGAATGCCGTTAAACGTGCGGGCATATACGCCCAGACGCTGCCTGCGCAACTCAACAATCTGCCCGCCTGTGAGGAGTGATCATGAGTCAGGTTAAAGAGGTTATTGTCCAGGGGCTGTGGAAGAACAACTCCGCCCTTGTTCAGCTGCTCGGGATGTGTCCCCTGCTGGCGGTCACCTCGACCGCCACCAACGCCCTGGGTCTGGGTCTGGCGACCACCCTGGTACTGACCCTGACCAACCTGTCGATCTCTGCCCTGCGTCGCTGGACGCCGTCAGAAATTCGTATTCCGATTTACGTGATGATCATCGCCTCGGTGGTGAGCGTCGTGCAGATGCTGATCAACGCCTACGCCTTTGGCCTCTATCAGTCACTGGGGATTTTTATCCCGCTGATCGTGACCAACTGCATCGTGGTAGGCCGCGCCGAAGCTTTTGCGGTGAAAAATGACCCGCTCATTTCTGCTCTGGATGGCTTTGCCATCGGCATGGGCGCAACGGGGGCGATGTTCGTGCTGGGTTCGATGCGTGAAATTCTCGGCAACGGCACCCTGTTCGACGGCGCAGATGCGCTGCTGGGCGGCTGGGCGAAATCCCTGCGCATTGAGGTGTTTCACACCGATACCCCGTTCCTGCTGGCGATGCTGCCTCCGGGCGCGTTTATCGGCCTCGGCATGATGCTGGCGGTAAAATACCTGATTGATGAGAAACGTAAGCGCCGCGCTGCCGCACGCAGCGTCGAGGAAGGGATCCCTGAGAAGGCTTCATGAACAAAGAGAAACGTTTAACCATTCTGCAACGCCTGCGGGATAACAACCCGCACCCAACGACCGAGCTGAACTTTACCTCGCCGTTTGAACTCCTGATTGCCGTCCTGCTCTCTGCGCAGGCGACTGACGTCAGCGTCAATAAAGCCACCGCAAAGCTTTATCCTGTTGCCAACACGCCGCAGGCGATGCTGGAGCTGGGCGTAGAAGGCGTTAAGTCGTACATCAAGACCATCGGCCTGTTTAACAGCAAAGCCGAGAACGTGATTAAGACCTGTCGCATGCTGCTGGAGCTGCACGGCGGCGAGGTGCCGGAAGACCGCGCCGCGCTGGAGGCCCTGCCGGGCGTCGGGCGTAAAACCGCTAACGTGGTGCTGAATACCGCCTTTGGCTGGCCAACCATTGCCGTGGACACTCACATCTTTCGCGTGTGCAACCGCACCAACTTTGCCCCCGGCAAGAATGTCGAGCTGGTGGAAGAGAAACTGCTGAAAGTGGTTCCGGCGGAATTTAAGGTCGATTGCCATCACTGGCTGATCCTGCACGGGCGCTATACCTGTATTGCGCGCAAACCGCGCTGCGGCTCCTGTATAATCGAAGATCTCTGCGAATATAAAGAGAAAACAGACCACTGAAACCGTCATTTGACGGTTTTTCACCTTTTCAATGCCTTACGGAAAGTGTGCCTCCCTGCTGATCCCCCCTTTTGCAGTTGTTCAACCTGAGCACGAGTCCGCCCCTCGCGTAATGTGTGGCGATATAACAATCAAACAGGTTAATTGTTTTTTTGTCAGCGAAATTTTCTATATAAGTGTGACGGGGATCACTCTGTTCACACTGTGTTAATTTTATGTATTGGAAATGCCGACAAAGCCTTATTGCATCAAGAAATCACCTCTGATAACCCGAAGATATGACCGGATATTTTTCAGAACTTAGTCCATATCACTGCACATTGCCTTTTACAGCAGAACATATCGCCACCTGCGCATTTTTTGGGCTGATTAATAGTGAAAAAAACCAGTTTATACGCAACGGTAAAATTTAACGCTAAATAACATTTAGGTTTCTGGCGCATTATAGTGCCAGGGTTATATGTAACAGATTATTGCAAACACCTTGCCAGACGAGTCAGGATAGTGAACATTACCCGCCGTTTCCCCTCCCACTATAACTATAAAGCGGACGGACTACGGTCATCACGCTATGAACACCCCCGTTAATATGGGATGTAAAAAAAGAGGTATATGTGTCTACTGCAAACAATAAACCAGCTGAGGAAAGCGTAAGTCTTAACGCTTTCAAACAACCGAAATCGTTCTATCTCATTTTCTCTATTGAGCTGTGGGAGCGTTTTGGTTACTACGGTCTGCAAGGGATCATGGCTGTTTACCTGGTTAAACAACTGGGTATGTCCGAAGCTGATTCCATCACGCTGTTCTCTTCTTTCAGTGCTCTGGTGTACGGTCTGGTCGCAATTGGCGGCTGGCTCGGCGATAAAGTACTGGGAACCAAACGAGTTATTCTGCTGGGTGCCATCGTTTTGGCTATCGGTTATGGCCTGGTGGCCTGGTCTGGTCATGATGCCGGCGTGGTTTACATGGGTATGGCGACCATTGCGGTCGGTAACGGCCTGTTCAAGGCTAACCCTTCTTCCCTGCTTTCAACCTGCTATAAGAAAGATGATCCACGTCTGGACGGTGCATTCACCATGTACTACATGTCCATCAACATCGGTTCCTTCTTCTCTATGCTGGCGACCCCGTGGCTGGCAGCGAAATTCGGCTGGAGCGTGGCGTTTGCCCTGAGCTTCGTCGGCATGCTGATCACCGTGGTTAACTTCCTGTTCTGCCGCAGCTGGGTGAAGGACTACGGTTCAAAACCTGACTTTGCACCGGTACAGATGGGCAAACTGCTGGCGACCATCGTCGGCGTGGTGATTCTGGTCGCTGTTGCCACCTGGCTGCTGCACAACCAGGGTATCGCCCGTGCGGTACTGGGTGTGGTTGCCCTGGGTATCGTCTGTATCTTCGCGAAAGAAGCCTTCTCTATGCAGGGTGCGGCGCGTCGTAAGATGATTGTTGCCTTCATCCTGATGGTTGAAGCGATTGTCTTCTTCGTCCTGTACAGCCAGATGCCAACGTCGCTGAATTTCTTCGCTATCCGTAACGTTGAGCACTCTATCCTGGGCATCGCGTTCGAACCTGAGCAGTTCCAGGCCCTGAACCCGTTCTGGATCATGGTGGGTAGCCCAATCCTGGCCGCTATTTACAACAAGATGGGCGACCGCCTGCCAATGCCGCACAAGTTCGCGATTGGTATGGTGCTGTGCTCTGGCGCTTTCCTGGTGCTGCCGCTGGGTGCGAAATTCGCCAGCGACGCCGGTATCGTCTCCGTCAACTGGCTGATCCTGAGCTACGCCCTGCAGTCTATCGGTGAGCTGATGATCTCTGGTCTGGGTCTGGCGATGGTTGCACAGCTGGTGCCACAGCGTCTGATGGGCTTCATCATGGGTAGCTGGTTCCTGACCACTGCCGGTGCCGCGATTATCGCAGGTAAGATTGCAAACCTGATGGCCGTGCCATCTGATGTAACCGATCCACTGCTGTCACTGCACGTGTATGGCGATGTATTCCTGCAGATTGGTGTCGCTACCGCAGTTATCGCCGTGCTGATGATGCTGACCGCACCGAAACTGAATCGTATGACTCAGGACGACGACACTACCGCAAAAGCGAGCAAAACCGCGACCGTGTAATGTCATCGGGAAACGACTGAACAGAAGCCGCTAACTGTGCGTTAGCGGCTTTTTTTTTAGCCGGTGCCGCACTACCATAGAGTAAACCTACGTAAACAGGAGTGACCGATGAAACTGTTCTATAAACCAGGCGCCTGCTCTCTTGCCTCCCATATTACGCTGCGCGAGAGCGGTAAAGACTTCACGCTCAACGGTGTTGATCTGATGAAAAAGCGTCTGGAAAACGGCGATGATTTTTTCGCGGTGAATCCTAAAGGCCAGGTCCCGGCACTGCTGCTGGAAGATGGCACCTTACTGACCGAAGGGGTAGCTATCATGCAATACCTGGCGGATGGCGTCGCGGATCGCCAGCTGCTGGCCCCGACCGGCAGCATCGCCCGCTATAAAACTCTCGAATGGATGAACTACATCGCCACTGAACTGCACAAAGGTTTCACCCCGCTGTTCCGCCCGGATACCCCGGAAGAGTACAAGCCGACCGTTCGTGCTCTGCTGGAGAAAAAGCTGCAATACGTGAACGAGTCGTTAAAAGACGATCAGTGGATTTGCGGCCCACGCTTTACCATTGCCGATGCGTATCTGTTTACCGTTCTGCGCTGGGCGCGGGCCGTGAAGCTGAATATGGAAGGGTTAAGCCATATTGACGCCTATATGCAGCGTATGGCGGAGCGCCCTGCCGTGGCGGCAGCGCTGGAAGCGGAAGGTTTGAAGTAAATTAGTGTTTGTTGCCGGGTGGCGCTATCGTTCACCCGGCACTCTTTATAGGCCCGGGAAACGCAGTGCCGCCGGGCATAGAGGTTAAAGCTGGGTCGCGCTAAAGAGGTGCTCCGGCATGGCAATCCGGTCCTGGGCGGCCACCACCTGCAGTTCATACTCCTGCATACTCTTTGTGGCAATCATGATTTCGTATACTGCCGCTGTGACGTGCTCAAGCGCATCACGCACCGTCGCCCCTTGAAGCAGTTTCACCAGCAGCAGGCCGCTAGTCACATCCCCGACGCCTACCGGTTGACGGCTACCAAAATCCACCAGCGGACGGCTAATGTGCCAGGCTTCGTCTTTCGTCACCAGCAGCATCTCAAAGCGGTCCGGGCTTATCCCGGCGCGGGCGAGATGTTTCACCAGCACGATCTCCGGGCCTTTGGCAATCAGTTCGCGTGATGCCGCAATTGCCTGTTCCACGTTATTTACCGGATGTTCGCAGAGGATCTCCAGTTCAATCAGATTAGGGGCGATGATATCGCTGGCGGGTAAAGCATAACGGACATGAAATTCGGCCACGCCGGGCGCCACGATGCAGCCCTTTTCAGGGTGGCCCATCACCGGATCGCAGAAGTATTTCGCCGCCGGGTTGGCTGCCTTCACCTGACGGACAATACCAAGAATATGCTCGCCCTGCTCGGCTGACCCCAGATAGCCGCTCAGCACAGCATCACAGGTTTTGAGTTTGTCGATCTCCGCAATGCCCTGAACAATCTCGGTCAGATGGGCAGGCGGCATCACGCAACCGGTCCATTTGCCGTATTGCGTATGATTGGAAAACTGAACGGTATTTAGCGGCCAGACGTTGGCCCCGAGACGACGCATCGGAAATTCAGCGGCGCTGTTGCCAGCATGCCCAAACACGACGTGGGACTGGATGGCGAGGATATTCTTCATTTTCTTACCACAACCCTGAAAAAATAAAGGGGCGTGGTTTCCCACGCCCCTGTGCTTTTATGATTACTTCCAGCAAATCAGGCAGTAATTCTTTTTGCCGCGACGCAGTAAGGTGTAGCGGCCAAACAGGCGATCGCTGTCCACGAAGGTATACTCCTCGTTGGACTGCTTTTCGCCGTTAATGGTGATGGCATTTGAGGCGATAGTTTTACGCGCCTGACCACGGGACGGCTGCAGCTCGGAGTCAACCAGAGCCTGCATCAGGTCTGCCCCTTTCTCCATCTCCACCATCGGCACGCCATCCTGCGCCAGCTGTTCGAAATCAGCTTCGCTCAGATCGCTCAGGGTACCGTTGAACAGGCTGGCGGTAATGCGCTTCGCGGCTGCCAGACCCTCTTCGCCGTGAACAAGCTTCGTAACCTGCTCCGCCAGCACGTACTGGGCGCGCGGGGCTTTACCGCTGTTCTTGTCTTCTTCTTCCAGAGCGTTGATCTCTGCAAGATCCATAAAGGTGAAGAACTTCAGGAAGCGATAGACGTCAGCATCTGCGGTGTTGATCCAGAACTGGTAGAACTTGTACGGGCTGGTTTTCTTCGGATCGAGCC
>JADHEE010000311.1_pt1 | contig 21519 bp, 18 predicted proteins | sample 8952401 | NCBI WGS metagenome assembly JADHEE01 (sample SAMN16124438, study PRJNA663242) | bioreactor sludge metagenome | isolation source: sludge (ammonium) | place: India:Bengaluru | collected 2019-02-28 | reverse complement strand
GCGTCGCCTGCCACCGGCTGCAATTGGCCGACGGCAACGGCCACGCCGGGGCCGAGGACATCGCCGGGCTGATCCGCTCCATCCCGGTCACGTGATGGCGCTGCGGCAGGCGCTGGCGCAGCGGCTGTTCCGCTGGGGGCGCGACGAACGGCTGCCCGTGGTGCTGACGCAGCGGCGCATCTTCATCCTGCCCATCGGCGCGGGGCTGCTGTACGCGGTGGTCCTGTGCGCCATGCTCACCGGTGCGATCAACTACAACCTCAGCCTCGGCCACGCGCTGGTCTTCCTGCTCGCCGGGCTGGGGCTGGTGGCGATGGTGCACACCTTCCGCAACCTGCTCGGGCTGCGCATCGCGCCGGGACGGGCCGAGCCGGTGTTCGCCGGCGACACCGCGCATTTCACGCTGCACGTCGAGAATCCCTGGCGGCACGCGCGCCGGGCGCTGGAACTGGCGATCGGCAGGAACCCGCCGGTCGCGCTCGACGTGCCGGCCGGCGAGCGGGCGTCCGTGGTGCTGCCCTGCGCCGCGCCGCGCCGGGGACGCCTGGAGCCGGGCCGCATAACCCTCGCCTCGCGCTATCCGCTCGGGCTGTTCCGCGCCTGGAGCTATCCGCACCCGCCGCTGTCCTGCCTGGTTTACCCGAAGCCGCTGGCCGCGCCGCTGCCGCCGGCCGCGCCCGCCCGGGAAGCGGCCGGGCGGCGGGGCAACGGCGGCCAGGAGGATTTTTCCGGCCTGCGCGAACGCCAGCCCAACGATTCGCCGCGCCACATCGCCTGGAAGGCGGTCGCTCGCGACTTCGCGCACCGTCCGCTGCTGATCAAGCAGTTCGACGGCGGCGCGGCCGAGGCGCTGTGGCTGGACTGGCAAGCGACGCCGCCCCACGCCGACACGGAAACGCGGCTGTCGCTGCTGGCCGGCTGGGTGCTGGCGGCGGAGCGCGAACAATGCCGCTACGGCCTGCGCCTGCCGGGCCGGGTCATCGCGCCCGAGTGCGGCCCGTCGCACCGCGACGCCTGCCTGGAGGCGCTGGCGCTCCATGCCTGATACCGGCCGCCTGCGCTGGCCCCGGCGGCGGCCGCGCGCGCCGGCCGCGCCCCGCCCGCTGCTCGAACACGGCGCCATTCCCTGGCTGCTGGCGGTCGCCGTGGCCACCACGCTGCCGCACGCCGGGCATCTGCCGGCGTGGCTGTCGCTGCTCGCCGGCGCGGCGCTGCTCGGACGCGCCTGGCTGTGGCTGCGCAACGGGCGGCTGCCGCGCCGCTGGGTGCTGGCCTTGCTGGTCGTCGCCGGCACCGCCGGGATCGCCTGGCAGTACCGCACGCTGTTCGGACGCGATCCGGGCATCGCGCTGCTGGTGTTCTTCATGGCCCTGAAGCCCATGGAGATGACCACCCGCCGCGACGGCCTGGTTACCGTCATGCTCGGCTTCTTCCTGCTGCTGACGCACTATTTCCATGCGGAGGACATCGCTACCGGAGTCTGGCTGCTGGCCTCGGCCACCCTGCTCACCGCCGCGCTGCTGCGCATGCACGGCGGCGAGCAGCCGCTGCGCGGGATTTTCCGCTACGCGGCGCTGCTGGTCGCGCAGGCGCTGCCGTTCATGCTCATCCTCTTCCTGCTTTTCCCGCGCGTGCAGGGGCCGCTGTGGGGGCTGCCGCAGGACGCCTACGCCGGGCTGACCGGCCTTTCCGACCAGATGTCGCCCGGCTCGCTGGACAGCCTGATCCAGTCGGGCGAGATCGCTTTCCGCGCGCGCTTCGCGGCGGGCGTGCCGGACCGCTCGCGGCTGTACTGGCGCGGGCCGGTATTCGACAGCTACGACGGGCAGACCTGGCGCACCAGTCCGGCCAGCGCTTCGCGTTCGGCCAACCTACCGGCGACGATCGAAACGACGGGCGCGGCGCCCGTCGATTACACGATCACCCTGGAAGCGCACAACCGGCGCTGGCTGCTGGCGCTCGACCTGCCCGTCGCCCTGCCGGAGGGCGCCGCGCTGGCGCCGACCTTCGAGGCGCTGGCGCGCATGCCGGTGCGCTACCGCACGCGCTTCGCCTTCCGCTCGGTGCCGGAGTACGCGGCCAACCGCGAGGAATCGCGGCGCATGCTGCAGCAGGCGCTGCGCCTGCCGCCCGGCCTCAACCCGCGGGCGCGCGAACTCGCCGCGTCATGGCGGCAGGCATTCGCCGAGCCGGAACGGATTTCCGCCGAAGCGCTGCGTTTCTTCAGGGAGGAGCAGTTCTTCTACACGCTGCAGCCGCCGCGGCTCGGCGCCAACGCGGTCGACGAGTTCCTGTTCGACACCCGGCGCGGATTCTGCGAGCACTACGCCGGCGCCTACGTGGCGCTGATGCGCGCGGCCGGCGTCCCGGCCCGCGTGGTGACCGGCTACCAGGGCGGCGAAATCAACCCGGTCGACGGCTACCTGACGGTGCGCCAGTCGGACGCCCACGCCTGGGCCGAAATCTGGCTCGCGGGCCGGGGCTGGACGCGCGTCGACCCGACCGCGGCGATCGCGCCGTCGCGCATCGAGCGCGGCATCGGCGCCGCCCTGCCGGACGGCGAGCCCCTGCCCGCGCTGGTGCGCCTGGACAGCGGCTGGCTGGTGCAGCTGCAGCGCCTGCGCTACCGCTGGGAAGCGGTCAACAACGCCTGGAATCAATGGGTTCTCGGGTACAATGCCGAGCGCCAGCGCGAAACGCTGGCCAGCCTCGGTATGGCGGACCCGGACTGGCGGAGCATGGTCCGGGCCATGGCGGCGCTGAGCGGCGCCGCGCTGCTGGCGCTGGCCGGCTGGACGCTGGTCCGGCGCACCCGCGCCGCCCCCGAGGTGCGGGCCTGGCAGTCTTTCTGCGCCCGGCTCGCACGTTTCGGCATCCGGCGCGCGGCCTGGGAAGGCCCGCTCGACCTGGCCGCGCGCGTCGCCCGCGAGCGGCCGGACCTGGCGCCGGTGGTGGACCGCGCGGCGGGCCATTTCGCCGAGCTGCGCTACGGCACCGGGCGCCGGGAACATTTGCAGGCCCTGCGCGACTGCGCGAAACGGCTTGCCTCACTCAGGAAAAAACCGCTTTGAAACATCGACTCGCCGCCATTTTCATCAGCCTCGCCGCGGCCGCGCTGCCGTTCCAGGCCGGCGCCGCCAAGAACGCGGGCGCGCCCGCCTTCGCCGACGCGCCGGCGGTCCGGGAATTCATCGCCGAGATGCACGTCCGGCACGGTTTCGACGCCGCGCACCTGACCCGCCAGTTCGCCTCGATCCGCAGCAATCCGGCCGTGCTGCGCGCGATCCAGCCGGCGGCGGTGCCCGAGCTGCAGCGTTCCTGGCAGCGCTACCGCGCGCGCTTTCTCAACGAGCGGCGGCTGACCCAGGGACTGCGCTTCTGGCGGGAACAGGGCGCCGCGCTGGCGCGCGCCGAGGCCATCTACGGCGTGCCGCAGGAAATCATCGTGGCCATCATCGGCGTGGAGACGGAATACGGCCGCAACACCGGCGCGTTCGGCGTGCTCGAGGCGCTGTCCACGCTGGCCTTCGACTATCCGCCGCGTGCCGACTTCTTCCGCGGCGAGCTGGAGCAGTTCCTGCTCATGGCGCGGGAGAGCGGCGCCTCGCCGCTGGCCTACAAGGGGTCGTACGCGGGCGCCATCGGCATCCCGCAGTTCATGCCGAGCAGCCAGCGCCGCTTCGCCGTGGATTTCGACGGCGACGACCGCATCGACCTGGGCGGCAGCGCCGCCGACGCCATCGGCAGCGTGGCGCGCTTCCTGAGCATGCACGGCTGGCAGCCGGGCGGGCCGGTGGCCGTGCCGGCCGGCGTGGAAGGCGATGCGGCGGCGCTGGTCGCGGCGGGCATCAAGCCCTCGCTGCCTTTGCGCGAGATACGGGAACGCGGCATCGTGCCGCTGACCATCGGCGCGGAACGCTTCGCCGACGCGCCGGCCGCGCTGATCGACCTCGTCTCGCCCGACCAGCCCACCGAATACTGGCTCGGCTTCGACAACTTCTACGCGATCACGCGCTACAACCGTTCCAGCTTCTACGCCATGTCGGTGTTCATGCTGGCCGAGTCGCTGCGCGAAGCGCGGGACGCGGCGGGCCGGGAGGCGCCGGAGAAATAGCGCGCCGCGTGCGGCGCCGGTTCAGCCGGCGTGGGCCGCCTGCGTCCGCTTGGCTTCCTCCAGCTTGAGCAGCTTGTATTCGATCGAATCCACCAGCGCCAGCCAGCTCGCCTCGATGATGTCGGTCGACACGCCGACCGTCGTCCAGATCACCTCGCCGTCGGTCGATTGCAGCAGGACGCGCACCTTGGACGCGGTGGCGTCCTTGCCGTTGATCACGCGCACCTTGTAGTCGGTCAGGTGCACGTTGGCCAGTTCCGGGTAGAAGGTCTCCAGCGCCTTGCGCAGCGCGCTGTCGAGCGCGTGCACCGGACCGTCGCCCTCGGCGGCGGTGATCTCGTCCTCGCCGTCGACCTTGATCTTGATGATCGCGGACGAGCCGTACTCGCCCTTGGCCGGCTGCTCGCCGATGATCCTGAAGTGCTCCAGCTCGAAGAAGGAGCGGTACTTGCCGAGCTGCTTGCGCACGATCAGCTCGAACGAGCTCTCGGCGCCCTCGAACTGGTAGCCGTCGTGCTCCATTTCCTTCAGGCGCTTCATGATGCGGTCGGTCACCGGATCGTCCTTGGTGACGGAGGGATCGACCTCCCAGATCTTGTCGAGGATCATGCGCCGCCCGGACACCTCGCTCATCAGGAAGCGGCGCTGCCCGCCGACCCGCTCCGGATCGATGTGCTCGAAGGAGTGCGCGGCCTTGTTCACCCCGTCGATGTGCATGCCGCCCTTGTGCGCGAAGGCGCTGTTACCGATGAACGGCTCGCGCTCGTTGAGCGCCACGTTGGAAATCGCCGCCACGTGCCGCGCCACATGCACGATGTTGCGATACTGGTCCGGCGGCAGGCATTCGTAGTCGCGCTTGACGCCGAGATTGGCGATGATGGTCGACAGGTTGGCATTGCCGCAGCGCTCGCCGAAGCCGATGTAGGTGCCCTGCACGTGCCGGGCGCCGTGCTCGACCGCCGCCACGCTGTTGGCCACGGCCATGCCGCAGTCGTTGTGCGCGTGGATGCCGAGCGGCACGTCGAACAGTTCCGCCATGCGGGTGACGATCACCCCCACTTCGGACGGAAAGGTGCCGCCGTTGGTGTCGCACAGCACGAGCGTGCCGGCGCCGCCCTCGACCGCCGCCCGCAGGGTCCGCACCGCGTACTCCGGGTTGTGCTTGTAGCCGTCGAAGAAGTGCTCGGCGTCGTAGATCACTTCCTTGCCCCTGGCCTTGAAGAACGCCAGCGTCTCGCGGATCATCGCCAGGTTTTCCTCGAGCGAGGTGCGGATGATGTCGGTGACGTGGAAATCCCAGCTCTTGCCGAAGATCACCACCACCGGCGTGTCGGCCAGCAGCAGCGAATGCACGTTGCTGTCCTGCTCGACCTGGATGTCCCGCCGGCGGGTGCTGCCGAACGCCGCCAGCCGCGCGTGCCTGAGGTGGATCGCCTTGGCCCGGGCGAAGAACTCGAGGTCCTTCGGATTCGAGCCCGGATTGCCGGCCTCGATGTAGCCGACGCCGTGGCCGTCGAGCAGTTCGAGCAGCCTGAGCTTGTCCTCCACCGAGAACGAGATGCCCTCGGCCTGCGCGCCGTCGCGCAACGACGAATCGAATATCGCAACCTTCTTGCTCATTTCAGGCTTCCCTCATCAAAACCCGTTTCCAGGAACGGCGAACGGCCGCGCGCCGCCCGGCGCGAAGCCGGCCCGGCACTATAGCAAACAATCAGATCAGGTTTTCGCGCGTCACGCCGCCGCGCTTGATCACCCGGCGCAGCTGGTCGAGCGCCTCGATCTGGATCTGGCGCACGCGCTCGCGGGTCAGGTTGAGCTCGGCCGCCACTTCCTCCAGCGTGCTGACCTCGGCGCCGCCGAGGCCGTAGCGCCGTTCCAGGACGCGGCGCTGCTTGTCCGTCAGCTGCTCCACCCACTGGTTCACCAGGTTGCCGATCTCGGCCGATTGCAGCAGCTCTTCCGGATCGAGCGCCTTTTCGTCCGCGATGGCGTCGGCGATGGTGTGGTCCGGGTCGACTTCCAGCGGCGCGTCGAGCGAGGCGATGTGTTCGTTCAGGGCGATCGCCCGGCGCACGTCCTCGACCGGGCGGTCGATCAGGTGGGCGATCTGTTCGAGCCGCGTTTCCTTGCCGTTGGCCATTTCCAGGTGCCGGAAGGCGCGCAGGATCAGGTTGATCTCCTTGACCACGTGCACCGGCAGCCGGATGGTGCGCGACTGGTTCATGATGGCCCGCTCGATGCTCTGGCGAATCCACCAGGTGGCGTACGTCGAGAAGCGGAAGCCGCGCTCGGGATCGAATTTCTCGATCGCGTGGATCAGGCCGAGGTTGCCTTCCTCGATCAGGTCGAGCAGGGGAATCCCGCGGTTGAGGTAGTGCTTGGCGATGTTCACCACCAGCCGCAGGTTGTGCTCGATCATCTTCTGGCGCGCCACGAAATCGCCGATGCGCGCCCGGCACGCCCAGGCGTATTCCTCCTCCGGCGTGAACAGCGGCTTGGCGCCGATCTCGTTGAGGTAATGCTGGGTGACGTCGTTGAGCAGTTCGACTTCGGGCGGGGAGACGCTGGTCTCCTCCTCGGGATCGGCGAGAAAGCCCTCCTCGCCGCCTTCCCCCCGAGGGGCTTCGTCGTCCATCAGTTCGGCGTCCTGATCGGCGTTCGTTTCCATCTTCAGCGCGACGGCAGATGCTTCAGCGGATCGACCGGCTTGCCCTGGCGGCGGACTTCGAAATGCAGCTTGACCTGGTCCGCGTCCGTATTGCCCATTTCGGCGATTTTCTGCCCCGACTGCCCTTCCTTGACCAGGATGTTCTGGTTGTGCGCGTAGGCCGACAGGTAGGTGGCGTTGTGCTTGATGATCACCAGCTTGCCGTAGCCGCGCAGGCCCGTGCCGCTGTAGACGACCCGGCCATCGCCGGCGGCGATCACCGGATCGCCGGCCTTGCCGGCGATGTCGATGCCCTTGCTGCCGTTTTCGCTGAAGGTGCCGACGATCTTGCCGTTGGCCGGCCAGATCCAGGGCACCTCGTCGCCGCCCGCCGCGGGCTCGGGCGCTTTGTCCGCGGGTTTGTCCTCGGGCTTCGGCTCCGGTTTGGCCACCACCGCCGGCGGCGCCTCGGCCGGCTTCGGCTGCCCCTGGGCCTGCGCCGAGGCCAGCGCCTGCTCGGAATACGGCTCCTTGCCGGCCTTCGGCTCGCGCTTGAGCTTCTCCGTATTGCCGCCCGCTTCCGGCCGCGCCTCGACGGCCGGGGCTTCGCCGATCGGCCGGGTGACGACGACGTCGGACGTCACCGGCGCGGTGACCGCCACGTCCGGCACGGCCGAGGTCGACGGCGGCCTCACCTTGAGCACCCGCCCGACCGCGATCTGGTTGGGATTCTCGATGCCGTTCAGCGCGATCAGCTCGCGGAAGTCCATGCCGTGTTCGCGGGCGATGCTGTAGATCGTGTCGCCGCTCTTGACCGTATAGGTATCGGCCTGCGCCGCCGCCTGGGCCGGCGTCCGCTGCCCGCCGCGCTCGACCACCGGCGCGGGCGACCGCGAGGCGCAGCCGGCCAGCGCGAGGGCGAAAATCACCAGGGCGGCATGCCCGATGCCTGAAGGGAAGCCAATCTTTCTCATTCGAGTCCTGAAAGTAGCGGAACGAAACGAACACCGTCCAGACGGGTTTCGACGTAACCTTCAGCACGCCGTTCGATCAGCACCAGATACTGATCCCCGGAACCCAGCGGCAGGAGCATTCTGCCACCAAGCGCCAGTTGCTGCAAAAGCGCCTGCGGAATCGTCGACGCCGCGGCAGCAACGATGATCGTATCAAACGGCGCGGCTTCCGGCAGGCCGAGCTGCCCATCCGCATATTTCAGGCGCACGCGGAACTGGCGGATCGCCCGCAGGTTGACCTTGGCCCGGGCGAGCAGCGATTCGATGCGTTCGACCGCGTAGACGTCGCGCGTCAACTGCGCCAGCACGGCCGCCTGATAGCCGCAGCCGGCACCGATTTCGAGCGTCTTGCCCAGGCCGGCGCGCCCTTCGCGCAGGATTTCGATCATGCGCGCCACAACGAACGGCTGCGAAATGGTCTGCGCAAAGCCGAGCGGCAGGGCCGTGTCCTCGTAGGCGCGCGAGGCCAGGGCCTCCTCGACGAACAGGTGGCGCGGCACGGCGGCCAGCGCCGCCAGCACGGCCTCGTCGCGGATGCCCTGCTCGCGCAGGCGTTCGATCATGCGCGCCCGGGTGCGCTGGGAGGTCATGCCGAGCCCGGCGGCGCTGCGCGTCATCGTTGCAGCCATGAACGGACCATGGCCAGTTGCGCGTTGTGCGTCAGGTCGATCTGCAAGGGCGTGATCGACACGTAATTGCTGGCGACGGCGTGGAAGTCCGTCCCCTCGCCGGCGTCCTGCGCGGCGCCCGCGGCGCCGACCCAGTACACCGTCTCGTGGCGCGGCGTGACCGTGCGTACCACCGATTCGGCCTTGTGCCGCTTGCCCAGGCGGGTGACGACCCGGCCGCCCAGGGCCGCGTAGGGAACGTCCGGCACGTTGACGTTGAGCAGCACCGGCTCCGCCGATCCCCGCTGCTGGATCATCTGCACGACTTCCAGCGCGATCCGGGCGGCGGTTTCGTAGTTCGCCCCGACCTTGCTGCACAGCGACACCGCGACCGACGGGACGCCGAGCAGGAACCCCTCGGTCGCCGCCGCGACGGTACCTGAATAAATAGTGTCGTCGCCCATGTTGGCGCCGTTGTTGATCCCGGACACGACCATGTCGGGCATCGCGTCGAGCATGCCCGTCACCGCCAGATGCACGCAGTCGGTCGGGGTGCCGTTCACGTAGTAGAAGCCGTTGGCCGACTGCTTCAGCGACAGCGGCCGGTCCAGCGTCAGGGAGTTGCTGGCGCCGCTGCGGTCGCGCTCGGGGGCGACCACGGTGATTTCGGCGACGGCCGACAGGGCGTGCGCCAGATGTTCGATTCCCGGAGAGAAGTAGCCGTCGTCGTTACTCAGAAGAATGCGCATATGAACCCAAAAATGCGGTAAAGAAAAACCGGCATCCCGCCGGTTTTCCGGGGCAGAGACCCATGCGGGATTTCCCCTGCCGAGCGGGAAAATTATACGGGGATTCTCGGCGTTCCGGGAGACGATGACGAGCGAAATCGCGGCAGGAACGGCGTGGCGGGCGGAACGACCCCATTCACCGGGCATCGCCGGAGCTGAGTTTCCGGACTCTTCTACTTAAGCGACTCGGAACGCACGTCATCCGCCAGGACCTCGTCGCTCGCCGCTGGCGGGTGAAGGCGCCCGTACGCCATGTGCGTGCGGGAGAGGTGCTCGAACATGGCTTTCGCCGCCGCGTCCGGATCGCGGGCGACAATGGTTTCGACGATGCGGGCGTGCTCCCGGTAGCTGAGCATCACCGAGCCTTCGATGTGCACCGCTTCGGTCTGGAAACGCGCCAGCCAGTTGAGCAGGTCGCGCGCCGTGGCGACGAGCAGCGGATTGTCGGAAAGGCCGACGATGGTCGTGTGCAAGGCCATGTCGGTCTGCAGAAAGACGCGCGGATCGGCGATCGCCTTGCGATTGGCTTCGAGCGCATTCCTTAACCGTTCGGCATCCTGCGCGGAACAGGTCTGCGCGGCGTTGCGCGCCATCTCGACTTCGAGGAAAACGCGCATCTGCCGCACGTTCCGCACGTCGCGCTCGGTCGGAGCGCCAGGCAGGCGGATTGCCTCCGCTTCCGCCCATATATCCGCCTGCTCCGGCAGGACCCGCGCGGTACGCCCGTGCGACCGCTCGACCAAGCCTTGCGCCTGCAGGGCGACCAGGGCCTCGCGCACGGCGACCCGGCTGGCGCCGAAAACCGTCGCCAGCGTCCTCTCGGAAGGCAGCGGCTCGCCCTGCCGGTATTGTCCGTTGGCGATCGCTTCCCGCAACTGATCCAGGATCTGGTCGGCCAGCTTGTGGCGCACGAGCGGTTTGAAGGTGGTCATAGGTGTTTTCTGCGTAACTGGTATTACCACAAGTATAGTTAAATTCGGCCACCGCATTCAAGCCGCGGCCCGTCAGCACATTGTAATTCGAATGCCTCTACGACGCTTTCGGCGCCTCGGAAGGCGGGGCTATCGGATACCTCCAGGTGATCATCCGCCGGCACGGAGGTTGACTCCGGCCGAAATTACGGTTTATGGTATTACCAGTTTAAAAAAAACCGGAGGGTCAATGATCATCAGAAAAATGGTCGATGGGCTGATGCGCGCCATCGAAATCACCATCATGGCCGCGTTGGTCGTCATGGTCGTGCTGGTCTTCATCAACGTCGTCATGCGCTACGGTTTCGGCAAGGGCCTGGCCGTTTCGGACGAATTGTCGCGCTACTGCTTCGTCTGGCTGGTGTTCCTGGGGGCCATCGTCGCCATGCGCCAGCATGCGCATCTCGGCATGGACACCGTGGTGCGCATGCTGCCGCCCGCGGGAAAGAAGATCTGCTTCGCCGTCAGCCACTGCCTGATGCTCTATGGGTGCGTGGTCTTCTTCCAGGGCAGCTGGACGCATACCGTGCTCGGCCACGCCAACAAATCGGCGATCACCGGGATTCCCATGTCGTGGGTCACGGCGGCCGGGGTGCTGTCGAGCGCCGCGATCGGCGTCATCCTCGTCGCGGACCTGGTGCGCCTGGCTCTGGGGCGCCTGTCCGACGCGGAACTGATGACCGTCTCTGAAGAACAAGGATAAGCCCCATGAGCCTGGCCATCTTCACGATTTCCCTCTGCCTGTTCATGGTGCTGGGCATGCCGGTCGCCTTCGCGCTGCTGATCACCGGCATCCTGATGCTCCGGCAGCTCGGCGTCTTCGACGCGGCGGCGGTCGCGCAGTACATGATCGAGGGTGCCAACAGTTATCAGCTGCTCGCCGTGCCGTTCTTCATGCTGGCCGGCGAGCTGATGAACTCGGGCGGCATCTCCCGCCGCATCGTCGCCCTGGCCGTCTCGCTGATCGCGCACGTGCGCGGCGGCCTCGGCTACGTGGTCATCGCCGTCGCCGTGGTGCTGTCGAGCCTGTCGGGCTCGGCCGTCGCCGACGCGGCGGCCCTGGCCGGCGTGCTGCTGCCGATGATGCGGGACAACGGGTACGACGAGAAACAGTCCGCCGGACTGATCTGCGCGGGGGCCATCATCACGCCGGTCATCCCGCCGTCGATCTCCTTCATCATCTTCGGCGTCGCCACCAACGTCTCGATCACCAAGCTTTTCCTGGCCGGCATCGCGCCCGGCCTGCTGATCGGCGTGTCGCTGGTGTTCACCTGGTGGTGGGTGATGCGCAAGGCGACCGTCCGGGTGTCGCCGCGCCAGCCGCTGTCGGTCAGTTGGAAGCATTTCACCGAGGCGGCCTGGGGACTGGTCCTGCCGGTCATCATCGTCGTCGGCCTGCGCGGGGGGATCTTCACCGCGACCGAAGCCGCCGTGGTCGCCGCCGTTTACGCCTTCGTCGTCGGCGTGTTCATCTACCGCGAACTGAAGCCGGCGCATCTGCTGCACGTCTTCGTGGCTTCGGCGAAGACGACTGCGGTGATCATGTTCCTGATCGCCGCGTCGTTCGTCTCGTCCTACGCGATCACCCTGGCCGACCTGCCGGGAGAAGTCTCGGCCGTCATCGAGCCGATCCTCGACAGCCCGATCCTGCTGATGACGGCTGTGATGGTTCTGCTGACCGTCGTCGGCGCCGGGCTGGACATCACGCCGACCATCCTGATCCTGGCGCCCGTGCTGGTCCCGATCGCCGTCAAGGCGGGCATCGATCCGGTCTATTTCGGCGTGATGTTCGTGATCAACGGCTCGATCGGACTGATCACGCCCCCCGTCGGCACCGTCCTCAACGCGGTCGCCGGCGTCGGCCGGATGAAGCTCGACGACGTCGTCCGCGGTTCCTGGCTCTACATGGTCGTCCTCAGCGCCGTCATGATGCTGTTCGTCGTTTTCCCCGGGCTCATCACCGGGCCCGCCCGCTGGTTGTTCCGCTAACCCCGATCGACAAGGAGACTCACATGAAGCTTTCCATTCGTACCTTCACCCGCCATACCGGCTGCCTGGCCGCCGCGTGCGTGCTGGGCCTGCTCGGCGCCCAGGGCGCGCTGGCCCAGGACGTTCAGTCGCGGATCATCCGGTTCGGCTTCGGCAACCCGGACAGCAGCCCGTCCGGCCAGGGCGTCAAGCACTTCGCGGAGCTGGTCGAGAAGAAAAGCGGCGGCAAGATGAAGGTGCGCCTGTTCGGCGGCGCGGTGCTCGGTGCCGACATGGCGATGCAGACGGCGCTCACCGCGGGCACGCAGGAAATGATGGTCGGCTCGACCGCGACCCTGGTCGGCATGGTCAAGGAATTCGGCATTCTCGATCTGCCCTTCGTTTTCCAGACGCCGGAAGAAGCCTATGCCGTCGTCGACGGCCCGATCGGCCAGAAGCTGACGGCGAAGCTGCCCGACGTCGGCCTGATCGGCATCGCCTTCTGGGACAACGGTTTCCGCAACCTGACCAACAGCAAGCGCGCCGTGGCGAAGCTGGAGGACATGAACGGGATCAAGCTGCGCGTGATGCAGAACCCGGTTTATCTGGAGTTCTTCAAGGAGCTGGGCGCCAATCCCGTGCCGATGCCCTGGAGCGAGGTGTTCACCGCGCTCGAAACGCGCGCGGTCGACGGCCATGAAAACCCGGCGTCGACGATCGACACGGCCAAGATCTACGAGGTGCAGAAATATCTCAGCCTGACCCGGCACGCCTATGCGGCGCATCTGGTGATGGCCAGCAAGAAGTGGTGGGATACCCTGAGCAAGGACGAGCAGCGGATCATCACCGAGGCGGTCGTCGAAACGCGCCCCTTCCAGCGCAAGCTGAACAACGAGGCGGACAGCAAGTCGATCGCCGCGCTCAAGGACAAGGGCATGACCGTGACGACAATCCCGCCGGCCGAACTGCAGCGCATGAGCGACAAGGTGCGGCCGGTCGTCGACAAGTTCGCCGCCGACTTCGACGCCAGCCTCGCCAAGGAGATGTTCAACCAGGTCGCGGCCATGCGCCAGAAGAAGTAGGCCGGGGCACGCGGCGGGCAGGCCGCGGGCGGGCACCCCTTCCGTCACCGCGCGCCCTTGCCCTCCCCCGCTTCCACGCAGACCCACCGGCACTGTCGGCGCCGGCGGCGGTCCCGGCCGTCTCCGCAACCAAGGAAAGCATCATGCAATTGGGATTGTCCTCCTACTCATTCACCTGGGCCGTCGGCGTTCCCGGGCAACCGCCGGACGCGCCGATGACGCCGGCCGACCTGCTGCGGCAGGCGCACCGGTACGGGCTTCCGGTCGTGCAGATCGCCGACAACTGCCCCCTGCACCTCCTGGATTCGGCGGCCTTGGACGATTTGCGCCGCCTCGCGGACGAACTCGGCGTGCGCATCGAGGTGGGCATGCGCGGGCTGATCCCCGCCGACGTCCGGGTTTACCTGGACATCGCGCGGCGGCTCGGTTCGGACATCCTCCGGCTGGTCGTCGATGCCGCCGGCTACGAGCCGGAACTGGACGAGGCGATCCACGCGATCCGGGCGCTCGTGCCCGAGCTGCGGCGGGCCGGGGTCCGCCTGGCGATCGAGAACCACGACCGCTTCCTGAGCCATGAATTCGCGCGGATGGTCGCCGAGACCGATCCCGAATGGGTCGGCATCTGCCTGGATTCCGTGAACAGCATGGGCGCCGGCGAAGGCGTCCGGGAGGTCGTGCGGACCCTGGCGCCTTACACGATCAACCTGCACCTCAAGGAATTCACGGTGCGCCGCGTCGACCACAAGATGGGGTTCGTCGTGGAGGGCCTTCCCGCCGGCCGGGGGCTGCTGGACATTCCCGGACTGGTGGCGGCGGTCGCGCCGGGCGGGCGATGCAGGAGCGCCATCGTCGAACTGTGGACGCCGCCGGAAAAGACCCTGGACGCGACGATCCGCAAGGAGGCGGAATGGGTCGCCGCGAGCGTGGCCTTTCTCAAGGAAAGCCGGCTGTTCGCATGAACTTTTTCCCGTCGGCCCGCGCCGTCGTCGCGCGGGTCAAAGATCAATCCTCACTCTGGACATGAATCATGCAAAAAATCACTCTGGTGGGCGCCGGCGGCAAGATGGGCATGCGTCTCGCACATAACCTGCGCAAGTCGACGTACCTCACGCGCTATCTCGAAATCAGCCCGGCGGGACTGGCCCGGCTGGCCGAGGCCGGACTGGCGGCGGCGCAGCCGGACGACTGCATCCGCGACGCGGACGCGGTGATCTTCGCCGTGCCGGACGTCGCCCTCGCCAAGGTGACGGGCGACTACGTCCCGCAGATGAAAAGCGGCGCGATGGCCGTGATGCTCGATCCGGCCGCGCCCCTCGCCGGGAAGATATGCCAGCGCGCGGACCTGAGCTACTTCATCGCGCATCCGGCGCATCCGTCGATCTTCTATTGGGGGCCGACCCCGCAGGAACAGCAGGATCATTTCGGCGGCGTCGCCGCCAAACAGGCGATCGTCTGCGCCCTGATGCAGGGGGACGACAGCCAGTACCCGCTCGGCGAACAACTGGCCTCGGTCTTCTACGGCCCGGTCGCCAAGGCGCACCGGATCACCGTCGAGCAGATGGGGCTGCTCGAACCCGCGCTCGTCGAAACCCTGTCCTCGACCTGCATCTACGTCATCCGCCAGGGACTCGACGAAATCATCAAGCGCGGCGTTCCGGCGGACGCCGCGCGCGACTTCCTGCTGGGCCACCTGCGCATCCAGTTGGCGGTCCTGTTCGACGAGATTCCCGGCGCGGTGTTCTCCGACGCGGCCAACAAGGCGCTGGAGCGCGGCCTGCGCGAATTCATCAAGGACGACTGGCGGAAAATCTTCGAACCCGACAACGTCCGGGAGCAGATCGAGGCCATCACCTGAAGAACGCCGATCCATTCGTCGCACCGGCGCAAGCCGGTGTCCGGGTCGTCGATTTCCTGGATTCCGGCTTGCGCCGGAATGATGGCTTCTGGCTCGATTCACCGCAGCGACCATGACCACTGAAAAATCATGAAAAACTATACGATCGGGATTGACTTCGGCACCCTGAGCGGCCGCGCCCTGCTCGTGGACGCCAGCGACGGCCGGGAGGTCGCCACCGCCGTCCACGATTACGCCGACGGGGTCATCGACCGCCATCTGCCGGGAGGCCGCACGCTCCTGCCGCCGAACTGGGCGTTGCAGAACCCCGCCGATTACCTGGAGGTGCTGCGCGTCACCATCCCGGAGCTGCTGCGCACCAGCGGCGTCGATCCCTCGCTGATCAAGGGCGTGGGAATCGACTTCACGGCGTGCACCTTCATGCCGGCGCGGCGCGACGGAACGCCGCTGTGCCTGCTGCCGCGCTGGGCGGACCAGCCGCATGCCTGGCCCAAGCTCTGGAAGCACCACGCCAGCCAGCCGCAGGCCGATCAGGTCAACGCCGTCGCCCGGGAGCGGGGCGAACCCTGGCTGCCGCTGTACGGCGGCAAGATTTCGAGCGAATGGTCGGTCCCCAAGATGCTGCAGGTGCTGCAGGAGGCGCCCGAGGTCTACGCCGCGGCGGAGCGTTTCATGGAAGCCGGCGACTGGGTCGTCTGGCAGCTCACCGGCCGCGAGGTGCGCAGCGCCTGCTTCGCCGGCTACAAATGCATCCTCACCGATGCGGGCTTCCCGGGCGCCGATTATTTCGCGGCGCTCGACCCGCGTTTCGCGGACGTCGTGGACACGCGCCTGACGCGCGCTTTCCGGCAGCTGGGCGAACTCGCCGGCCCCTTGAGCGAACGCGCCGCCGCGCTGACCGGCCTGCTCCCCGGCACGGCCGTGGCCGTGGCCAACGTCGACGCCCACGTCACGGTTCCGGCGGTCAAGGTGACCGGTTCCCGGCGGATGGTGGCGATCATGGGGACGTCGACCTGCCACATGCTCATCGGCGACCGCCTGGAGGCGGTGGAAGGCATGTGCGGCGTGGTCCATGGCGGCATCGTGCCCGGCGTTTACGGCTACGAAGCGGGCCAGAGCTGCGTCGGCGACGGGTTGGGCTGGTTCGTCGAGCATGCGGTGCCGGAGTCCTGTCACGCCGCGGCCCGCGCCGCCGGCCTGGGCATCCACGAGCATCTCGAACGCGAATCGGCCCGGCAGCGGCCGGGCGAACACGGATTGGTCGCGCTCGACTGGCTCAACGGCAACCGCTCGACGCTGGTCGACACCGACCTGAGCGGCATGCTCCTGGGCGTGACGCTCGCCACCCGCGCGCCCGACATCTACCGGGCGCTGATCGAGGCCACCGCGTTCGGCACGCGCACGATCATCGAGGCCTTCGAGCGCAAGGGCGTGCCGGTCGACGAGTACGTCGCCGCCGGCGGGCTGCCGCAGAAGAACGCCCTGCTCCGGCAGATCTACGCGGACGTCCTCGGCAAGCCCGTGCGCCTCGCCGGCTCCGCGCAGGCGCCGGCGCTCGGCTCGGCGATCTACGCCGCCGTCGCCGCCGGGCTGTATCCGGACATCCATGCCGCCGCCGAATGCATGGGGCACATCAGGCCGGAGGCCATCCTGCCCATTCCGGCCAACCAGGCCATCTACGACCGGCTGTACGACGACTACCGCCGGCTCTACGACTATTTCGGCCGGGGCGAGAACGACGCGATGAAGCGGCTGAAGGCGATGCGCGGCCACGCCGCCTGAAGCGTCGGCAAAACGGAGGGGCGGCCGCGGGCGGTGCGGCGGCGCCGGAAACGGAACGCGGCCACCCCCGTCGGAGTTCGGTAACATGCCTTCGCATCGAACGAAGGGAGACTCCGACAACAATGATCAGACTGCTTCGCCGTTTCTGGCCGGCGACGCTGCGCATGCAGCTCATGCTGGTCCTGCTGCCGATCGTCGGCCTGCCGATCATCGCCACCGGCTACGTGCTCGAACTGCGCAGCCACGAGGCCTTCATGGCCGAGAAGCACGATCATCTGCACGGCATCGACGTCCTGCTGGCGCGGCACCTGGAGGGCCGCGGCGGCTTTCGCGGCTTGCTGGACGGATACGCCGGCGATCCGGACGACCGCGACGCCAAGATCCATTTCCTCAACGTCCGCCTGCGCGAGTTCAGCGATCAGGTGGCGCAGGCCTTCCCCGGCGTCGGCGTGGGCTATTTCCATCGCGACCTGAATGCGATCGTCACCTACGGGCCGAGCGACCAGTACGACCGGACCGTGGGCATGACCATCCCGGCGGGCCATCCGGGTTGGAAGGTCATGGCCGGCGGCACGCCGATGACGGTGAGCGGCGGGCAGGTGCGCGGCCAGATCATGAATTCGATGCTGCCGATCGAGGAGCGCGGGCAGGTGGTCGGCTACATCTGGGCCAACGAATTCCTCGACGCCATCGAGCGGCAGGCCGGCGCGATGCGGCTGGCGGTGCAGACGATGACGCTGGTCGGCTTCGGCCTGTCCCTGGCGGTGGTCTACTTCGTCGTGGCGCAGCTGACGAACAAGCTGGAGAAGATCAAGAAGGGTCTGGCACGGCTGCGCTTCGACCTGGGCACGCCGATCGCTCCGATCAAGGGGGAAATCGGCGAGATCGTCGAGGCGATCAACGGCCTGGCGCAAAGCCTCCTCGAAACGCGCTCGATGCACGACAACATCCTCGACAGCCTGGCGGACGCGGTGATCACCGTCGACTCGGGAAACACCGTGACCTACATCAATCCCGCCGGCTGCGGGCTCTTCGGCTGCCGCCCGGAAGAGGTGGTCGGCAAGCCCTATCTGGCGTTGTTCCGGCCCGATGCCAACTTTTGCAGTCCGATCGTGGACACCCTGCAGAGCGGCCGCGAGCATCGCGGCATCGAGGTCGACTATCCGCTGCCGCAGCGCACGCCGCACGTGGTCGCCAGCACCAGCGTGCTGTACGACGGGCGCGGCCGCAAGCTCGGCGTGGTGGCGGTGATCCGCGACATCACCGAGCAGTTCCTGCTGCGCCGGAAAGTGGCGCAGACCGAGCGGCTGGCGGCGGTCGGCGAAATGGCGGCGGGCATCGCGCACGAGCTGCGCACGCCGCTCACCTCGATCCGGGGCTTCGTGCAATACCTGCAGGGCTCGTCCAGCCCGCGCGAATGGCGGGAGTACGGGGACATCATCATCCGCGAGGTCGACGGCCTCAACCGCATCGTTTCCGAACTGCTCGACCTGGTACGCCCGCAGCCGCTGCACCCCGTGCCGACGGACGTGAATCAGCTGGTGCGCGAGACGCTGATCCTGGCCCGCGACGCCGCCGCCGGCGCGCGCATCGCGTTCGTGCCGGAACTCGCGGCGGGCCTGCCCCTGGTCGAGGCCGATCCGGGACCGATCAAGCAGGTGCTGCTGAACATCGTGGTCAACGGGATCGAGGCCATCGCCGGCAGCGGCGAGATACGCATCCGCACGGCGGCGGACCCGCCGGGCCGGGTCGCGGTGAGCGTCGCCGACACCGGCTGCGGCATCGCCGCGGCGGTCCGGGAGCGGATCTTCGATCCGTTCTTCTCGACCAAGGCCACCGGTACCGGACTCGGCATGGCAATTGCAAGGCGCATCGTCGACGGCCACCACGGCACGATCGAGATCGACAGCGAGGAAGGATGCGGAACCACGGTCACCATTCACTTCCCGGCACGGGAGACGGAAGGTTGAGGAAGGTTGAGGACGATGAAAGCCGATTACCAGATACTGATCGTCGACGACGACGAGAGCATCCGCCGCATGCTCGCCGCCGTGCTGGAGCGCGAGGGCTACCAGACGGTCGCGGCCAGGGACGGCGAAGCCGGGCTGGCACTGTTCCGCAGTGCCTCGCCCGACATCGTGCTGATGGACATCCGCATGCCCGGCCTGAACGGCATCGAGGCCATGAGCGCGATGCTGCGGCACCGCCCCGGCGCGGCGGTGATCCTGATGACGGCCTTCGCCGACCTCGACACGGCGGTCCGGGCGATCAAGAACGGCGTCTTCGACTTCGTCATCAAGCCCTTCGACCTCGCGGAGATCAGCCTGCTGGTCAACCGCGCCTACCAGATCCGGGAGATGCGCCGGGAAATCGGCCTGCTCCAGCACGAGCTTTCGGAGACCTACCGGCTCGACCGTTTCATCACCAGCGATCCGGCCATGCGGCAGCTGTGCCGTGCCATCGAGCGCGTCGCGCAGCACAACGCCTCGGTGGTCATCCACGGCGAAAGCGGCGTCGGCAAGGAACTGCTGGCGGCCTCGCTGCACTACAACGGCCCGCGCGCCGGCCGGCCGTTCGTCAAGGTCAACTGCGGCGCCATTCCGGAAGGATTGCTCGAAAGCGAGTTCTTCGGCCACGAGAAAGGCGCGTTCACCGGCGCCGTGGCGCGCCGCACCGGACGCTTCGAGCACGCCGACGGCGGCACGCTGTTCCTCGACGAGGTCGGCGAGCTGCCGCTGGCGCTGCAGGTCAAGCTGCTGCGCGCGCTGCAGGACCGCGAATTCGAGCGCGTCGGCGGCGATCGCACCCTGCGCGTCGACGTGCGCCTGGTCGCCGCGACCAACCGCAACCTGGAGGAGATGGTCGCCGCCGGCACCTTCCGCCAGGATCTCTACTACCGCCTGAACGTGGTCAGCCTGTCGATTCCGCCGCTCCGGCAGAGGCCGTCGGACATACCGTTGCTCGCCGCGCATTTCCTGCGCAAGTTCGCGGCGGAACACCAGCGCGAGATCGACGGCTTCGACGACCACGCGCTGGCCATCATGCAACGCTATTCCTGGCCGGGCAACGTCAGGGAGCTGTCCAATGCCGTCGAGCGCGCGGTGGTCATGAGCTCCGGCCGGACGCTCTTCGCGGAGGATCTGCCGCTGCCGATCGTCGAGGCCTGCCGGCCGGCGCCCGCCGAACCGCGGCAGCCCAGGCAGCTCAAGGAGCTGGTCCGCAACTTCGAGGCAGGCGTCATCGCGCAGGCGCTCGACCGCAACCAGGGCAACCGCTCGCGCACGGCCAGCGAACTCGGCATCAGCCGGCGCGCGCTGCTCTACAAGCTGCACGAGCTGAATCTCGACGCAGGCGACTGCGCAGATTCCGTCGCGCTGTGTGAATGAATTTGCGCACCCGGCGCCGCGCCCGCCGGGATTTCCCCTAGCGATCGCCGCAACCGGCTGATTATCCAGGACTATCGCGGCAGGCACGCATCCTGCTTTGGCCCCGTTGCTTTTCAACGGGCATACGGAGCCAACACATGAGCCAAACCAGCAAGCGAATCAGTTTTGCCGAGTTGAGGCCGCGCTTCAGGGACGGGATGAGCATCCTGTTCGGCGGCTTCCTGGGGGTCGGCACTCCCGACGGGATCGTGCGCGCGATCCTCGATGCCGGCGTCGGCAATCTCACGGTCATCGGCAACGACACCGCCACGCCGGACAGCGGCATCGGCGTGCTGATCGCCGCCCGGCGCGTCGGGAAGGTCGTCGCCTCGCACATCGGCACCAACCCGGAGACCGGCCGGCAGATGATCGCCGGCGAGATCGAGGTCGAGTTGGTGCCGCAGGGCACCCTCGCCGAGCGCATCCGCTGCGGCGGCTCGGGCCTCGGCGGCGTGCTCACGCCGACCGGCGTCGGCACCGTCGTCGAGGAGGGCAAGACCAGGCTCAGCTTCGACGGCGTCGACTACCTCGTCGAGCGGCCGCTCCGCGCCGATCTCGCCATCCTCAAGGCGCACTGCGCCGACCACGCCGGCAACCTCGTCTATCGGCGCGCGGCGCGCAACTTCAACCCGATCATGGCGCTGGCCGCCGACTTCGTCGTGGCCGAGGCCGACGAGATCGTGCCGGCGGGCGCGATCGATCCCGACCTCGTGATGACCCCGGGCGTGCTGGTCGACGCCCTTCTTCTTGCCGGGGAGCAGTGACATGGATGCCAAAACGCTGATCGCCTGCCGCGTCGCCCAGGAGATGAAGGACGGCGACGTGGTCAACCTGGGCATCGGGCTGCCGACGCTGGTGCCCGACTTCCTGCCCGAGGACGTGCATATCACGCTGCAATCGGAGAACGGCTTCACCGGCCTGGGGCCGCTGGCCGGCCCGCCGCTGCCCGATCTGGTCAACGCCGGCGGCAAGCCGTGCGGCATGGTGCCGGGAACGGCCTTCTTCGACAGCGCGCTGTCGTTCTGCATCATCCGCGGCGGGCACGTGGACGTGACCGTGCTCGGCGGCCTGCAGGTCGACCAGGAAGGCAATCTCGCCAACTGGATGGTGCCCGGCAAGATGGTGCCCGGCATGGGCGGCGCGATGGATCTCGTGACCGGGGCGAAGAACGTGATCGTGGCCATGGAGCACGCCACCCGGGAGGGCGGCGCCAAGATCCTGAAACGCTGCACCCTGCCCCTGACGGCGGCCGGCAAGGTCGGCACG